>WNFM01085789.1_pt1 | contig 32864 bp, 33 predicted proteins | sample 5400271 | NCBI WGS metagenome assembly WNFM01 (sample SAMN13153352, study PRJNA577476) | soil metagenome | isolation source: 60 cm saprolite on Douglas fir-dominated hillslope | place: USA:California | collected 2013-09-17 | reverse complement strand
GCGCGCCACCATTCTTGACGACGAGGGCGCGTGGTTCGGCTTCGAGCAGGAATACTTCATGTACAAGGACGGCCGACCGCTCGGCTTCCCGACCTCGGGTTATCCTGCGCCGCAGGGCCCGTATTACACCGGCGTCGGCTACAGCAATGTCGGTCCGGTTGCACGTGAGATCGTCGAAAAGCATCTCGAACTGTGCCTGTTCGCCGGCATCAACCACGAAGGCATCAACGCCGAAGTGGCGAAGGGCCAGTGGGAATTCCAGATCTTCGGCAAGGGCTCCAAAAAGGCCGCCGACGAAATGTGGATGGCGCGCTACCTGCTGCAGCGGCTGACCGAAACCTACGAGATCGACATCGAGTATCACTGCAAGCCGCTCGGCGACACCGACTGGAACGGTTCGGGCATGCACGCCAACTTCTCGACCACCTATCTGCGCGAGACCGGCGGCAAGGCCTACTTCGAGGCGCTGATGGCGGCCTTTGAGAAGAATCTCATGGACCACATCGCCGTCTACGGGCCGGACAACGACAAGCGCCTGACCGGCAAGCACGAGACCGCTCCCTGGAACAAGTTCAGCTATGGCGTGGCCGATCGCGGCGCCTCGGTTCGCGTTCCGCACTCGTTCATCAAGAACGATTACAAGGGCTACCTCGAAGATCGCCGCCCGAACTCGCAGGGCGACCCCTACGCCATCGCTTCACAGATCCTCAAAACCGTCGCTGAAGTTCCGACGGCCAAGAAGTCGGCCGCGGCCTAAGCCGTACAGCGTACCCGGGTGGGGGCGCCCGGGTTGCCACTCTGATCCGCCAAAGCAAAACCGCTTTGGCGGATCATTGCGTTTGAATGACATTTCTTTTGATGGCTTTGCGGTTTGATCACGTTGTTTCAAGACGCGGCTTTAGGCCGTATCCCTGCGTTATGAACCGCGCTAGATAACGGGCCGTGCGGTTGCCGGGGACGCGGCTATTGTTTGAAGGTTTTTACAAGGTCAGGTTTCAGCTCGGCGAGGCGGTCGGCCGCAGCGTGATGTATGTGCGCGACGGCAGGATGCTGGGCGGCAATTCGGCGTTTGCCCATATCGGCTCCTATCAGAAGGGCGACGACGATATCGCCATCGAGGTCAAAACCGTCCGCCACAACCCTGACCCGAACTACCGTGCGATGGCAGGAACCGACGACGCGACCTTGCTGGCACGAGGTGGGGCCGACGGCGATCTCTACCGCTTCGAAGGCGGGTTGAAGGAATTGCCGGGCGTCAGGTTCCAGTCGGTCATGACGCCGATCGAGGACGAGGCAAGCCCGATCGCCGGCGGTGTCGGCGAAGACGGCATCATCAACGGCCTCTATTCCATTCATCTGCGCATGCTCGACGGCGTCGAGGGCGGTCTGACCGGTGTGATGCTGCTCAATAAGGGCCGCATCCTCGGCGGCGATGCCTCGTTCTACTATATCGGCAGTTACACCTCGGAGAACGGCCGCTGGAAGGGCCAGATCCTCAATCAGGAACACACGCCGGCCAAGGGCGAGAACCCGGTGTTCGGCGGCCATGAGGTCGGCATCGGCTTTTCCGGTACCTGCGACGCAGAGGGGGCGCTGCTCGATGCCACCGCGCTCGCCGGCAAGCGCAGTCTTCGCTTGAGCGCGGTTCTGAAACTGATGCGACGGCTGTAGCAACGATGGACGAATCCATTCGCGTGCTCTCGACGCTGGCCTTGAAGGGCGCGGTTTCCAGTCTGGCCGGACCATACGTAGCGGCCGGCGGCGCGCGCATCGACGCCGATTTTGCGCCGACCTTGGCGCTGCTGGATCGCCTGCGCGCCGGCGAGGCCGCCGATGTCGTCATCCTGACCCGCGAGGGGCTCGAGGAGGTCGTGCGCGAGCGGCGCGTGGCAATAGAGAGCTGTGTCGACCTGGCGCGGTCCTATGTCGGCCTTGCGGTGAGGGCCGGCGAACCTCATCCGGACATCTCAACCGAGCCTGCACTTCGCGCGGCGCTGCTGGGTGCCCGCGCTGTCGCGTATTCGCGGCTCGGCGCCAGCGGCATCCTGTTTGCAAAACTGATCGAGCGCATGGGAATTGCGTCCGAGATCAACGCCAGGGCTGTTATCATCCCGCAAGGCTTTACCGCCGAGCGGCTTGTCGCCGGCGAGGCCGATCTCGCGGTTCAGCAGATCAGCGAATTGAAGCAGGTTGGCGGCATTGAAGTCGTCGGACCCATTCCGCACCAGTTGCAGACGCCTGCGGTGTTTTCCGCTGGACGGATGGTGGCGTCGCAAAGGGCCGACCAATCCGACCGGCTGCTGCGGTATCTGGCTTCCGCCGAGGTCGCGCCGGCGCTGCGCGCGAGCGGTCTTGATCCCTGAATTTGCAGCCTTGAATTTGTCCTGTCATGGACGCAACCTGCCGATCATGAGGAGCCGGTTTCCCAGCCTTGCGGTCATTGCGGTCGTCGCCATTGCGACGCCGGGCTTGGCGCACGCGCAATCGGCCGATCTCGTGCTGTGCGACCGCGTTGCCGCCGATCCTGCCGACCCCGACAAGCCGGCCGATGTGAGGGGCGTGCCCGATATCGCGGCGTCCGACATCGCCACCGCCGTCAAATATTGCAAGGTCGCCGCCAACGGCTCGCGGCGGGCGATGTATCAGCTCGGACGCGCCTACGCCGCCAACCGGCAGACGCCGGAGGCGATCGCGGCCTGGCGCAAGGCCGCTGACAAGGGCTCTACCTCGGCGATGGTCGAACTCGGCGTGGTCTATGGGACGGGCGCGGGTGTCGCGCGAGACGAGGCGCAGGCGCGAAAACTGTTCGAGCGAGCCGCCGAAGCCGGTAATCCGCGCGGCGTCAGCAACCTTGCGGCGCTGGGCAGTGGCGCCGGTATGGCGGCCAGCCCGGTGCGTGCGCGCGAATTGCTGTCGAAGGCGGCGGAGACCAACGCCGAGGCGCAGTACCAGCTCGGCATGATGCTGGCGGAGGGCGAGGGCGGAGCCAAGGACGATGTCGCCGCCCGCGCGCTGTTTGAGAAGGCCGCGGCGCAAAATCATCCGGGTGCGCTGGAGCGAATGGGGGCGTTTGCGCAGGAGGGGCGCGGTGGGCCGAAGGATTCCGACGCCGCAAAAGCCTATTACCAGCGCGCCGCCGCGCTCGGTGACGAAGACGCCAAGAAAGCGCTGGAGCGGGCGCGATGTCCCTATGCGATCAAGGACAAGCGCGGCAACCTGGTGACGACCTTGTGCTTCTGACGGAACGGCGGTGCGCTTAATCGTCGCCGTCACAGCGCGTGTCCGCAGTGGTTGCGGGGCTTCTCCGGAACTATGGGCCGTTCCCATCATTGGAGGAAATGGGGGTATCGAAGAGGCCTGTCCCATGATCCGAAAGCTGCAGTCGGGCGAATACCGGCTTTATTCCCGAAAATTGAACCCGAAGACCGGCAAGCGCCGCAATCTCGGTACCTTCAAGTCGCGTGCTGCGGCTGAAAAGCACGAGCGTGCCGTGCAGTATTTCAAGCGACATTGAGGCTTCGCCGGAAGCCTCGCGACCGGCTTTGCAATGCCTGGAAAGAGGTTCGAGCCAATGCGCGGCTTAAACGCGGAATGGGGCCGGAACAGGCTTCCACCCGCACGCCACATGGAATAAGAGCGGCCAAACGATTTTCCTTTTTGGGCCCCCATGATCCGTCTCGATAACGTCAGCAAGCAAGTCGGCCACCAGATTCTCTTCATCGAAGCCTCCGCGGCGCTCCAGAAGGGCGAGAAGATCGGCCTCGTTGGCCCCAACGGGGCCGGCAAGACCACGCTTTTCCGGATGATTTCAGGCCAGGAACCGCCGGACGAGGGCCAGGTCTCGCTCGATCGCGGGATTACGATTGGCTATTTCAGCCAGGACGTCGGCGAGATGTCGGGCCGCAGCGCCGTGGCCGAGGTCATGGACGGCGCCGGCCCGGTGAGCATCGTGGCGGCCGAGCTGAAAGAGCTCGAGACCGCGATGGCCGATCCGGATCGCGCCGATGACATGGACGAGATCATCACGCGCTACGGCGAGGTGCAGGGCCGCTTCGAAGAACTCGACGGCTACGCCCTCGACGGCCGGGCCCGCGAGGCACTGTCGGGCCTCGGCTTCAGCCAGGAGATGATGGAGGGCGATGTCGGCGCGCTCTCGGGCGGCTGGAAGATGCGCGTCGCGCTGGCGCGCATTCTCCTGATGCGTCCCGATGTGATGCTGCTGGACGAACCGAGCAACCATCTCGATCTGGAAAGCCTGATCTGGCTCGAACAGTTCCTCAAAGGTTATGAAGGCGCGTTGCTGATGACCTCGCATGACCGCGAGTTCATCAATCGCATCATCAACAAGGTCGTCGAGATCGACGGCGGCACGCTGACGACGTTTTCCGGAAATTATGAATTCTACGAGCAGCAGCGCGCGCTGAACGAGAAGCAGCAGCAGGCGCAGTTCGAGCGCCAGCAGGCGATGCTTTCCAAGGAGATCAAGTTCATCGAGCGCTTCAAGGCGCGCGCGTCGCATGCCGCGCAGGTACAGAGCCGGGTCAAGAAACTCGACAAGATCGAGCGGGTCGAGCCGCCGAAGCGGCGCCAGACCGTCGCCTTCGAATTCCTGCCGGCGCCGCGCTCGGGCGAGGACGTCGTCAGCCTGAAGAACGTCCACAAGGGCTACGGCAGCCGCAGCATCTATGAAGGGCTCGACTTCATGATCCGCCGCAGGGAGCGGTGGTGCGTGATGGGGATCAACGGCGCCGGCAAGTCGACGCTGCTGAAGCTCGTTGCGGGCTCGACCGAACCCGACGACGGTACGGTCGCGATCGGCGGCAGCGTCAAGATGGGCTACTTCGCCCAGCACGCGATGGACCTGCTCGATGGCAAGGCTCGTTGCGCGCGCTGGCCGGCTGCTTCGGCTTTTCCGGCGACGACGTCGAGAAGAAATGCCGGGTGCTCTCGGGCGGCGAGAAGGCGCGGCTGGTGATGGCACACATGCTGTTCGACCCGCCGAACTTCCTGGTGCTGGACGAGCCGACCAACCATCTCGATCTGGCGACCAAGGAAATGCTGATCAACGCGCTGTCGGAATTCGAGGGCACCATGCTGTTCGTCTCGCATGACCGGCATTTTCTGGCAGCCCTCTCCAATCGCGTGCTGGAGTTGACGCCCGAAGGCATTCATCAGTTTGGCGGCGGCTATTCGGAATATGTCGCGCGCACCGGCCAGGAAGCACCGGGGTTGCGGAGTTGAAGCCCTAACCGATCAATCTGTCGTAGTCGGCGTGTGAGCCGATCCAGAACCAGAGATAGCCGTCATCGACCTCAACGGCGAGTGCGCGATAGCGCAGGCCGACACGAACGGACCAGTAGCGGCCGACCTTCTTGAACTGCAGCGACGGATGGCGCGGATCGTTCTTCAGAAGCGCGTAGTTTGCGTCGGCCAGCTTGCGAACCGGGAGCGGTAAGGCCTCATAGGCCGCTCAGAATTTCTCTGAAGCAAAGCGCCTCACAAGTCGCGTGAGCGTCCGCCGCGGTGCGCAGCCAGCGCCTCATCCGCAAGCGCGTCGAGTTTGCCGGAGCGGGCGTCTCGCTCGATGGCGGCATCGAATTGCTGGGCATCGAATGCCTCGAACCAGGCGCGGAAACGCGCTAGCTCGGGGGGAGCAAGTTTCTCTACGGCCTTCTCAATATCTTCGGCGGTTGTCATGCCGGAACAATAGCATTTGCCGTGAGCCGGGAAAAAGCGGTCATTTCCGGTTCGTAGTGCCGGGAATCCTGTCTGGCTGCCCGGCTTGAACCACCGGATGCCGCCCGATACGCTGCTGCAAAAATGCGGGAGCGAAGCAGCCATGAAGCAGCTCAGGATCGGCGACATCACGATCGACGCGGTGATCGAGCGCGAGGGGCCGTGGCGGCGGCCGCAGGATTTCTTTCCGGCCTATGATGATGCGGTTTTCAAGCATCATCTCGCCGGCATGGAGCCGGAAGTGTTCGACGCGGCACTTGGGATGATCGTGATCACCTATCAGACCTTCGTGGTCCGTACGCCGCGGCATATCATTCTGGTCGATACCTGCACTGGCGAGGACAAGGGGCATCCGCCGCCGTTCGACTTTCCCGGCAAGGAGCGCTGGCGCAACGAATTGTTCGCGCTCGGCATCAGCTTCGAGCAGGTCGACTACGTCTTCTGCACCCATCTGCACATCGACCACACCGGCTGGAACACGACGCTGCGCGATGGCCGCTGGGTGCCGACCTTTCCCAACGCGAAGTACATATTCCACAAGCGGGAATATGCGGCGTGGGAGGCGGAGAATGCCAAGGGTGCGAACCCGCCCGGCACAGTCTTCCGCGACAATTGCCTGCCCATCGTGGAAGCGGGGCAGGCGGTTCTGGTCGACGATGACTATGCGCTCGACGACACCGTGACGCTGACGCCGACGCCGGGGCATTCGCCCTGCCATTGCTGCATCAATATCTTCTCGAAGGGAAAGCGCGCGGTGGTGACCGGCGATCTCATGCATCACGTGATCCAGTGCCGCGAGCCGGAATGGTCGGCGAAGCCCGACTGGGATCCCCGGCAATCCGCAGTTTCGCGCCGGAAATTCTTTGCCTCCGTCGCCGGCACCGACACGCTGATCCTGCCGATTCACTTTCCGGCGCCGACGGTCGGCCTGATCACGGCGGACGGCGATGGTTTCGACTACCGTTTCAAGCGCGACTAGCAGACGAGGCACGCACCCCTTGCTATCGCGTCCGCGCGCTGGTTTCCTGCTGCGATCGAAATCCCGCCGTCAACAAGAGGATGACCGTGCCATGCCTGACAATGCTGCCTATGACTACATCGTGGTCGGCGCGGGTTCGGCTGGTGCTGTGGTCGCAAGCCGGCTGAGCGAGAGCGGCGCCTATCGCGTGCTGCTGCTGGAAGCCCATCGTCAGGCGATCGCGCGGCGCGTACTGGGCTTGCGCGGGTAGTCGCCTCAGGCCGCCCGAACCTCCGACAGGAAGCGGTTGACCTGTCCGGCCAGATCCTTGGACTGCGACGACAACTGTTCGGCCGCGCCCAGCACCTGCTGGGCCGCGGAGCCGGTGTCGTCGGCGGCCTTCTGCACGCCGGCGATGTTGGAATTGACCTCACTGGTGCCGCGCGCCGCTTCCTGGACGCTGCGCGAGATTTCCCTGGTCGCCGAGCCCTGTTCCTCGATCGCAGCGGCAATCGCGGTGCCGATCTGGTCGATCTCGCCGATCACGTTGGCGACGTTTTGAATCGCGGTCACGGTTTCATCGCTCGCGGCCTGGATCGCGGCGATCTGCTCGGAAATTTCGGTGGTCGCCTTCGCGGTCTGGCCGGCCAGCGATTTGACTTCGGAAGCCACCACCGCAAAGCCGCGGCCGGCGTCGCCGGCGCGCGCGGCCTCGATGGTTGCATTCAGCGCCAGCAGGTTGGTCTGCGCCGCGATGCTCTGGATCAGCGTTACGACGTCGCCGATCTTCTGCGCGCCTTCGGCCAGCGAACGCGCGGTATCGCCGGTGCGGCGGGCGTTTTCCACCGCGCGCGCCGCGATCTCGGTGGACTGCGCGACCTGGCGGCCGATCTCCGAGATCGAGGAAGTGAGTTCCTCGGTGGCGCTCGCCACCGTCTGGACGTTGGTCGAGGTCTGGGTCGAGGCCGCGGCAACGACGGCGGCCTGGCGGTTGGTGGCAGTCGCGGTCGACGACATCGACTGCGCGGTGTCTTCCATCACCGAGGAGGCCGCCGATAGCCCGCCGACGAGTTCGATCACCTTGGCTTCGAACGCGCGGGTCAGTTCGTCGAGCACCTGCGCGCGGTGCATCTTGCCGTCGCTCTCGACGGCCTTCTCGGCAGCGAGACGTTCGGCCTCGATCATGTTGTCCTTGAAGACGCGGACGGCCGCCGCCATCGCGCCGATTTCGTCGCCGCGCCCGGCGCTGGAAACTTCATCGGTCATGTCGCCGCTGGCGAGCCGCGACATGGTGGCGGTGAGGTCGACAATCGGCTTGCAGACGCGGCGGCGGACCATCACGATCATGCCGGCGCTTGCAGCGATGACGGCGATGAGGCCTGCCAGTGCTATGATGAAGCTCAAGCGCGCGGAGGAGTACGCCGAGCCGAGAATCTGTTCGGCGTTGTCGTAGAAGGCGTCGCGGACGGTGATGATCGCGCCGAGACCGCGCTGCGATTCCACGAAGTAGGTGTCGAGGTCGTGTTCGTACTTGCCGGTTACAGCGCCTTCCTTCGCGAACTTCAGCTCCTTGCCGAAACTGTCGACATAGCCCTCGTTCATCTTGCCAAGTGCTGCCACAATATTGGCCGGCGTGGCGGGATTGTTGCGCAGGTCCTGCAGCGACATCAGGATCTGGTCGTTGCGGCCCTGTGACCGGCTCAGATCCAGCTTTTCGGCGTCCGTTGCCGCGCGCTTGGCTCCGACGAGATTCTTGTGCAGGCTGGCATTGTAACCGCCGACGTCGCGCAGGGTCCAGGCGATGTTGGCGTAGCTGGCTTGCCGGTAGGCGTCGCCGTCGAGCTGGGCGATCTTGCGGACCTGGTCGTCGAGCAGCTTGGTCACGGCGGTGTTGAAGACGGCGTTGTCGCCGACGATCTTCTTGACGGCATCCTTGCGCGGCTCGGCCGGTCCGTCGAGAGCGGTGTCGATGGCGGTGCGTAGCGCCTTGAACTGGGTGTTCAGCGCGTCGATCCCGCTGCCCACGGCCGCGCTGTCCTCGAGCGTGCCGGGCAGGGCATTGCGGATCTGGTTCATCTTCGCCAGCGCGCCGTCGGTATCCCTGCGGTACTTGTCGTTCAGCTCGGCGCGCAGTTTCGGATCGATCGTCGCGGGGCCGAGCAGCAGGTTGGTGGCAAAGCCGCGCTCCGGATTCATGTAGCGCGGGATTTCGCCGACCGCCCGCACCACTTCGAGCCGGCTCTGGGCGACCGAGACCTTGTCCATCGTCTGGTATTTGACCACCGCCACGTAGACGGCGAGGCCGCCGCCGACGGCGGAAAGCGAAACGATGGCGGCGGTGAGCAGCGTGCCGATTTTCATGGGAATTGAGCCATTTGCGATGGTAGGGAGGCGCGGATGGCCATCATAGGTGGTGTGAATTAATCTGGGGTTTACGATTTGGGGGGCTGGGCGGTGGCCCCGTGGTTCGCAAGGCGAAGCGAAGCTTCGTCCGGAGGCGCGTAGCGCTGCTGCGCTCCTCATGAGGGTCTCAGACCTCATCCTGAGGAGCCAGGCTGCAGCGCGGCGTCTCGAAGGATGCGCCACGACAATGCTCCGGAAATTCGTGCCAACGCGCACGGTGTTCTAGACGCCTAGCCGCGCAACGCGACTCCCGCCGAATTACCCGTCGGGCAATCGATTTGCTTTCGCGGCGCCTTACTTCAACGACGTGCTGATCTTGCCGAAGTTGGAAGAGAGTTTGCTTCCAACGCCGTTGACGGCGCTGATGATCGCGATGGCGATACCAGCGGCGATCAAGCCGTACTCGATCGCCGTCGCGGCGGTTTCGTCGGCCAGGAATTTGCGAATGATCTTCATGGCACGTTTGTGCCAGCGAATTTCTAAGGACCCCTGAATCCCAACGCATAAACACGGGTGCTTTCAGGTTCCAATGATGGAACTTGCGCCCGTGTTTTTGCGGGGTTTCGTTTTTCTTCGCAGCACGAAGAGTGCACGTGCGCGCATCGCTTTCGATCCCACCTGCTTGTCGCGAAGAATTCGCTGCACGCACCGGAATCCCTGCTGCGACGGTGTTTGCTGCACTTCAGTGGGTCTCGTCGTCTGAGCTTTTCGGTGCTGATTTGTGCTGCGTCTGTCCTGTGGAACCTGTCTCCTGACAGGGCAATTCGATCCAGGACCCATCGGCCGCCATCTGGTAGGCGTGACACGAAGACGCAGTCGGGCGCTCGACGGATTTCTGCGCATCGGCGTTTCTGGCAAGTGCCGGAGCGGCCAACGTGAGAAGACCGGCCGTTGAGGCGATGAAGAGGGCGTGACCAAACCGCATGGACGTTTTCCTTCTTGAACGGGACTGAGCTTCCTTTCTAAAAAAGATTGCGGAATTTGTTTGATGGCATGATCGGTCACGCCGACGTTTGGTTAACGATCCGCGAACGCGCGCCGGTTCCAGCCTGGCCTCATCGGCTTCGCGCAATTGTTCCGGCGACGATCTGCATGGTGACGCCGACGCACCATCCGGCCATGATCATCCAGGTCCAGGCGATATGCGGATCGTGGCGCAGCACGATCACGCCGACGGACGCAAACGCCGAAAACGCCGCGAGGAAGGTGCCGACCGCGCTGAGCAATTCCGGGGTGTCGATCTTGCCGACCCAATCGTCGTTCGAGGACTGACCGCTGCTAGCCTTGAAGGGCAAAGCCGGGGTGTCGATCCCGACATAGAGGAAGGCCTGGTTGGTCAGAGCTGCGATGCTCGTTCCCACCAATGCCGCCACAAACAACCCGCTCGCCGCGCCGGCCATGGCGAGGCCGAGGCGTTCCAGGATGTGGGCAAACTTTCGAACGTGGGTTCGCATCGGGATGGTCCCGGCGGTTGCGGGGCCGAGACTAGGCCGATTTCCAGCCGTGCGAAAGCAACCTGTCGATGCCGGCGATGTGCCGAATTGATCCAGCGCGGCCGCGAGGGCGGCCGACTGCGGGTCAGCCAGGCAATCGCTAGCGGGCCTTGAGAAACGGGAAAGTCTGGTGGATCCAGGTCACGGGATCGCCGATCAGCCCGAGCGAGTGCAACAGCATGGCGCCGGCAAAGCAGGCGAGAGCCCCCTTGGCGAACATCACGAGATAGAAGCCGCCGGGATTTTCCTTGGCATCGATGGTCGTGCCGCGATTGGTCGTGCTGCCGGCCCTGATATCGGTGATCATCGTCCAGAGGGCGACGGCACCGAGGGCTTCGAACAGGGCGGCATACAGCAAAGGGGGCATCTGACCGTCTGTTGGTCGAAATCGTCGATGGTTGGTCGCGCGCTCCTTCTGTAGGGTTCACGGCCTGAAGGGATGAAATTCCGGGAGACGCGACCGACATGAGCCTTTTCGATACGCCATTCGACCCCGCGCGCGAGGCGGCGCTGGTCACCGGCGCCGGCAATGGCATCGGCCGCGCGATCGCGCAGGCGCTGGTCGGTGAGGGCGTGCGAACCGTATTCGCCGACGTCAACGCGGATACGGTGACGGCGGCGGTGAAATCCTCGCCGCGGCCGGAGCTGGCGTTGCCTTGGGTTGGCGACCTCGCCCATTCCGCCGCCCGCGACGCGCTGCTGGCGCATGCCGAAGCGGCCATCGGACGGGTGACGCATTTCGTGCACTCAGCCTCGCCGCCGCGGCGTGAGGCCGATCATGCGATGGCGGTTACTAGCGAGACCTGGGCGCAGATGCATGCGGTCAATCTCGAGGCGGGCTTTCACCTCGCGCGTGCGCTGGCGCGGAAGCTGATCGCGGACAAGACACCCGGATCGTTCCTGCTGCTGACCTCGCTGCATGCCGGCACGCCGCGCAATCTGCCGCATTATTCCACCGCGAAAGCCGGCCTTGCGATGCTGGTGAAGGAACTCGCCAAGACGTTCGGCCGCCACAGTATCCGCGTCAACGCGCTGGTGCCCGGCGCCATCGCGGCCGGCGGCTTCGTCGCCGATCCCAAACTCGCCCGGCACATTCCGCTCGGCCGTCTTGGAGCGGCCGAAGACTTGGCGCCGATGGCGCTGGCGGTGCTGTCGAACCGGATATCGGCTTACGTCACCGGGGCCGCGTTCGTGGTCGACGGCGGGCTGTCGTTGACGAACTGGTTCGAGCCGCCGGAGCTGGAATGACTACTGCCCCGCCGGCTCGAACGCGATGTCGTTGCGGCGGGCGCAGGCGCGCAGCCAGGGGATGACGCCGGCCTGCACCGGAAATTCAAAATTGTCGCTGACCTTCGACTTGAAGGTGGCGCGGATGCCTTTCTCGAGCGCGGCGGCCAGCGCCTGGGCATGCTGCGGGAAGATTCCGATTTCGTCATTGCCTTGCACCTTGGCGGAGAAGCCGGTGAAGGGATCGTCGCCGAGCTTCAGCGTGGCTTCGACTGGCGCGCCCTCGGGCTGATTGATGTTGCTGTCCTTGAGCATGACGGTGAAGCCGAGCTTGCGGCTCACCATCAGGAACGTCGCCATCCGGCGCGAGGAGGGCTCCGATCCCATCACATAGTGACGGCGAATGAAGCAGACGACGATGCTGCCGTCGCTGGCGCGCAGCTCGGACGCATCCCAGCCCTGGATCTTCTGCTTGTCGGACATGCCGGGAGGACCGGGCGGCAGCGTCGAAATGTCGACGATCTTTGGCGAGCGCGGCCGCGGCATGGGCATGTCGGGCGCGTTGGGATCGGTCGGCCTGTCGATCGCGATGTTGAAGGTGCGGCCGCAATCGGTCAGCCATTTGAGCGCTTCTGCGGGAAGATTGATGTCGATGGCGCCGGAGTCGACGCCGGCGCCATCCGAACGCAACGTGATGCGATGAACCTTGGCGAGGGCTGCGAGCGCGCCGGCGGCATCGCCGGGATGGAAGATGAAGGCGGTGCCGGCGACAGGGAAGCTGACGGACGGAAAGCTGCGGCCATCGATCAGCATTTCGGCCTGGTCGTCCAGCACCTCTTCGGTCGGCACGCGCTCGTCCTGCAGCACGGCGGTGAAGCCGCTGCCGCGGCTGATGTTGAACGAGAACCGCGTCGTCACCGGACCGTCCTTGGTGACGCGATCGCGGGCCGCCACCAGCACGCATTGCCGCACCTTGCCGTCCGGCCCGAGCTGCGGCAGCGCGCTCCAGACCCCTTGCGGAAAGTGCACCACCTTGCCGGCGACCGGCTTTTCGGCAGGTGCGGCGGAAGCGAGGGATGACGCCGCAAGGAGCGCCGCCAGCACGAGGCCGAGGTGGCGGGACCAGGGGTAAGCGTTGACGAACATGACGTGTGCTCGCGGAATGAATTCTGGTGAAATGGACAGGCTTTAAAGGACTGATTTGAAACATTGGACGCCGGTGGCCGGGCCAAGGTTCAATGGGAACGTGGCCGGGATGGCAATCGTGCGGGAACCGGCGTGGAATTGTGAGCGGATGCCCCGGGAACGAGAGCTCGGCTTCGGGCGTTTTCAGGCCAGGAAGCGCCACGGCGATGCACCCGGCGCGGATTAGACGTCAGGGGAGAGCGATATGATGTCCCACACGCAAATTCACACCATTGCGCGCCAGATGATCGAGCAGCACGGGCTGTCGGCCATCGCCGAGGCCGCGCAAAATGCGCTGGCCTGCGAGCGCAAGGGCGATACCGAGGAGGCCAAGGAGTGGCGCCACGTCGAGGACGCCATGAAGATGATGCGCGGCCCGCATCAGAGCTAGTCCGCCCTTGCTCTTCGAGCTTCCGCCTTCGCTCGTTGAGCTACGGCGGACAGGTCGGCGAGACAAGTCGGGCTACGCGCCTAGTGCAACGCCAGCGGCGGCCGTACCACAGGGCCGCCGTCTTCGGCTATCTGAGGCTGCGGCGCTATCTGCGCGGGCGCGTTCGCCGTGGCCTGTGGCGGCGGCGCGGGGGCGATCGGCGCGTAGGGGAAGACCTGCCTGGGCTTGCGGATCGCAGCGGTGGCCGGACGCGCCGGCGGCCCTACGATGCGGGGGCGAGTAAGCACCGGCTCGGTGAGCCGCGCCTCGGTTGTCCTCGCGGGCACAGTCGTCGGCGGGCTCGGCACCTGGTTTGTCACTTGGCTCGTCATTTGGGCCTGGCCCGCCCGGAGCTGCTCGATGGTCGCCTTGAGTTCGCCGATCTGCTGGCCCATGGCGGCGATATCGCGCGCCATCGATTGCATCTGCTGCGCCTGCTCCGGCACGACGGGTGCCGTTGCGGCCGCCGCGTTTGCGGCTGGTGGCTCGGAGGCCGGCTGTGGAGCCGTGACCTGATCCGCCACCGCGGCCTGGGGAGCGGGAGCGGATTCGGTTGCGGCAGGCTTTACCGTCGAGGCCAGGGAGGCCAGCACGAGCGGCGGCGTCCAGTTTGCGACCATGGCCTTGGCGTCATCGCCATAGTGCTGCCAGGCCGCGGCACCCGTCGCGCTCACCAGCGCGAACAGGCCCATCACCGCGCCTCTCGCCAACTTGCTGGCCGGCCGTTGGTGCGCGCTGATCTCGGTCTCGCCGAGCTGGATGTCAGCGTCAACAGCGTTCGCGCGAGCCAGCGTATCCAGCGAGGGAGCGGCGGCGCTCGCGGAGAAATCGGGCGCGATCCGGAGTTCGGGATCCGGCCTGGGTTGCGCAGGCCCGCCATCCGACGGACGCGGCGCCGAAGAATGGCTGAGCACGTCGTACAACAGATTGAGCGGCGCCTTGTCGGCGCGCGCGGCGGGCGAGACGTCCGGTTCGATCACGAACATATCGTGCGGATCGGTATCGCGCAGGTTTGGCGTGGATTGCATTGGTGTCCCTCTATCAGTCCAATGTCATCAACAACGCTGGACGCGCGGATTTCCCGCGTCAAACGCCGCTGCCCATGCGCCACACCGCCAGCCGGGTTTGACCAAAGCAAGGCGCTGACGTGGAGAGGTTGGGGCTATCAGGAGGCCGGGAACCAGGCCACCGGGCGGCGCCGCCGGCAGTTGAACCCGTTGGCCCTGCGCCGCGACCAATCCGGGAGGTGACGGCATGGACAGCATTTTTCATTGGATCGGCGTGGTGGGGGCCTTCGGCTTCGTCGCCTTTTGCCTGCTCGGCTTTATCAGAGGCCTCTCGATGCCGCCGAACACCCCCGAACATCGTTCGCAGGACAAAGCCGACCTTTGGCGCTTTTGGCGCTGAGGACGACCTTTCGATTTCGCCGGTCGGGCCGTGGCGTGATAGCCTTGTTCCATGGGCAACCGCATCCTCGTCTTCTACGGCTCCTACCGTTCCGACCGCATGGGCATCCGCCTTGCGCAGTTCGTCGTCGAGAGCTTTCGCGCCCGCGGCGATGACGTCGAACTGATCGACGCCAAGGCGGTCGATCTGCCGATGCTCGACCGGATGTACAAGGAACATCCGAAGGGGCAGGCGCCCGAGCGGCTGGAGAGGCTGGCCGGACAAATCCGCGGCGCCGACGGTTTTGTGTTCATCACCGGCGAATACAACTGGGGCATTCAGCCCGGCCTGAAGAACCTCACCGACCATTTTCTGGAAGAATGGTTCTGGCGCCCCGCGGCAATTGCCAGCTATTCGGCCGGACGTTTTGCGGGCGCCCGCGCGGCCCTGACCTGGCATGGCACGCTCTCCGAAATGGGCATGGTGGTGATTTCGTCTAGCCTCGCGGTCGGCCCGATTTCGCAGACGCTCACCGAAGACGGCAAGCCGACCGCCGAGGGCGGCGGCAAGGCGCTGGCACATGCGTTCCCGCGCTTTGCCGATGATCTGGAATGGTGGATGGAGGCGGCGAGGGCGCAGCGGGAGCGGAAGCCGCCGCCGTTTTGAGGAAGCGGTTGTCACAGCGTCTGCCGTTGCCGTCACGGCCTGCTCACGGCATCGCTGCGAAATCTCCCCGCCACGGTCATCTTTTCGACGCCTGCCGGCGTACCCTCGGAGGTCGTGCGCGTAGCGTGGAGTGATGACCATGGTGACTGATCTTCAGACCAAGGTGGAGAAATACGAGGCGAGGGCCTCGCGGTGCGAGGAACATGCGCGGGGGGCGGCGGACAAGGCCGAACAGGGCTTCTACGAGGTGCTGGCCGGCTATTACAGCAGCCTCGCCACCGACTTTCGCAATATCCTCGAGAAGCGAACCGTCGCCTAAGCGGTCGGCGGCGGCTTCAGGCCGGGCTGATATCTGCGGGCTCATATCTGCGGGCTCATATCTGGATGTCAAACAGCCGATACACGTTCGCCTTCTCGCGGCGCTGATCGCCCGAGGTTTTGCATTTCGTTTGTCCCTCCTCGTGTGAAGAGGGCGCGGGGAAGACCGGGTGCGCGCTGCACCCGCGGTCTCGCGAGCATGATGCATAGAAAAGTGCGCTCACGAGCATACAGGTTCAGCGGTGAACACACCGGCCTCCCCCACGCAATGGCTTTACGGCTTATACGATTTCGTCCTGGTGACCGGCTTTCTTGCCACCATCATCGACGTAGGCTTTCGCTTCCGCCAACTTGACGCCAGCACCGGGGCGTCGGACCCAAACGATTTCGCCGTACGCCTTTGCCGCGCTCGTCAGTCGCAGCATCGGCGTCCATCGCATCCCACCGCACGTTCGTGACGATCGCGATCGCCCCTCTTGTCGCGGTAGACGGGCGGAGTTGAACCACTGATTTGCCCGACGGCGAAAGCGGAATATTTTTTCGCCGAGCACTGGACAGACTTTTGGTGATTTGCCCGTCGTGCCAATTTGTCGCAGGCATTATCGCCAATTCGTCATTGCGAGCGAAGCGACTCGCGACGTCATTCCGGGATGGTGCGTTAGCACCAGACCCGGAATCTCGAGATTCCGGGTTCGATGCTTCGCATCGCCCCGGAATGACGGGATGCGCAGGACGCCTACGACCCGATAGCGATGGCGTCGAACCGGCGCTTCGGGTGGACCAAATGTTCGGCGCTCGCGACGATACGCATTTCCGCGGTGCCTGCGGCCGCGGTGCGCTCCAGTACGGCGTAAACAGCGGAAGCGGCGTGGCCGAGCGCTTGCCGCGTGTCTTTGCCCTGAACGCGCGCGGCAGCGAACAGCGAAGCAAAGAGATCGCCGGTGCCGGACGGGCTGATCGGCAGCTTTGGCGTACGCACGCGCCAGCTTTGCGACCGCTCGACGGCAAGGGTCTCGATCTCGCCGTCGGGGGTATCCGACAATTCGGCGCTGGTGATGACGATCGTCGATGGACCGCGCCCCAGCAACGTTTGCGCCTGTGCGATCATTTCAGCCGTTGTGCCGGCGCTCGCGCCGCCGAGGGTTTCGAACTCGAAATGATTGGGCGTGATGATATCGGCGAGCGGACAGAGCCGGTCACGCACCAGCGCCGGGATGTCGGCCTGGACGAACAGGCCGCGGTCGCGATCCCCGAGCACGGGATCGCAGCAATAGAGCAGGCTGGAGTTGCGCGCTTTGGCACGGGCGACGAAATTTGCGACCACGGCCGCGATGTCGGGCGAGCCGAGATAGCCCGACAGAATCATGTCGCACGCATCGACCGCGCCGCGCTCCTCGATTCCGAGCAGCAAATCTGAAACCAGTTGCGCCTCCAGCACCCGGCCGCGGATGGTCGGGTAGCCCGGCCGGTTGCTCAACAGCGTGGTCGGAACTGCGATTACATCGATGCCGTGCATCTGCAGCGGAAACACCGCGGCGCTGTTGCCGACATGGCCGAAGGCGACCTGCGATTGAATTGAAATCACATTCATGTGGATAGGTCGGGGGACTATCGAGTTCCTTGGGCGGGCGCCTTCAGGCTTAACACATTGGTTATTTATTTGCGGTCATTTTCACGACCTCATCAACCGGAGGCATCATGTCAGACATCACCATTCCCGGCGGTAAAATTCGTTCCTTCGTCGAGCGGGTCGAGAACATCGACACCGAGTTGCAGGAGCTGAACGAGCAGAAGAAGGAAATCTTTGCGGAGGCGAAGGGCGAGGGTTTTGACGTAAAAATCCTCAAGGAGATCATCAAGCTGCGAAAGCAGGACAAGGACGAGCGCGACGAACGCGAAGGCCTGCTCGATCTCTACATGCGCGCGATGGACACCGCGCCGCCGGCGGAGAAGGAAAAGGTCGCGAAGGCGGCCTGAGCCGATCAACCCAAACGAACGATATCCGGGGCGATGTCAGCGTCGCCCCGGATATTGCGGAGCCTGTCATCCCTGTGCGAGCGCAATTGCGCTCGTCGCCTGTGCGAGCGCAGTTGCGCTCGTCGCCTGTGCGAGCGCAGTTGCGCTCGTCGCCTGTGCGAGCGCAGTTGCGCTCGTCGCCTGTGCGAGCGCAGTTGCGCTCGTCGCACGCGCGCATTCGCGCGACCCGTTGACGCATCCTAGCGACGCGTCGCTTGTCGACAGAGTAAACGATCTACCGATCGCGGCGCGTGCAAAAAATTTCCAACGAATCTTCACGACGGGTGGGGCGGCCATTCTGTCATCCCGAAATTGACGCTGCGATCACGTTATTGTGCATCGCAACAATGAACTATTGCAATGCAACAGGAGACCTTTAAGTCTGTATTTCGAGCTATCATGGAGAACTGACGTGAAGAAGATTTCTGTTTCGTTCGCTGCCGCCGCGGTCCTCGCGATCACGGCTGTGACCGGCGCTGTCGCGGCCGAGCTGCCGTCTTATGAGAAGGCCGGCCTGCCGGTTTCTGCCGTGCAGCTTCAGGTGATGGGCGCTGAAAACGTCAGCGAACAGGCTCCGGCCGTACTGTCGGCGTCGCCGGTTCAACTCAGCGTCCTGACGCCGCGTCATAAGACCAAGACCGCGGCCGCTCACTGACGGCTGTTTGATCGTTCCTGCAAAAGCCCGCGACGCTTCGCGGGCTTTTGTCGTCATACGCGCGTTTGGAATGTGCTAAAATCGTTCCCGCCGGCTCACGGAGATGAGCCGCATCCAGGGAGCGAGAGCCCATGAACAAGCCCCAAAAAGCCTCAGCGGAAACGTCAGCGCCCGTAAACCCGCCGAACCTTCGCTCGACGGTCGTCGCTGCCTCAAGCATGCCCTGGCAGCCGACGCAGTTCGCCGGGATCGAGATGAAAATCCTCTACAGCGATGATGAAGGGCGCTCCACCATTCTGTTCAAGATGGCGCCGGGCGCCGTGGTGCCGCTGCACGAGCACACCGCGCTCGAACAGACCTTCATGCTCGAAGGATCGCTGGAAGACGCCGAGGGAAGCTGCGGGCCGGGCGACTTCGTGTGGCGGCCGGGCGGCAACATCCATGTCGCGCATGCCCCCAACGGCGCGATGTTTCTTTCCGTGTTCAACCGTCCGAACAGATTTTTTGACGGCACGAAATTTTTCACGGCGGAGAAGTAGCAGACTGAGTGCGCGCGCTCGCGAAGCAAACGTGTTGTTAAGAACTGGTCCGCGCTGATTTGAGCGATTCCGATTCGTTCTTTGCGAACAGAACCGAGTCGGATGGGGAACAAAGCTGCGTCTGCTTCGTAGCCCGGATGAGCGCAGCGATATCCGGGACAGTGCGAGAGAGCGGCCCCGGATGTCGCTTCGCTCATCCGGGCTACGGAACGTGCTATTCCTCGTCCGTCCCCGGCGTTCGCCGCAGCATGAAATGTCCGAACGCCGTGGCGATCGGTTTGGAGCGGTCCTCCTGCCAGGCCTGGGCCTCGAAGGCGACGATACGCAACCCCTGCTTGACGATCGAGACGCTGGCATAGCTATCGAGCGCGCGGCCGGAGCGGAGATAATTGACGGTGAGGCCGATCGGCTTCGGCGTCGCAGATGCGCCGAGTTCACGTGTGACGCCGACAACAGCGGTGGTCTCGAGAAACGCGCCGGTCATGCCGCCGTGGATCGCGGGCAGGATCGGATTGCCGATGATTTTTGGCGAGAACGGCATCACCAGCGTGCCTTGTTCAATTCCTTGTTCAATTCCTTGCTCATGGTCGCGAATGCCGAGCCAGCGCGCGAACGGGCTGGTGGCGAACAGGCCGGTCGTATCCTCGGGCGACTCGAGCGGCGGCGGCGCCTGATGTTCGATCGGCCTATCAAGCATGTTGGTGCGGTTGGCGCCGACCATGAAGCAGGCGGTCGCGGTGGCGACCGGTTCGTCCAGGGTTTCCTGGTAGGCGGTGGCGCGCACGAACGCGATCGAGCGGGTGACGCGGGTGCAGACCGAATGCGCGCGGATGGCGAGCCCCGGCGTCGCCGGCTTCTGGTAGTCGATGCGCAGATCCAGCGTCGCGATCGAGCGCGTGCCGTCGAGCGCAAGCTGTACCGCCATGCCGCAGGTCTCATCCAGCATCGCCGTGACCACGCCGCCATGCAGCACGCCGGTTTCGGTGTCGCCGACGAACACCGGCCGGTACGGCAGGCTGGTCCAGACCTCGCCGGGCGCGGCGCGGTCGAGCGCAAGTCCGCTGATATAGCCGTAGGCGGAGCGACGGCTGCCGACGGCGTGGAGCAGGGCGTCGAACGGGAGCGGTGGTGAGGGAGTCGATGGGCTGGACATGGCGGGGTTCTAGTGCTAGGCAAAGGTGGTGCGGCAGCCCACATTTTCGCCACTGGCAGTCGCCAGATTGCGCTTCGCCTCTGCTGTCGCTTTTGAAAGCGGCAGGTCCCTCATCCGCTCTGCCACCGGCCAAATTGATGTCATCAACGAAAACGGGCTGCGGTCTTCTTGTTGTTGCCGTCATGGCTGCGTTGAGCGGCTCGGCGGCCGTCGCGCAGAATCTCGATCAGGACAAGCCGGCGCCAAAAATTTTCGCCGAGAGCTGCGCGACCTGCCATCGCAGCGCGCGCGGCCTCGCCAAGGGCCGGTTCAGCCTCACGCTCTATCTGTTCCTGCAACAGCACTACGCCAGCAATTCCAGCTCGGCCTGGGCGCTCACGAGCTATCTGGAATCCGTCGACGAGGCGAAGCGCAGCCCATCGCGCGCTGCGGCGAAGCCGCCAGCCGGCGGCGCGGGTACGTCGCGGTCATCGTTGCGTCCGCCGGCGCCGGTGCCGACGCGGTAGGAGGCGAAACGTTGGGCGCTTGATCGACAAGCTAGGCGTCTGGCAATCGGTCGAGAAAGCTGGCGTCCATACGCGAGACGTCGGTGGCAGCCGTCGTCCACATAACCTTGTTTCCGCTTAGCGTGTGGCTTAGAATTCATCGCGCTTGAAGTGTGCGTAATAACCAAGCCGTTTTCACGAAGGCGCGCCTTTCAAGGTTTTTATTCTGCGAATTTGTGATTCAAAATCGGCGGAGTTCAGATGGAAGACCTCGCGGGAATCGGGCGCGCAACGGAAAAATTTCTAGAAATTGTTCGTTCTTCGATCGGGACGCTTTACCGCCCAAGAGCTATTCGAAATGAAGGTGAGGCACGTGCCCGTGCAGAGGCCTACAGGATGATTGCGTTAGCAAAAGCTGACGTCGAGGTTCGGCAAATCGAGCAGAATGGCGAGGAAGCGCTGGCGCAAAGAGCCATTTCGAGGTTGCGACACCAAGAAATGAACAAGCAAAAAAACATCGAGTCAATCATTGATCAAACAGTTCCAAAGATTGAGCGCGAGGCTATCGAAGATTCCATCGACAAGGATTGGCTCTCTCATTTTTTTGAAAGTTGCGCCAATGTCTCCGAAGAGAAGATCCAATCTCTTTGGTCTGATGTTCTTGCTTCGAAACTCACTGGTGAAAACCTACCAAGAAAAATTGTCGACTGCTTAAGATGGATGGATCCGGAAATAGCGAGGCATTTTTCCGAGTTCGCTCAAGTTTTATTTCTGTTCCATGGGGCGTTCTCACTGATCGTGCAGCGACTTGATGACGCCAAGCTGTCGCTTAGTTTTGGTTACGACACCGACGCGTTGGTCGATATTGGATTAATCAAGGAAAATCTGAATACAAGATTCGATTTCTCTTTCGCGTCTCTGAGGCTTTCTTGCCGTGAGTTGACGGACCGTTCCTTGCAACATAGAGGTGTTTTCGAATTCACTCAGACTGGATCAAGGTTGGCTAGAGTTATTGTGCCGACGATTAAGAAATGTATGACTGAGGTCAATAGACGAGATGTCGCCCATGATTCTGAGGATCGATTGGCGCTTGAAAGTGAAATTCTTTCTCACGATGAGCGGGTAAGAATAGCTTGTGGCGGAATCTTGGGATTTTTAATCGAACGGGATGCTGAAATATCGATTTCGAAAGCAATCATTAGAATTGAAGGCAAGGAACATTTTCACGATGCCAAAGAAGTGATGTCGATTTCGACTTCAGGCGGAAAGTTGGTGATCAAGCAAAATAAGCGAGGGCGCCATTGGAAGGAAACGTTGACGCTGGAGCGGTCTTTTTTGGAGCATCTCGCAGCTTTTCTGAAACGTGAGTTGCAATTAGTCGAGCGACGACCGCCTCCCAGATAACCCCGCTTAACAATATCGCTACCCAGGCTTTGACGGACGATCTGGTTTGCTTTTACTCGCCCTTTTTTGTTTTTCCTCTTTATCTGTCTTTGGCATTGGCGTTTTCGATTTTTTCTTGTTCGATTCTGTAGGTATCCGGTGAGTCATCCCGGGGTAGATTTTGTCTAGCTCATCAAGCATGCGGTTTATTAGCGTGACACCGTCATTCAATATCGATCTCATGCCGAAATTGATTCGAGATGGGATTTTATGAAATCGGTGCAAAGGATTGAAGCAGATGGAAAATGAAGAATCTCTGATGGCCGACCAGTGGCCATGCGTATAACCCGAGCACAGATCGTAGTAAGTATCGTAGATATCTTTTAGGTTGGCATCTATCGCCATGGTTCGAAGATTTTGCGCGGACCAAGCCCCCAAATTAATGTCGCTAAACTCCATCCACCTATCTTCGTTCGCTAGCGACTCAAGATGATCCAAATCGACAAACTGAGGGACGTTTTTTGCGGCTAAATTCTTAAGGAATGCAAGCTTCGTTTGACCGTTGCCGTGGTCGCGATGCTTTAGCCACAACTCAGGATCGTCTTTAGCAATAAGGAATGAGAGCGTGATGAAGCATTCCACAATACTGCGTAAAGTCGAGCGTCCGATAGGACTCGAATGGCTATAGGATGCTGCAGATTCAATCAATAAATTGAGCGCATTAAGAACTAAACCGAAGCTTGAGTCGTGACGCGCGTCGATTGCAGTGTGTTCTATCGTTGCATGAAAATGATCTGCGACCAAATTGGAGGCGAGCATAAGCTCACGCGTGTGCAATTTGTCTGCCGTCTGGGGTTTTGTTGTTGGTCTTTGAGGGAGGCATCCCGTCTTTCGATACACCTCGTCCCAAAAAGTCATTTGGTGTGGAGGAGGGAGATCAGCTTTGCCCTCTTCGCCAAACTCTATCATTCGAAAACTGAGTTCGGTAGCTCGGATCATTGGACGAACGGCGCGCATGTCCCCGCGTTCGGGATATAGACGTAGATCTTCTACGCGATCCGCCATCGTTCTTGGAAATTGAACTTTTCCAGTTATTATGAAGAACATCAGTTTAATCCAGCGGATATCCGTGGCTTTTTGTGACTGATGATCGAAACAAGACGCGACCGCCTCGGCCAAAATCTGCCAATGATCGTCTGTCGGCGCTGATAAACGGGATGCCCAGAGGGGCGCGTCGGGTAAACAGTTAACTAGGAGCATTGCGCTTAGTGCTGATGCCGCCTGTTCGTCGTTGAGGACATTGCGAAATGCTATGTCAAACTCACGATCTGAAAATTTGCTGATGAAGTTGTGAGTTATAAAAAGCTCAGAATGATTTTCTAAGTTCTCACGGATGTTGATTGCAACTGAACGGAATAACCGTAGGTAATGTTCTCGCTCGAGCGTTGCGGCTAGTATGCAGGCCCAGAGCACGTTTGGAATGCATTCATTGACCCAAGACCTCGGGGTCATCGAAGGGCTTATTGCGGAGAATGGGTTCTTTAGCGTCTTGCCTTCTCGTGGGTGGCGGTCAAGTGGTGACAAATTCCGACCACGAAATCGATCGCGCTCTCCAGAAGAAGACTTATTCTTCTTATTTTGATCAGCCTTCTTTGGAGTTTTCGACATTCGCTTGGCTCATGTTTAAAAAAGGGGGCAACTCGTTGCCCCCTTCTTGATTTTATCAACTAGCGCAGTTCAAATTTTAGCTCAGCTGCACCCCGTCGTGCTGCCGCACGTATCGCACTTCATGCAGGTGCCGTTGCGCACCAGCGAGAAATGGCCGCACTCGCCGCACATTTCGCCTTCGTAGCCTTTGGCTTTGGCTTCGGCGCGGCGCTCGGCCTTGCTCGGGACCGCGGCTTGCGTGCTGCCTGCTTTGCTCCACTGCAGGGCTTCGAGCTTCTCCGTTGGGGAGAGGTCGTGCTGGGCTTCCTGCTTCAGCGCGACCGCGCCTTCCTGGGTGTCGGAGAGGCGGGCAGAGGGGCCGTGGCCGGCGATCGCGGTGACGTTGTTGCCGCCGCGGGCGTCGGTTTCGCTGGAAGCCGCGCGCATGACGACGAGGTTGTCGGTGCGCGAGCGGGTCAGGCCCTTCGAGACGTACTTGGTCGAGTGCGACGGATCCGGCTCCTTGCCTTCCTCGACGCCCTTGCCGAGCGCGTCGAAATTCGACTCGCTGGGATCGACATGGGCGAGATCGAAGCGCGACATGTAGCTGACCGCGAGTTCGCGGAACACATAGTCGAGGATCGAGGTCGCGTACTTGATGCTGTCGTTGCCCTGCACGGGACCCGCCGGCTCAAAGCGGGTGAAGGTGAAGGCGTCGACATATTCCTCCAGCGGCACGCCGTATTGCAGACCCAGCGACACCGCGATGGCGAAGTTGTTGATGAAGGAGCGCAGTGCGGCGCCTTCCTTGTGCATGTCGATGAAGATCTCGCCGATCCGGCCGTCGTCATATTCGCCAGTACGCAGATAGACCTTGTGGCCGCCGACAACCGCCTTCTGGGTGTAGCCCTTGCGGCGATCCGGCATCTTCTCGCGCTCGCGCATCACGACGATACGCTCGACCAGTTTTTCGACGATCTTTTCCGAGACCTGCGTGGCGCGTGCGGCCATCGGCTTGTCGTAGAAGGTGTCGATCGCGTCATCTTCCTCGTCATCGTCGCTGATGAGCTGGGAGTTCAGTGGCTGCGACAGCTTCGAGCCGTCGCGGTAGAGCGCGTTGGCCTTCAGCGCCAGTTTCCAGGACAGCAGATACGCGGACTTGCAATCCTCGACGGTGGCGTCGTTCGGCATGTTGATGGTCTTCGAGATCGCGCCCGAGATGAACGGCTGCGACGCCGCCATCATCCGGATGTGGCTCTCGACCGACAGATAGCGCTTGCCGATCTTGCCGCAGGGGTTGGCGCAGTCGAACACCGGATAGTGCTCGGACTTGAGGTGCGGCGCGCCTTCGACGGTCATCGCGCCGCAGATGTGGACGTTGGCGGCCTCGATCTCGCGCTTGGTGAAGCCGACGGCGGCGAGCAGGTCGAAGCCGGGGGCCGCGATCGCTTCCGGCGCGATCTTCAAGGTGTCGCGCAAAAAGTCTTCGCCAAAGGTCCACTTGTTGAAGGCAAACTTGATGTCGAACGCGGTCGGCAGCGCCTTTTCCACCTTGGCCAGCGCTTCGTCGGTGAAGCCTTTGGCCTTCAGGGTGGAGACGTTGATGCCGGGCGCGTTGGAGAGCGAGCCGTGGCCGACGGCGTAGGCCTCGACCTCGGCAATGTCGGCCTCGGAATAGCCGAGCGTGCGCAGGGCGACCGGGACCGCCTGGTTGATGATCTTCCAGTAGCCGCCGCCGGCGAGCTTCTTGAACTTCACCAGCGCGAAGTCAGGCTCGATGCCGGTGGTGTCGCAATCCATCACCAGACCGATGGTGCCGGTCGGCGCCACCACGGTGGTCTGCGCGTTGCGGTAGCCGTGCTTCTCGCCGAGCGCCAGCGCGTCGTCCCAGGCAGCAATGGCATGGGTGACGATGTCGGGCTGCGGGCAGGAGGCGTGGTCGAGCGGAACTGGGCTAACGGCCAGCGCCTCATAGCCGCGCGATTCGCCATGCGCAGCGCGGCGGTGGTTGCGGATCACGCGCAGCATGTGCTGGGCGTTCTTCTTGTAGCCGGGGAAGGTGCCGAGCTCGCCGGCCATCTCGGCTGAGGTCTTGTAGGAGATGCCGGTCATAACAGCGGTGAGGGCGCCGCACAGTGCGCGGCCTTCCTTCGAGTCGTACGACAGACCCATAGTCATCAAGAGGCCGCCGATGTTGGCAAAGCCGAGGCCGAGCGTGCGGAACTCGTAGGAGAGTTCAGCGATCGCGCGCGACGGGAACTGCGCCATCATCACGGAGATTTCCAAGACGACGGTCCATAGCCGGCAGAGATGCTCGTAGGAGTCGACGTCGAAGTGCCCCCTCCCTAACCCTCCCCCGCTTGCGGGGGAGGGAAGGGAGGGGGTGAAGAACGTGATCAGGTTGGCCGAGGCCAGGTTGCAGGCGGTGTCGTCCAGGAACATGTATTCCGAGCACGGATTGGAAGCGCGGATGTCGCCGGACGCCTTGCAGGTGTGCCAGTCGTTCATGGTGGTGTTGAAGTGCAGGCCGGGATCGGCCGAGGCCCAGGCGGCGTGGCCGATCTTTTCCCAGAGGTCGCGTGCCTTGAGGGTCTTCACCACCTTCTTGTTGGTGCGGCCGATCAGGTTCCAGTCGCCATCGGTCTCGACGGCGCGGAGGAAATCATCCTTCAGCGACACCGAGTTGTTGGAGTTCTGGCCGGATACGGTGAGGTAGGCTTCCGAATCCCAGTCGGTGTCGTAGATCGGGAAGTCGATGTCCTTGTAGCCCTGCTTGGCGAACTGGATCACCCGCTTGATGACGTTGTCGGACACCAGGCTGCGGCGCGCGAGCTTGATCTCGCGGCGCAGGGCCGGGTTCTTCTCGGGGTCGAAGCAGTCGTCGCCCGAACCTTCACAATTGACGCAGGCCTTCAGCACGGCCTTCAGATGCTTCTGGTTGATCTTGGAGCCAGTGACCAGCGCCGCAACCTTCTGCTCTTCCTTCACCTTCCAGTCGATATAGGTCTCGATATCCGGATGGTCGGCGTCGACCACGACCATCTTGGCCGCGCGGCGGGTGGTGCCGCCACTCTTGATGGCGCCGGCGGCGCGATCGCCGATCTTGAGGAAGCTCATCAGGCCGGACGAGCGGCCGCCGCCGGACAGCTTTTCGCCTTCGCCGCGCAGGCGCGAGAAGTTGGAACCGGTGCCGGAGCCGTATTTGAACAGGCGCGCTTCGCGGACCCAGAGGTCCATGATGCCGCCCTCGTTGACGAGGTCGTCACCGACGCCCTGGATGAAGCAGGCATGCGGCTGCGGATGCTCGTAAGCCGACTTGGATTTTGTCAGTTTGCCGGTGAAGGGATCGACATAGTAGTGGCCCTGGCCGGGGCCGTCGACGCCGTAGGCCCAATGAAGCCCGGTGTTGAACCACTGTGGCGAGTTCGGCGCGACCATCTGCTTGGCGAGCATGAAGCGCAGCTCGTCGAAGAACGCTTGGGCGTCCTCTTCCGAGGAGAAGTACTTGCCCTTCCAGCCCCAATAGGTCCAGCAGCCGGCGAGGCGGTCGAACACCTGTTTGGCCGAGAGTTCGCTGACGAAGCGCTCGTTCTCGGGCAGCAGGCTAAGAGCCTCGGTGTCGGGCACCGAGCGCCACAGCCACGACGGCACGGTCTCTTCCTCGACCTTCTTCAAGCGCGCGGCCACGCCGGCCTTGCGAAAGTACTTCTGGGCCAGGACGTCGGAGGCGACCTGCGACCAGAACTGGGGAACCTCGACGTTTTCGAGCCGGAACACGATCGAACCATCGGGGTTGCGGATCTCAGATGTCGTCAATCTGAAATCAATCCCTGCATAGGGTGACTGGCCGGAAGTGGTGTTGCGTCGTTCGATTCGCATGGTCGTGCCCCGTCTCTTCTTTGACCGGACCGCTTCTCGCGGAGCCGGATGTTATTCCTTGAGCGGACTCCCTGACCATGGCTGTTACCGACAACCCTGATCGCGCCGTCCGCAGCTCAACCGGTGAAACCCGGCCTGTTCTCTGGCACTCCCACGGCAAACCCGAACCGGGCCCTCCGAGGTCGTGCAATGCAACGCCCCACGCTTCACTTTGGGCCTATTCCGGCCCTTATCTCGCGCCCCGAAGAACCCCCGACCGAGGGCAGACAAGCCCTCATCCGCTGCCTCAACCGGCCGTCGGAGTGGTCGTTTCGGAACCCTTTTGGGATGACCGGCGGGGACCCAAAACACACTCGCGCCGAACGGGTTGAAAACTAGGCCAACTCCGTCTCGCCCGTCAAGGACTAGTACGAGTTCCTGAATCAAATACTAAATATGGTGGACAGAGGGGGATAACAGGGGGCAGTGCCGCGCCTGTGATAGGCCCAAGTATCAGTGAGTCCTCAGAGATTCCCAAGCGCAAAAAATTGTTTGGCGGGGCCAAAATTCGACTGCTCCCGCTGTTCACAGGGCAAGTATTTATTCGAGCCAAAGGATTGCACTGGCGAGACTCACGTAAGGCTACGGTCGGAGGAGGGCTGGCATGCCCGCCGACCCGTGGTGGCGCCCCCCGTTCCGCGGCAAAAGGTGCCCCCGATTCTCGCCGGTACCCCCAATGACCAACCCGCCGCCGTCCACCGCGCCTGCGCGCCTCGCCCCCGCGGGCCTGATGTTCCTCGCCATTACCTCGGTCGGCTGGGGCTTCAACTGGCCGGTGACCAAATACCTCGTGGGCGAGTTGCCGGTGCTGACCATGCGGGGTGTCACCGGCATCGTCGGCGCGGCGCTGCTGGCTGCCATCGCGCTGGCGATGGGACAGAATCTCCGGGTCGAGCGAAAGCTGTGGCCGCGGCTGATGCTGGCGGCATTGCTCAATGTCACCGGCTGGATGGTGCTGATGGGACTAGCGCTGCTCTGGCTGCCGGCCAGCGAAGCCGCCCTGATCGCCTACACCATGCCGGTCTGGGCCTCGCTCCTGGCCTGGCCCGTGCTCGGCGAGCGGCCGACTTTGTTGCGGAGTATCGCGCTGGTGATGGCGTTCGCGGGCCTTGCCGTGATCATGGGCGGCAACGGCTTTTCGGCCAGTTCCGCCAAACTGCCGGGCATCCTGATGGCGCTGACCGGTGCCATTGGGTTCGCGCTCGGCACCGTGCTCGCGAAAAAACTGCCGCTGCAACTGCCGCCGATCCCGGCGGCGGCCTGGCAGATCGGTCTCGGCTGCCTTCCGGTGGCAGTGGCCGGCCTCCTGATCGAAACCACGCATATCGAGAAGGTCACCGAGCTCGGCTGGTGGCTGTTGTCCTATTCGATCGTGATCCAGTTCTGCATCGCCTATGTGAGCTGGTTTGCGGCGCTGGCGCGGCTGCCGGCGTCGGTGGCGGCGATCGGCACCATGGCGGTGCCTGTCATCGGCGTGGTGGCGTCGGCGATGGCGCTGCACGAACCGCTCGGGCTGACGCAGATCGTGGCGCTGGTCTTCACGCTGGCCGGCGTTGTGCTGGCGACGCGGTCTTAAAAGGCCATAGCGTTTTCAAGCGAAGTGGGTACCGGTTCGCGTGAAGAAAACGCGTCAAACAAAAAGACTGCGCTACTCGCCGTTCAGTGCGCGGCGGATCATGCCGGCCAGTTGCGACTTGCGATAGGGTTTGCTCAGCAGCAGCACGCCGGGGTCGAGCCGGCCCTGATGCACGATCGCGTTGTCGGTATAGCCGGAAGTATAGAGCACCTTCATGCCCGGGCGGCGCAGCGCCACTTCATCGGCCAGTTGCCGGCCGGTCATACCGCCGGGCAGGATGACGTCGGTGAACAGCAGGTCGAACGGCTGGCCGTTGTCGGTGATGGCGAGCGCGGAAGGGCCGTCGGCGGCGGTTACGGTCTGATAGCCGAGCCCTTGCAATTGTGTGGCGACGAAGTTGCGCACCAGGGCGTCGTCCTCGACGACGAAGATGGTCTCGTTGCCGTGCAGCGGCGCAGCCAGCGCGGTGGGAGCCTCGGTCTGGCCGCGGGCCGGCGGCAGATACAGCTTGATCGTGGTGCCGTGGCCGAGCTCGCTGTAGATCTTGATGTGGCCGCCCGATTGCTTGACGAAGCCGTAGACCATGCTGAGCCCGAGCCCCGTGCCCTTGCCGACCTCCTTGGTGGTGAAGAACGGTTCGAACACCTTGTCCTGCACTTCCCTCGACATGCCGGTGCCGGTGTCGCTGACAGCGAGCATCACGTAAGCGCCGGGCCGCGCGTCCGGATTGGCCTGGGCGTAGGCTTCGTCGAGCACGATGTTGCGGGTTTCCAGCAACAGCTTGCCGCCGTTCGGCATCGCATCGCGGGCGTTGATCGCCATGTTGAGCAGCGAGTTCGCGAGCTGCGAGGCGTCGATATGCGAGGTGGCTACTTCTTGATCGAGGATCGAGTCGATCTCGATCTGCTCGCCGAGCGTCGGGCGAAGCAGTTTTGCGATATCGAGCACGGTGCCGTTGACGTCGATATTGCGCGGCTGCAGCGGCTGCCGGCGGGCAAAGGCGAGCAGATGCTGGATCAGCTCGCTGCAGCGCTCCGCCGCCTGGTCGATCATCGCGGCGGTCTTCTGCAGCGTCGGCATATGCTGGAGGCCCGCGACCAGCGTTTCCGTGGTGCCGGTGATCACGGTCAGCATGTTGTTGAAGTCGTGCGCGACGCCGCCGGTAAGCTTGCCGATGGCGTCCAGCTTTTGCGACTGCTGCAGCTTGCGCTCGGTCTCGCGCCACTGCGAAATGTCGTGATAGACCAGTGCCGCGCCGCTGATCGCGCCTGCGGCGTCGCGCAACGGCCGGCCGCTGACCACCAGATCCAGCGGATCGCGGCCGTCGGCGGGACGGATCACGATTTCCTGCTCGTCGAACGGTTCGCCGCGCAGCACCTGGGCAGACGGCATTTCATGGGCCGTCAGACGGGTTACGCCGTCGGCGTGATAGGCGACGCTGAGGTGCCGCAATTCCCGGACGTTCATGCCCGGCTGGTAGCGCAACAATTTTCCGGCCGCCTCGTTGGCGAGGATAATCTCGCCGGTGGCGTTGAGCACGATTACCGCTTCCGCCACGCTGTTGAACGTGTTTTGCAGCACCGCGGTCGAATGCCGCAGTTCTTCATGGGCGGCGACCAGATGCCCGGTGCGCTCGGCGACGGCGGCTTCCAGCGCCTCGTTGGTGGCTTTGGTCGCGCTCAGCGAATCCCGCAACGCGCGGCTCGATCGGCCGGACGCCCGGATCAGTACGCTGGCGAGAATGAGAATGAGGGCCGTACCGGCAAGATCGATGGCCAGCAATAAGCGCCGCGTGGCAAGGGAGGCGGCGTCGCGAGCGGCGAGGCGCGTCCTCACCAGGGCCAACGCCTTACCGAGGTTCACGGCGATCCTTTCCATCGTCGTGCGGCCTTCGGCCCGGGCCATCAGCGCCAATCCCCCCGCGGTATCGCCCGCCGTTTGAAGCCGGATCATCTCGCTTGAGATCTCGACACGGCGAACGGCGAGCGCTTTGGTCTCTTCGAGCAGTTGCTTCTCTGCCGGACTGTCCTTGATCTCCTCGATCAGTTCGTCGAAGGCTGCCGGAATTGCCTCGCTCGCATTGCGATGTTCCCCGAGGAAATAGCGATCCTTGCTGAGCGCAAAACCGCGGGCCGCACTTTCGGCGCGACGAAGCAGCAACTCCAGATCCGGGATCTTCTTCAACACCCCGAGCGCACGACTGACGGCCGCAGCGTCGTATTGTGACTTGAGATCGAGGCCGATCGAGGCAGCGCTGATAGCCAGAAGAATCGCGAGGCCGATTCCAAGAATGATACGCTGCGATGGCATTGACGGCTGCTATTTCACTATTTCGAGAAACGCGCGGAAGCCTTCGGCTTGTTGAGGCATTCATTTATCGTGGTCAACAGCGCGTTCGGCGTGAACGGCTTGCGCAGGCAACATGCCGCGCCGAGTTCGATCGTCATGCGCAGGAAATCCGGCGCGCGCTCGGTGTTGGCGAAGGCGTAGCCCGACATCGCGATGATCGGCACGTCAGGCATGCGCTCGTGAAACATGCGGATCGATTCGAAGCCGCGCATATGCGGCATGAAGACGTCGATCAGCATGATGTCAAAGCGGGACGAATCGAGGGCGCGCATTCCCGCCTCACCACCGTCGGCGACGGTGACCTCGAAACCCTGGCGCGTCAGACAGAGCTCGATGGCGACGCACACCATCGGGTCGTCATCCACCACGAGAACGCGCGGCACGATGCTTCCTTCTCCTTCGGGCTGCGGTTCGGCGACTCGCACGGCCCATCGGGAGATTAAGTCGGAATGCCGACAGATCGTCTGTATGGTATGGTGCATATAGAATTTGGCGAGCGCGAATTCCTTTCGCTGTGTCAGAACAAGAACAAAGACGCACTCTTCCCGGATCCAGTTTCACCATGTCGGTCAATCGCCAAGCGGGTCGCGCCCGAATGTCGTCGCTCGGGCTCGGCTTCCTAGCCATCGCATCGGTGGGGTGGGGGCTCAACTTCCCGATCATGAAACATCTCCTGACGGAGTGGCCACCGCTGTCCTCGCGCGGCCTGTGCGGCATCGCCGGCGCCGCAGCACTCGCATTGATTGCGGCCGCACGGCAGCAACAACTGAATGTGCCGCGGCGGATGTGGCTACGTCTGTTGCTGGTCTCGACGATGCAAATCGGCGGCTGGACCGCGTTCATGGGGCTCGCACTGCTTTGGCTCAGCGCCAGCGAGGCGGCCGTACTCGGGATATCGATTCCGGTCTGGGTCGCGTTCCTGGCGTGGCCTGTTCTCGGCGAACGTTTGTCGCCGCTACGCGCGATCTCGCTGCTGGTTGCGCTCGCCGGCATCGTCGTGCTGATCGGCGGCAACGGCCTCGAGGCCAACGTCGAAAAACTGCCGGGCATCCTGTGCGCGCTGGCGGGTGCGGTGTGCGTCGCGCTCGGCACCGTGCTGACCAAGCATTTCCCGATGGCGATGCCGCCGTTGTCGCTGGCGGCCTGGCAGGTTGGCCTCGGTTGCCTGCCGATCGCGATTGTCGGCCTCGCTGTCGAGCATCCGCAGCTGGCGGCGCTCTCGACCACCGGCTGGGCCTCGATGGTCTATATGACGGTGATCCAGTTCTGCCTGTGTTACGTCTGCTGGTTCGCGGCACTGGAGCGGCTGCCGGCGGCGACGGCGTCGATCGACACGCTGCT
>WNFM01310099.1_pt1 | contig 32877 bp, 29 predicted proteins | sample 5400271 | NCBI WGS metagenome assembly WNFM01 (sample SAMN13153352, study PRJNA577476) | soil metagenome | isolation source: 60 cm saprolite on Douglas fir-dominated hillslope | place: USA:California | collected 2013-09-17 | reverse complement strand
TCGCGCTTCGACAATGTGGAATCCTTCGGCTCGAGCTACACGACACCAGGCTGGCAGCGCGCGCAAGCCAATCGCGCCCGGAACCAGGGCGGCCGCAACGGCGGTTTTGAGGAAAACCAGTCGCGGTTTTCAGGCTCGAAAAGCGATGCCTCGAGCGGGCGCGGCGACACAGGCGGCTTCTCGCGCAACAAGCGCGCGCCAATGACCATCGAAGGCGAGCTGGTAGCAAAGTCCACCGGCACCACGTCGGAGTTTTCACTCGACGACCGCGTGTTCCACCAGAAATTCGGCTACGGCCAGGTGGTGAAGATCGACGGCAACAAGCTCACCATCGTGTTTGAAAAGGCCGGCGAGAAGAAGGTGGTCGATAGTTTTGTCGAGCGGGTGTAGGTCTCTCGCGCTCAGCGTAGACCAGCCCCCATTGGCCTTCCATCATATGATCGATGGGGGGCAGGTGATGCTGAGGGATAGTCGTGATATTATCAGACGCCTGGAGAAGGACGGCTTCAAGCTGGTTAGCGTACGAGGGTCCCATCACAAGTTTCGTCATCCGGTAACAAACAAGATGACGATTGTCACTCATCCGAAGCGAGACCTGCCGCTTGGCACCGTACGTGCGATTTATCGGCAGGCGGGCTGGGATAAGGATTAGGAGATCGCGATGCCGCACTACATCGCATTGATCCACAAGGATACCGACAGTTGCTATGGCGTCTCGTTTCCGGACATCCCGGGTGTAATAACCGGCGGTGACACCATTGACGAAGCCATGCAACAGGCCGCTGAGGTTCTGCAATTTGCCGCCGAGGACTGGACTAATCCTGACGGATCGACTGGTTTCAAGCACCCAAGCACTATCGATGAGCTGCGTAAGGACCCCGAGTTTCTTGAGGTTGCAAAGGACGCGGTCGTCGCGCTGATCGAATTTCCCGCTCGCGCCCATGCCGCAGAATGAAGGTGGCGATCCCGCCGAAGGACGCTGACTAGACCGGCCAACGTAGTTGCCCCAAGAGCCTGCCGTCGATCGCCGCCAGACCCGCGCCGATCAGGGCCAGGCCGGCAAAATGCCTGACATCGAGCTGCTCTCCTAATGCGAATGTGCCCATCAGGATTGCGCTCAGCGGGATCAAAAAGGTGACCAGCAAAAGGTTGGTCGCGCCCGCGGTCGAGAGAATGCGAAAGTACAAGACGTAGCCGAGTGCGGTTGAGAGCGTTGCGCTGCCGATGATGGCGGCCCAGGCCGGCAACGTCGGCATCGCCAACGTCCAGGGCTTGTCGACCAACATCGCAATCGGAAACAGCATCGCCGCCGACGCGGTCACCTGCCCTGTCGCCGTCAATAGCGGGGCGATGCCCATTATCTTAAAGCGACGGCCATAGACGCCGGCAAACGCATAAAATACCGCGGCCGTCAGGATCGCCACTTGGGCCAAGACATTCGCTCCAAGCCCCCTTAACGAATCCGGGCCGATCAATATCACCACGCCGAAAAATCCGATCACGACGCCCAACAGCCGGTTGCCGGTCATTCTTTCGTCGTCGGTCAGCAAGTGAGCCACCACGACCGTCGATATCGGCGTGGTGGCATTCAAGATCGCCGCCAGGCCGGAAGCGATATGGCTCTGGCCCCAGACAATGAGGCAAAACGGGACGGCGTTGTTGAGTAGCCCCATTCCCGAGAATGCGACCCAGGCTGTCCTGGTGCCCGGCATTCTCATGCCGAGGGCTATCACCAGTACGTTCAAGATCACGGCGGCCAATCCAACGCGCAGAAACACGATCGTGAAGGGTGGCAACGTCTTGATCAGGACGGCTGCGAAGAAGAACGAACCGCCCCACAGAACCGACAGCAACAGAAGCGCCAGCCACTCGCCTCCATTCATGCGGTGGTTAATAAGGGCTTCGCCGGTCATTTATTTTTCGTTACCCGTTGACGCCGGTGATCCGCGGCGGCTTCGCGAATTTCAACGCGAGGCATGAGGGGTGTTGTCCGACGTGGAACCGGGATGCGCCACCCGATTTCCGGGACATGGCGCCAAGACCCGTCAATCAGCCCCGGTAAACGGCCGATTTCGGGCTCCCGATCAAATTCTCCAGACGATTCAGCGGCCTGTCGCTGCATCGCAACCGATGACATCGTGAAGCAGCGCTAACGGACTGCATCGAATTTTAACGAGTTTTTAGAAACAATACTTCTTCGCCACTTTTACGGAAAACTTGCGTCTGCGTCGTATGCTGCTCGCTGATATTGCCGGTGCGCGTTGGTTGCGGCTTAAGGTTGCCAAGAATGAGCGACGTAAAAACATTTCTAAGGGGTCTGGATGACGCGATTCAGCGGGGGACGCCCGAAAGCCGGATGCGAGCGCTGAGGCATACCACCGATCTGATGATGGCCGGCCGCTATAGCGACGACGAGATCTGGACCTTCGGCGAGGTCATCGGGCGGCTCGCGGACGAGATCGAAGTGGCGGCCCGGGCGGAGCTCGCAAGGCAGCTCGCCGACTTCGACAATGCTCCGGCCAACATCATCAACAAACTTGCCTTTGACGACGACATCGAAGTCGCCGGCCCCGTGCTTCAGGGCTCCGAGCGACTAGAGCCTTACGCGCTGATCGCCAACGCCTGCATCAAGAGCCAGACCCATCTGCTCGCGATCTCGAAACGAAAATCGATCGACGAGTCGGTTACCGACGAGCTCGTGACGCGCGGCAATCAGGAGGTCGTGAAGTCGGTTGCAACCAACAATGGCGCACGGTTTTCGGATTTCGGCTTTCTGCACATGGTCAAGCGCGCCGAAGGCGATTCGATTCTCGCCGAGCAGCTTGGGCTTCGCAAGGACATCCCCAGGCATGTATTCCAGCAGTTGATCGCAAAGGCGACGGACGACGTCAGAAAGCGGCTGGAGCAAGAGCGTCCCAACCTGGTCCAGCAGATTCAGTCCTCGGTGAACGACGTCGCGGGCGAGCTGCAGTCCAAGTTCGGCCCGGTTTCGCGAACCTATTTCGTCGCAAAACGCGTGGTGGCGACCCAGCATCGGCTGGGCAATTTGAACGAGAACAGCATATCCATCTATGCACGGACCCATAAGATCGAAGAGGTCACGATTGGATTGTCCCTGCTGTGCTCGTTGCCGACCGACGTGATCGAGCGAGCCTTGTTGGACAAGAACAGGGAAATGCTGCTGATCATGGCCAAAGCCCTCGAGTTTTCGTGGACGACCACGATGTCGTTGCTTTTCCTTGGCGCAAAAGATCACCGCATCACCGCGCAGGATCTGAACGACCTTGAAAAGGAGTTCGGCCGCCTCAACGTCGCGACCTCGAAGAGCGTCCTGAAATTCTACCAGTCGCGCAAGAATGCTGCCGTGGCCGATTCCGGCGCGCGGCGGCCGCCCACCGCTGCGGGAGCATCGAGATGACCGACCTGAAATTTGGCGCAGGACCGTCGGCAATGACATTCGGCGCAGCCGCCCGCAAACGCCCCGGCACCAAACGTCCCGACACCGCATCCGACGAACTGAAGTCGGATAATGCCCTGGATGCGGCCTGGCTCGTTCTCGAAGCCGCCAACGATCTCGGAGACACTCCGACGATCGAAGCCTGCCGGCGGGTCATCGACGCCAACCTGAACGGGACGCCTGCCCTCGAATCCGACTTGCACATCGTGCTGCATTATTTCAGGTGAAATAACGGATCGTCCCGGATCCGCGGCCCTCCTCCCTTGTGGGAGGGCCGATCGCGGTCCGGCTAACCTCCCCATATGGCCGGCCTCGCGACGCTTGCACCATGGCAGGCGCGCTCCTATCTGTTGGTGCCACACCCCGTTTCAATCCGGCCCGCGCCGCTCACAGCGGCCGGCCTGATTTTCGATTTCCCAGACATCATCAAGCCCGGCATGTCCCCCATTATTTCCGTTGCAAATCTGTCAAAGACCTATGGCTCCGGTTTCAAGGCGCTCGACAACATCAGCCTTGAAATCCGGCGCGGCGAGATCTTTGCGCTGCTGGGGCCGAACGGCGCCGGCAAGACCACGCTGATCAGCATCATCTGCGGGATCGCCAATCCGACCGCGGGCAAGGTGACCGTCGGCGGCCACGACATCATCAAATCCTATCGCGCCGCGCGCGCGATGATCGGCCTGGTGCCGCAGGAACTGCACACCGACGCTTTCGAATCGGTGTGGGCGACGGTGAGCTTCAGCCGCGGCCTGTTCGGCAAGCCGAAAAACCCCGGTCATATCGAAAAGGTGCTGAAGGACCTGTCGCTGTGGGACAAGAAGGATAACAAGATCGTCACGCTGTCCGGCGGCATGAAGCGCCGGGTGATGATCGCCAAGGCGCTGTCACACGAGCCGCAGGTATTGTTTCTCGACGAGCCGACCGCGGGCGTCGACGTCGAATTGCGCAAGGGCATGTGGGAAGTGGTGCGCACGCTGCAATCCGCCGGCGTCACCATCATCCTCACCACGCACTACATCGAAGAAGCCGAGCAGATGGCGGACCGCATCGGTGTCATCAACAGGGGCGAGATCATCCTGGTCGAGGACAAGGCCGGCCTGATGCAGAAGCTCGGCAAGAAGCAACTGAAGCTGCATCTGCTAAGCAGGATCGATGCGATCCCGCCGGCGCTCGCGCCCTATAAGCTCGAACTGTGCGGCCAGGGCTGCGAACTGATTTACAGTTATGACACCAAGGGCGAACGCACCGGCATTACCAGCCTCTTGAGCGACTTGCGCGGCGCCGGCATCCGCTTCTCCGACCTCGACACCACGCAAAGTTCGCTAGAAGATATCTTCGTCAGCCTGGTGAGGGCGCCATGAATTTCAGGGCCGTCCGCGCGATCTATCTGTTCGAAATGGCGCGCACCTGGCGCACGCTGCTGCAAAGCATCGTCTCGCCTGTGGTGTCGACCTCGCTGTATTTCGTGGTGTTTGGGGCTGCGATCGGCTCGCGCATTACGTCGGTCGAAGGCGTCAGCTACGGCACCTTCATCGTGCCAGGACTGGTGATGCTGTCGGTGCTGACGCAAAGCATCGCCAACGCCTCGTTCGGCATCTACTTCCCGAAATTCGTCGGCACGATCTACGAATTGCTGTCGGCGCCGATTTCGTATTTCGAGATCGTGCTCGGCTATGTCGGCGCAGCCGCCACCAAATCCATCGTGCTCGGCCTGATCATCCTTGCCACCGCCGGCCTGTTCGTACCGCTGCAGATCCACCATCCCTGGTGGATGCTGACGTTTTCATCATCGGCATCTGGGCCGACGGTTTCGAGAAGCTGCAGATGATCCCGATGCTGGTGGTGACGCCGCTGACCTTCCTCGGCGGCAGCTTTTATTCGGTGAACATGCTGCCGTCGGGCTGGCGCACCATCACGCTGCTCAATCCCGTGGTCTATCTGATCTCCGGTTTCCGCTGGAGCTTTTATGAAATTGCCGACGTCAGCGTGACCTTGAGCCTCGGCATGACGCTGACGTTCCTCGCCGCCTGCATGATCGTGGTGTGGTGGATCTTCAAGACCGGGTACCGGATCAAGAATTGACGGTTGTCGATCACCGGTAGCAGTGGAAATAACCGGCGCGGTCGTAAAAGCCGCGGCAGCGATAGTGATGGCCGTACGGAATTCCCAGCACGCCGTGAATCGCGCCCATCGCGCCGCCGACGCCGGCGCCGACTGCGCCGCCGACCACCCCGCCGACCGGGCCGGCAATCCGGTTGCCCTCCGCCGCGCCTTCGTGCGCGCCGCGCACGATGCCTTGGGCATACCCAAACCGGGGCATCGCCAGCAGTGTCAGAGCGATCGCCGCAACCGCAACATAACCTCTCGCCGGCAAACCGGGTGACAGGCTGGCAATCTTAATCTTGTTCATCCGGATTCCTTAACGTTCGGCCGCAATGGCGGGGCGGAAATCTGTAACGCGGATGTGACGAAAAAGTTGCGCAGCCGCGATCGTTTCGTGGGCAGTGACCCAGCGCGAGCCCGATAAAACCCCGCAGCCGTCTTGATTAGGCCCGGCCAACCATTAACGATGCCCTCAACAGATCGCTGGAACCGGAACCGAATTCCGGGCATATTGAGCGCCAGGGGGACGGCGGTTGCAGTCAAGACGTTGCAGTCAAGACGTTGCAGTCAAGACGTTGCAGTCAAGGCTTGGAGGCCAAAGGTAAAAATGCGTTCCTTGCTCGCTGCTTTCTCGGGTCTGATGCTGTTCGCCACGAGCGCCGCACAGGCAAATGTCGCCATCACCATCGACAAGAATAGCCAGGAGATGACCGTCGCGGTCGACGGCGTCGAGCGCTACCACTGGCCGGTCTCGACCGGCATTCCGTCGCGCGAGACGCCGAACGGCAGCTTCCGTACTTTCCGCATGGAGGAAGACCACTACTCCAAGGAATTCGACGACGCGCCGATGCCGCACTCGATCTTCTTCACCAAGATCGGACACGCCATTCACGGCACCGATTCCGAAAGCAGGCTCGGTAGCCCGGCTTCGCACGGCTGCGTGCGGCTGTCGCGCGCCAACGCCGCGACGCTCTACGCGCTGGTGCAGGAGCAAGGCGTGCTCAACACCACCGTGACACTGACCGGTTCATCGCAAATCGCGCTGGCGCGCAATCCGCGGCCACGGGTCAATACCGCCGTCGCCCGCCGCGACCCGGCCGACCCATATGCGCAGCAATATAGCGCCGTCGGCGAGCCCACCGTTCTGACGCCGCAGCAGCCGGGGCTCGGCCAGTCTCAGTATCCGCAAGAGCGGCCCGACGATGGCTACATCTATCCGGCCGACGGCAATCCGGACGCGGCGCGCTATCCGGCGCCGCGCAGCAGCAACCGGCGCCTCTACGACGCGCAGGCCAATCCGCAGCAGCGGTATTACTACGACAATCGCGGCTATGCGCCGCAGGTCCAATACGCGCCGCGCCCGTATTATCAGCCGCGTGGGTTTTTCAACTGACAGGAAGCCGGCGATCGCGCATTCGACGGCCGGCCTCGTCAAATTGACGTTCGGCGGACCGCCCGTATTGTCACCATTTCTCCTTATGGCCTTCGCCACGTTCCACGGTTTTTCGGACCGCATCGGCGAAGGCCCGGGCCACCGGTTCCAGGATCTCCGCACACCGTGTCGCGCCTGACGAGGGCGGCTTCATCGACGTCAATGCTGTAGAGTGTGAGTTCCGGGCCGACGCCGGAATAGAACACGTTCTTCACCTTGGAGTTCTGGGCGAACGACGCTCCGGGCGCGGCGATGCCGCCGACTAGAAGCGTGGTGAATGTGCGACGGTCGACCATGGTTTCCTCCGTTGCATATTTCGGTCGCAGCTTTGCGCGGTTAGTCCGCCACCCGATACATCGGCGACCGCTTGCGAACGGGATCGAGCAGCGACCAGTCGCCCTGCTCGACGACGTGGCCCTTGGGAAAAGGCGGACGCGGCTCCTGGCCGAGCGATCGCATCACCCGGTCGTCGCGGTAGTAGCAAAGCAGCACCACGCGAACCAGCGCGGTCAACGGAGCGCCGCCGGTTTCACGAAACGCGGCGGCTACTTCGGTCCGACGCACTGGTTCGAGGTCGGCGAAAGCACCGCCCGAAACCGTGGCGAGATGCGCCAGCGCGCGACAGACATCGTCGCGGTCGCGCTCGAGGCTGCGCAGGATGTCGTTGAAGATTTTTTCGTCATCCGCGCCCGGCACGCCGTAGCTCGAACTCGGCGGGATGATGGTGCCGGCCAACACGCGCAGGTCGCGGACTTGTTCGGGGTTAAGGTCATCGTTGTTCATGGCGGCTTTCTTCAGTCGAACAAATCAGCGAGGCGCTGCTTGATGCTGTCGGCGATGTAGAGCGCCAGTGCCTGGATGGTCGAGGTCGGGTTGACGCCGCCGGAAGTCACCCAGATGCTGCCATCGACGATGAACAGATTCTTCACGTCATGGCAGCGGCCCCATTCGTTCACCACCGAGCGCTCGGGATCGGTGCCCATCCGCGCGGTACCGAGCAGATGCCAGCCGCCGTTGAGGATCGGGCTCTCGACGCAGATACTGCTGGCGCCGGCGGCGGTCAGGATTTCTTTCGCCCGCGCGATGCCGTGGCTCATCATCCTATGGCTGTTGGCGCTGATGGTGTAATCGATTTTCGGCGCGGGGATGCCGCTGGAGTCCTTCAGGTCAGGATCGAGCGTGACCCGGTTGTGTTCTTCGGGGAGGTCCTCGCAGATCGCCGACAGGCTGATGCGATGATTCAGCAGTTTCCGATAGACCCGGTGATGGTCTTCGCCCCAGGGCAGCCGCCCCGCAGCCGAACTGACAATCGCCTCCATGATCGCGCCGACGCCGCGGCCGAACTGAAAAGCATAGCCGCGCACGAAATCGCGGTTGGGGTCGGTCTCATAAAATTCCTGGCTCCAGAGGCACAAAGGCGGCCCATGATTGCCGTCGAGCGGTTCATCGACATAGCCATAGTTCAGGGCGTAGGGATGAAACATCAGGTTCTTGCCGACCAGCCCCGAAGAATTGGCAATGCCGTTGGGGAATTTCGCCGACACTGAATTGAGCATCAGCCGCGGCGTGCCGACACCGTTGCAGGCGAGGATGACGAGTTCGGCCGGTTGAAAATGCTCTTCGCCCTTGGCGTCATAATAGATCGCGCCCGACGCCATGCCGTGCTCGTTGAGCGTAATCTCGCGCACCCGGCACAGCGTACGCAATTCGACGCCGGCGCGGATCGCATGCGGCCAATAGGTGATGTCGGTAGAGGCCTTGGCGCCCTGCGCACAGCCCGGCGTGCAGTGGCCGAGATTGATGCAGCGCGCGCGCCCTTCATAATCGGTGGTGGCGATCGTGGTGTCGGACGGCCACCAATGCCAGCCGAGCTCGTTCATCGCCTTGCCGAAACGCGTGCCCGACTTGCCGAGCGGCAGTGGCGGCATCGGCGGCTGCTTTGGCGGATAAGCGGGATCGCCGGCAAGACCGGAGACGCCCATCATGCGGTCGTTCTCGGCGAAGAACGGCTCCAAGGTCGCGTAGTCGATCGGCCAGTCGTCGGCGACGCCGTCGAGCGTGCGCACCTTGAAGTCCGACGGGTGCAGGCGCGGAAAATGCGCGGTGTACATGATGGTGCTGCCGCCGACGCCGTTAAAGTTCACCACCTTGATCGGTGAATTGGCATCGTTGATCGGGTAATCGGTCGGCCGCGCGCGGCGGTTGGGATTGATGGCGAAGTCGGAAAACAGCCGCGCCTCCCAGTCCCGGCCGTTGCTCGGATAGTCGGTCGGCTTCACCCAATCGCCCTGCTCGACGCAGAGAATCCGCATTCTGGTGTCGGCGAGGCTCCACGCGACGGCAGCTCCTGATGCTCCGGAACCGATGATCAGGACATCGACCTTGTCGTGCATCGAATTTTCCTCCCCGCGTTGTAAGTCCCTACTGCTCGCCGTCGCGCAGCCGGCGGTAGACCGCGCCGAGCACGTTGGAATAGTCGTCGGTCCAGACCCGTTGCTTCTCGTCGGCCTCGGTCAGCGCCCACACGTCGGACGATGCCAGCTTGCCGACGTCAGCCTCGTCGCGCGCGCAGACCACGACCGAGGTGGCAAAAATGTATTCGTTGTCGCGCCCGGAATCCTCGCTGTAGACCCAGCTTTGCAAATCATTTGCTTCGGCAATGCCGACGATGACGCTGGACAATTCCAGATGCCGGTTCGAGACGTGCATCACCACCGCGCCCTGCGGCGCCAGCTTGTCCTTGTAGATTTTCATGGCCTCTTGCGTTGCGAGATGGATCGGAATGGCGTCCGACGAATAGGCATCGACGATGATCAAATCGTAGATGCCGTCAGGCTCTTTCGCAAACGTCAGCCGGGCGTCGCCGATCACCGGCTTGAGATCCGGCTCGCAATTCCGGATGTAGGTAAAATATTTCGGGTCGCGCGCGGTATCGACCATGGACTGGTCGATCTCGAAGAACTTCCAGGTCTCGCCGGGCTCGGAGGCGCAGGTCAGCGTGCCGGAGCCGAGCCCGATCACCGCAACCCGCAGCGGCGCGCCCTTGCGCTCGCGCACGGCTGCGATCGCCTGACCGATGCCGCCGTCTTTGTGATAATAGGTGATCGGCTCGGGCCGCCCGGCGACCTGCGTGCCGTCATCGTTATGGAATTTTTGCGCGCCATGGATAGTCGTGCCGTGCATCAGCACGTGATACTGGCCGTTCGGCGTCACCACGATCTTGTGGACGCCGAAAAAGCTGCGCACGGTTTCAACGCGGCCGTCGTCGGACGGATAGGCCCGGATCAGCACCAGCGCCACCACGACGGTCGCAAAGATCTTCCAGCGGTTGGCGTTCAATCCGAGCGCCAGCAAGATCGAGAGCACGCCGACGGCGCCGATTACCCAAACCCGGTGGCCGGCGAGCCAGTCCATGATCTTGCCCGGCCAATAAGTGGGCGCAATCAATGCCACCGCGAGAGCGGCAAGAAACGGCCAGTACCACGAGCTCCAGCGCGGCAGGCGCTCGTCGGCGGGCGGGCGGCACAGCACTGCCGCAGCCAGCAGGATCGGATATTCGGCGACCCATGAAAATGCGTACGGCGCGATCAGGCCGGCGAACAAGCCGCCGAGCATGCCGCCGAACGACAGCGCAACATAGAAGCCGGTGAGATATTTCGCGGCCGGACGCGTCCGCGCCAATTCGCCATGGCAGGCCATCGCAATGATAAAGAAGCAAAGCTGGTGCCCGCCCAGCGTCAGCAGCAAATTCTGTTCGCCGCCGACCGCGAGCAGCCCGATCACGCCGGCAATTGCCAGCGGCTGCGCCATCAGCATCCATTGGTGCGGCAGCAGCGGGCGCGACTGGAACACCAGCACCCAGGTCAACAAATAAAGCGACAGCGGCAGCACCCACAAGAGCGGCGCCGCGGCGACGTCGGTCGAGATATGCGCGGTCACCGCAATCAGGAGACCCGAGGGTACAGCCGCCAGAAAGATCCAGCGCGCGCGCAACATCCAGGGCGGCGGCGGTGCGTCGGCTTCGTCCGCTGATATATCGACATCCGCCTTCGCCGGCGAGCGCAGCAACAGCGCGCCGCACGCGGCGATCAGGACGATCAACAATCCATAGCCGCCGGTCCAGATCAGGTTTTGGCTGCGCAGCGCGAACATCGGCTCCAGCAGCACCGGATAGGACAACAGCGCCAAAAAACTGCCGATATTCGAGGAGGCATAGAGGAAGTAAGGGTCGGGGCCATTGGGATGACCGGTGCGGACGAACCAGGCCTGCAGCAGCGGGTTGTTGGCGGCGAGCGCGAAGAACGGCAGCCCGATCGAGACCGCGAACAGGCCGAGCAGCCAGAAGGCGTAGCCCGAATTCGGCGGCTCGCCCCAGCCGCCGGCGATCGACAATGGCAGCGTCAGCAACGCGACCACCAGCAGCACAAGATGCACGGCCACTGGAATCGCCCGGTTGCGGACTTGCATCAGGAAATGCGCATACGCGTAACCTGCGAGCAGCAGCGACTGAAAAAACACCATCGCCACCGACCACACCGCCGGCGAGCCGCCGAGCCGCGGCAGCACCATCTTGGTGAACAGCGGCTGCACCGAGAACAGCAACAGCGCACTGACGAAGATCGCCGCGGTATAGACGATCAGCACCAGCCGGTTTCGGCTCGCGGAGGGCTGGTCCGTGACGGCGGACGGATCGGGAGAACGCATCAGAACTCCGGCTTGAATCCGGCGGGCGCCGGCGGCAGGATTTTCGGCGAGGCACGCGCCGGAGGCGGCAATGGAGCATATGGCAGCGCGGCGGGCAATGTGGGGCGCGGAACCCACTTGACGTTGGGCCGATAGCAGCGTCTTCGATAAGCGCGTCATAGGGCGATGCCCAGCATCGAGCCCGGAATCTCGAGATTCCGGGTCTGGTGCTAACGCACCATCCCGGAATGACGACACTCGCATCGATCAAACCTTCTTGAAGCGAACATGAACGAAACGGACGTTGTCATCATCGGCGCCGGGCATAACGGCCTCACTTGCGCGGCCTACCTCGCAATGGCTGGCTTGCGCGTCAAAGTGGTGGACCGCCGCAAGGTGGTCGGCGGCGCCGCCGTGACGGAGGAATTTTATCCGGGCTTTCGCAATTCGGTCGCGGCCTACACGGTCAGCCTGCTGAACCCGCTGATCATCGCCGACCTGAAGCTGCATGATCACGGCCTGAAGATCGTCGAACGCCGCGCCCAGAATTTCCTCCCCTCCCCCGACGGCAGTTACCTGCTCACCGGCGAAGGCCGCACCCAGGAGTCCGTGGCGAAGCTCAGCGAGCGCGATGCTGAACGACTGCACGCGTTCACTCGCGAGCTTGAAGTGATCGCCGACGTGCTGCGCGCCCTCGTGCTGCGTGCGCCGCCCAATCTCGTCGAAGGATTTGGCGTGAACGCGATCCGCGAAGCGTTCAATGCGCTCGGCGCCGCCAGCATCCTGCAAAAACTTTCGCTGGACCAGAAACGATCCCTGCTCGATCTGTTCACCCGTTCGGCCGGCGAGATGCTGGACGACGCGTTCGAGAACGACCTGGTCAAGGCGCTGTTCGGGTTCGACGCCATCGTCGGCAATTACGCGAGCCCTTATACGGCGGGTTCGGCCTATGTGATGCTGCACCATGCGTTCGGCGAGGTGAACGGCAAGAAGGGCGTCTGGGGCCACGCCATCGGCGGCATGGGTGCGATTACGCAAGCGATGGCGCGCGCGGCAAGCGGACATGGCGTCGAGATCGGGCTGGATGCGGGCGTGCGTGAGGTGATCGTCAAACACGACCGCGTCATGGGGGTCGTTCTCGATAATGGCGAGACGATCAGCGCCAAATATGTCGCCTCCAGCGTCAACCCGAAACTGCTCTACACGCGGCTATTGCCGGCGGATGCATTGCCTGCCGAATTTCTCGCCCGCATCAAGAACTGGCGCAACGGCTCCGGCACGTTCCGGATGAATGTCGCATTAAACGCCCTGCCCTCGTTCACGGCGCTGCCGGGCGACGGCGATCATCTCACCGCCGGCATCATCATCGCTCCCAGTCTCGGCTATATGGATCGCGCCTGGCAGGACGCGCGGACACACGGCTGGAGCCGCGAGCCCGTGGTCGAGCTTCTGATCCCGTCAACGCTCGACGACACGCTTGCCCCGCCGGGCCAGCATGTCGCCAGCCTGTTCTGCCAGCATGTCGCGCCGCAATTGCCGGACGGCAAATCATGGGACGATCATCGCGAAGAGGTCGCCGATCTCATGGTCGCGACGGTCGACAAATATGCACCGGGTTTTGCGGCAAGCGTGATGGGGCGGCAAATCCTTTCGCCGCTCGACCTGGAGCGGCAGTTCGGCCTGCTCGGCGGCGACATCTTTCATGGCGCCGATTATCGCGGGCCGCTAAAAGGCCTCTACCATTGTGGCAGTGGCGCGCATCCCGGCGGCGGCGTCACCGGCGCCCCCGGCCATAATGCCGCACGCGTCATCCTCGGAGATCACCGCTCACTGTTTGGATGAGAGACTGCGCGTCAGAGCGCGGCGTGGATCGCCTTGCAATGTGCGACCAGGCTTTGCTTCGACATGAGACATTCCTTGAGCGGCGTGTCGATGTCGTAGAAATAGATGTTGGCGATGAATCCATACACTGCCGCATCGATGCTGCCGGGCTTGGCTCCGAACATGTATCCGCTGCCGGGAAGGAGATTCGCAAGCGCATCGAGATCGGCGATGCCACGGGCGTAGGCGTCAGCCGGTTCGTAGCGTCCGATGCCCTGAAAGTGGTAGCGCTTGAAATTGAATTCCCGGGCGCCTTCCAGGGCTTCCACCGTCAGCACCGGGTAGGCGTGAACAAACAGATCCCTGAAGCGCGGCCAGAAGCGATCGTCCTTCCAGCGCGAGTACGACATCACCCAATAGAGATCATCAAGCGTTCGCCTGATGAGAAGATGGGTGGTTCGCTGGGCCGGCGTCAGCCCGTTATCGATCGTGAGCGCGTATTTCCGGGTCAAATGGCCGATGATCGCGTCGCTGTCGCCGATGGTCGCGTCATCGTCCACGATATAAGGCAACTGGCCGCGCGGCGCTTTCGACGCGTCGAAGATGTGTTCATGCCGGAACGCGACCTTGCACAATTTCAGGAAGGCGTAGACCTTGAGGCCATAGCCGTTGTTGTCCGCGACGCCGCAGAGTTCCGGGTAAGAAAATAAAGTAAGCATCGAAAATCCTGAAATGCCTGATCAGCCCGCGTTTGACACTCGGCAAGGGGCGCGGATCATAATAGCGCGTCCAACCAGGTTCGTCTTTTTTTCGGGAGAACGACGTTGGCTCAAAGCGAGATTGATGCGATCCGGGCATTATTGGGCTCCAAGCCGCGGCCGGTCGGATGGGCCGAACGGCGCCAGCGCATCGAGGAAGTGGGATCGGTCTGGCCGGTCGCCGACGATGTCAGGCTCGATGCGGTCGATTGCGACGGCGTCGCCGGCGAATGGTCGCTGGCGCCGGGCAGCGATCCGTCCCGTGTCCTGCTCTATTTTCATGGTGGCGGCTATTGCTCCGGCTCGATCCTCAGCCACCGCCGGCTGGTGAGCGAAGCCGGCCGCGCCGCGTGGATGCGCACGCTCGCGATCGACTACCGCCTCGCGCCGGAGCATCCCTATCCGGCCGCGCATGACGATGCCATGACGGCCTGGCGCTTCCTGCGGCGGCAAGGCGTCCCGGCAGACGCCATAGCTGTGGGCGGCGACAGTGCCGGCGGCAATCTCACGATCACGCTGATCAACCGGCTGCGCTCGGCCGGCGAGGCCATGCCCGCCTGCGCCTGGCTGATCTCGCCATGGACCGACCTCACGATGTCCGGCGCCACGCTCGATACCAAGGACGCCGTCGATCCGATCATTCACAAGGCCTATCTCGAGGAATTGGCCGACGCCTATGCGCCGGCGCCGATCGATCGCCGGAACCCACTGATCTCGCCGCTATTTTCGCCATTGCACGGTTTTCCGCCGACGCTGATCCAGGTCGGATCGGCGGAGGGGCTAATTGCGGACGCCACGCGGTTCACGGAGGCCGCCGGATCGGCCGACGTCGATGTCACGCTGGAGGTCTGGCCGCACATGATCCACGCCTGGCCATTGTGGAATGCGAAGCTTGAGGACGGCCGCCGCGCGCTGGCGCGGGCGGGAGAATTCATCCGCAGGCATTGTGGATAGGCTGTGGAGAAGCAGTGGATGAGCCGGTGGAAAAGCTCGTGGATGAGCGCTGGAAAAGTCGGTGAATTTATCCCTGAAACTCCTGTGGGCCGACTGTGAAGAGCCCGAGTATGTCCGGGTGCACAACGCTGCGGATAACGCTTGCGTCCTGCGTCGATAGGTTGTGAACAGGCGGCAGTGTCCCGATTTGAAATTTACCCTATGCTACGCGGAAAGTGCCGAAAGGAGCCTGACATGGTGGCGATCAATCGGAAATTCTACCAAACTTGGCGTGGGCCAGGCCCGGCCGACGAGGATTCGTGGTGGCTGGTTTTCGATCCCGAAACCAGGCATCTCACGGTGCGTCACGAATGGCAGGCGTCCAGGCATAACGGCTTCGAGGAGTTGCCGGTGACAGAATTCCTGGAACAGGCTGGGGGCGCGCAGACAGCCTTGATCGAAAGCCTGTTTCAGGTTCCAGCCGACGCCTAGCTTTGCTGCAAAAGTCACAGAATGGATTCCACCCTGACCCCGGCCACCCACCGCGCCGGTTTCGCGATCGGCGACGAACGGACCGCGAAGCGCGTCGTTGACCTCCTGACCGAGAGTTTTTTTGAGGGCCAGGCCGTGATTGTCGCGTTCGAGGGGCCTGGCGGGCGTTGGGATATCACCATGCATTTTGCGGAAGTGCCCGATCAGGGTTCGATCCGCGAACTCGTCGCTCTCGCGGCCGGCGATGAGATCGCGCGGAACATCACTTTCGACACCGTAGAGGCAAAAGACTGGGTCAAGGCGACGCTCGATGAACTCGTACCGGTCCGCGCCGGGCGCTTCGTCGTCCACGGCCGCCATGACCGCGCGAAAATACCGCCGAACAAGCTCGGCATCGAGATCGAGGCGGCGCTGGCGTTCGGCACCGGCCACCACGGCACCACACGAGGCTGCCTCGTGCTGCTCGATCAGGTGCTGAAGGCGCATCGTCCCCGGCGCGTGCTCGATCTCGGCACCGGGACCGGCGTGCTCGCGATCGCAGCGGCCAAGGCATTGCACGACGCTGTGCTGGCAAGCGACATCGATCCGTCATCGGTTTTGGTGGCGGCCGAGAACGCGCGGCTCAACGGGGCGGGAAATCTCGTCGAGGCGATCCGTGCGACCGGGTTTTCGGCGCCGCAGTTCGCAAAACGGCGGCCATTCGATTTGGTGCTGGCCAATATTCTGGCCAATCCCTTGCGGCAAATGGCAACGCCGATGGCACGGCATCTGGCCCCATCGGCGCTGGTCATTCTATCGGGCTTGCTGCCGCATCAGGCGCAAGGCGTGATCGCCGCCTATCGCGCGCGTGGGCTGGTGTTGCTGCGGGAATTGCGGATTGAAGGCTGGAGCAGCCTGCTGTTGCGTCGCGCGGAGTAGCCTATTTCGCCGGCTTCTGCTTGTTGCGGGCGATGACGCCCTTTTTCTCGCGCAAGCTCCGCTTGACCCGCGCCTCGACGAAACGATCCAGGATCTGAACGATGACACCGCGCTGCTTTTTCACGATAGGCGGAAGCGGGCCGCGGCGGACCGGCGGCGAAATCTTCTCAAACGTAAATGCAGGCATTGTGTATCCCCTCGCCGTTGAGTTGAAACACCCCTGGGCTTCCTCCGGATCGATGAACTGCTTCTGACAGTAAATCGTTGACAGCCAATCGTTCCATCCCGTCTAACGCAGGTGCAGCAATTCAAGCATACCTTTTGCCAAATTGAAAGGATTTGTGACGCATTGCGGAATTTTCAACGCAATCCTAGGATATCCACGCGATGTTCGAAGCTCATTTCCAGACGTTCGAAGAGCCCGAAAGCGGCGTTGCGCTGACCGCGCGGCTGTCCGCATTCCGCGACGAGCTGGCACGGCGGAAGCTGACCGGCTTTGTGATTCCGCGCGCCGATCAGCAGCAAAACGAATATGTCCCGCCGTCGGAAGAGCGGCTGGCCTGGCTCACCGGCTTTACCGGCTCGGCCGGCCTCGCCATGGTTTTGACACAGACGGCCGCGGTGTTTGTCGATGGCCGCTATACGCTGCAGGCCGCCAAGCAGGTCGATCACAAGGCGTGGGACATCGAGCCGCTGGCCGATCCGCCCCCGGAGACCTGGCTCACAAAACATTTGGTCGCCGGCGACCGCGTCGGATTTGATCCATGGCTGCATACTTCAGCAGCGGCCGAACGGCTCGGTGCGGCCTGCGCCAAGGCCGGCGCGGAACTGGTCGCGGTCGAGACTAACCCCGTGGATTCGGTCTGGACCGAGCGTCCGCCGCCGCCGCTCGGCCCGGTATCCGTTCACGGCCCGCAATTTTCCGGCGAAGCGGAAGCCGAAAAGCTCAGCCATATTCGTGCCGAGATCGAAAAACTCGGCGTCGACGCGCTGGTGCTCTCGGATTCGCACGCGGTGGCGTGGACCTTCAACATCCGCGGCGCCGACGTCTCGCACACGCCGCTGCCGCTGTCCTATGCGCTGGTGCCGAAGGACGGCCGCCCGACCGTGTTCATCGATCACCGCAAACTCTCGAACCTCGCCCGCGACCATCTCGAGCAATCCGCCGATGTCAGGGAGCCGGACGCGTTCGCGCCTCAGCTCACCGAGCTTTCGCAAAAGGGCGCGTCGATCGCGCTCGACAGCGCCACCGCGGCGGACGCGCTGAGCCGCCTGATTGTTGCATCCGGCGGCAAGCCGGTGCGCGGCAACGATCCGGTCACTCTCCTCAAGGCGGTCAAGAACCCGGCCGAAATCAACGGCACCCGCACCGCGCATCGGCGCGATGCGGTGGCGCTGGCGCGATTTCTGGCCTGGATCGATCGCGAAGCGCCCTCGGGCGCGCTGACCGAGATCGACGCCGTCGAGTCGCTGGAGACATTTCGACGCGATACCGGCGCGCTCAAGGACGTCTCGTTCCCGACCATCGCCGGCACCGGGCCAAACGGCGCCATCGTGCATTACCGCGTCACCCGCAAAACCAACCGGCGGATTTCGCCGGGCGATCTCCTGCTGATCGATTCCGGCGCCCAATATGAAGACGGCACCACCGACGTCACCCGCACCATCGCGATCGGGGAACCGACGGCGGAAATGCGCGACCGTTTTACCCGCGTGCTGCGCGGGCATATCGCGATCGCGCGGGCGGTATTTCCTGACGGCACCACGGGGGCGCAGATCGACACGCTGGCGCGGCAATTTTTGTGGCAGGCCGGCATCGATTTCGAGCACGGCACCGGCCATGGCGTCGGCAGCTATCTCTCCGTGCATGAGGGCCCGGCGCGAATTTCAAAGCTCGGCACCACGCCGCTAAAGCGCGGCATGATCCTGTCCAACGAGCCCGGCTACTACAAGACCGACGCGTTCGGGATCCGGATCGAAAACCTTGAATTGGTTGTCGGCACCGAGATTCCCGGCGCCGAGAAGCTGGTCAACGCCTTCGAGACGCTGACCCTGGCGCCGATCGACCGCCGGCTGGTCGATCTGAACATGCTCACCGGCGAAGAGCTGAGCTGGCTCAACGACTATCATGATCGCGTCCGTCACGCGGTCCGAGCGCATCTCGATGAGCAGACAAAAGTCTGGCTCGACGCCGCGACCGCGCCGCTGTCGCTGTAGCACCATCACCCCAACAACAGCCGTCATACCCCGCCAAAAGCGGGGTATCCAGTACGCCGCCGCCTCTCGGTTGAATCTCTACCGTCTCTGGAATACTGGATCACCCGCTGGAGCCTGTCATCGGGCGGCGCGTTGCGCCGACCCGGTGGCGGGTGATGACAGCTTGCTGTTTGGCTCGCCGCATCCCGAAAACGGAATAGCCGTATTCCGAAACATCCGTATTCGCGCTGACGGATAACGCTACAGTCTGATCTGCGCGATTGGATCAGACCTGAATGCACGGAGCGATGGGCAAGCCGCCTCTGGCGGCGAAAGACGACACCGGCGTGACATCCCGGATCATGCTGTTGCTGCTGGTCGCGATGACCGGCGTCGCTCCGATTTCGCTGTATTTGCTGGTGCCGGCGCTGCCGCAGCTCGCCACCACATTCGGCCGCGACATATCTATCGCGCAGATGACGGTGTCGCTCTACATGGTCGGCATCGCCTGCTCGCAAATCATCATGGGGCCGCTGTCGGATCGCTTTGGGCGCCGCCCGGTGCTACTGGCGGGTCTCGGGCTGATGGTGGCCGCGAGCGTAGCTTGCATTTTCGCGGAAACCCTGCCGCAATTAATCGCGGCGCGCTTTCTGCAGGCGCTCGGCGGTGCCACCGGCATGGTGGTGAGCCGCGCCATCATCCGCGATCTCTATAGCCGCGAGCGCATCGGCGCCATGATCAGTCTCGTTATCGCCGTGATGATGATCGCGCAGATGCTGAGCCCGCTGACCGGCGGCCTGATCGAGACCGCGTTCGGCTGGCGCGCGATTTTCTACGTCATCACCGCCGCTTCGCTGGTGATCGCGATCGCCATCGCTCTCACGCTGCCGGAGACGCGCCGCGACCGTACCGAGGCCGGCGGATTTCGCGGCGATGTCGGCAGCCTCATCACCAGCCGTGCCTTCATCGGCTACATGCTGTGCCAGGTATTGGCCTCGCAGATCATCTTCACCTTCGCCGGCGGCGGGCCTTATATCGTGGTCACGCAGATGGGCCGCTCCAGCGCCGAATATGGCGCATGGTTCGCCTGCACCGGCTTTGCCTATCTGATCGGCAATTTGTTTTGCGTGCGCTTCGCACCGCGGCATTCGCTGGAAAACCTGATCTGGTTCGGGCTGGCGCTGCAGTTTGTCGGCAGCCTGTTGAATTTGATCTGGGGCATCGCCGGGCTCAATCTGGCGCCGTCCTGGCTGTTCGGCACCCAGATGCTGGTGATGTTCGCCAACGCCTTCGTGATGTCGAATTCGGCGGCCGGCGCCATCAGCGTCCGCCCCGACGCCGCCGGCACCGCATCGGGTGCGATGGGGTTTTTGCAGATGGGGATCGGCTCGCTATTCTCGCAATTCGGCGCCTATCTCGGCGGCCATTTTGCAACGCCGGTGGCGCTCAACGCGGCCATCGTCGTTCTATCGGCCGCCTGCGCGTCGACCATGATTTTTCTCGTTCCCCGCCGCATCCTCTTGGTCAGCGAGGAGTTGATCGAAAAAGCGCAAGAGGAAGAGTCGGGGATGTTGTAGCGGGTGCTTGTTCACCTCTCCCCCCTCTTTGCGGGGAGAGGTCGCGAGGCACGAAAGCAAACTCGAATTCTTCGAGCCGAAGGTAATTCCGGTCGGGTTGGCGGCGTGCCCGGCCCCTCACCCCAACCCTCTCCCCGCAAAAGAGCGGGGAGAGGGAGCACATCGACCTCACTCCCCGAGCAGCTTCAGCCACTGATCCTCGGTCAGCACTTCGACGCCGTGCTTCTTGGCCTCCGCGAGTTTCGAGCCGGCACCGGGACCGGCGACCACGTAATCCGTCTTTTTCGACACCGACCCCGAAACCTTGGCCCCTAACCGCTCGGCTTTTGCCTTGGCTTCGTCGCGCGTCATCAGTTCCAGCGCGCCGGTGAAGACGACGGTCTTGCCGGCTACGGCCGAATTGCTCTTTGGCTTTTCGGCATCGAGGATGGTGACTTCTTTGGTCAATCGCTCGACGATGCCGCGGTTATGGCTTTCGCCGAAATAGGCCTTGATGCTGGCGATCACGGTTTCGCCGATCTGGTCGAGCGCATCCATCTCGGCCATCGCCTCCTCATCGCCCTCGGCGACCTTGAGACAGGCGTCGTGAAAAGCCTGCCATGAGCCGTAGCCTCGCGCCAGCGCCAGCGCCGTGGTCTCGCCGACATGGCGCATGCCGAGCGCAAAGATAAAACGCTCAAGCGAAATCCGCCGCCGCTCCTCGATGGCGGCAAACAGATTGCGCACCGAGGTTTCGCCGTAACCCTCGATCTCCTCCAGCCGGATCTTCACGTTGCGCGCGGGCAACGTAAAAATGTCGGCCGGCTCCTTCACCCATCCATTATCGAAAAACAATTCGATCTGCTTCTCGCCGAGACCTTCGATGTCGAAGGCGCGGCGCGAGGCGAACAGTTTCAGGTGCTCGATCTTCTGATAGGGACAGGCGAACTCGCCGGTGCAGCGGGCTCTTGCCCCCTCCTCGCCGGTCGCGGTCTCCTCGCGCACCACGTCGGTGTGCAGCGGGCACGGACATTTCTTCGGGAATTGAAATACCTTCGCGTTCTTCGGCCGCTTCTCGATCACCACGTCGACAATTTGCGGGATCACATCGCCGGCGCGCTGGATGATGACGGTGTCGTTGATCCTGATATCGCGCCCCTCGCGCAACGGCTCGCCGTCGCCGCCGATGCCCCGGATGTAATCCTCATTGTGCAGCGTGACGTTCTGCACGATGACGCCGCCGACACCGACCGGCTCGAGCTTGCCGACCGGCGTGAACGAGCCGGTGCGCCCGACCTGGATTTCGATATCGCGCAGCACCGTCATGGCGCGCTCAGCCGGAAACTTGTGCGCGATCGCCCAGCGCGGCGTGCGCGACACGAAGCCGAGGCGTTCCTGCCAGTCGAGGTGATCCACCTTGTAGACGACGCCGTCGATATCGTAGTCGAGTTCGGCGCGCGCTTCCTCGATCTTGCGATGAAAGGCGATCAGCTGCTCGACCGAGTGGCAAAGTTTTGTCAAAGGATTGGTCTTGAAGCCGCAGCGCTCGAACCACTTGATCATGCCCGACTGGGTCTCTTCCGGCATCTCGCTCATCTCGCCCCAGGCGTAGGCAAAAAAACCGAGCGGACGCGAGGCGGTGATGGACGGATCCTTCTGGCGCAGCGATCCCGCCGCCGAATTGCGCGGATTGGCGAAGATGGTGTCGCCGGCGGCTTTTTGGCGCTCGTTGAGCGCGAGGAAGGCTGCTTTTGTCATGTAGACTTCGCCGCGCACCTCGCACACCTCAGGGATATTGCGGCCCTTCAGTTTTTTCGGCACGTCCTCGAGCGTGCGGATATTGGCGGTGACGTCTTCGCCTTCGGCGCCGTCGCCGCGGGTCGCGGCGGTGACGAGCTCGCCGCCCTGGTAGCGCAGCGACATCGACAGCCCGTCGATCTTCGGTTCGGCGCTGAAGTCGATCTCCTCGTCATCTGTGAGTTTGAGGAAACGGCGGATGCGGCCGACGAAGTCGACGACGTCTTCTTCGGCGAAGGCGTTGTCGAGCGACAGCATCGACACCGCGTGGCGCACTTTTGCAAAGCGCCCGGATGGCGCCGCGCCGATTTTCTGCGACGGCGAGGCGCCGGTAACGAATTCCGGAAACCGGGCCTCGATGGCATTGAAGCGCTGGCGCAGTGCGTCGTATTCGGCATCCGAAACCTTCGGCGCGTCATCCTGATAGTAGGCTTTGTCGTGGCTCTCGAGTTCGAGCGTCAGCCGTTTGTGCTCGACCTTGGCCTGGGCCTTGGTGAGGGTGGCGACGTCGGGAGGGGTTATTTTCTTTGCTGATTTAGCCATGGTCAATAAGTACGACGAAGTTCATTTCGAGAAAAGCCGGCGCGGCTTCCAAACCTCTCCCCGCTCTTTTGCGGGGAGAGGTCGAAATTCGCGCGAAGCGGGAATTTCGGGTGAGGGGCAAGGCACAATGCCGTTGCGAATTCAGGGTTCGCGGAGAGAAGCCCCTCACCCCAACCCTCTCCCCGCGAAGAGCGGGGCGAGGGAGAAGCATCACGCCGTCGCCGCACGCAGCAGACGCTCCGCCGCGGCCCGCGCTTCGGCGGTGATCTCGGCGCCGGCCAGCATGCGGGCGATTTCCTCGCGGCGGTGATCGGCGGCAAGTGCGTTGACGCGGGTGGCGACGCGCTTGCCCTTGTCAAGCGCGTCTTTTGAAATCAGCAAATGTTGGTTGGCTCTTGCCGCGACCTGCGGCGCATGCGTCACCGCCATCACCTGCACCTTGGAGGCCAACCGCGAAAGCCGGGCGCCGATCGCGTCCGCCACCGCGCCGCCGACGCCGGTGTCGATTTCATCGAATACCAAAGTCGGCGCCGAGCCTCGGTCCGACAGCACGACCTTGAGCGCCAGCAAAAACCGCGACAGCTCGCCGCCGGAGGCGACCTTCATCAAAGGCCCCGGCCGGGTGCCGGGATTGGTCTGGACCCAGAATTCGATGCGGTCAAAGCCCTGCGGGCCCGGCGATTCCTTGTCGGATTCGATCTGGGTGGTGAATGTTGCGCGCTCGAGTTTTAACGGCGCCAGCTCGGTATTGACCGCCTTGTCGAGCTTTTCCGCGGATTTTGCGCGCGCAGCGGAGAGTTTTGTGGCTGCCGTGCCGTAACGCTTGCCGGCTTCCGCTGCGGCCGCCTCCAGCTTCTTCAACTGATCGGCGCCGGCGTCGATCAGCGCGACATCGGCGGCATATTTCGCGGCCAGCGCCGCAAGGCCCTCGACCGGCGTCGAATATTTGCGCGACGCGGCACGAAGTGCGAACAGCCGCTCCTCGATGCGCTCAAGCTCGGACGGATCGAAGTCCGCCGCCACCAGCGCCGCATTGAGGTGCTGGTCGGCTTCCTCCAGCGCATTGATGGCGGCATCGATCGCCTTGACCGCGGGCTCGACCAGCGCGGGCGAATTTGCGGCCCGGCGTTCCAATCGGCGCACCGCCGCCGAAAGCGCCGGAACGGGCGAATGGGTGCCGCCGACGGCCTCCTGCGCCTCGCGCAAATCGGCCGCGATCTTCTCGCCCTGCATCATCGTGGTGCGGCGTTCGGCGAGCGCGGTTTCCTCGCCCTCTTTCGGCGCGAGCTTCTTCAGCTCATCGGAGGCATGGCGCAGATAATCCGCCTCGCGCGCGGCGCGCTCCATGTCGGCGCGATGTTCCTCGAGCACGTTGTTGGCGGCGCGCCGCGCGTCCCACAGCGCTTCCAGGGCAGCGACGTCTTTCTCGATCCCTGCAAACGCATCGAGCAGGCGGCGGTGGGTCGAGGCATCGACGAGGGCGCGCTCATCATGCTGGCCGTGAATTTCGACCAGCGCGGAACCTACCGCCTTCAGGGTCTGCACGCTGATCGCCTGGTCGTTGATGAAGGCGCGGGTGCGGCCATCGGCGAGCTGCACCCGGCGCAGGATCATCTCACCGGAATTTTCAGAACTCGAATCATCCAGCCCGTTGTCTTTGAGGATCTTTGCGGCCGGATGGTTTTTCGGCACATCGAACACCGCGGTGACCTGCCCCTGCTCGACGCCGTGACGGACGAGGCCGGCGTCGCCGCGGCCGCCGAGCGCCAGCGCAAACGCATCGAGCAGGATCGATTTGCCGGCGCCGGTTTCGCCGGTGAGCACGGCAAGGCCACGGGAAAACTCGATATCGAGCCGTTCGATCAGGACGATGTCACGGATCGACAGACGCGCCAGCATGCGGGATCAATCCTGGTGTGGTTGGTTCGTCGAATCCGTCATTCGGCCAAGCCGGTGCTGCAAAGTGTAGCAAACTTAGGATTCGGAACACTAGAGCGTTTTCGAGCGAAGTGGACGCCGGTTCGCGTGAAGAAAACGCGTCAAAACAAAAGACTGGAGCCTCCGGTTCTGGTCAATCAGAACGGGAGGCTTTAGCCGAGACCCAGCTTCTTGAACGCCTTGGAGATGTAGGAACTCGTATTCTCGCTCGGCTCGACCCCGCCCGATTTTACGAGATTATAGGCGTCCTTGTACCAGGGGCTGTCCGGAAAATTGTGCCCGAGCACGGCAGCAGCCGTCTGCGCCTCGCCGACGATGCCGATTGCCATATAGGCCTCGGTGAGCCGGGCCAGCGCCTCCTCGACATGCCGCGTGGTCTGGTACTGGGTGACCACGATCTTGAAACGGTTGATGGCGGCGGTGTAGTCGCGCTTTTCCATGTAGTAGCGGCCGACATTCATTTCGCGGCCCGCCAGCTGGTCGCGTGCGCCTTCCAGCTTGGCCTTGGCGCTGACGGCATATTCCGAGGTCGGATATTTGCGGATCACCTCTTCCAGCGCGGCGATCGCCTTCTCGGTCCGGCCCTGGTCGCGGGTGATGTCCGGAATCTGGTCGTAATGCGAGGCCGCGATCAGGTACTGCGCATAGGCCGCATCGGGGCTGCCCGGGTGCAAGGTGACGTAGCGGGTGGCGGCACCGATGCAGCTGTCATAGTCGGCGGCGTTGTAGAAAGCGTAGGCCGACATCAACAGCGATTTGCGCGCCCAGTCGGAATAAGGGTGCTGGCGGTCGACTTCCTCGAATTTCTTCGAGGCCCCCTTCGGATCATGCTTTTGATTCATCAGGTACAAGCCCTCATTATAGAGCTTGTCCGCGGGCTCATCGACGAAGGTCTCGTCCTTGGCCAGAAACTTGTCCCACAACGGGACAATGAGGCTCGCGATCAGCCGAAACTGACGGCCGAGCCGGTCGCGACTTAAGCTGGCCGATCTCTTGCGCAGTTCGAGCGTCATACGCTGTGCCGACATGAATTTTGAGACCTGACGCAAATCTTAAAAACCCGACGCTGATGCGGTGGCGGCAGCGCCGCGCGCGCCTGAGCGTGGTGATGGCCGCAATGATTGCCGCCCGTGTCGCCCTGCCTTACAACCCGGGTCTGTGTAGCCGAAATAAGTCCGTTAACCAACCGGATACGCAGGCATTTCGCCCGGATTAAGGCGGTCCGGACCGATCATGGCCGATCATGGTTACTACGGTAAATCGAGGCTCGGACGGGTCTGGGCCGGCGCCAAGGGACATTCAAGGGACGCTCGGGACAGGCCGGGAAGACGGTCATGAGACGCTCGGCGCGTTAGACAACAAAAACTCAGGAGATTTCGAAGACGAAACTCAGGAGATTTCGAAGACGAAACTCAGGAGATTTCGGGGCTGTAAGCCGGGGCGATCAGACCGCCCACCATCCCGCTGCCGGCTTCGGCCGGCACCCGCGAGCGCCGCGCGGTCTCGGATTCGATCACCCGCCAAGCGCTGCGATCGGCCATCAAGGCGGTCAGAACGGCGTGGTTGAGCTTGTGGCCGCCGCGCACCGAGCGGAAGGCGCCGAGCAAGGGCAGACCCGCGAGCGCGAGATCGCCGATCACGTCCAGAACCTTGTGGCGCGCACATTCGTCGCTGTAGCGCAGCCCTTCGGAGTTGAGCAGGCGGGTTTCGTCGAACACCACCGAATTCTCGAACGAGGCGCCGAGCGCAAAGCCGGCGCTCCACAGCCGCGCGACGTCGTTCATGCAGCCGAAGGTGCGGGCGCGGGAAATCTCCCGACGGAACCGTTCAGGGCTGAGATCGAGCACATAGCTCTGGCGGCCGATCACCGGATTGGCGAAATCAATTTCGAGTTCGGCGCGGAAGCCGGCCGCATGGGGCCGCAATTCGCCGAACGAATCGCCCACCGTCACCTGCACCGGCTTCAACACCTGGATGAAGCGGCGCGAGGCGGACTGGGTGAGAATACCTGCCTGATCGATTGCGGCGACGAAGGCCGCCGCACTGCCGTCCATGATCGGGACTTCCGGACCATCGACCTCGATGGTGGCATTGTCGACGCCCATGCCCCGCAGTGCAGCAAGGACATGTTCGGCGGTGGAAACCAGCGGACCTTCGCGGTCGCCAAGGACGGTTGCGAACTCGGTGGAGATCACGGACTCAGCTGACGCGCGAACCTCACGGTCGCAGCCATCAAGGCCGCTGCGCACAAAAATAAAACCCGCATCCACGGATGCAGGTCCAATCGTCAAGCTAACCGGTAAACCAGAATGTACGCCGACGCCCGTCACGGTGGCTTGCGACCGAAGCGTTGTCTGCCGGCTAAATTTCATTCCAACCGCCCACTACCGACTTACTTTAACGACTGAAACGACCCGTTTGCATTGCACGCGCCGATTCGTCTCAAGTATCCCCAAGTCACGGCAGACAATAGTCAGCGCCTCAAAGCGCGCCAACTCACGCTTTTTTACCAATTGTTACCCCAACTCTGCCGTATTCGCGCCAAAGGCTACCCAAATTACGCCGCGGTTGGGAGCGGCTTCAGTAACCCTATCCCTCCACGAAATACATAATTAATCATTTAATATCAGTTGCTTGGGAAAGGCACCGCGACCATTCCCGGCCCAAAAGACAAAGACCCCGGCTTGCCCAGCCGGGGTCTTTTTCGTCGTCTGAATTGTAACAAACGTTAGGTGGCCTGGCGGCGCAGGAAGGCCGGAATGTCTAAATGATCGTCGCCCTGTGGCGTTGCGGCAACAGGTGCCGGACGCCCATGCGCGTCCAACCCTTGCGGCGCGGGCCGGCGGGCATACTCCGATACCGGCTCGCTGGCCGCGATCTGCTGGGCGACGGTGCGCTGAGTCTTGCGCTCCGGCAGCGGCGGCATCGAGGGCATCGCCGGACCGGAGGCGCGGGCCGCGATCGGCGGCTCGGTCTCTTCGTCGCGACGGCCGAGGCCGACATTGGCGAGGCGCTGCAATAGCGACATCCGGGTTTTCTGCGGATGCTCCTCTTCGACCTCGCCGCGGGCCTGGCGGATCTCGTTCTGCGCCGGCATCGGCAGATCTTCGAATTTCGGCATCCGGGGCGCCCGGGTCGGCGGGCGCTCTGCGGCTTGCGGGATGAAGGTCTCGGGCGTCGCCGGTTCCTGCACCTCGACGCGCGCGACTTCATGGTGGTCCGGGAACAATGACGGCTTCTGCGCAATCGGCCGCACCGTGACGTCGCCATAGGAGGCGGGCTGCAGCGGGGCCGATGAGGCCTGCTGCGGCACATCAGGCGCAACCGCTGCGGCGATCGCCGCCAATGCGGCGCGTTCGACGCTGCTCGCGGCGCGCGACGGCGCAGGCGGTGCCGCCGGGGCCGGGCTTGACGTCTCCAGCTTCTGGGCACGCTCGGCGAGACGGGCATTATCGGCGCGGAGCCGCGCGGTCAGGTCGGCCAGGCGGCTGTCCGGCGTGGGGGCCGCGGCGTTGGTGACGGGCGCAGCCGGCGTCCCGGCGTTGCGCGAGATCAGCGCCTGCTCGATGCCGGTGGCGACGACGGAAACGCGGATCAGGCCATCGAGGCTCTCGTCGAAGGTGGCGCCGACGATGATGTTGGCGTCCTGATCGACCTCTTCGCGAATCCGTGTTGCGGCTTCGTCGACCTCGAACAGCGTCAGGTCCTTGCCGCCGGTGATCGAAATCAACAGGCCGCGCGCGCCCTTCATCGAGCTGTCATCGATCAGCGGATTGGCGATCGCAGCTTCCGCTGCGGTCAGGGCGCGCTTGTCGCCGGAAGCCTCGCCGGTGCCCATCATCGCCTTGCCCATTTCGCGCATCACGGCGCGAACGTCGGCGAAGTCGAGGTTGATCAGGCCTTCCTTGACCATCAGGTCGGTGATGCAGGCTACGCCCGAATACAACACCTGGTCGGCCATCGCGAAGGCGTCGGCGAAGGTGGTCTTTTCGTTGGCGACCCGGAACAGATTCTGGTTCGGGATGATCAGAAGCGTATCGACCACCTTGTGCAGTTCGTTGATGCCGGCTTCCGCCGTGCGCATGCGGCGCTGGCCTTCGAAGTGGAATGGCTTTGTCACCACGCCGACGGTGAGGATGCCCAGGTCGCGGGCGGTCCTGGCGATCACGGGTGCCGCACCGGTGCCGGTGCCACCGCCCATGCCGGCGGTGACGAACACCATATTGGCGCCGGAGAGGTGATCGCGGATCTCGTCGATGACTTCCTGCGCCGCCGCGGCGCCGACATCGGGCTGCGATCCGGCCCCCAAGCCCTGGGTGACCTGGGTGCCCATCTGGATGATGCGCTGCGCCTTCGACATGGTGAGCGCCTGCGCATCGGTATTGGCGACAACGAAATCGACCCCCTGCAATCCGGCGGTGATCATGTTGTTGACGGCGTTGCCACCGGCTCCGCCGACGCCGAACACGGTAATCCGCGGCTTCAGCTCGCTGATGTCTGGGGGAGTAAGATTGAGTGCCATGGTTGCCTCTCGATTACGCGCGCGTTGGTTCGCCCCGGCCGACGGCCGCGGGAGTTGGTGAAAGCCGAATGTGATGGAAAAGATTCATCAGAAGCCCTCGCGAAGCCATCGTCCGACTTTTCCGAAGTAACCGTCAGTCCCTGTCCGAAGCTGCCGCGTATGCCGCGGTTCGACATGTTCAAGATGAGCGTATTGCGGGTAGACCAACAGGCCCGTGGAAACCGCGAACGACGCGCTTTTGGCTTCATTGGGCAGCCGGCCGAAGCCGAGCGGACGGCCGATGCGCACCGGCCGGCCGAGGATTTGGCTCCCAAGTTCGGCCACGCCGGTGAGCTGCGAAGCGCCACCGCTCAGCACAATTCGCGCCTTCGGCTCTGCCGCAAACGGTGAATCCGCGAGCCGGTCCCGGACCATTTCAAAAATCTCCTCGGCGCGCTGCCGGACGATGTTTCCGATCGTGGCGTGCGACACGATCTGGGGAACATCTTGCTCGTCGCCGGCGCTCGGCACGGACATCAACTCGCGCGCGTCGGAACCGCCGGTCAGCACGGTGCCATATAACGTCTTGATTCGCTCGGCATCCGCAATGCATGCGCTCAAGCCCCGCGCAAGGTCCATGGTGATGTGATGCCCGCCGACCGCAAATCCGCTAGCATGGACGAAGCGTCCGCCGGAATATGTCGCGATTGTGGTAGAGCCGGCGCCCATCTCGACCACGGCGGCGCCGAGATCGGCCTCGTCGTCGGTCAGGACCGACAGGCCCGCTACGTAGGGGCTCGCCGCCATTGCCTCGACATTGAGATGACAGCGCTCGACCACCAGCATCAAATTCTTGGCAACGGTCGCATCCGAGGTGACGACGTTCATGTCGACGCCGAATTGCCGGGCCACCATGCCGCGCGGATCGCGGATGCCCTTGACGCCGTCGAGCGCATAGCCGACCGGGAGCGCATGCAGCACGGTGCGGCCCTCGCCGGTGGCGTGGCGCATGCCGGTCGAGGTGACGCGGCTGACGTCGGCAGCGGTGACCGCGCCGCCTTTGATGTCGGCGGCTGCCTCGATCAATTGACCATGCAGCCGGCCGCCCGAAACCGAGAGCAGCACGGATTCGACCCGGACCTTGGCGATGCGCTCGGCCTCGGCCACCGCCTGACGCACCGCCTGCTCGCATTCGGCGAGATCGACGACCGCTCCGGCCTTGACGCCGCGCGACTGGATCTGGCTGTAGCCGATCAATTCGACCGCATGAGTGCGTCCGCGCAGCGCATCGCTCGGCGGTGTCGGCTTCAACCGCGCAACCATGCAGGCAATCTTGCTGGTGCCGATATCGAGGGACGCCACCAGCGCCGTGCGTTTCTGCGGCATCGGGCGCGTCTTCGGCGTCTGATTGCGGTCAAGGCCGATCATGCATCACCGGCCTTCTTCTTCGCCTTCTTGTCCTTGAACAATTCTTCTCGGGCTTTCGCCGCTTCTTCCGACAATTGCACGATCAGCCGGTCCGGCAGACGCATGTCGATGGCGACGATATCGCGCGAGAACAGTTTTTCTTCCTTGTCGAGCTTGCTCAAGCTCGCCAGCGCGTTGCCGACATCGTTTTCCGGCAAACGGATGTCGAGAGCGTCCTTGAGCCGCAGGTTCCAGCGCCGCTCGCCGACCAAGATCGCGGCCTTGGTGACGGAGTTCACCTGCGGATAGCGCGCCAGCAGCGCCAGGAACTCCCGCGCGCGGGTTTCGGCGCCCTTGCCGACCACCAGCGGCAGCGAAAAGAACCGGCGCGAAACATAAGGCTCGAGCACCGCGCCGTCATCCGCGATCACCGAGAGCCGGCCATCCTGCTGCCACAGCGCGAAGGCCGAGCGTTCGACAATATCGATCTGGAGCTGGCCCGGATAAAGTTTCAGCACGGTGGCGTCGGCGATCCAGGGATTGGCCTTCAGCTTGTCGCGCACGGTCGCGGCGTCGAGGAACAACAGCGAGGAACGGCCATTGACGCCGCCGCTTGCGAGCACCTCGTCCTGGGTCAATTGCTTGCGGCCGTTGATGATGACGGCGGTGATCCGAAATCCGGCGGAATTGGCAATCGCATTGCGGGTGTCGCTCAAGGCCGCGGTGAATGCCTCGAGATGGCCGCCCTTGACGACACCGAAGCCCGCGCTGCCGAGCAGGATCAAGACGGTCGCGGCAACGCCGACACGAGGCGGGAGATAGCGTTCGAGGAACGCGATCAATCGATGCGGCGGTTCGCGCTCAAGCGGCGGCTTGGAGAGTTTGGCGGGCTTGCGCCTCGCGCCCAGCCGCTCGCGCAAAAGCACGACCGCGCCGATGGCGGCGGCTTTCAGGTCAGCTTGGGGCCCCAGCGATCTCAGCGATCGAGCGAGGCGTCCTGCACCATCCATTGCACGAGCTCGTCAAATGTTGTGCCCGCAAACGCTTGCGAGATCTGGCACAGATGACGTCTCGGTCATGCCGGGTTGGTCTCGACCTCAAGTGAAAGGAGGCCTCCTGTTCCCTCGATGCGGTCGCGGAAAGCGGAAATCCGCAACAGCTCACGCCCCGGCAGCCAAGCGCCACATGCGCCGCCAGCGTTAACCTTCGGACTTCCTGGTAAACAAAGTGTAAAACAGGGGCGGTTTGGAAGGATTTTCATCTGCCCATTGAGTAGTTTGCCCGGAAATCGTTGCAATTTTACCAATGAGAACGACCCTGGCCGCCCCCCTTTGGCCGCCGGCCGGAATCCGCCCTATCTCTGCGTGCGCTTTGCCGCCAGCGCGATCTGGTCTTGCAGGAAATCGGCAAAGTCGATGCCCTGGGCCTTGAGTGCCTTTGGATAGAGCGAGGCCCTGGTCAGACCCGGCAGGGTATTGGTTTCGAGGTAGACCAATCCGTTTTGCGAAACGATGAAGTCTGAACGGGAGTAGCCGCTACATGACAGCGCCTGATGCGCCGTCATCGCCTGCTCCATCAGTTGCGCGCTGATTTCAGGCGCGAAACGTCCCGGACATATCTCCTGGGTCGTTTTGGCCAAGTATTTCGCTCGATAGTCGAAGCCGAACCCGCCCTCCGCCGGAATGATCTCGATCGGCGGCAGCGCGATCACCGAACCATCCAACCGTTCGAGCACGCCGCAGGTTGCCTCCGTCCCTGCGATGAACGGCTCAATCACATATTCTTCCGCTTCGGCCGCGCGACGAACAGCGGCGATGTCCTGCGTCGCATTGACGAAGATCAGGCCGTAGCTCGAGCCGTCGCGCGCCGGCTTGGCGATCAGCTTGCCGTATTCGGCCAGCGCCGCGTCGATCTCTTCCAGCGCAACGCCTTTCGGCGCCTTCACGCCGGCGATCTCGACAAAGCGTTTTGCCGCGATCTTGTCGAAGGCAAGGTGCGACGACGCCGAGCCGGAGCCGGTGAACGCAATTCCCCGCCTTTCGCACATCGCCTGCAGCTCGCCATTCTCCGCCATGCCGCCGTGCAGGCCGAGCACCAACACACGGTCCTCGGCCTTTGCCTGGTCGAGCGCCTGCTCGATCCGGCCGATGCTGGGCGTAGTCGGCGTTAAGGGGTCCTCGAAGGGCCGCGAATGGTTTTCAAGCGCCTGGGGTTCCGTTGCGTGCACGGTGTCGTCGACATCCCAGAACCACAGGTCAGCATCCGGCAGCGCCTCGTGCAGGGCCTGGGTAGTCGCCACCGACACCAGCCGCTCCTTGTTGGTACCGCCGAAAAGAATGGTA
>WNFM01107528.1_pt1 | contig 32941 bp, 38 predicted proteins | sample 5400271 | NCBI WGS metagenome assembly WNFM01 (sample SAMN13153352, study PRJNA577476) | soil metagenome | isolation source: 60 cm saprolite on Douglas fir-dominated hillslope | place: USA:California | collected 2013-09-17 | reverse complement strand
TCCGGCGAGTAGGTCCGGACCCCCGATCCGAGTGGCTTCGGAGGCTGCTCGACCAGCGCTTGCCGCTCGTAGAACCGCACGGTCTCGACGCCGACGCCCGCCGCACGCGCGGCCTTGCTGATCGTCAATGCCTTCATGGCTTCACCTCGCACATCCCTAATGTAGGGTCCGTACCATGGTACGGAATCAAGGACAAATTAGTCTCTTGACCTTCCGACCTTCCAGCTGGTGGAAGCCGCTGTCGGTTGCCGTCGCGGGGGCAAGTCCGCGAAATATCGCGCACACTTCGCCCTAGAATGCGGCGGAGAAAAGACCCGGTCCAAAGCGTCTCATTTGGCAGGCCTTGCGAACCAGAGAAGCGCGACGCGCATAGCATTAGTGCTGGCGCTTAAGCGGTCCGGCTGCAGAAGGCGCGTGAGATGGGTCGAAGAGATGCGCAGGAAGTTGTGGTCAGGCCGCCATCAGCAAGGCGCTAGCGCCCCACGCGACGAGCAGGGCACCCGTCACCCGGCTCGTCCGGCCGCCCCACGGGAGCGTCTTCTCGATCAGCACGAGAAGCGCGATTGCGCCGATCCACACTAGGTTCATGATGCCGCCCACAAAGAGCAGCGCCATGAGCATCCAGCAGCAGCCCAGGCAGAAGGCGCCGTGCCGCATCCCACTCGTGAACGCGCCCAGAGCGCCCTCGCGCCAATGGAACATGAGAAAGTCGAGAGGCGAGCGGCAGTGCCGCAGGCACGCCTCTTTCAGGGGCGTCCATTGATATACGCCGGCGGCAACGAGCACGCCGCCGGCGAGCACGGCATTGGCGAAGGCCATCTCCTCGGACAGCAGCCCAGCCACATCGAGCGCCCACTGCAGCACGGTCGCCGCCGCGGCGAAGCCGAACCACAGCGCGAGGTAGCCGAAGACGAAGAGCGCCGTGCTCGCCCCCGCAGCGGAACCGGCGTCAGAGCGCTTCCTGGCGATGCTCGCCACCAGCAGCGTCACTGGCGCGGCGCTCGGTAGCATCATCGCCACCATCATGACCGCCCACATGACGAAGATGATCAACGCGTAGCCAAGCGTCCATTCGGGCAGCATCGCCATCCACTGGCCGCCGCCCATGTCCATCATGTCCATCTGGATGCCGGCGCCGAGCAGGAGGTAGGTCCAGGCGAGCACAATAACGACGACGATGCTGCCTAGCACGACGGCACGGTCGTAGCGCAGCGCGGCGAGGAAGATGCCAGCCGTCATGATCTCATCCGGAGCGGCAGCCGGTCCGCGGACCAGCTGCGGCATCAGCCCTCAGGCGGCGACACCCTGCGGTGTTTGGGTAACCCGAGCCAGCGAACCGTGACCCTCCGGCACCTCGAACTTGATCCCGCCGGTGCTGACGATCCGCGCACTGGAGATTTCGGCGCCGCGGTGCTCGAAGCCTTCCGGCATCATGACCTGGATGCGGTGCGGTTGACCGGTCACGGGATTGCGGATCGGCTCGTTCGCGCTTTCGAGTACGCCCGGGATAGACACCTTTGCTCGACGGCCCGGCATGTCGAACTCAAACCGGATCGGCGCGAAGATCGGATCGAGCATCTTGCTTACGATCAGACTGAAGATATGGAAGATGGTGCCTTCCGCCGAGTTCTGGCCGGACATGATGCCGAAGAGCGCCTCGCGCTGCTGAGGCGTGGCGCGCTCGTCTATGATCGGCTGAAGGGTGCCATTGCCCTCGTGAAGAGCCCCAGGAAAATCGACAGTGACGAAAAAGTTGAGGCCGTCGAGGCGCACGTCGCCGAAATGCCCTTCGGTGATGTGCATGCCAGCGAGGCCCTTGCAATAGCCGTTGGTCGGCCGTGCGTTGAAGTCGCACGGGCAACCGAAGGCGCAATTGCAGTTTTTGATCCACTCGCCCTTGAGACGCCAGTCCACACGTGCCATGGGTCTGTCCTCCCTGAAGACTAAGCGCTGATCGGCTGATCGATAAGTAGCGCTATTACAAGCTTCTTCTTGCCATCTAACCTAACACGCCGGTCCGCGACTCGGTACCGCCATATTGTTGCGGGTTGGCGGCAGCGGTTTTACCGGCGGTTAGCCCGGGCCAATCACTTTCGACAGTGGCGCGGAAGGAGGACCGGCTCCGCGCGCCTCGTCGGCGTGCCGGGTCGGGACAGCAAGCGCGGCAGGAAAATGGGCACCTCTCGCTGATAGCGGCGATGGGCATCGCCGAACAGCGTGGCAAGGTCGCGCTCCTCGAGGAAGATGCCGATAAGCATGTAGCCGGTGGCTGTTACGCAGGGGAACGTTGCACATGGCGGATTGTTCCGTTGGGAGGCAAGGGCGCTGAACGTTCTATGCGGCCATGTCGTCCGAGGCGGATGATGCAGGTCGAAGGTAACGACATCGAAGCCGCGTACAGCCTCGTCGGATTGCTGGTCATCATTGCCGCCGGTCTGGGGCTCCTCGCGATGGCGCTCTGGCGCAGGCCATCGCGCACCATCGAAGCTCCCCCGGCGTGGGCGCAGTACCGCTTCGGGTTCCTCATCTACGCGCTCATCTTCCTCGCGTTCGACATGGAGATGATCTTCATGTACCCGTGGGCGGTGGTGTTCGCCGATCTCGGCATTGCCGCCTTCGTCGACATGATGGTCTTCATCGCCCTCCTCTCGGCCGGGATCGCGTACGCCTGGGGAATGGGCGGTCTCGAATGGGAATAGGCGAAGGCACGGGCTTCGTTTTGCTGGCCTTGCTCGGCGGCGCTCTGCTCACTCACGGCCTCGAGCGGTGGGTCGGGCCGCCGGAACGAGGGCCCGCCCTGCCAGTCTCGCTGTCGTGCGGGACCGTGCTGCCCAACGCCGACCGATGGCTCTTCCCCGCCGGTCCTATCGTGGGGTTCATGGGTGTGCTGCTCGGGACCGTGGTTCTCCCGTTCGGCCCCGATCTCGTTGCCCGGGATCTCGGCATCGGCGTCTTCTACTTCATCGTGGTCATCGACTTCGTGGTGCTCGGCGTTGCCCTGACGGGATGGGGCGCCAATACGCCTGGCGCCGTCGAAAGCTGCTATCGCATCGTCGCGCAGCTGGTGGCGTATGTCGTCCCACTCGGGCTCGCCTATGTTGGCGCCATCATGATGGCGCACTCCCTATCGACGACGCGGATCGTCGAGGCGCAGTCTGGGCTGTGGTTCATCGTGCTCCAGCCGATCGGCTTCGCCCTCTACGTCGTGAGCGGCCTCATGCAGAGCTACCGCCATCCGTTCCTCGAGCCGTTCGCGGACGGCATCGGCGGCGGCATCCTGAGCGTCGTCGGCGGCTGGTCGGCGCTGCTGTGGCGGATCGCGCTCGCGGGGGTGCTGTTCCTGGTCGCCGCGATGGGCGCCGTCCTGTTCCTCGGCGGCTGGTCCGGTCCCTGGCTGCCGCCGCCGGTGTGGATGGCCGTCAAGACCTACGCGCTGATGGCGCTCATGCTGTGGCTGGGCCGCCTGGCGCGCCCGCTGAGCACGGCCGAGATGCTGGCGCTCTCCTGGCGCGTGCTCATCCCGGTCGGCCTCGCCAACGTGCTCGTCGTCGGCATCCTCATCCTGCTGCATGTAGGCCCGGGATGAGCGTGGCAGGCATCGTTGAAATCATCGCGTTCGCATCGAGCGCCTTCATCGCCGTCGCGGGGGCGCTCGGCATGGCGACGACGATGAGCATGTTCCGCAGCGCGATCTTCCTAATGGCGTCCTTCATGGGTGTCGCCGGCCTCTTCATCCTGCTCTCCGCGGACCTGCTCGGGCTCTTGCAGATCCTGATGTACATCGGCGGCATGCTCGTGATGGCGCTGTTCATGGTGCTGTTCATGCCCGATCCGGGCGGGGCCATGATGGCAGCGATGCCGGAGATGATGACACCGATCGGGCGGTTCTTCAGCCTGGGTCTCCTGCCGGAGAATTCTCATGCCGCAGCTGCGGAAATGAGCGGCGCGCACGCGGAGCACGATACGCATGCCGATCATGGCGGCGGACATGGCACCCACGCGCGCCATCAAGATGCCGAGCATCAGCGCGGCCGTGAGCGTAAGGAAGGTGACGATGCTCACGGCGGCGGTGACCACCATGCGCACGGTGCGCAGGGCGGCAGCCACGGCATGGGCCACATGGACATGTCGGACATGTCGATGGTGACACCCGTGCGTGCCTGGGCAGCTTGGCTGGCTGTAGCGACCGGCTGCGTGATCGTCGGTTTGCTCGTGCTCCGGCCAAGCTGGCCGGTGTCGTCCGCGTTGCCCGATCCGCGTTCGGCCGACCAGGTCGGTTCGCTGCTGATGGACAAATACATGGTCGGCTTCGAAGCCGCGGGCTTCCTCATCCTGATCGGCATCGTCGGCGCCGTGCTCGCCGCGCACTCCGGCCAGCACCCGGACCACCGCGACCGCGAGGCCCGCGTGGCGGTGAACGCCCCTCCGCCGCCCATCGAGGCGGATTTCCTGGAGCCTCTTTCCCAGCCGCTCCGGGATGACGACAAATGTTCCCCGGCTCCGGATGGCGGCCATGCGAACCACCACGCCGGAGGCGAGGGGCCGACATGATCGTGCCGCTCACGGCCTATCTCGTGGTCGGCGCCATCCTCTTCGCCATCGCCGTCTACACCGTCGTCGCGCAGCGCTCGGCCGTGATGGTGCTGATGGGCATCGAGCTCCTGCTGAACGCGGTCGGATTGAACATCGTCGCCTTCTGGCGTTTCGTCCGGCCCGACGACTACTCGGCGCAGATCTTCACCATCTTCATCATCACCATCGGCGCCGTCGAGATGGCGATCGGCCTCGGCATCATGATGATGATCTATCGCCAGCGCCGGACGGTCCAGGTGGACAAGTTCACGGAGCTTAGGGGATGAGCGGGCTGCTGATCGCCGTGCCCGTCCTTCCGCTGCTTGCGGGTCCGCTGAGCCTGCTCTTCGGGTCGCGGCTGCCATGGCGTGGCGGCGAACTCATCGTCGCCGCGACAGCGCTCTCCCTGGCGGCCCTCATGCTGCTCATGGGCGAGCACCAGGTGCTCGACGGCACTTGGTTCGAGAGCGGCGGGTTCCGCCTGACGGTCGGCCTCGAGCTCGACGGCCTCACTTGGTTCGCGGCGGCGGTCGTCGCCGGCGTCTCCTTTTTCGTCGGGCTCTACAGCGTCGGCTACATGACGGACGAGCGCGACCGGCCGCGCTTCTTCGCGGAACTCGCGCTCTTCATCGGCGCCATGCTCACGCTGGTGCTGGCGAGCTCGCTCGTGCTGCTCTTCGCCGCTTGGGAGACGGTAAGCATCGCGTCCTACCTGCTGATCGGCTTCCGCTACGAGGAGGAGGGCGCACGGGCGGCGGCGACAAAGGCGTTCCTCATGACCCGTCTTGGCGACGTCGGTTTCCTCCTGGGCTGGCTCCTGGTGCTCTTGGTGCTCGGCACGACGGACATTCGCACGCTGCTTTCGTCGGTGGAGCAAGCCCGATTGTCGCCACGTATGCTTACCGCCATTGCTTTGCTGATGTTCCTCGCCGCCATCGGCAAGAGCGCCCAGCTGCCGCTCACGGCGTGGCTCCCCGATGCCATGGTTGCCCCGACGCCGGTCTCCGCGCTCATCCATTCGGCGACGATGGTCGCGGCCGGGGTCTATCTCCTGCTGCGGCTGTACCCGTTGTTCGCGACGGCGCCCGGCGCGCTGGACGCGGTGTTCTGGGTTGGATCCGCCACCGCCCTGTTCTCCGCTCTCGTGGCAACAGGCGAGATGGACCTGAAGCGCGTGCTCGCTTGGTCCACGAGTTCGCACCTCGGCGAGATGATGCTCGCCATCGGGCTCGGCGGCCCGCTCGCCGCGGCGCTGCAATTCGCCACCCATGCGAGCTTCAAGTCGGCGCTCTTCCTCAGCGCTGGGATGGTCGACAAGCACACCGGGACGCGGGACCTGCGGCGCTTGCGCGGCCTCGGCCACGTCCTGCCCGTGACAACCTTGGCCTTCCTTCTCGGGGCACTGTCGCTGGCGGGTTTTCAGCCGTTCTTTTTCACGTCGAGCGATGAGGTCATCGTCGCCACGGCGCTCTCCTCGGGCTCCGCCGCGGCTTATCTCATGCTTGGGGTCATCTTTCTCAGTGGGGTCTACATCGCGCGCGCCGGCATCGCCGTCTTCGCCGGCGACAAGCCCGAAGCCGGGTCGGGGCCCGGCGAGCGGAACCTTCCGATGCTCATCGGCATGATGGCGCTGGCGATCGCCGCCGCGCTCGGCAGCCTCGTCATCGCCGCCGTTCCGCAGGTCCTGCCCTTCGGGACGGAGCCCGAGACGCCGTGGGCCTGGCGCCTCTTTGTTATCCTTGCTGCCATTGCGGGGCTGGCCGTCGGAGGGTGGCACGCTTGGCGGTACCACGCCGCGCCCGCCATCGCTTGGCTGCCCGGCGCCATGGAGCGCGCGCTCGCGGCCGCCACGGCATTTCCTGTGCAAATCGTCTTCGCCTTCGCGCGCGGTGTGGCCCGCCTGGAGCATTGGGTCGATGCCATCGCCCGCGGCACCGCGACCGCGGTGTGGGCCCTGGCGATGGACACTGATCGGCTCGAGCGGCGGGACTTCGGCGCCGGTGGCGACCGCCTCGCTCAAGCTTTCGCATCGCTCGGCGAGAGGTTGCGCCGGCTCGAAACCGGCAAGCTCTACCTCTACACGCTTGGCCTGTTCGTCTGGTCGCTTGTCGTCGTTGTCGGTGGCCTGGCCTTCGGCTTCTGACAGGCGGACGGATCGAAGGAGGACCGGAACGTGCTGAATGCGGTCATCTACATCCCGCTCTTGACCGGCCTCGTCGTGCTCCTGGTGCCAGGCTCACGCCCCGACCTGGTGCGCCGCATCGCGTTCGCGGGGTCGGCGGCCACGCTCGTGCTGTCGCTCGTTCTCTGGGCAGGCTTCGATGCGGCCGGTCCCGACCTCCAATGGCGGTCGACCGCGGACTGGATCCCGAGCATCGGCGCCGCCTACGACGTCGCCGTCGATGGCGTGTCGCTGCCGCTCATCGTGCTGACGGCCTTACTGCTCACCGTGGTCATGGTTTACGTGCTGCCGGAGCACGACCGCGCGCACGCGCATGCCTTTCTCTTTCTGCTGCTCGCCACCGGCCTCCTCGGCGTCTTCGCCGCCCGCGACCTGCTCCTGTTCTATCTCTTCTTCGAGATCGGGCTCGTGCCAATGTACTTCATCATCGGCATGTGGGGCGGCGAGCGGCGACGGTATGCCGCGTTCAAGTTCTTCCTCTACACGCGCGCCGGGAGCCTGGCCATGCTGCTGGGCTTCCTTGGGCTCTATCTCTCGATGGAGCCGCACACCTTCTCGCTCCCGGCCATCATCAAGGCGCAGCCCCTGGCGAACGCCCCCGGCGCCAGCGCGCTCGTCTTCTTCGGGCTGCTGCTCGGCTTCGGCGTGAAGCTGCCGACCGTCCCCATCCACAACTGGCTGCCCGACGCCCATGTCGAGGCGCCGACGGAAGGCAGCGTGGTCCTGGCGGGGCTCCAGCTGAAGATGGGCGGCTACGGCCTCGTTGCCGTGCTCCTTCCCGCCCTGCCGCAAGCGGTGCAGCGTTTCGGCTGGCTCCTCCTCGCCCTTGCGCTCCTATCCTTGCTCTATGGCGCGCTGGCCGCCTTGGCGCAGTCCGACATGAAGCGCCTCGTCGCCTACACCTCGATCAACCACATGGGCTACGTCACGCTGGCGATCGCTGTCGCGGCGATGTCGACGAGCGCGAGCGTTCGGTCGCTCGCGCTCAACGGCGCCATCATCCAGATGGTGAGCCACGGCTTGCTGACCGGCGGCATGTTCCTGATGGTCGGCATGCTGCAGCACCGAACCGGCACCCGCGAGCTTGCCCGCTTCGGGGGCCTCATCGGCAAGCTGCCCGCCTACAGCGCTCTCTTCGCCGCGCTTGCCTTCGGCTCCTTTGGCCTGCCGGGGCTCTCCGGCTTCATTGCCGAGTTTCAGGTGATTGGCGCTACCTTGAACGTCAGCGTATGGATCGCCGCGCTGGTCGTCCTCAGCCTCGTCATCATGACCGGCGTCTATCTGCGCCTCGCCGGCGTGCTCATGGGAAGATCGCCCGAGAGCATGCCGTCGCTCGCGCCGCTCTCGGCGCGCGAGCTTGGGCTTGCGGGGGCGCTTACGGCGGTCTCCATGCTCATCGGCATCGTGCCAGGCAGCCTAGTGGCCGCCGTCTCCGGCGCCACTCGCCTGTTCGCGCAGTTCTGAGGTTGGCATGCCGAGCGAACACTGCATGGATGTCTGGGCCGTCGTGCCCGAGATGGTGCTCGCCGGTCTCGCGCTCGCGCTCGTCCCGGTGGTGGGCTTCGCACGCGGACGATGGCGTGCGTTTCCCGCCATCGCCGCCGTCATCGGGCTCGTGGTGGCGCTGGCGGTGACGGCATTCATGCTGGCCCTTCCGCCGACGGCGGCATTCTGCGACACCTGGGCGGTCGACCGGTTCGCGACCTTCTACAAGCTTCTCCTCGAGTTCGGCGCCCTCATCACCGTCTTGGTTCTGGCGTCGCACTTTCACGGCCACCGGCAGATGCCGCACGCGCCCATCCTCGTGCTGTTCGGCACGGTGGGCGGCATGGGGCTTGCCGCCAGCCTCGATCTCGGGCTCATCATCCTCTTTCTCCAGATGGTGAGCCTGCCGTCCTATCTGCTGGTCGGGCTCGTGCGCAGCGACCGCCGTGCGCAGGAAGCCACGATGAAGTATTTCCTCTACGCCGCCGCCGCGCTGGCGGTGATGGCCTATGGCCTGACGTTCCTCTTCGGCCTCACCGGCAGCCTCGAGCTCCGCGCCATCGGGAAAGGCTTGCACGGCGCCGATCAGGTCTGGGTCGTGGTCGCGTTCGGCCTCGTGCTCGTCGGCTACGCCTTCGAAGCCACGCTGGTGCCGTTCCATTTCTGGGCGCCGGACGCCTACGAGGGTGCTACGGCCCCCGCCGCGGGTTTCGTATCCGTGGTGCCGAAGATCGCCGCGTTCGGTGGTTTGCTGCGCTTGCTCCTCGAAGCGCTCGCCGGCGGCGAGGCGGCGTGGCCCCTCGTCATCGCCGCGGTCGCCGTGGCGACGATGACCTTCGGCAACCTGGTGGCCCTGCGGCAGACCGGGCTGAAGCGCCTCCTGGCCTACTCGAGCATCGCCCAGGCCGGCTACGTGCTGATCGCCGTGGCGGTCGCGGACCGGGCGGAGGGGGCCGTCGCCGCGGTTGGGTTCTATCTGCTCGCGTACCTCCTCATGAACCTCGGCGCGTTCCTGGTCGTGGCCCAACTCGAGCGCACGTTCGGCACCGACAGCATCCGGGCAATCCGCGGCTTGGGACGACGCTCGCCCTGGCCGGGGGCGGCGATGGCCCTATGCCTGCTGTCGCTGGCAGGCATTCCGCCGCTCGCGGGCTTCGCGGGCAAGGTGTTCCTGCTCTCCGCCGCCATCGACGGCGGCATGACGTGGCTCGCGGTGATCGGTGCCGTCAACATGGCGGTGGGGCTCTACTACTATGTGCGCGTCATCGCCGAGATGTACTTCGAGACGCCGCTTCGCGGGGAGTCCGTGACCGGCGGAATCGGCTACCTGGCCGGGCTCGCCTTGAGCGTCGCCGGTACAGTGGTCTTCGGAGTCGTCCCGAACCCAGCACTGTTGCTGAGCAGTCTTGGGCAGTTATTGCACTGACCCGGAACCCTGGTCGGTCCCGAAGGATGGAGAATGCAGCAAGATGATGCAAGGCCAGAGTGCCGGGGCCCATACCGCCGGTTGCCAGCGCCGCCATGAGCGCAAGCTCGATCGCGGTGATCAGCAATTCGCTGCGCCTGCGCGCAACTCCTCTGGGATGATTGTGCGCTGGACGCTCGGATGAGCGCCGCCGCCGTCAAGAGCGCCTTCTCCGAACGGGGCCGTTCGGTCTTCTTGCGCTATCTCGCGGTAACGGCCATCGCGAACCTGGTCTGGGAAACCGTCCAGATCCCGCTCTACACGATCTGGAGGACGGGCAGTCCAAGCAAAATCGCTTTTGCCATCGTCCACTGCACGGTCGGAGACGTTCTGATCGCGGGTGCCGCCCTTCTGCTGGCACTGCTTTTGACCGGCAGAGTCGCATGGCCGCGCAGCCGGGATTTGCGGGTCATCGCCGCGGCGACAATGCTCGGTATAGCCTACACGGTATTTAGCGAATGGCTGAACGTCAGGGTCAGAGGGAGTTGGACCTATGACGCGATGATGCCCGTGGTGCCGCTGTTCGGCACAGGACTCACGCCGCTGCTCCAGTGGGTCATCATACCGCCGCTTGCCTATATGATGGCTCTCTCCGAGCGCTGAGTCAGGCACCACATTCAGTTGAGGAAAAACGCCGCAACAGCTAGGTAGGAAGTGATGGGTGCAAGCTGCTGTGATCATCATTGTTCTTCCTCGGAGCCGAAGGCGGATAGGCGTTACCAGCGGACCCTTTGGGTCGCATTGCTGGTCAACCTGTCGATGTTCTTGGTCGAGATCGTCGCGAGCATCGCGTCGCAGAGCGTCAGTCTTCGTGCTGACGCACTGGATTTTTTGGGCGACGCTGCGAACTATGCCCTCGCGCTAGTGGTCGTCGGATTGGCGCTACGATGGCGGGCGATGGCGGCGCTGTTAAAGGGTGTCGTTATGGGCGCGTTCGGCCTCTGGGTGGCCGCGAGCATGATATACTACGCCGTTGCAGGTACCGTGCCGACAGCCGAGATCATGGGTGTGGTCGGCTTTTTAGCCCTGGTCGCTAACCTCACCATTGCGGCACTCCTTTACCGCTTTCGCCAGAATGACAGTCAGGCGCTCTCGGTATGGCTGTGCACCCGCAATGATGTTCTGGTCAACCTTGCGGTAGTCGCCGCCGGAGCAGGCGTCTGGGCCTCCGGCACACGTTGGCCGGACATCGCGGTCGCCGCCGTCATCGCGTACCTCGGTCTGTCCTCCGCCGCGCCGATCGTCCGGCAGGCTCTCAAAGAGCTGCGCACTCAGCACGCAACGGCCGCGGCAGAGTAGCTGCGATACCACGAGTTCTCAGTTCTGCTTCTCCGAATTTGTCACCCTCGTTCGCGAGCAAGTTCCGCCAACAGCAACGGCCAGGCCGCGTGATCCATGTTATTCAGCGGCTATCGGTCGCGGTGATCGATATCACTGATTTTGCTTGCTGATCTGTTTCGCGATCAAATCCGGCTCGTCCTTCAGGTGAATGAAATCGAGGACCTCACCGTCACGCGCAACCAGATACGCGAAAGCAGGGTGCACACCTCATACCTATCGGGCGCTGATTGACGTACGCGGTCGTCAACAGCGCCGTACGCCGCTGTAATTTTGCTGACCGCTTCGATCGACCCGGTCAATCCGACGAACCGGGGATGGAATGCGGAGAGAAATTCCTTGAGCCGCGCGGGCGTGTCTCGTTGGGGATCGACACTGATAAAGATCGGCACCACTTTGAGACCACGCCCGTCGAGAACATCGACCACGGAGCTGATCGTCTGTGCGTCAAGAGGGCATGTATCAGGGCAGTTCGTGTAGCCGAAATAGATCAGCGTCGGCGTGCCGCGAAAGTCGCTGTCGGACAAGATGCGGCCGTTCTGGTCAATCAGGGAAAAAGGACCGCCCACAGAAATATGAGCCGGCCGGGTTATCGTGATGGAGGTCGCCGCGGGATCGGACGCGGAATGTGCCCATGCGGCTCCCAACCACGGCGCCACCAAAAGAGAGGCGAGCAGTGCCATAGCGGTTCGGAGCATCATTGTGACCTCATAACGTGACTTCATAAGGAGACGAGCGGTCCTGACCTATGGAAGATAGACTCCCGTGAGGTCGATGCTATTCCGTGCCCAGCCCCTATCCGGAAGCCGAAAGATCGGCAGGTGGCAGACAAATGCGATCAGTACAGGCCTGCACGGTCACCGTGGCATGCAGCGGCGAGGCCTCCTCGAGTGCTCCACTGTGGAAGAACGCGGTGATGGTGACGGTGCCTTCGTACACGTCCAAAGGCTCGTCCGAGAACGCCGGTTTGAAGCGAGTGGATAGCGGATAGATGATCTTGAATGGTGCCGCGTCGATGAAGCTGAGGGTGGTCGGAATCAGATAGGGTTGCGAGGCCGGATTGGCATTGATGTGGAAACCGCGATCGACGCGGAGCGTGACTACGACCTTGTCTTCCCCGGTGACCCGGATGAGGCCGACGATATGGACATAGTCACCGCTGTCGGCAAAATGGTGATTGCCGTTGTCGGTCGAGGCGGCAAGGGTGGGAGCGATCTCCCAGACCAACATTCCAGCGAGGGCAAGGTTTCGGATCGCGTGCAGAAGGACAGAGCCTGCTGAGGTTCGCGTGCGTTTGTTTCTCATGTGCGACTGACCACCGTCGAGCGGAAGATAATGCGAGCCTGGCAGCCGCCAGGCCTTTTGGATGTTAGGATCTATGCGCTGAGCGGTTAAGCCTGTTGCGTCTGGACGCTCAAAGCGCGGCGGCAGGGCTCTTCGTGCCCTTGGAATTCATATCGGCGGGTGCTATCTCTGCTGGTGCCATGATGAGATTGGGACTGACTCGGTTCCGCGCATTTCTCTTGCTCTTGGTCTTCGGCGCCAGCCTGACCGGGCAGATCATGGCTGGCGCTGCCATGGCCGCGCCGATGGATATGCGTTTGGGCACCCATGTATCTGCGGCAAGTAGCTGCCCGGCATGTAATGATGGAAGCTCGGACGGCATGCCGTCGCAGTGCGTCGCTGTCACCTGCTGGAACTTGACCGCCATTCCAGCAAGCGACCCTCTAATGCCCCCAGTCGGGCCAATGGGTTTCGTCGCGGCCACTTACATGGTAATTCCTGGCCTTTCGCCGGGGCCCGATCCCCACCCTCCGCGAGTCCTTTTCTCCGTCTGATCGAGGTCGTCCGCTTCTCGCGGGCGCTTCTTTCACTGCGTGCTGCTCGAGCGGCTGAGCCGGTCGAGCCGCACGACGCTTCCGCTGCTGGCGAGCTGCGCCGGCAGCGTGGACCGATGGAGGATAGAGGGTGGAAGCTCTCGCAAAGCCGGTATCCCGGCGATCGCTTTTGCTGACAGGCGGAGCGGTCGCTGTCAGTGCGGTAACGCCTTTCTATCGGAGCAACGCCGCTGCTCCAGTCGTACAAAAGCGCCTCGTAGCCAAACCGGCGCGTGCGCCTCTCGTCGGCGAGCCTTACCCGCAGACAAGCGTGTGGTCCTACGACGGCGAGGTCCCCGGTCCCGAGATTCGGCTGCGCCAGGGTGACCGCCTGCGGGTAGTGGTCGAGAACAAACTGCCGGAAGACACCACTATCCACTGGCACGGCGTGCGCGTGCCAAACGCGATGGATGGTGCACCCGGCGTGACACAGCCACCGATCCAACCCGACGGAAGCTTTGATTACGAATTCACCGTGCCGGACGCCGGCACGTATTGGTACCACCCCCATGCGCATAGCGCCGAACAGGTCGGCCGCGGCCTGATGGGCGCTTTCATTGTCGAAGAGCCCGAGCCGCTGCCGGTGGACCGCGACGTTGTCTGGGTGCTGGGCGACTGGCGGCTCAAAGACAATGCAGCGATCGCCGGCGGTTTCAACAGCCCGATGGAAATGAGCATGGCGGGGCGGGTCGGGAATACCGTCACGATCAACGGTCGCGTGCCCGATCGCTTCGCCGTGCGCAGTGGCGAGCGGCTGCGTCTTCGTCTCATCAATGCCGCGCCTGCGCGGATCTTCGGGCTCGAGTTCAAGGGCCATCGGCCGCTCGTGATTGCGCTTGATGGGCAGCCGATCGAACCCCATCAGCCGGAAGGAGGCCGAGTGGTCCTTGGGCCGGCCATGCGGACCGATTTGGTGTTGGACATGACGGGTGAGCCCAGTAGCGCGGTGGCGGTCATCGACCGCTTTTACGAAGGGCTAGCCTACAAGCTCGTCGATCTCGCCTACAGCGACAAGTCGCCGCTCAGAGCAAAGCCGCTGGCGCCACCCACCGAACTTCCGGTCAATCCCATCCCAGATCCAGAGATCGCGAACGCGCAACGCCACGAGGTGACGCTGACCGGCGGCATGATGGGCGGAATGGGCATGGGTGCAGGCATGGGTGGAATGATGGGTGGCACGGGAATGGGTGGCGGCATGCGCGGAATGATGGGCGGCGGCGCGATGTGGGCGATCAATGGCGTCGCCGTGGCGGACGACGACATGGCGCACATGAAGCCGATTCTCACGCTCACGCGAGGCAAGTCCTACATCCTCGCTATCAACAACGAGACCGCCTGGTACCACCCGATCCACCTCCACGGTCACTCGTTCCGCGTGATCACGCGGAATGGCACGCCGACCAAGTACCGCGAGTGGCGCGACACGGTGCTGATCCCGCCGCGCGAGCGCGCCGAGATAGCCTTTGTCGCCGACAACCCCGGCGACTGGATGTTCCACTGCCACATCCTCGACCACCAGGAGGGCGGGATGATGAGCGTCATCCGCGTGACCTGATGCCAATGATGGCGAGACTCGTTTCACTCATGGTCGCAACCCTGGCGTCGGTGGCCGTTCTCGGCGCACACGCCGTGACGCCATCGGGCGATGCCAAGCGAGGAGCGCAGCTTTTTCGCGCCTGCGCCGCGTGCCACTCCCTAACGCCTGATCGCAACATGACAGGCCCGAGCCTTGCGGGCGTGTGGGGGCGCAGGGCGGGAGGCCTTGACAGCTTCGAACGCTATTCGCCCGCCCTCAAGGCGTCCAACGTCGTATGGGATGAGAAGACACTCGATCCATGGCTCAAGTCGCCATCCCGCTTCATTCCGAACAACCATATGACCTTTCCTGGAATTTCGGACGTGCGGCAACGCGCCGACCTGATCACCTTTCTCATGGCCGCGAGCACCGGGCAGATGCCGGCTGCTGGCGGAGGCATGATGGGCGGGGCGACGTCCGGATTTGAGGACCTCAAGAAGCTCGGGCCCGATCACCAGGTCCAGGCGATCCGGTACTGCCGTGACACCTATCACGTCACGACGGCCGACGGTCAGAGCAGCGATTTTTGGGAGGCCAACCTCCGCTTCAAGACGGACTGCCGGCCGGAATGACGGGTGACCGGGCATCGCTGTTTTTTGCAGCGCCGGAGGAGATGAGCACCTTCATCAAGCACCAGTGCTGATTCGGAAAGGATCATGATGATGAATGTCTCGAAAGACTCGATCGATTTGAGCGACCGGCAGCCAAAGACGTTTGATACAAACCGCCGAGCGATCTTGATGGCGCTGGTCGGAGGCGCCGCGGTCATCATATCGCCTTACGCCCGAGCAGCTGACGATAGCAAGAAGGTGACCCTCTATAAGGACCCGCAATGCGGCTGCTGCGAGGGATATGCAGATTATCTCCGCAGCCACGGGTTCGAGGTGAGCATTGTGCCGACGCACGATCTGCCGCTTCTTGATGAGAAGTACGGCATCCCGACCGAACTCCAGCCCTGCCATCTTTCATTGGTCGGTGGCTACGTCGTTGGAGGGCACGTACCAATCAATGTCGTCAATCGTCTGCTCGCTGAAAAACCTCGGATTACCGGCATTACGCTTGCCGGCATGCCGCTCGGTTCGCCAGGCATGAACGGCGAGAAGACCGCGCCCTTCAAAATTTACGAGATCGCGAAGGGCCCGCACCGCGTGTACGCGGTGGTGTAGCGACATGGCGGTCGCGAACACTCCAAAGGCAGCGGGCGCGCCCGCAAGTCGGTCGTCGGACTCGGCGCGGCGCCTCCGTCTGCTGTTTCTCGTGCCTGTCGCCGCCTTCGTCGCACTCATGGCAGCTTTCGGCCTCAGCCTCAATCGCGATCCGAATCGGGTGCCTTCCGCATTGGTCGGAAAACCGGTGCCGGAGTTCACCTTGGCGCCTGTCAGGGGACGCACGCTCGGCCTGTCAACGGCCGATCTCAGGGGCGAGGTGTCATTGGTCAACGTGTTCGCGTCGTGGTGCGTCGCCTGCAGGGAAGAGCATCCGCTGCTGATGCGGATGAAGGCGCAGGGGCTCGTTCCCATTCACGGGCTCAACTACAAGGACAGACCGGACGACGCGGCGCGCTGGCTTGATGCAATGGGCGATCCTTACACCCGCACCGGAGCCGATGTCGACGGACGCGTTGCGATCGATTGGGGTGTCTACGGCGTACCCGAGACCTACGTGATCGATCACCCTGACCAACACGATCCGGCCGCTGATTGCCCGGCTCCGTACTGCGCCGGCAGATACGGCGGAAGCCAATGACGAAGGGAGGCGCTGATGCCCGGTCCGACACGATCGCTGATAACACCGCGGAGGGTCTTCGTCGCTGTGGGGGTTTTGTTGCTCGCGGGCATGGCAGCTTTCGAGATTGAGCGTGCAAGCCTCGCTTTCATGCGAACGCATCCGGGAGAGCCGGCGCCGTCCGTCACGCCGCCCTCCAATGCTGTGGCAGAGTCCCCCGATTTGGGCCTCTCCTTCGTCGACCGGCCAACGGCCGTGCCAGCCCTTCTGTTCGTCGATGGCGACGGGCGCCCGATGGCGCTCGCGGATTTTCGAGGTCGCGTGGTTCTCCTCAATGTCTGGGCGACATGGTGTGGCCCGTGCCGGAAGGAGATGCCGACGCTCGATCGGCTTGAGGCCAAGCTAGGCGGACCGGATTTCCAGGTGATCGCGTTGTCGATCGACCGGCAAGGCCTCGCGGTCGTGAAGCCCTTCTATCAGGAGCTCGGGCTCACGAACCTCGGCATCGCTGTCGACGAATCCGGCAAGGCCGCACATCTGCTCCATGCCGTCGGCGTGCCGCTGACCCTACTGATCGACCGCGAAGGCCGCGAGGTTGCCCGGAAAATGGGTCCTGCCGAATGGGACAGTCCCGAGATGACCACGATCATTCGTCGCTATCTCGCGCAGCCAGGCGCGCAGCCCGCGATGCTGCCGGTCGGTGGCTCGCAGCAACGCACAAGGTGATTCATGAGACTGATAAAGCTCGCATCGCCTCTGCTCTCGAGTTCCGCCAGGATCTCTGTCGCTTTGGCCGTTGCCGCTCTGATGCTTGGCTCGGCGGTCCCGGGGCAGGCGCATTCGTTGAGCCAGCTCGACGCGCAGCTCCAACGCCAGGAAAAGTTCTTCCAGCCGGTCGACCGCTCCGCGCCCGATTTCTCGCTGCAAGATGCAGATGGACATCCCTGGGAGCTCGGGACCCTCAAGGGAAAGGTGGTCGTCCTCAACTTCATCTATGCCGGCTGCAAGGATCTTTGCCCGCTGCACAGCGAGCTCATCGCGCAGATCCAGAAGATGATCGACCTGACGCCCATGCGCGATCAGGTGCAGTTCATTTCGATCACCACCGACCCGGCGCGCGACACGCCCGAGGTCCTCAAGCCCTATGGGCCGGCTCACGGGCTCGACGCCGCGAACTGGACCTTCCTGACGACGCGCCCGGGTCAGCCCGAAGACGCGACCCGGAAGCTCGCCGAGCAGTTCGGGCACAAGTTCACTCGGACCGAAGACGGCGAATACGCGCATGGAGTCGTCACTCACGTGATCGATCGCGAAGGCCGGCTCCGCGGCAACTTTCACGTGCTCAAATTCGATCCGACCAACCTGGTCACCTTCGTGAACGCGCTCGTCAACGACGTGCACAAGCCCGGACACGATGAAGACCAGCCGGCGACGTTCATGGCGACCACGACCCGTTCAGCCATCGGTGTGTCCAACGGACATTGGTTTGCTTGGGCCTCGATCGTTATCGCTGCGCTGTCGGCCGCGTGGCTGGTCGGGTCGGTCACGTTCTTCACCGTTCGGCGAAGGCGTGCGCGCGCCGGTTTATCGGCGGCAAAGGGCCGGGAGCCTCGGCCTGCGGTTACCGATGAAGGAGGGCCAGTTCAATGACAACGCGCGCCAAAAACTGGGCGAGACCGCCTGTCTCGCGCACGCGATTGTTGCCATCGAAAAAGCGCGCCGCGTGGATCACTTTTTTCCTCATGGCCGCAATCATAGTCGGGGGTGGTGCGATTGGCATTGGCATTGCATCCTGGTTGAATCCCCCGGACGGCATGAGCCTGTCGGCGCTGCTCGCATCGACCCATGTTCACGGCATTGCCGTCGATGCGAACGACCCGAAACGCGTCTATCTCGCCACGCATAACGGGTTCTTTGTCGTCACGCCCGACGGCAAGGCGGAGCGGGTCTCCGGTGACGACAGCGACTACATGGGGTTCACGCCTCATCCGAGGAATGCCGCCACGTTCTTCGTCAGCGGTCATCCGTCATCAGGCGGCAATCTCGGGTTCATGAGCTCAACGGACGGCGGCAAATCGTGGCGGCAGCTGGCGAAGGGGGCCAATGGACCGGTCGACTTCCACCAGATGGATGTAAGCAAAGCCGATCCCAACACGATCTATGGCTTCTATCGCGGGCTTCAGGTCAGCAGGGATGGCGGGCGGAGTTGGGAGACGGTCGATGCTGCACTGGATGACATCATCGACCTTGCCGCTTCTGCCCGGAGCGTCGACACTCTTTATGCGGCGACCCGCGACCGGCTGCTGATCAGCCGAGATGGCGGAAAATCGTGGCAGCCGGCCCATCCCAGCACCAGCCCGGTGACGATGGTGCGGACCACGGCAGATGGCGACGTGTATGCGTATGTGATCGGGACGGGGCTTGTCCGCGCCCGGGAGGAGGGGCTGAACTGGGCGGTGCTCGGCAACAACTTCGCTGGCGGCTATGTCCTGCATCTCGCCGTCGATCCCTCCAACAAAGAACGCCTCTACGCCGCAACACTCGATCCTGCTACGCACCGGGGAGACGTGCTGGCCAGCGCGGATGGCGGCCAAAGCTGGTCCCGCTTTGGAGTGCGTTGAATGGCAGTCCTCGAAATGAGCGCAGGCCGACCGCGATGACGGAGCTCTCGATGCTCGCCATAGTGACGAGCTTCGCCGCGGGCGCGATCTCGTTCCTGTCGCCGTGCGTCCTGCCGCTCGTGCCGGGTTATGTCTCGTACGTCGCGGGTCAGTCGCTAGGAGCCACCGCGCCGCGTGCCGATGTGGCCGTGCGGTTCGTCGCGCTGCGCTTGAGCATCTTCTTCATCCTCGGCTTCTCGACCGTGTTCATCGCCTTGGGCGCAAGCGCCACGGCGCTCGGGCAGCTGCTACTGTCCTATCGCTACGAAGCCAACATCGCGGCGGGCGCGCTCGTCATCCTCTTCGGCCTCTTCCTGATGGGCATGATCCGCCTGCCGCAGCTCCAGCGCGACTTCCGCTTCCATCTCGATCTGCCGGGCGGCAAGCCGGTCGCCGCCTACCTAATCGGCATCGCTTTCGCCTTCGGCTGGACCCCGTGCATCGGCCCGGTGCTCGGCGCCATCCTGACGACCAGCGCCGTCTCGGCGACGGTGCCGCAAGGCATCGCTCTGCTGGTCGTCTACTCGCTGGGGCTTGGCGTCCCGTTTCTGGCGGCCGCAGTGTTTACCGAGTGGCTTCTCGTGCGGCTGCGGCTACTCGCCCGCATCGGCCGCGTTCTGCAGATCGGCGCCGGTGCGCTGCTCGTCGCCATGGGTGTCGCCGTGATGACAGGCGAGCTCTCGGTTTTCTCTTACTGGCTGCTCGAGACCTTCCCGGTCTTCGCGCGAATCGGATGAACGGTTTTGTTTGGCCCTCCAGCACCTGGAAACACCATCTCACGAGAAAGGAGAGCGACATATGCAAACCTCGGAAATCGTAGAGGCGCCGACTACAGACAGCGCACCGCGCTGGGCATTTGCGGACTGGCTTCCGCGCTGGCTGAGCGGTTGGCGGGGGCTCACGATCCTCGGCCTCGCGGTGGTGTCGGGCGGCCTGGCGCTCGGCTGGGGCTGGCTTACGGCGATTGGTCTTGCGCCGATCATCCTGTCGCTCGCGCCCTGCGCCGTCATGTGCGCCATCGGCGCTTGTGCCATGTCTCGGGGCGGATCGAGCTGCGACAAACCAACGGCGCAGACGATCGAGCCGCCAGCACCTTCGACGACGGATCGATGATCACAACGAACGCCGCTCTTCGGATGGCCAGAAAAACTGGAGGAGGCAGTCCATGTCGCTCGGAACGGGGAGAAACCATTCGCTACTTTGCAGGATGCTCATTGCGGGCGCTCTCGTCGCGGCCGCGCCAGCGGCCTTAGCGCAGTCGTCTCCGCCGGAGGGGGCGCTTACGCCCGAGCAGAAGACCGCGATCGAGCATGTCGTCCACGACTATCTCCTGAGCCATCCCGAGTTGATGATCGACGTGCTCCAAGCGGCCAAGGAGCAGCAGCAGCGGCAAACCGAGCAGCATGCGCAACAGGTGCTTAAGGCACGGCGCAGCGAGCTACTCGACGACCCGACCTCGCCTGTCGGCGGCAATGTCCATGGCGATGTCACTGTCGTCGAATTCTTCGACTACCGCTGCCCCTACTGCAAGAGGGTACAGCCGTCGATCGATGCGATGCTCAAGGAAGATGCTGGATTGCGTATCGTCTACAAGGAATTCCCGATACTCGGCCCACCGTCAGTCTTTGCCACGCGGGTTGCGCTCGCCGCGCAGAAGCAGGGCAAGTATGACGCGTTCCATCGGGCCATGATGGCGACGCCCGGAGAGGCGGAAATCGACGAGAAGGTCATCATCGAGGTCGCGCGCTCTGTCCGCCTCGATATAGACAGGATGAAGGCGGATATGCGAGCGCCGGAGATCGATGCCGTGCTGCGCCACAATTTCGAGCTTGCTCGAGCGCTGGCGATCGACGGCACCCCTGGCATCATCATTGGCGATGAGATCATTTACGGCGCGGCCGACATCGAGACGCTTAAGCGCGCGATAGCGACCGCGCGCAAGCTCCGATGATGCCTCAATACCCGGGCGCCGCATAACACAGTGACGGTCGGCTCACTACCCGATTTTTGATCATGTGATCGCAGCATGACACTCTACAGACGCTATGTGCTGCCCCATCTCATCAATCTCGCCATGCAGGACAAGGCAGCGACGGCAGAGCGTGCGCAATATGTGCCGCTCGCCGGCGGCCGGGTGCTTGAAGTCGGTGCGGGCTCCGCGCTGAACCTGCCTTTCTACGGAGGTGATGTCGAGCAGCTGGTTGCACTCGAGCCCTCCCGTGAGCTGTGGGAGTTGGGCCGAAAGCGCCGCGGCGCCGCGCGTTTCCCCGTCGAATTCTTCCCGGCCTCGGCCGAGTCGATTCCGGCGTCGGACAACACCTTCGATACCGCTGTTCTGACCTGGACCCTCTGCACGATCGGCGAGGCGGAGAAGGCACTTTCGGAAATCGCATGCGTCCTAAAGCCGACGGGACGGCTCATCTTCGTCGAGCATGGCCGCGCACCGGATCACAATATCGCAGCCCATTCCGGCCGGTTGAGAAGCGGCCACGTATTGGCGTCTCGGCTGGATTGCAAGCGTAACCAATAGTCCAGGTCGCACGAACTAATGGACGTAGTATCACGCGAGGCTGGACTTCGCGCGCTCATGTTGGCGGGCCTCGATGGCGACGGGCTGGCGCACAAGACGCTCCTCGAGCGGCTGAGTGGGCACCTGCGCGCCTATTTCAAAGGAAAGCTTGCGCGCGCCGGCCAAGGATCGGCGGACGCAGAAGACCTCGTTCAGGAGACATTGATCGCGATCCACACACGTCGACATACATATGATCGTTCCCATTCTGGACCACTTGCGGCGCGCGAAGAGGTCGATGGAGGATGTGCCGATTGAGGAGGCCGAAGAGGTCATCGCTCAGGACGATCCTCTGGCGGTCGAGAGCGCGTTCGACCTGGAAAAGCTCCTGGCTCGGATTTCGCCCAAAGCGAGACGAGCGATTCAATATGTCAAGCTCGACGGCCTGAGCGTGGAGGAAGCGGCGGCGCGATCGGGCATGTCGCAGTCGGCGGTGAAAGTATCTGTGCATCGCGGCCTGAAGGCCTTGGCACGCGTGATCAGCAAAGAGCGCCGATCATGAAGACAGATCGGTTCATCGACATACTCAGCACCAATCTCGAGCCCGCCGGCCGCGGAGGGATCTGGCGGACGTTGGCCGTCGCGATCGCCATCGGTGGGGTTGCGGCGTTCTGTCTCATGCTGGCGACGGTCGGCCTGCGGCCGGACCTGGCCGGCGGAGCCCATCTGAGCTTCTTGGCGATAAAGCTGTTCTTCGTCCTCAGTGTCATTGGCGCGGGAGGGGCCTTTCTGATCCGATCGATGGTTCCCGGACAAGATGGGCGAAAGCGGTTCGCTTTCATCTTCGTTCCGTTCGCCGCGGTCGCCGCGGCAGCCTTTGCCGCGCTTGTGATTGGCCGCACGTCGGCTGTCAGTCACATGATCCTCGGAGCGCAGTGGGCTAGTTGTTTGCTTTGCATACCGTTGTTTTCAATCGTTCCGTTCGCAGCGCTCATTTGGGCCTTGCGCAAAGGCGCGCCCACCAACTTGAGGCGCACCGGTGCGGTCGCCGGTGTCGTCGCGGCGTCGTTGGGGGCGGCCGCCTATGCGTTTCACTGCCCGGACGATTCTCTCCCCTTCATCGCGGTCTGGTACGGTGCGCCTATTGCGCTCTGGGCCTTCATCGGCGCGAAGCTGGGGCCGCGTCTTCTGCGTTGGTGATGGCCCGCGCATGCGATAGCTGATGTCGAGGCAGCTCCTAGCACCGACGAAAAACGATGTAACCGATCGCAGCCCCGGTGCGAAGTCATCGATAGAGGCAATCGAAATCTAAAGCGGTGCAAAGAAGCGCGTCGCCTCACACCGGATATCAACTAGCGAACGGAGGGTGCGATGACGAACAGTTTGGTGGATTGCGGCGCCAACGGATGGCTCATGATAGCCGGTGTGGCCGTGACATATGGCGTCCTGGCCCTGGGCGGCGCAGCTCTCACCAAATACCTGTTCTTTGGCAACCGCCGCACCGCTACCGCTCAATGAGTAGCCGATCTTCGCCCATGGGAGCCGCGCCTTTCGGCGGCGCGGCTCGCTCATTAGGAGAAAGACAAGGTGAGCGTCGCTCGATTGACGTTCCACCTACTGGAGACACCATCTCTCGGTTGACGGAGGAGATCCAAGCGATGCAAACCTCGAACACGATAAAGCCCGCGGCCGATGCGCGCGCCCCCACCGCGCAACCAGCTTGGGACTCCATCCGCCGAGCGCTCGGCGGGCCGCGCGGCCTCGTTATCCTCGGGATCGCCATTATCGCAGGCGGTCTCGCCCTGGGCTGGGGCTGGCTGACGGCGGTCGGTCTCGCGCCGATTATCCTTGCGCTCGCGCCCTGCGCGGCGATGTGCGCCATCGGCCTCTGCGCCATGTCGCGCGGTGGAGCGAGCCCGACCAGTCTGGCGACGCCGGACAAGGCCGATCCAGCCGTGTCCGTGCAGCCGAACGGTTCTCAAACGCACACCAACGACTAGCGCTCCAACTCGTGCCCTAGAAAGGAATACCCGATGACACAATTTCTCAAGATCACCGCCCTCGCTGCCATGCTCGCGGTCGGCAGCATCACCGCAACGGCCGTTCAGGCGGAGGAGAATCAATCGTCGCCGATGGGCGATGGCATGCATCAGCACGGCATGATGGGAGGCGAGATGGGCCGCATGACTGGCCAGGATAAGCAGCACGGCACCGACGACGGCGACGGCATGACGGACATGCGGCAGATGAACGAGATGATGTCGCGTTGCAGTCAGATGATGGAAGGCCGCATGCAGGCGCCGAACAGCCAATTCCCGAAGCCGGAGCACAAGGGCTGACGCACCCGAAGCGCTGCGACTTGGCTCAGCTTCACCGTCTCCTGCTGAGCAGGGGAGGTACCTCGAAATGGGGCTCTATCGCCGCTGCGTGCTTCCCCATCTCATCAACCTCGCTATGCAGGATGAGGCTGCGGCCGCAGAGCGTGCGCGCTATGTGCCGCTTGCCGCTGGCCGGGTGCTCGAAGTCGGTGCGGGCTCCGCGCTGAACCTGCCTTTCTACGGCAGTCAGGTCGAGCAGCTCGTTGCCCTCGAACCTTCCCATGAGCTATGGGAGTTAGGCCGCAAGCGCCGCGCCGCCGCGCGTTTCCCCGTCGAATTCATCCCGGCCTCGGCGGAGGCTATTCCGGTGCCAGACAACACCTTCGATGTCGTCGTTTTGACCTGGGCTCTGTGCACGATCGGCCAGCCGGGGACGGCGCTCGCGGAAATCGCGCGGGTGCTCAAGCGGACGGGTCGGCTGATCTTCGTTGAGCATGGCCGGTCGCCGGAAAGCAACATTAGGGCCTGGCAGGATCGTCTGAACCCGGTCTGGCGATCTGTGGCCGGCGGCTGCAATATGAACCGACCAATTGATGAGCTCATCAGCGGCACAGGCTTCGCAATCAAGCAGATGGACACAGGATACAGCTCCGGGCCGAAGATCCTGAGCTATCTCTACAAAGGAATTGCCGTCCCGTCACGATGACCGCCGCCGGTATGTCGAGTCTCTGCGACAAACAATGCGCTTACCCGATGCGTGTGGCGGGGCGCCGGGCGCTTGGAGCGGGCTTCGTTGAGAAAAATGATCGGCCCGCTTGTCGTCCGTGTCTCGCAGTGGATTTCATGAGGTGGTCGTCATAGAATGGTGCATGCGAACGAAAGCGAGCATCGAGCTCGATGCCGGCACGAAGACGTTTGCCTCTGGCCTGCTGCCAGAGCTGATTGCTGCGCTGCGTCGCAGTCGCCAGGGCGATCTTCTGGCCATCATCAGCGGCGAGCCAAGCGTCGGCGCCGAACTTGAGGCTTGGTGTCGCTTCACACGTAACACCTTGGTCGATATGACCGTCGAGGCGGGCCGCACGCGCTGGGTGGTCCGGTACGGGGAGGTTCCCGCGAATTCCGACGCCGGTCGCCCTGTTGGTTCGCGCCTTTGGCTCTACACGAATTTCGACTGCAACTTGCGTTGCGACTATTGCTGCGTCCGCTCTTCGCCCAAAGCGCCACGGCGGGCGCTGGGCCTCGAGCGTGTGCAACGGATCGCTATCGAGGCAGCCGAACTCGGCGTCAGCGAAATCTTCGTGACCGGCGGCGAACCCTTTCTGCTCGCGGACATCGGCGAGATCCTGGCTGCGTGCGCTGCCGCAGCGCCGACGACGGTACTCACCAACGGCATGCTGCTTGCGGGCCGGCGGCTCGAAACGATCCGCTCGTTGCCAAACGATCGCGTGTCACTGCAGATCAGCCTTGACAGCCCGACGCCAGAGCGACACGACCGCCATCGCGGAAAGGGCACATGGGCGCGTGCATGGAAGGGCGTGGAGCGCGCTCGCGCGGAAGGTTTTCGGGTGCGATTGGCGGCGACAGTGTCCAGTGACGCCGAGGCTGAGGAGTTCCGCCGCTTCCTCGATGCCCAGCAGATCGGCGAGGAGAACCAAGTGATCCGTCGCATTGCGCTGCGCGGCTTCGCGACGCAGGGCGTCGCACTTGCACGTGCAGACTTGGTGCCTGAAGTAACGATCACAGCTGAAGGTATATATTGGCATCCGGTAGGCGCCGAGGATCACGACTTGCTCGTCACCACCGACATCTTTCCTCTGGCTGAGTCCTTCGCCGCGGTACGTCGCGCCTTCGACCGGGAAAGCGAGCATCAGCGTCGATTGGCGACGATCTTCAATTGTGCGTGACATGCGGCGCGAGAAAAGCGCGGTCAGCGCCGAACTCGTTTCATGCCTCCGCCGACTTCGCTGCCGGACGCTCGAAAAACCCCTGTCGCGCAGACGCCTCCCGCAACGAATCATACCCATCGAGGTGCGGCGCCACCCAACGGCGGAGCCCTTCGGCGTCGAGCACGGCACGGTGGTTCGGATTGTCATAGCTCATCCCGGATAGGGCTTCGGCGAACCGCCGCTCCAAGGACGGGTCGAGATCGGGCCGGGCAGTGAACATGCAGTGATTGTAGGGCGGCGACGTCCAGATCTCAGTCAGCGCGCCTTCGGGCACCAAGCGCTCGCTGCGCACCGCCCTCCAGAACGGGCTGCCGATTGCGCCGGCATCGGCGCGACCGTCGAGCACCGCGCGAACGACCTCGGCCTCGCTCGCGCCGGTGTCACCATGCTTGCCGACGTCGCTGTCGAAGCGCAGAGTGCGATAGTCTTGTCCCTCGACTAAGCCTTCGCGCTCCAGAAAGTGAACCGGCAGAATCGCGGCATGGCCGCTGTCGCGGCTGCCGAGCGCCAGCGTACGATTTCTAAGAGCGGCGAGCGCGGCGACCGGACCCCCGCTGACCGCAACGATCTTGGTCGTCCAGGCGAGGTCGGTGTCGCGCATGGCGATCGGTCGGCAGCGATGGCCACTCCACGTGTCGGCCTGCAGATACGCGAGGTTCGTATTCCATGCGATGTCGATGCGTGGCGCGGGATCGCTCGGCGCGGCCAGAAGGGCGCTTACCTGGGCCTCATAACTCTGGAACAGCACGACTTCGATGGGCATACGCGCCTCCTCGTGAAAGTAGCGTCGCATGCCTTCCCAGATCGCTACCACCTTCGGATCATACGCGACGGCACCTACCCAGATTGTTCGGCTCATGGTCGCCTTCTCGTTAGAACGCTTCGCTCATTCGGTCGATAATGTTCGGGCCCGCACAGCCCCGTCTTTCTTGCTGTTTCGCGGTCAGAAGAGCGGCAATCCCAGGACCGCCCTCCCGATGAATTCACGTAGGACGTCGCCTGTCGGCGCCATGACGGCACCCGCATGGGCATCGCGGAACAGTCGCTCGATGCTCATATGCTTCGAGAACGCGGCGCCCCCGCAGGCGCGCATCGCCGCCGAGGTGACGCCGATGGCGAGTTCTCCGGCAGCAGCCTTGGTTTCAAGCACGCGTAGCACTGTCGTGTCCCGCGGCCGCTCAAGGTGGTCGATCAAGTCGTCGAGGCGCGCCGAGAGGCCGTCAGTGTCGATCTGCATCGTTGCGAGCTGCGCGCGTAGGGTCGGTAGACTTTCGCCGAGGCTCTGGCCCAGATGCTCGAATCGGGCGTTCTTGAGATGCGCCGCCGTCCCCGCCACCGCCGCACGGCAGAGGCCCAGCGCCACGGCCGCCGTCCCGAGATTGAACAGTGGGAGCACCACCTGCAGCATTGTCGGGAAGCCCGTGCCGTCGTTCGTCAGCTGGAGCCCGGACGGAACCTCGCAGTCGTCGAGGGTCATCGGCGCGGAGGCGTTGGCCCGCAACCCAAGACCATCCCACGGGCCCGCTACTGACAGCCCGCGTGCGCCTGCCGGAATGAGATAGAGCGTCGTGTCGGTGGGACCCGTCCCGTCGGGCGCAAGGGACGAGACGACATAGCTCTGCGCGTGGCCGGCACTCGTCACCCACGATTTCTTCGCTGTTAAGTGCACGCCCGTCCCGTTCCGCTGTGCGCGAGAAACAGGTGCCCAGAAGTGGCTGCGCGATCCCGCCTCGCTGAAGGCGAGAGTGGACAGATGCCGGCCAGCTGCGATCTCTTTCAGCGTCTGCGCGACGCTGGCATCGGGTCGAGCCGCGGCAATCGTCGCGGCGGCGCACATGTGCATGAGATAGACCATCGCGACCGATGCGTCCGCTTCGGCAAGCGTCGCGGTCACGGCTGCGAAGGTGCGTGGTCCGAGAGCCGAGCCGCCGACCTCGGCGGGCAGCATAATTCCGAACAGTCCTGCCCGACCGAGAGTCTCGACAGCTTCGGATGAGAATCGACCCTCCTTGTCGTTCTGCCTGGCTGCCGGAGCCAGCACGGCATCGGCTATCTCCCTGGCATTCGAAACCGCGGTCTCATGATTCATGCGAGCCCCTCCGCAATCTAAATTATTGGGCCGCAACGCCTGGTTCTATGTTGAACGTGGCGAACTGCCCCTTTCTTGATGATGCTACGCGGCCCTTGCTTTGCAATCAACGGTGTGGGCGTTCAACCCGCTTGTAATAAACACCGCGGGCAGAATCTCGGTGTCCGGATGAAGTGGACCCTATACCCTGAGACCACTTTGACCAGTTTCTCAATTGGAAGCCCGGCTGATCCGCTCAGAAGCGTAGAAAACAATCATCTCGCTTCGTCGTATCGCGTGGGGCGCGCAATGCGACGAAGGCCCAGTAGAACACAGCCACCCGCACGCAGGATCGATCGACAGAGAGCGCCGACAGGACGGCGTCAAATTGCGATCGAGAGAGATCGGCTGCCCAGAGGAGCACGCCGCAATCGGTGGCTAGCGGCCGTCGTGATAGACCGGTGCTGCCCTCGACCGGTATCTCGACGAGCTTGAGACGCGGCCGCACCTTTTCTACGAGGTAGCGGTAGTTTGGGGTTTGACCATAGATATAAATCGGGCCTTCGGCGCAACCAGGCTGCGCCAGAACGAACGCCGCCGACTCCCGCCACTGTTCCTTGGTGGTTGCCGTGTAGTACCAGGGCAGAGATTGTGTCATGAGCAGTAGCTGAGCGGTGAACCCGATTGCAGCAACAGGCGTGCCCCACCGGACTGCCCCATAGTCGAAGAGAGACGACATCGCCAGATAAAGCGCAGGTAAGAGCACGATGAGGTTTCGGCTCGTCAGCACCGGTATGTGCCAGGATATTACCAGGGCCGCTGCGACGACGATGAAGGCAAGCAGCGGCCCGAGCCAACAAGCGGACTCGCGCCACGCGAACGCGCGGAAGCCGGGCATCGATAGTAACGTCCCTGCGATCGCCATGCAGCCGATGAGCGCCGGCGTGCCGCCAAGCCACAAACGCATGAACCAGGAGATCGTCGCACCCGCGGGAAAATCAGCGATCCACGCGCTCGTAAGCACGCCGTAGGACATGTAATGGGCGTGATATACGACCCAGGGAACAAAGGCGGCAATGATGCTGGCTAGTCCAATGCCTGCACCGATCAATAGCCTCCGATCGCCCCGCGCGGCGGCAATAGTAATCAAGCCGGCGGTCGTGGCGATGAGGAATCCGAAATAGTGCGTGTAGGATGCGATCATGCCGGAGATCGTCAGGATGGCGATCGCCCGGACGGCATCGCTGTTCTCTTTGCCGCGGGAGCGAATGAAGCGGAAGCAAGCGCCCGTGATAACTGTGGCCAAAAGCAGCAACAGCGAATAGGAACGGGCCTCCTGGGCGTACTCGATGGCGCCCGGCGAGACGGCAAGCAGCAGCATGAGCGCCATGCGGCTCCGGAACGGGTACGTTTTGAATGAGACTGCCGCGGCGCCTACCGCCGAGACGCCCAGGGCGAGGCTGGGCACGCGGGCGGCAAGATCGGACTGGCCGAACGCCGCGGACCAGCACCTCATCAGAAGGTAGAAAAGTGGCGGGTGGGTATCGGCCAGCACCAAATCCCAAAAGCGCCCGAAGGGACGCGATGGATCGGCGATAAACAGGGTCGTGATCTCATCCGCCCAAGCGCTTTGCCGCACAAGACCATGAACGCGCAACGCCGTGGCGAGCGCCAAAACGGCCAAGATCGCTGCCGCACGGTACAAGCTCGCAGACTCACGACCGATCAGTGCCGCCCGCCCGGCGTCGGCAGCCGCTCGCATCGCAAGCGGCGACGCCAGATCTGCGTCTGCGCCGCGGTATGATGGAACGCGTCGTTGCAGCGCGACGCCTGCCCGAGCATCCATTGTCCGAGCCGGACCTGCACGATCTGCCGGAACGCCGTCCATGCGAGTTCGATCGCCTTAAAAGCAATTTCTCTTATCGGTCATTCGCCTGTGGCACGCCAGAAGTTTCACGAGGAACAGACGGCTATGGATGACTTCTCGGTATCCAGGGTCGCTGCTCGTCCCCCGCCATCTCCGCGGCATGCATAGTAAGTACCCGTAAGTACAACCATCGTGTAACCTTTCATCGAACAGCGCGAAGAAGCGAATAGTATGTTAGCCTTTGGCTCTGTTGCGGCGCGGAGGGGAGGGAGCGAAGCGTGCCAATGGGCTCGGCGAGCCGCGCGTGCGTCTGCGCCCTTGCGGTGATGGCGAAAGCGCCCCGCAGAGGCGAGGTAAAGACTCGTCTTGTTCCGCCCTTGCGCGCCGAAGAGGCGGCCATCCTGAGCGGTTGTTTTCTCCAGGACATCACGGAGAACTTCATCGCCGCCTCAAAGACAGTGCCTGTGCAAGGCTATGTCGCCTATTCACCGCCCGGATCTGAGGCCCTGTTCCGCGATCTTGTCCTTCCGGAGATCCTGCTGCTGCCGCCGCGCCGGATCGGGCTGGGCTACAGCCTACTGCATGCTGCGGAAGACTTGCTCTACGCCGGATATGGCGGCGCGTGCCTGGTCAACGCCGACAGTCCGACTCTGCCGACATCCGTGCTAGTCGCGGCCGTGGAGGCGTTGCGCGCGCCCGGCGACCGCGTCGTGCTCGGTCCCGCATCGGACGGCGGTTATTATCTCATCGGATTGAAATACCCGCACATGCGGCTCTTCGAAGATATCGCTTGGAGCACCGAGCGGGTATTACAGCAAACCGTCGAACGCGCCGCCAGCCTTGACCTCACCGTCGTGACGTTGCCGACATGGTATGACGTCGACGATGCCGCTTCGCTCGGTTGGCTTTGCGAAGAGGTGGTCGCTGGTCGCAGTGCGGCGGAATTCATTGCCGCGGGGTACCCGGCACCGCGTACGGCTGCCTATCTGCGCTGGCTCGTGGCCTTGCGCGGCGCCGACGGGCTGGGCATCGATGGCTTCGCGGGCGAGCGCGCCTCGCGATGAGCGCCGGACGGTGGCAAACCGGGGTGCTGATTGCAATCGGTGCGCTCATGCTCCTTCTGACGGGCGCGGGTCTGGCGCTGCAACATCGAGATGCGCATGACGGCTTTATCGTCATCGCACTGATCCAGGGCGTGCTCTACCTGCTGGCCGTGGCCCTGACCTGGCGCGGCGGTTTCCGCCGACGGGTATTCGTCGGGGTCCTCGCCGTGGCGGCGCTGATGCGTCTCAGCATCCTCCTTGCCCCGCCATATCTCTCGGATGATCTCTACCGTTATGTTTGGGACGGCCGCGTCGAGGCGGCCGGCATCAATCCCTATCGCTACGTCCCGTCGGATACGCACCTGGCCGCGCTGCGCGACGAGGCGATCTATCCGAACATCAACCGGCGCACCTACGCGCCGACAATCTATCCTCCGGCCGCTGAGCTCATCTTTCTCGTCACCACCCGCGTCAGCGAGTCCGTGACATGGATGAAGGCGACGATGGTCGTCTTCGAGCTGACCAGCGTCGCCGTTCTCATTCGGCTTCTCGTGCTGGGCGGTCTTCCGCTCGAGCGCATTGTCATTTACGCTTGGCATCCCGTAGTGCTCTGGGAGTTCGCGGGGAGCGGCCACATCGATGCGGCGATCGTGATGTTTGTGGCGCTTGCATTGTGGGCGCGTCGGCGCGAGGCCGCTTGGCTGACCGGGATCGCGCTCGCGGGCGCTGCCCTGGTGAAATTCTTCCCGGCGGTGATCTTTCCGGCGCTTTATCGCCGATGGGACTGGAAGATGCCGGCGGCGGCAGCGGCAACGGTGATCGCGGGATATTTGCCTTTTCTCGCCGCTGGTCCCGGCGTTCTGGGCTTTCTGCCCGGCTACGTCAGGGAAGAGGGCCTCGACAGCGGCACCGGGTTCTTCCTCTGGAACCTGCTGCGTGCCGCCGTACCCGCCGCTGGCTCGAGCAACGTTCCCTATTTGACCATTGCCGCGGCGGTTCTGGCGTCGCTCGGGATCTACATCACGCTCACGGACCGGGCCGGTGATCGCTACGTCGCCTCGGCCGGCGCGCTGGCGGCGGCGTTTACCGTGCTCCTCTCGCCGCATTTCCCCTGGTACTTCGCTTGGATCGTCGCGTTCCTCTGTTTCGTGCCAGCGCCTTCGATTTTGTATCTGAGTGTGGCGAGCCTGCTGCTTTATTTCGTCTCGGGCGGACCCGACCTCGACGGCAGCAGGATGCTCATTGAAGCCGCGATCTACGGGCCCTTTGCCGTGCTAGCGGTGTTCGAGCTCTGGCGCCGCCGCACGGCCGAACCTCGATCGGGCTGGATCAAGATGGAAGTATGAGGATGGCGAACGCTCCCGCGGTAAAACGGCCGACGAACCCGCAGCGCTATTTCGAGCACGTCGGCGAGCAAAGAAGCGCGGTCGCGGAGACCGAGCCGATCTGTCTCTACCTCGAGACGACGAACCGCTGCAATCTCCTCTGTACCACCTGTCCTCGCACCTTCGAGGCACTCGAGCCGCCCGCCGACATGAGCTGGGAGCTCTTCACTTCGATCGTCGACCAGTTGCCCAGGATCGCGCGCGCGGTCCTGCACGGCGTCGGCGAACCGATGATGGTGCGCGAGCTGCCGCGCATGATCCGGTATCTTAGGGATCGCGGCACCTACGTCCTATTCAACACGAACGGTACGCTCCTGACCCGCCGCAAGAGCCAGGAGCTGATCGATTCCGGACTCGACGAGCTGCGCATCTCCCTCGACGCGGCAGAGCCAAACGCGTTCGCGTTGGTGCGCGGGCGCGACATGTTCGTGCGGATCGTGCGTAACCTTCGCACTTTCATCGCGATGCAGGGCGAGCAAGCGCGGCCCACGCCGCGCGTTTCACTGTGGCTGACGGGGCTCAAGGAGACGATCGGCCAGCTGCCCGCCTTTGTGCGGCTCGCGCACGAGATCGGCGTTCTCGAGGTCTATCTGCAGCGGCTGGTTTATTTTCCGGAAGGCCAGGGTCTGGCGCGTCCGGAGTCGGCGCTGTTCGAGCAACTCGACCGAGACGAGGGCGAACTCGTGCGCGAGGCTGAGGAATTGGCCAGGAGCCTTGGCATCACGTTTAATGCCTCGGGTGCGACCGAGCCGGGAACGAGCCTCAAACGGCAAGGCGAGAAGCAGCCCTGGTCGCTCTGCCGGCGGCCGTGGACACTGATGTATTTCACGGCGCACGGCAAGGCGCTGCCTTGCTGCATCGCGCCCTTCTCGATGCGCGGCTACGACAGCTTTACGCTGGGCGATGCGACACAGCAAAGCCTGCG
>WNFM01277822.1_pt1 | contig 32972 bp, 29 predicted proteins | sample 5400271 | NCBI WGS metagenome assembly WNFM01 (sample SAMN13153352, study PRJNA577476) | soil metagenome | isolation source: 60 cm saprolite on Douglas fir-dominated hillslope | place: USA:California | collected 2013-09-17 | reverse complement strand
CCGTCCGGCATCAACTACAAGGACTACAACACCTGGAACGTTGGGTTCGGTTTGACCTGGAAGGTGTTCACCCTCGATCTGCGTTACAGCGACACAGATATGAACAAGGGTGATTGCAACGCCTTCACCAGCGACCCGACCGCGACCGGTATCTCCAACCAGACCAACAACAACTTTGGCCCTGGCTCGAGCTGGTGCGGTGCGACCTTCATCGCCAAGCTGTCAGCTGACCTGACGCTCGGCAGCCTGAAGTAGACTGAACTAAATCTGCCCGGATTGAGCGGCGACCGCGCGACCGGTCGCCGCTCTTTCTTTTTTTGGTCGACGCTGCGCCTCGTTCATCCGGCGGATAGCAGGTCGGCTTCCCGCACGGCGTAGTGATCGCCTTCACGATTGAAGGCGAGACGGCGCTGATGAAAGGCCGCCAATGTTGCCCGGTGGCCGATCGATACGATCGTGGTTTTGGGGAGCTTTTGGTCGAGTAATTTATAAAGTGCGGCTTCTGCCGGCTCATCGAGCGACGCGGTCGCCTCATCCAGGAAAAGGAAATCGGGTGCGTAGAGCAGGGCCCGTGCGATTCCCAATCGTTGCTGTTCGCCAAGCGAAAGCATCCGGTTCCAATGCGCCTCCTCCTCGATGCGGGCTGCAAGTGCCGGCAGACCGACCGCAGTGATCAGCTCCGCGACCTTGCCGGCATCGAAGCTGCCCGGCTCGGCGGGATAGGCGACCGCCGCAGCAAGTGGCGCAATTGGAAAGTAAGGGCGCTGCGGCATGATCATCACGCGCGCATTTTTCGGCACCGCGATCGTGCCTTCGCCAAAGGGCCAAACCCCGGCCAGTGCTCGGAACAGCGTCGATTTGCCGGCGCCCGAAGGACCGCTCACCAGCACACGCTCGCCGGGCTTGATCGAAAGGTTGCCGGCGTTAACGAGCGGCATTCCATTCGGTAGACGCACGGCGAGATCCTTGAAGGTGACGGCGCCCGCATCGCCGGGCGTAAGCGCAATGACCGGCGGTGTATTTGCGGCCGCCTTTGCTGCCGCGATCGATTCATCGAATCCCGCGAGTCTTTCGACGACGGCGCGCCATTCCGCCATCTGCGCATAGACGTTGATGAAGAACGAAAGCGCGCTTTGAACGCTGTCAAAGGCAGAGGCTGTCTGCATCAAGCCTCCCAATTGCATTTTTCCGGCAAAATAGGCCGGGCTCACGACCACGTAGGGAAATACTGCAGAGATCTGCCCATAGCCGGCAGTCAAGAAAGTCAGCTTCTTCTGCCGCGACATAATCGCCATCCAGTTGATGACGACGTTTCCGAACCGGGTCAGCAGCCGGTTGCGCTCGACGCCTTCGCCCTCAAGGAGGGCGATCTGCTCGGAATTTTCACGTACGCGCACGAGATTGAAACGGAAATCGGCTTCATACCTTTGCTGCTGGAAATTGAGCGCGATCAGGGCCCGTCCAACGAAATGGGTGAGGGCAGTACCGATGATTGCGTAGATTAGCGCGGCCCAAAAAAGGTAACCGGGAATTGCCAACGTCGTTCCGAAAATGTGCAGTGGGGCTTCGTCCGACAAATTCCACAAGATAATCGCGAACGAAACGAGCGTTACGATCGAGTTTAGCAGGCCAAGGCCAATCGGCAGTATGCCGATATTGGTCATACGGCCGGCGTCGATGAATTGCTTGACGTCCTCGGCGATGCGCTGATCCGGATTGTCGGCGGCGTCGCCGAGCAATTGCATGCGGTAGTGATTGGACGTGAGAAGCCAATGCTCAAGGTAGTGGCGTGTCAGCCACCGTCGCCAGCGGATCTGGAGCCACTGATTGAGATAAAGCTGATAGACGGCGAGCACGATAAAGATCGCACCAAATACGCAAAATAGCCAAGCTGATAGATGAAGGCGTCCCAATTTCGATCCTGGAGCGCATTGTAAAACGCATTCCGCCACGAATTGAGCAGCACCGTGATCCCGACGATCGACAATTCGATCGCGACCACAGCTCCCAACAACATGCGTCCGGCCCAGCGGTCCTCGGAATAGAAATACGGGCTAGCAATCCGCCAAACGATGGCGAGCGTCGAGAAAATGCCTCTCACGTGAGGTCTCCTGTTGTGCTGACATGCGCCTCGTCGGGCAAATCGAACAGCTAGGGACACAATGACTATGGCGGACGCACGGCGGCCCTTGGTGCAGCGCAAGACCGCCGGCCGCTTGATAATCCAATTCTACGATGGCGCCTGCTTCGTGTGACTGGGCGGTTTGCCCAACTTTTTGGCGGTTTGGAACCGCGCTGCAAGGCCTATTTCCGGCTTGTCGCGGCATTAAAATAATTACAGACTAATGGCTAGGGTGTCGGTGTTAGTTATTCATAAAGCTCAATAAACAGAGCAGCCGAAAAACACCTCAGGGAGGGTAAACAATGAGCAAGCAAAGACAATCTGCAATGGGGAGTCGCCGCAAATTCTTGGCGGGCGCGGCTATGGCCAGTGCGGCAGTGGTCGCACCCACCGTCGTCAAGGCGCAGGGGCCGATCTCGATGCGATGGCAGAGCACCTGGCCGTCGAAGGACATCTTCCACGAATACGCGCTCGACTACGCCAAGAAGGTCAACGACATGACCGGCGGCGACCTCAAGATCGAGGTTCTGCCGGCGGGCGCGGTGGTGCCGGCATTCGGCCTGCTCGACGCGGTGTCGAAAGGGACGCTCGACGGCGGTCACGGCGTGCTCGTCTATCACTACGGCAAGCAGAACGCGCTGGGCCTGTGGGGCTCCGGCCCGGGTTACGGCATGGACGCCAACATGCTGCTGGCCTGGCACAAATACGGCGGCGGCAAGGAACTGCTGGCCAAACTTTATGCGTCGGTCGGCGCCAACGTGGTCTCGTTCCCATACGCTCCGATGCCGACCCAGCCGCTCGGCTGGTTCAAGAAACCGATCACCAAGGCCGAGGACTTCCAGGGCATCAAATACCGTACCGTCGGCATCTCGATCGATCTGTTCACCGGCATGGGCGCCGCGGTTAACGCACTGCCCGGCGGCGAGATTTCCTCGGCGATGGACCGCGGCCTGCTCGACGCGGCCGAGTTCAACAATGCCACGTCGGACCGCATCCTCGGCCTCGCCGACGTCTCCAAGGTGTGCATGCTGCAGAGCTACCATCAGAACGCCGAACAGCTCGAAATCACCTTCAACAAGACGAAGTACGACTCGCTGCCCGACAAGATGAAAGCGATCATCGCCAATGCGGTCGAGGCTGCCTCGCAGGATATGCAGTGGAAGGCGATCGACCGCTACTCGCAGTCGTATATCGACTTGCAGACCATCGATAAGGTGAAGTTCTACAAGACGCCGGATTCGGTGCTGGCAAAACAGCTCGAGATCTACGACCAGGTTGTGGCCAAGAAGTCAGCCGATAACCCGTTGTTCAAGGAGATCGTGCAGTCGCAGGCCGCTTTTGCCAAGCGCACGACCCAATGGGAACAGGACACGGTCGTGAACCGCAAGATGGCGTTCGATTGGTACTGGGGAGCCAACGGGGCGGGCAAAAAGATCTAACCGCCTGCCTGCAATTGATAAGCGCCATCCGGACAGTCCCACGCCGGGTGGTGCTTTCTTTGTCCAATCAACATCGGCCTAAGTGGCAGCACGCATGAGCGTTCAACGTTTTCTCTATGCCGTCGACGAAATCAGCACCTGGGCCGGCAAGGCCGCGGCTTGGCTGATCATCGCGCTGATGAGCGTCGTCTGCGTCGAGGTATTCAAGCGTTACATTTTGAATATGCCGACGGCGTGGATCTTCGATTTCGATAACATGATCTACGGCACGCTGTTCATGCTGTGCGGCGCGTACACGCTGGCGCAGAATGCCCATGTCCGCGGCGACTTCCTCTACAGCTCGATGCGGCCGCGCATGCAGGCCTGGCTCGACATCGTGCTGTATGTGGTGTTTTTTCTTCCCGGCGTCGGCGCGCTGATCTACGCCGGTTACGATTATGCCTCGATCTCGTGGCATATCAACGAGCATTCGATGACGGCGGGCGGTCCGCCAGTCTATCACTTCAAGACCGTCATTCCCGTCGCCGGCGCGCTGATCATGTTGCAGGGCATTGCCGAGATCGTGCGTTGCGTCGTCTGCATCCAGACCGGCGAATGGCCTGCCCGGCTGAAGGACGCCGCCGAGATCGACGTCGTCGAGCAGCAACTCGCACACAGCGAATACGTCGACGAGGAATCGCGCAAGATCGCGATTGAAAAAGCGCACGAAATAGACGAGACGGCGCGCCAGCGCGGCATGGGCGGGGACCTGAACACATGAGCGATCCGGCACTCGGACTGTTGATGCTCACGCTCATCGTGATTGTGATCATGATGGGCTTCCCCACCGCCTTTACGCTGATGGGCCTGGGAATTTTTTTTGGCTACATCGCGTTTTACGACGCATCGCACCCATGGTTTGACAACCGCGTATTCGATTTGATGGTCGAGCGCACTTATGGCGCCATGACCAACGACGTTCTGATCTCGATCCCGTTATTCGTGCTTATGGGATACGTGATGGAGCGCGGCGCGCTGGTCGACAAGATGTTTTACTCGATCCAACTCGCGTTCCGGAAAGTGCCGGCCTCGCTCGCCGTCGCCACGCTGATTGTGTGCACGTTCTGGGGCATCGCCTCGGGCCTGGTGGGCGCGGTGGTGGTGCTGATGGGCGTCATCGCGTTCAACCCGATGCTTCGCGCCGGCTATGATGTGAAGCTCGCCTCCGGCGTCATCACCGCCGGCGGCACGCTCGGCATTCTCATTCCGCCGTCGGTCATGATCATCGTCTACGCGGCGGTCGCCGGGCAGTCGATCGTGAAGCTCTACGCGGCGGCGATGTTCCCCGGATTTTTCCTGTCGTTCCTCTATCTGATCTACATCGTCGGCTGGGCGATGATTAATCCGAAGATCGCGCCGCCATTGCCGGAAGACCAAACGAAGGTCCCAATTCCAGATTGGTTGCCGAAGCTTCAGGCAGCCTATTCGCAAAATGTCTTCGTCGCGCTGCTCAAGGCACTGTTCTCGCCATCAAAGGCAAGCCAGATCGACGCGGATGGCCGCCCGGTCAGCTACCGGATGCTGCTCTCAAATTTCGGTTACGCGCTGGTGCCGTTCATAATGGTCGCCGGAACGCTCTATACCATCTGGTGGTACGTCGTCATTCACCAGCAAGCTGCCGTCGAAGCCGCGGTAACCGGCGTGCAGCAGCTCGGCACTCCCGGCCTAGTGGCCGCTGGGGGCACGCCCGCCGAGGAGGGGCCCGGCAATAGCTTCTACTGGTGGTTCTGGGGCATCACCGCCGTCTGCGCGCTGATGCAGTTCCGTCACTACTGGAATTTTACCGCCGACCGGATGCAAATCATAAGACTGCTGACCTCGTCGACGATGCCGCTGGGCATCCTCACCGTGGTGGTTCTGGCGGTGATCCTGTTCGGAATCTGCACCGCGACCGAGTCCGCCGCTGTGGGCGCGTTCGGCGCATTTCTGCTGGCGGTCCAGGCGCGCACGCTCGACTGGGAACGCACCAAGCAGGCGGTGTTCCTGACCGCCAAGACCACCGCCATGGTGTGTTGGCTGTTCGTGGGCTCGGCGCTGTTTTCCGGGGTGTTCGCGATTCTTGGTGGGCAGGCGCTGCTCGAGGGCTGGGTGCTGTCGCTCAATATGTCGCCGATCTCGTTCATGCTCTTGTCGCAGGCGATCATCTTCGTGCTCGGCTGGCCGTTGGAGTGGACCGAGATCATCATCATCTTCGTTCCGATCTTTCTGCCAATGCTCAAGCACTTCAATATCGATCCGATTTTGTGGGGCACACTGGTGTTCGTGAACCTTCAGGCGGCGTTCCTGTCGCCGCCGGTGGCGATGTCGGCGTTCTATCTCAAGGGTGTTGCGCCCAAGCACGTCACGCTCAACCAGATCTTCGCCGGCATGATGCCCTACATGATTATCGTGATCATCTGCATGGTCATCATGTACTTCTGGCCCGGCATGACGTTGTGGCTGCCGAACTACCTGTACGGCGGCGGCTGAACATATGGCGTAAGCGCGGCGGTCATGATTTGATCGGCGCGCTTATTTCATAGGAAACCTGTAGCTTGCCCCAGTCCGACATGACCGCACTTACGGCAACCGAAGCCGCGGGCGAAATCGCGCGCGGAGCGATCTCGGCTGAGGATTACACTGCCGCTTGCCTGGATCAGATTGCGGCGGTCGAGAGCCAGGTCCATGCCTTCGCCCATCTCGATCCCGAGCACGCGTTAAAGCAGGCGCGGGAGCTTGATCGCGTCAGATCGAACGGCGGCCGCATCGGTCCGCTGCACGGCATTCCGGTCGGCATCAAAGACATCTTCGACACCGCCGACTATCCGACCGAATGTGGCACGCCGATCTTTGCGGGCCGCCGCCCAGGCGCCGATGCTACGGCCGTTCGAAAGCTGCGTGAGGCTGGCGCGGTCATCATCGGCAAGACGGTGACAACAGAGTTCGCCTATTTCCATCCTGGAAAGACCCGCAATCCGCACGACGTTCAACGCACTCCGGGCGGTTCGTCATCGGGTTCGGCCGCGGCGGTGGCGGCCGGAATGGTGCCGCTGGCCATTGGTTCACAAACGAATGGCTCGATGATCCGCCCGGCCGCGTTCTGCGGTGTCTTTGGTGTCAAACCCAGCCATGGCCTGATCTCGCGCGCCGGGGCGCTGACACTTTCACGTACGCTCGACCACGTCGGTGCGTTTGCCCGCTCGCTCGATGATCTTGCGCTGATTCTTGATGTCTTGGCCGGCCAAGACTCCGCCGATCCAGACAGTCAACCTTATGCCGCACCGAACTTCCGCAGCGGCATGCTTGAACCGCCGCCGATCCCGCCCAGTTTCGCGCTCGTGCGCACGCCGATGTGGGACAAGGCCGATCCTGGCGCAAAGAGGGCTATCGAAGAATGCGCCAAGGAACTGGGCGCTACTCCTGTCGATTTACCCAATGATTTCAGCAAAGCATGGGACGCACTGCGCGCAATCATGGCGGCCGACATGGCGTTCAATCTTGGGGCGTTCGTCGACAAAGGCGGTGACGTCAGCAAGCAGTTCCGCGATCTCATCGCCGAAGGACGCAAAGTGACAGCACCCGAATATCTGGCAGCCGTGCGCGACGCGCGCCGATATGCCGACGCGATGATGGGAATTTTTGAACAAATCGCTGACGCTATCATGACGTTGTCGGCACGCGGCGTTGCACCGCTGGCAAGCACAGGCACGGGTGATCCGGTATTTTGCTCGCTGTGGACCTTGACCGGGATGCCAGCGCTGAATCTACCGGTACTGACTGGCGAGGACGATCTTCCGCTGGGCCTCCAGCTTGTCGGAGCGCGCGGACGAGATGAGCGCCTCTTGCGCACGGCGCGAGCGTTGCTTTCGAAGCTGGAGTCCGGCAAGAAGCCCGCCAAGCGCACCCGCACCACACGCTGAGATCAAGGATGCGTCATACTTTGGAACACGGCGTCTTCGCCGTTCTATTGCTGTTGCTCATGTCCCTGCCGGGTATTTCCGCGGAGCAGTTCCCGTTCGATCAGGAATTCTTGCTCGATGCTGCGCCGATGCGGCCCGGTAAACGAATGCCGGTCCTCACGGTGCAGCCAGCCGGCGACTCGCGGATCGACTTGTGGTGTCGGACCGTCGTGGCGCGCATTGAGATTTCGGAATTAGCGATCAAGATCGAGGCAGGTCCGTTGCCCGAGGGCATGCCTGAGATGATGAGCACCGGCCAATGCACGCCGGAACGCATGCAAGCAGACGAGGAATTGTTTTCAGCGCTTACCCAGGTCACTGGCTGGCACCGGCAAGGCGAGGACATCGTGCTGGAGGGGCCTAAAACGCTAAACTTCCGGCCCAGCGATCATTAGTGGCGCGGCGGGGCACAAAATGAAAAGGGCGCGGCATGTGCCGCGCCCTTCGTATTTTCGAACTGCGTGGGCCTAGAAGCCCATTCCGCCACCCATTCCGCCGCCTGGCGGCATTGCGGGGGCCGGCTCCTTCGGCAACTCGGCAACCATCGCTTCGGTGGTCACAAGCAGACCGGCAACCGAGCCGGCGTCTTGCAAGGCGGTGCGCACCACTTTGGCCGGGTCGATAATGCCGGCTTCGACCATGTCGACATACTTCTCGGTCTGGGCGTCGAAGCCGTAGGTCTCCGACTTCTCGTCCATAATTTTGCCGACCACGATCGAGCCTTCCACGCCGGCATTTTCCGCGATCTGGCGGATCGGCGCCTCGAGGGCCTTGAGCACGATGTTGATGCCGGCCTGTACATCCGGATTCTCGTCGTGGATGCGGCCAACCGCCTTCTTGGCGCGCAGCAACGCGACACCGCCGCCCGGTACGATGCCTTCCTCGACCGCAGCTCGGGTTGCGTTGAGGGCGTCCTCGACGCGATCCTTCTTCTCCTTCACCTCGATCTCCGAGGCGCCGCCAACACGGATCACTGCGACCCCGCCGGCAAGTTTTGCCAGCCGTTCCTGCAGCTTTTCGCGGTCATAGTCAGAGGTGGTTTCCTCGATCTGCGCCTTGATCTGCTGCACGCGTGCTTCGATGTCCGGCTTCTTGCCGGCGCCGTGCACGATGGTGGTCTTTTCCTTTTCGATGATGACTTTCTTCGCGCGGCCGAGCATGGCCGTGGTGACGTTCTCAAGCTTGATACCGAGATCTTCCGAAATCAGCTGGCCACCGGTGAGGACGGCGATGTCCTCGAGCATGGACTTCCGGCGATCGCCAAAGCCGGGAGCTTTCACCGCTGCGACTTTCAAGCCGCCGCGGAGCTTGTTGACCACCAGCGTGGCAATCGCCTCGCCCTCGACGTCCTCGGCAATGATGATCAGCGGCTTGCCCGACTGGACGACCGCTTCCAGGACGGGAAGCATCGACTGCAGGCCCGAGAGTTTCTTCTCATGCAGGAGAATGTATGCGTCCTCGAGCTCAGCGAGCATCTTCTCGGCGTTGGTGATGAAATACGGCGAGATGTACCCGCGATCGAACTGCATCCCTTCGACGATTTCAACCTCGGTCTCCATCGCCTTGGCTTCTTCGACCGTGATGACGCCCTCGTTACCGACCTTTTGCATCGCCTTGGCGATCATGCTGCCGATATTGGAGTCGCCATTGGCCGACACTGTGCCGACTTGTGCGACCTCCGCCGAGGAGCTCACCTTCTTGGCGCGCTTCTCAATGTCCTTGACCACCGCGATAACCGCGATGTCGATGCCGCGCTTGAGGTCCATCGGATTCATGCCGGCGGCCACGGACTTTGCACCTTCCTTCACGATCGCTTGCGCGAGCACCGTGGCAGTGGTGGTGCCATCGCCCGCGAGGTCATTTGTTTTTTGGGCGACTTCGCGCACCATCTGCGCGCCCATGTTCTCGAACTTGTCTTCGAGTTCGATTTCCTTCGCGACGGTCACACCATCTTTGGTGATGCGCGGAGCGCCGAACGATTTATCGAGCACGACGTTGCGGCCTTTCGGGCCGAGCGTCACCTTCACCGCGTTCGCGAGGATGTCGACGCCACGAAGCATGCGGTCGCGCGCATCGCCGGAAAATTTTACGTCTTTTGCAGCCATTTCAAATTACTCCATTAGAAAACTTTGTTGAGATGTCAGGCGATCACGCCCATGATGTCGGATTCCTTCATGATCAGGAGTTCTTCGCCGTCCAATTTGACTTCGGTGCCCGACCACTTGCCGAACAGCACCCGATCGCCGGACTTGATGTCGACTGGAATAAGCTTCCCGGCCTCGTCGCGGCTGCCGGGGCCGACAGCAATCACTTGCCCTTCCTGCGGTTTCTCCTGGGCGGTGTCGGGGATGATGATGCCGCCTTTGGTCTTCTCTTCGGCGGTGATACGGCGCACGACGACCCGGTCATGCAGGGGACGAAACTTGGTCTTGGCCATGGGCTCCCTCTTGGCGCAAATGCGCGTCTTGTGAAACGGAAAGTATCGGTTTTTCAGTTGTTTAGCACTCGCAATGAAGGAGTGCCAATCGCTGCCCGGGAAATATTGCCTTCGGGCCAGGGTGTCAAGGTAAGGCGGCGGCCAAATCTGGAGGCGCTTTGGCCAAACCGCGCTTGCGCTGTTCGCGGATGCCCTCCAAAGTCGCAAGGCTGCCCGCGCAAGGAGCCGGAATGAGCCATCCAAATCGCCCCACGCTGTCGACTGCCTTGGCCCTGACCGTTTTGGCGCTTGGGCTTGCCGGTTGCGCGACGGGGCCACAACTCGACCAGCCCGCCGCGCCGGCGGTCGTGCAGACGCTGCCTCCGGCCTTCCCGCCGCAGGATATCGTTGGACGTTGGGGGCTTGCGGCCTATCACAAGGAAGAAGACCGCGCGCGCACCGAGCAAGCGGCCGCAGGTGGCTGCAAGCAGCCTTATGTCATCGTGTTGGGTCCTAACGGTGGGGTCATGATGCACCTTGCCGATGAGGCGACGGCGACTGAACTACGCCTCAAAGGAGCGCCTGGCGGAAAAACGTTTATCGGTCCGGCCGACAGCGAGCCCGGCGGCGCCCAGGATCGGGAAGTTGTAGCTTTCAATGGTCGCGTGTTGATCCTGCGCTGGATGGATTCCGAAGTGCAGGGCCGCTACGGCACGATGGTCTACGTCCGGTGCGGCGGAGAAGGCGCCAAGCGGCCAGCAGCCAAACCAAAACCTAAGCCGAGAACGGCGCCGCCACCGCCAAAGCCCGCGCAGTGATGACCCGCTGCCCTCGGCACACGTGAGCGCAATTGCGCTGACGTGCTAGAGGTAGACGAATCGGCGTCGCCACTGGCTGCCTCATGACCGACCTGCGCGACTTCATCCACGGGCCCTGGCGCGCCGTGCCGGTGCTTGGCCTCACCCAAATTCTGTCTTGGGGCACCATCTTTTACACGCCGGTGTTGATGGTGCCGTTGATCGCAGCAGAGCGCCATTGGTCAATCTCGTTCACCATGGGCGGTTTTTCCGTCGGCCTTTTGGTCGCCGGCCTGGGCTCGCCTTTTGTTGGTCGTTCGATTGATCGTTTCGGCGGCCATGTCGTCATGACCATCGGCTCACTGATCGGCGGGCTCGGTCTGTTTCTCATCGTATATGCCGCCCACCCAATTGCTTATTACGCCGTCTGGATGGTGCTCGGCGTTGCGATGGCGGCGAACCTGTATGATTCAGCTTTCGCCACGCTTGGTCGGATATTCGGGATTGGCGCGCGCAGACCGATTACCGCGCTGACATTGGCCGGTGGTTTTGCTTCGACAGTCAGCTGGCCGGCGACGCATTTTCTGATCGATCGCGTGAGCTGGCAGAGCACCTATCTCATATACGCGGCGCTTCTCGTGTGCATCGCCGCTCCGCTCCATGCCGCTGCACTGCCACGCAGCCGTTACGAAGCCGATGTGCCGGTGCAAAGTGAATCAGCTCCGCCGGTCAAAGTCCTCCCGCCCTATGGGTTGCCGTTTATCCTGGTGGCGGCGGCGTTCGCGTCATATGCGTTTGTTCCATCCGGACTCTCGGCGCATTTGCTGACAATTTTCGGGCGGACCGGAATTGACCCCGGCACCGTTGTCTGGATAGGCGCCTTGTTTGGGCCCGCGCAGGTCGGCGCGCGGCTGATCGAATTCTCCTTCGGTCGCAACTTACATCCTCTGTGGGTCGCCCGTTTTGCACTCACCAGCTTGTTGTGTGCTTTCATAATGCTTGCGTTTTTGGGCGTGTCGACGGGGACGGCCGCAGCGTTCGCGTTGATGTTTGGCGGTGCTAACGGGCTTGTCACGATTACGCGCGGCGCGGTACCACTCGCGCTTTTTGGCGCATCCAGCTACGGCCGCTTGATTGGCCGGCTCGCCGCGCCATTTCTGCTGGTACAATCGGCCGCGCCGTTGGTGATGGCGTTTGTCATCGAACACACGTCCGACCCGGCGGCGTTGGCGCTAGCCGCCGGTTTCGCAACAGTCGCGCTGATTTGCTTTGTCGCAATCCGCCGGCCGAACTAAGCGAACATCGCATCGATGTCCTGCTGGCTTGCGTGGCCGCTGGAGCCGTCGAGCCTGGGACCGTTGATGAGGTTGTTGTTCGGCGACGGCGTGTGCGCCGGATCACCGGTTGTGTTGTAGCGCTCGATCGTGGCTACCAGCCGCTCTTCGAGCATCATCAACATCTGGATGACCTTGCCGATGCGCTGGCCAGCCAGATCCTGAAAATTACACGCTTCGTAGATGCGAACGACATGGTCCTGCACGTCCTGTGTCAGCCCATGGTGATAGTCGTCGGTTAATGCCGAGGCGAGGATCCGCGCGCAATCGTCAACGACTTCGGTCGATGCCAGAATCTTTTGTGTGGCCGTTTCCATGCCTTCGACCGCAGCAGCAAGCTCACCCGCGGCCCGCGCCATGCGGAGATCGTTGCCATCATTGATAAGCAATGACAGCTCGCGCCTGATACGGGCGATGTCGTCCCGGATGGCTACGAGCGGTCGTTCTGTCGGCCGGTCGGGTTCGGCCGGCCGGCTCGGCTCGCCGGCGAAGTGGTGCGCAGCGCGGTAGGTGTCACGACCACCCCTGGCCATCTGCTCAATACGAAATATCTTGCGCTGCACGTTTCTGGTCCCACGCATGCCGGTGAATGTTCTTAGCGAGGCAGGTTTAACGCTGCGTTGCATGCACAGGGAAAACGCGTGGAAACCCGATGGAAACCGCTCGTTTACCATGTCGGATCGTGGTTTACGGCAATTTACCATTCGGTGTCCGTTTGCCTTTTTACTCAGGGTACGCGTGAAAATGTTGAACTTGTAAGGTGCATCCAATGCGGCGTTCGTTCGCGATAGGGCTTGCAGCAATCTGTTGGTCTCATTTTGCATCGGCGGAGCCGATGTCTCTCGCGCCCCCTGAGCCTTTGCCGGAGACGCCGCCAATGGTGGTGGCCGCGGCGCAGCCACCGTCCAGTTACGGTGGAGGCTTTATTGAATTCCTCTTCGGCGACTCCAGCCAGCAGCCCCGGCGTGGATCGCAGCAATGGTATGGTTCGCCGCCAGCCACTTACGCCAACTCATCACCGGTCGATCCCAGGCTTGAGCAGCAGCTGTCTGACGACCGCATGGACCCGCGGTACCTGCGCCAGGAGGTTGCGTATGACGGAAAGGAGGCGCCGGGCACCGTCGTCATCGATACGCCGAACCATTTCCTCTTTTTGGTCGAGGGCGAGGGAAGGGCGATGCGCTATGGCATTGGTGTGGGCCGCCCGGGATTCACGTGGTCAGGCCAGCACTCCGTATCCGGAAAAAAGGAATGGCCGGATTGGGTGCCGCCCGATGAAATGGTCAAGCGGCAACCGTACCTGCCGCATTTTGTCGCCGGCGGTCCGAACAATCCGCTCGGAGCGCGCGCACTGTACCTTGGATCGACGCTCTACCGAATCCACGGTTCGAACGAGCCATGGACGATCGGTAAAAACGTTTCGTCGGGGTGCATTCGCATGCGCAATGCCGACGTCATCGATCTGTATGATCGTGTGAAGGTCGGTACCAAGGTCGTCGTGTTGTAAGCAGATCAGGCACTGTCGCGAAAATCTGCTCGCATCAGTGCGACACCATGGTCGGCCAGCACTTTCGGAAAAGCGTCGGAATTAAAAAAAGCGAATTCTTGCTCGCGGAGCGTCGTAAGCGAATCGAGTGCTAAGAGCTCTGAGTCGACGAAGCCCGGATGACACATGATCAGGCCGCCATCCGGCAGGCCGGACAGGAAACGCGGGAAAAGCTTTTCGATTTTGGCTTTCGCGTTAAAAGTATATGTTCCGGCAAAAGCCGGGTTGACGGTAATTCCCAAGCGCTTGGCCTTGCCGCGAAATCCCAGGGTCAAAAGGTCGAGTGTTAGCGCCTTGCGGTCATGCAGGCGACGCGCCGGGCGCGCGCGGCCGCATTGCCGCACCCACGCGCGGGGCGCGCCTTCCGATACAACTTTGAGAAAAGCGTCGCGCACCTGCGGAAACAAATGAACGTGCTGATGACCGTCGAGAAAATCGGGAGGCCGGCCAAAGGCATCGAGGAAAGTTCGCAGCTGTGTCGCGATCTCGACCACCAGTCGTTCCGGTTGCAAGCGGCGCGCGACAGCTGTCCGCAACATGTCGTTGAGCGGTAAAAATTGACCGTGCCGCAGCGGCGCAAAATCCGCGCTTATCGGCTTGAACGGTGCCGTCAACGTGACATGCAAGCCGATTGCGGCGTGCTTTTCGCCGGAATTGAGCGTATCCAGCGCGGCCACTTCATTACTATTGAAATGCGGCGTTGCCACCATGACCGAAGTGGCATTGATGCGTCCACGCAAGATCAGTTCGCGGATCGCGGCGCTGACGCCTGGAGAAATCCCATAGTCATCCGCGCACAGCCATATACGGCGACGAGCCGTTTGCATGTGACTGTGCTTATTCGGCTGCGCGAGAAGTCATCGGCCGTGTTTTGGCCGATCCACTCGCGCGCTTCACGCTGTGCTCGGCGACGAAATAGACCGGCCGCGCTTTGGTTTCGGATAGCAGCTTGCCGATGTATTCGCCCAGCACACCGATGAGAATAAGCTGCACGCCGCCGATCACCATGACGCTGACCACCAGCGAGGGATAGCCCGGCACATCCTTGCCGTAGAGGAGGGTCTGAAGCACGATCCAGCTTCCGAAGAAGAGCGCAGTTACGGCAAGCAGCACACCGAGCAGGCTGGCGACGCGCAGCGGTGCCACCGAGAACGACGTGAGCCCTTCAATCGACAGGCCAACGAGGCTCCAAATATTCCAAGTGGTTGCGCCATGTTTGCGCAACGCCGGTTCGTAGTCGACGCGAACCTGGCGAAAGCCGATCCAGCTCGACAACCCCTTGAAAAAGCGGTTGCGCTCTGGCATTTGCCGCAAAGCTGCCGCCGCGCGCGCCGACAGCAGGCGGAAGTCACCGGCATCTTCCGGAATTTTGTGGCGGGATCCCCAGTTGAGCAGCGAGTAAAACCATCGCACGCCGGTTCGCCGGCCCCAGGACTCGTTCTCACGGTGCGCCTTTGCGGTGTAAACGACGTCGTAGCTGTCATCGAGCCAGCGCGCGACCAAAGTTTCGATCAGATCCGGCGGATGCTGACCATCGCCGTCCATGAACATCACGGCGCCGGGACGGGCATGGTCAAGGCCGGCCAGAAGCGCGGCTTCCTTGCCGAAGTTGCGCGACAGCGTGACGACCTGAATGTCGACCGGAATGGCCGGCAAGGATTTGGCGACGTCGCTGGTGCCATCGCCGCTGCCGTCATCGATGTAGATGACTTCAATGGCCAATCCGCGCTTATTCTGCAGATAACGTGCGACCTCGGCGATGCGCTCATGCAGCCCAGGCAGCCCCTTGGCTTCATTAAACAGCGGCACCACAATCGACATTGTCGGCGCAGACGATGATGATCGTATGCGGGCGCCTGGCTTGGTCAGTTTCACCGCCATCTCGGGTTAACCTGTCGCTCCCGTGTTGTTGGCGATCTATACCGCACCGAAACGGCGCTGTCGCGCCCGGCCTACCAGGGCTTGAATTGCCGTGCTAATCGAAAGCGGACGATGATCCCGGCGCCCCTTCAGAGTATCCTCGACCGGCTCACAGCGGCTTGGCACGAGCGCGCTATCGCGCTCAAAGCGGCAAGCTTTGCGCTAGTCGGCGTTGTTAACACGGCCGTCGATTTCGGCGTTTTCTGGACGACCGCCACTTTTCTGGATTGGCCTTTGGTGCCCGCCAACGTCTTGGCCTGGCTTGTGGCGGTGACATTCTCATACGCAATGAATTCGCTCTTCACATTTGGCCCGGAGTCGGGACGTATCCTGCGATGGCGCGACTACGCAGCTTTTGCTGCCTCGGGGGTTGCCGGCATGGTGTCGAGCACCACGACGCTGGTCGCACTTTCCTATTTCGTGCCTGTGTTGCCGGCGAAGCTGGCGTCGATCCTGGTAAGTTTTGCCGTCAACTTCGCACTCTCCCACTTCGTGGTGTTCCGTGCGCGCGGGCCGCGCGGCGACACTGATTGACGATTGCCTGTGCAGTGACCTGGGCTTGACCATGAAGCACGACGACAATTTAACGGCCAAACTTCCGAATTTCGTCACGCATCTTGAATGTGCGATGACCGGCGAACGCTACGAGGCCGACCAGGTGCATAATTTGTCGCGCGCCGGCAAGCCGCTGTTGGCGCGTTACGACCTCGCAGGCGTTCGCAAAGCGCTGACTAAAGAGACGCTTGCAGCGCGGCCGCCCGACCTTTGGCGCTACCGCGAATTGCTGCCGGTTCGCAAAGCTGAGGACATCGTCAGCTTGGGCGAAGTGATGACACCGATTGTGCGAATGCCACGCCTGTCACGAACGCTCGGCGGCGGCGACATCTTGGTGAAGGACGAAGGGCGGCTTCCGACCGGTTCGTTCAAGGCACGCGGTCTGGTGATGGCGGTGTCGATGGCCAAAGCGCTTGGCATCAAGCACATGGCAATGCCAACGAATGGCAATGCTGGCGCGGCGCTTGCCGCCTACGCTTCGCGCGCCGGAATCAAGACCACGATCTTTTGCCCGGAAGATACGCCGGAGGTGAATGTTAGCGAGATCGCGCTGCAAGGCGCGACCGTTTACCGCGTCAACGGTCTGATTGACGATTGTGGGAAGATCGTCGGTGAAGGAAAAGCCAAGGTGGGCTGGTTCGATACCTCGACTCTGAAGGAGCCATATCGAATCGAGGGCAAGAAAACCATGGGCCTGGAGCTCGCCGAACAGCTCGGCTGGCAGGTGCCGGACGCAATCTTTTATCCGACGGGTGGTGGGACAGGGCTGATCGGCATGTGGAAGGCATTTGCCGAGCTGGAAACGATCGGTTTTATTGGCAAAAAGCGTCCGCGCATGATTGCGGTACAGGCTGCCGGTTGCGCGCCAATGGTGAAGGCCTACGAGGCCGGTGAAGAGCATGCGCCGCGTTGGGAAAACGCCCATACCATTGCTTCCGGAATTCGCGTGCCGCAAGCGATTGGCGACTTCCTTATTCTCCGCGCTGTGCGCGAAAGCGGGGGCTTTGCAATCGCGGTGTCTGACGATGCGATCAGCGCTGCACTCGATGAAATGGCGCGCGAAGAGGGGTTTTTGCTGTGCCCGGAAGGCGCCGCCACATATGCGGCTTACAAGCAAAGTCTTGCAGACGGCCGCGTGAAACGAACGGATCAGGTCGTGTTGTTCAATTGCGCGAGCGGACTGAAATATCCGTTGCCGCCAATGCATCGTACGCTCGACCGACACAAGCCAATTGATTTTGCGTCGTTGTGAGCAGATGATTTTTTCCAAGGCGCTTGAAAACGCCGCCGGGAGGATTCAATGAAAAAACTGATCATTGCCGCGCTGGTCGTCGTGGCTGGAGTCGCGACCGGCAGTGCGGAGAACTACCCGTCGCGGCCGATCGCCATCATCGTGCCCTTTGCGGCAGGAGGTCCAACCGACGCATTGGCGCGCATTCTCGGTGATCGCATGCGCCAATCTCTCGGTCAGCCGATCGTGATCGAAGACGTAACCGGCGCCGGCGGTACAATTGGCGTTGGCCGTGCGGCACACGCGGCTCCTGACGGTTACACGCTCAGCATCGGCCATCTTGGAACGCATGTGGTCAACGGTGCCATCTATCCTCTGAACTTCGATTTGGTGAAGGATCTCGAGCCCGTCGCGATGATCGCAAGCAATCCGATGATGATCGTTTCCAAAAACGATATCCCTGCGAAAAACCTGAAGGAATTGATCGCCTGGATCAAAGCACAGGACGGCAAGGTGACAGCAGGGACCGCCGGTGTCGGTTCTGGCGCGCATTTCTCCGGCGTGTATTTCGGGCAGTTGGTCGACGCCAAATTGCAGTTTGTCCCTTATCGTGGCACCGGCCCCGCCTTGCTCGATCTCGTCGCAGGACAAATTGACCTGATTGTCGACCAGGCCTCCAATTCGTTGGCACAGGTAAAGGCTGGCAAAATCCGCGCCTATGCGGTCACCTCTGACAAACGCCTCACGGCGGCTCCAGATATCCCGACCGTAGACGAATCCGGCCTTCCGGGTTTCCACGTCGAGTTATGGTCGGGCATTTGGGTTCCGAAGGGAACGCCGAAAGACGTTGTCGGCAAACTCAACGCTGCGATCGTTGAGGCCCTCGCCGACGCCGCGGTACGCAAGCGCATGGAAGAGGCGGGCCTGGACATTCCGCCCCGCGAAAAGCAGACGCCGGAAGCGCTTGGCGCATATCAACAAGCCGAAGTGAAAAAGTGGTGGCCGATGATCAAAGCCGCCAACATCAAGATCGAGTAGCGAGCACCTAGGCTGTCAGGCCGGCTTCGAGCTTGGCATAAAGCGGGTTGTCGCGCGAAAATACGTAGTCGAGATCGGCCACCGCGACCGCCTCGGCGCCATTTTCGCGCAGGAAGCTCGTGAGTGCATACACCTGATCGGGCGGACAGTGCAGGATCAGCATGCCCGATGAGCTGGGGCCGCCGAACGGCGTCTCGATATTGAATTTCCGCTTGGCATTTTCGACCAGCATATCGGTGCCAGCTGGAAAGCGTGCCCGTACCTCGCGAAACGCTCGGGCGCGCGCCTGCGCCGAGACCCTGTCGAGGATAATGCGGGCAAGATCGCGCTCATTCTTCTCCCAAGCCGCACCACGGGATGCCACGAGGTTCGCTTGCGAACGCAGGATGGTGCCATCCTCGATGACTTTCAGGCCGTTGGCGGCGAGCGTGGCACCGGTCGTCGTGATATCGACGATCATCTCGGCAGTGCCGGCGGCAGGCGCACCTTCGGTCGCACCCGAGCTTTCGACGATGCGATAGTCGATGACGCCATGTGCCGAGAAAAAGTCACGCGTGAGATTCATGTATTTCGTTGCCACCCGCATTTTGCGGTCGTGGTGCCGACGAAACCCTGTCGCGACATCATCGACGTCGGCCATGGTGCGGACGTCGATCCAGGCTTGCGGCACGGCCACAACCACGTTGGCGAAGCCGAAGCCGAGACCCTCGATGAGCACGACGCGTTTGTCGGCGTCCGGTATCATCTCGCGAACCAGGTCTTCGCCAGTGACGCCCAGATGTACGGCGCCCGCTGCAAGCTGGCTCGTGATTTCAGACGCCGACAGATAGGCGATCTCGACACCGTCCAGCCCGGTAATGGCGCCGCGATAGTCGCGCGCACCGCGTGGCTTGATCAGCGTTAGCCCGGCGCGCGCGAAAAACGCTTCCGCGTTCTCCTGCAGGCGGCCCTTGGCCGGCACGGCGAGTACCAAAGGCGCAGTCATGGTGCGCCTCCATACACGGCCAGCCGTTCGATCCACACCGCAAAACCAACCGCGGGGATCGGTTCAGCCGAACCAAGCCGCGTGAGCAATTCGTCATAGCGGCCACCTGCAACCAGCGGGTCACCGGTGCGCTTGGGATCGGTGAGTTCAAATACCAGGCCGGTGTAATAGTCGAAGCCACGTCCGAAGGCGGTTGAGAAACGCACGCGTTTCACGTCGACGCCGCGTGCCTCCAAGAACCCTGTGCGGCTTTCGAACTGGTCAAGTGCGGGCGCGAGCGCAGGAGTCATTTTTGTTTCGCTCGCGAGCGTGCGGAGTGCTGCGGCCGCTTCGTCGGGATCGCCTTGAATGGTGAGGAAGCGCTCGATCAGCCCGCGCACATCGCGCGGCAACCTGGCGCTGGCGCCGAGCGCGGATTGTTCAAGGAAGCGATCAGCAATCTCGCCGACCGAGCGGCCGCCGACGGCGTTGATGCCGGCAATCGACAGCAAGTCGGTGACGAGGGCATGCGCAGCCTTCGGGTCGGAGCCCGCAAGGGCTGCCAATACGCCCTGATATTCGGGACGGGCGTTGTTGCCGCCGAGCACGAGCCGGTCGAGGTCCTGCGCAAGATTGGTCTTGCGGTTGAAATCTTTAATAAGACGGCGCTTCCAGGCCGGAGGCAGATCAAGGCCGGCAATGAGACTCGCGAACAAAGCGACGTCGCCGATTTGGATGTCGGGCGTCGCGACGCCATAGTGTGCCGTTGCTTCCAGGCCGAGCGACAGCATCTCGGCATCGGCCGCCGCTTTGTCGGGCCGCCCAAAGGATTCGATACCCGCTTGCAGAAATTCTGCGGGCGCATCGCTGCGGTGGCGGAAGACTGGTCCGAGATAGCAGTAGCCCGTCGGCTTTCCAATGCGCGGCGAGGCGAGATAGTCGCGAGACACGGGAATAGTGAGGTCTGGACGCAGGCAGAATTCATCGCCGTCCGGCGCAGTCGTCAGGTACATCCGCCTGCGGATTTCTTCGCCCGAGAGATCGAGGAATGGCTCCGCGGGCTGCAGCATGGCGGGCGCAACACGGGCGTAACCGGTGCGCTCATAGGATGCGACGAGCGTCTCCGCCCGTGTGTCCTTACTCTGCGTTGGTACGCTCGCGTTCATCCGGGTCTCAAACAACCGAAAATTCTGGGTTTGTGCGGGGGCCATTTAGCACGGCGTTCTTAAGGATTCGACGATCTTTGGCCGCTGGCCTTAACGGCAGGGTCGGTCAAATGTTTGTCGTCGTTAATAAATTTTGTGCTGCCTGTTGCGCGGGCAGCCGACGACGGCCTGGTTTATCGCGCCCTTACCATATGTCGCGGTACGGGTAAGGGAATCTCAATACAACCGGAGTTAATTGTCGCGTGGATGCAAAGCCAATGAGCGGTCCCGTCCCGCGAGCGGTCGTTGAGGCGTTTTACCACGCCCTGTCGATCCGCGACATGGACGCGCTCGCGACCTTTCTCGACGACGATGTGGTCTGGACCATCAGCGGTCCGGTCGACATCCTGCCTTTCTGCGGGCGGCGCGTCGGCAAGGACGTGGTGATGAGGCTGCTGGTGGCGGAAATCCCGTCCTTGTTGTCTGGCCGCCGCTTCGTCACCAAAAAAATGCTTGTCGATGGCGACCAGGCCGCAGTGCTTGGCCGGCTCACCGCGACCAAGCGTGCGGGCGGCCGCGCCATCAGCTACCGCATCGCCCATTTCATCCAGTTCCGAGATGAAAAAGTTATCGACTACGTGTCGATCATCGACAGCTTCGATGCAGTGGAACAAATGCTCGGCTACAGCCTCGACGCATATGACGGTTACCGGGTGAACGGCGACATCGTCACCGTGTGACCGGCTTGTGACGATCGCCACAGTCATAGCTGCCTTTGACATCATAGGTCATCGTCATCGTTAACTCTGAGCAGTCACTGTCACTTCCACCGACATGCCGAGAAAATCTGCCGCTCCGCCGTTATAGCTCCCGGTAATCGGAATCGCCTGCGACGGGTCTCGTGTGACCGCGACGCGGATCAGATTTTCACCGGCGATCAGCACATCGGTCGGGTCGTACTCGATCCAGCCGGCGCCCGGCAGATAGACCTCCGCCCATGCGTGGGTGGCGGCTTGGCCTTGCTTGTCGGCACGGTCGAGCGCGGGATCGTAGAGATAGCCGCTGACGAAACGCGCGCCGAAACCGAGATATCGGGCCGCCTCGATGAATACCATGGCAAAGTCGCGACAGGCGCCGCTCTTGGTATTCAGGGTTTCGGTCGGCGATTGGGTGCCCGGCTCGTGACGCTCGGAATAGGTAATCACCGGCTTGAGGGCGGCATTCATATTGGCAAGCAGTTGCCTCGTCGGCATTGGCCGGCTGGTGACAAAACTGTCGGCCCAGCGCGCCAGCGTGCCATCGGGGTCCGGGTAATGCTGCTCGAGCAGGCGGCCGAGATCGACCCGGTCACTGCTTGAATAGATGAACGGATAAAGCTCAGCTTCTGGAGCGATTGGGAATTCCAGACCTTCCGCGCCGAAGCGCTCGATGCGCAGCGTGCTGGCGATCGAGAGCCTGTCGCCCGCCGTCTGAAAATCCACCAGCGCGACTGAATTGCCGAACACGTCGTGCATCCAGCGTACGTTGCCGGGCGGCGACAAAGTCAGGTCCGCGCCGACCAGCCGGAGGTCGTGACTATCGCGCGGGCGCAACATCAGCCTGTGCTGGCCGAAGGTCACCATCCGCCCATAACGGTAGGTCGTCGCGTGGCGTACGGTCAGAAGGCGCATAATTTCACCGTTGTTGCACGAAGAGATGCAAGGTCTGCGCCAGTCTCTTCGCTGTCACGCCTGGCCCTGTGCCGGGCATCCACGCCTACGCAAAAAGGGAAGACGTGGATGGCCGGGACAAGCCCGGCCATGACGGCTTTTGCGCCGCTATGCCAATCCGTGCCGGGCGAGCAGCGTGCGCACGGCCTCGACCAGTGCGTTTTCCTTGACCGCGAACTGGGCCTCGGCCTGTTTTCTCAAATATTCCTCGCGGTCCTTGGTGTTGGCGAGGCCAGCGCCGAGGATCAGATCCTTGATCTGAACCTCGCCGCGCGTCTTCTCGTCGCCACCCTGGATGATGGCGCAAGGTGAGCCGCGTTTATCGGCATATTTGAGTTGTGTGCCGATATTGTTCTTTGGGTTGCCGAGATAGAGTTCGGCGCGGATGTTGGCCGCACGGAGTGCCGATACCATGCGCTGATAATCGGCGATGCGGTCGCGATCGAACACAGTCACCACCACAGGACCGGCGGCTGGCTTCCCACCGAGCTTGCCGAGAGCGGCAAGTGCCACCTGGAGGCGGGAGACGCCGATGGAAAAGCCCGTCGCCGGCACCGGCTCGCCGCGGAAGCGAGAAACAAGCCCGTCATAGCGCCCGCCGCCGCCGACCGAGCCGAAGCGGACAGGGCGACCTTTCTCGTCCTTGATTTCAAAAGTGAGTTCAACTTCGTAGACCGGGCCCGTGTAGTACTCGAGACCGCGGACGACAGTTTTGTCGATGCGAACACGATCATCGTATCCCGCCGCGTTCACCAATGCAGCGATTTCCGCAAGTTCTTGTTCGCCTGCGATTGTTGGCATTGTATTCGACGCGTCACCTTTCCCGGTAATCGCTGCGACGACGCCCGCAATCTGAGGATCAGTTAAGTCAGCACCTTTGGTGAAATCGCCACTTTCGTCCTTGCGTCCTTTACCGAGCAGCATTCTTACGCCATCGATGCCGAGCCGATCGAGTTTGTCGATGGCGCGCATCGTCGTGAGATGTTTTTCCGCAGGAATTTGGAGAGCGGCCATCGCGCCATCCAGAATTTTGCGGTTGTTCACCTTCACGAGGTAACTGCCGCGCGGGATGCCGAGCGCTTCCATCGTGTCGGCCGCGAGCATGAGCGCTTCCATCGTGTCGGCCGCGAGCATGCACATCTCAGCGTCGGCGGCGAGCGATGCGGCGCCCACAGTGTCAGCATCGAATTGCATGAACTGGCGGAAGCGTCCCGGGCCTGGCTTCTCGTTGCGGAACACCCAGCCGTAACGATACGAGCGGTAGGGCAGCGTCAGATTCTGAAAATTCTCCGCAACATAACGCGCGAGCGGCGCGGTCAGGTCGTAGCGCAGGCTCAGCCACTGCTCATCGTCGTCCTGAAACGAGAACACGCCTTCGTTCGGCCGGTCCTGGTCGGGCAGGAATTTGCCGAGCGCGTCGGTGTATTCGATTGCCGGCGTTTCCACCGGCTCAAAGCCGTAGCGTTCGAAAACCATGCGGATTGCTTTCACCATATGGCGGGTAGCGGCGATTTCTGCTGGCCCGCGATCGGCGAGGCCGCGCGGAAGGCGGGCTTTGAGCTTTTGCGGCTTGCTGGGCTTGTCGGCCATTTGCGGTCTACATATCAGACACGCGCGTTACGGCAACGCCGTAAACGGGCATGGTCGGGCTTGTCCCGACCATCCACTTCTTTATGTGTAAAATGGACAGGCCGTGGAAGCCCGGTACAAGGCCGGGTACGGCGGCCCAAACGGTAGCAGGTCATGGCACAAGCCCAGGCGCAGGCGAAAATCGGTCTCCCGAACGATCTTGAACCCTATTGGATGCCGTTTACGGCCAACCGCGCCTTCAAGAAGCGGCCGCGGCTCGTCGTCGGCGCCAAGGATATGCACTACATCACCAGCGACGGGCGCCGGTTGATCGACGGTTCCGCCGGGCTCTGGTGCACCAATGCCGGCCATAACCGCGTCCCGATCGTGGAGGCGATCCAACGCGAAGCGGCGACGCTCGATTACGCGCCGGCCTTCCAGTTTAGCCACCCTAAGGCGTTCGAACTGGCAAGCCGCGTGGCTGCACTCGCGCCGGGCGATCTCGATCATGTGTTTTTCTGCAATTCGGGGTCTGAAGCAGTCGACACCGCGCTCAAGATCGCGCTCGCCTACCACAATGTACGGGGCAACGGCTCACGCGTACGGCTCATCGGACGTGAACGCGGCTATCACGGCGTCGGTTTCGGCGGCATCGCCGTTGGCGGCATCGTCAACAACCGCAAGCAATTCGGCGCCCTGTTCGCCGGCGTTGATCATTTGCAGATGACTTATAACCGCGAGAAACAAGCCTTCACGATTGGCGAGCCGGAATGGGGCGCGCATCTCGCCGACGATCTCGATCGTCTCGTCGCACTGCACGACGCATCAACGATCGCGGCAGTGATTGTTGAACCGGTGGCGGCATCGACCGGTGTGCTGCCGCCACCCAAAGGCTATCTCGAGAGGCTGCGCGCCATCTGCGACAAGCACGGGATCCTCTTGATCTTCGATGAGGTGATCACTGGCTTTGGCCGCATGGGCTATGCGTTCGCGGCCGAACGCTATGGTGTCATCCCCGACATGATCACGTTTGCAAAAGGCGTCACGTCCGGCAGCGTTCCGATGGGCGGTGTGCTCGTGCGCAAGGGCATCTACGACGCTTTCATGAAGGGGCCCGAGCACGTCATCGAGCTTTTCCACGGGTATACCTACTCGGCGCATCCGCTCGCGTGTGCGGCCGGTCTCGCCACGCTCGATCTTTATCGCGAGGAGGGGCTGTTCGAGCGCGGTTCGAGCGCGCGCGCAAGCTGGAAACTCCGTGGGCGCAAGCTGCGATGGCGCTAAAAGGCTTGCCCAACGTACTCGACATTCGCCCGGTCGGTTTGACTGTCGGCATCGACCTCGCCAGCAAGCCGGACGGTGTTGGTAGGCGCGGTACGGACGCCCTCGATGCGGGCTTCTTCGAGCATGATGTCATGTTCCGCGCGGTCGGCGACACTTTGGCGCTGAGTCCGCCGCTGATCGTCAGCGAAAGTCAGATTGGCGAAATGTTCGACAAGCTTGCGCGCATCATCAAAGCGGTGGCTTGAGCGGGGCGAGGGCATAAGACGGCCTCGGTTGGAGAATTGCCCAGCCAACGTTGAGGCTCGAATCTCCACGCAAATAATGCAGCAAGAACGGTGGCTGCACGGCCGCGTCTGCTGCGACGGAGCGCAATGCCGGCGGCACCACGGTTAGATCGCCCACGGTCCATACGACCAGTGCGCCTTTTGTGCGCAGATCAGCAAGATCGATCCATGGCGCCCGGTCGGGCTTGCCATCGATGAGCACGCGCGGATGATCGGGCGCGTAATGCGCAATGTTGCCGCCATCCCACATGCTGCCAATCACGTAGACGATCGGACGCCCCGTTACGGCGCGATAGCGTCGCGACAGTTCCTGCCCTAACTCGCGACCCGGGAAGAACACGGCCCGGTACCGGTGGTCATAATTTGGCAGCACGCCGTAATTGCCAATGAACGTCAGCGCGAGGCATGCGAACACAGCGGCCCAAATGGACACCATGCGCATAAGCCGCACTTCGTCGAAAACATGGCGCGCGACCAGCACCAGCCATAGCCCCAGAAATAGCCACAGGGGATAGCCCCACATCGCCACAGTTCCGCGGCCGCTGATCGCCGCCAGGGCCAGTACTGTCGCGATCGGTCCGAATGTGAGGCAAGCCACGATGCGCAGGTCGAATGCGGCCGCTGGCGGTGCGCTCTTGCCGCGCCGCGGGAACAACAGCGGCAACGCGATGAGCAGCGATGGAATAAGGAAAAAGGCCTGGCTGACGGCAAACTCGAGCGGATGCCAAATATGGTCGATCAACCCCCGCGATGGCACGGCGCGATGTTCGGCATAAGTGAAGGGCAAGAAATCGTTCTGGACCAGCCAGACGAGATGCGGCGCCATCGTGATGAGCGCTACGGCTGCCGCGACATAGGGGCCGGGCGTTGCAAGTGTTTTACGGGCGTCGCGGTCGAACAGAACGAACAGCGCGAGTGGAACCACGAGCACCACCACGAAATATTTAGCCCACAGCGACATCCCAATCGCCACGCCGAGCAATAGCCAATGCACGATCGCCCCACCGCGCAATGCGCGATGGAATGCGAATCCGGCCAAGGCCCAAAACGGCAGTTGGACGACGTCGTGGTTGAATTTGGCGGACGTGTAGTTGAGGTAGTGCAAGCCGTCGACGATCAAGACAGCGGCCGGCGCGCCGAGCGGGCCGGCGAGGGGTCGGGCGGTCAACCAGATCAGCCATAGCGCGGCCACAACGGCGATTTGCGCCAGCAGGTAATAGGCGAAGTCGTGACCGGCCAGCCGATAGGTGATTTCGACCAGCCACCAGGGCAAAGGCGGCAACTTGTCATAGCCGAGTTGCCATTCCCGCCCGTAGGTGAGCGCCTCGATCAGATCGAGCGGCAAGTTGGGATAAAGGAACGTCGGGAGAGCCGTCCACACTGCCGCGTGCAGCAGCAGGATCGCCGCCAAAGCCCGCCCGGGGGCGGCGGCGATCCAGGCCAGAACGGGAAAATGGCGGGACGCCGGCATCGGCTGAGCGGTCCACAATGGCCTTAAGTTCCTGCGAATAACGGACGAATTCGCACTACCATAGCAGGAGATCGAGTTGCGCGGAGCCGTGCCGTATTGGACATTAATGTTCGGCCGCGCGAATCAGCGGCTCAGGCGGCTTTGCACCGGCTGCGGCGGAGGGCTCAGGACAAGCGCATGCGTCGCATCAGCGCCATCTTTATTGCGGTTTGCGTTGTGCTCATCGCCGCCTCCGTCGGCGCGGTGCTGTATCTTGGCTTCAATGTCGGCGCCAGCACGTCGGCAATTGTCGCACTGGCAGCTCTTACCGGCATGGCCCTGTTCAACACGGTCAGCAATCGCCTGCGCGACCGCGCCGATCTGGGCGATCAGATTGCAGATCTCTCGCGTGGTACCGCGGATCTCGCCCGACAGGTGGCGGAAATTTCGCGCCGCCTCAATACGGCGGAAATCAAAATTGCGTCGCCGGCACATCGGGCGCGCGCAGCGTCGGATCCGCTGGCCACCGAGATCGGCGAACTCGGCGGACTGGTAAAGCAGATTGCCGAAACGGTCGCCGCCCACGCCGCCGCTTTGCAGAAGCAAGGTGCTTTGGCGGTGCGCACGCCGGTCGGCGCGCCAAGGCCCGAAGTCGCGCGGCCCGTGGAAGGTACGCCGGCGCTCGGCGAGAACAGCCTGGTCACCGGCGTTGAACGATTCCGCGGGCTGTCGCGCGAGAGTATCGCCGACTTGATCTCCAAAGCTGCCGATGGGAACCGCATAGACCTTTATTTGCAGCCCATCGTTACGCTCCCGCAGCGGAAAGTTCGCTACTACGAAGCAATGTCGCGGTTGCGCACGGACGATGGCGATGTCATTCCGGCCGTCGACTTTATCGACATCGCCGAAAGCGTCGGCCTGATGCCGAAGATCGATAACCTCGCGGTGTTTCGCTGCGTGCAGGTGACGCGCCGCTTACTATTGAAAAGCCGTGATGTCGGGCTGTTTTGCAACCTCAGCGCTTCGACCCTCACCGATGCGTTGATGTTCCAGCAATTTCTGGATTTCATGGATGCCAATCGCGCGCTCGCCTCTTCGCTGATGTTCGAGTTCACGCAAGCGGCTTATCGTTCGTTTGGTCCTATCGAGCACGAAAGCCTGGCGGCGCTTGCCCAGCGTGGCTTCCGGTTTTCCATGGACCACCTCACCGACCTGCATATGGAGCCGAACCAGCTCGCCGACCGCTCATTCCGCTTCCTGAAAGTGCCAGCCAAGCTATTGCTGAACAAAGTCGCTGGCGTGCATAGCGATATTGATCCGGAAGACCTTGCGGATTTGTTGGCGCGTTCAGGCATCGACCTGATTGCCGAGCGGATCGAGAACGAAATGACGGTCGTCGATCTCCTCGATTATGACGTTCGTTTTGGCCAGGGCTTCCTGTTCTCGCCGCCGCGGCCGGTGCGGGCAGAGGCGCTCCAAGGCTCGACCTCGGAGGTCGCGAAGCCAGGGACGGAAGATGCGCCGAGTCCGTTGTTGGCAGCGAGCTAACGTCTTACTTTCGGTAATTGATGCGATACCTTCTCTGCGTCATTGCGGGTTCGCTCATTCCGCGCAATGACGGAGAATGTTTTTTATGAATTCTGCCTCGCCGCCAATTATTTCCAAATTTTCGGAGCTTGCGCCCGACTATGATGTGGTCCTGTGCGACGTCTGGGGCGTAATCCACAACGGGATCGTGGCGACTCCGCCCGCCTGCGACGTGTTGATGCGCATACGCGCTCGCGGGGGCGTGGTGGTGCTTATCACCAACGCGCCGCGTCCGAATGACGTTGTCGCGCGTCAACTCGAGAAATTTCATGTCCCACGCGAAACGTACGACGCCATTGTCTCCTCGGGCGACGTGACACGCAGCGTGATTGAGGCACGACGTGGTCAGACGCTTTATCACCTCGGCCCAGAGCGCGATAACTCGATCTTCCGCGGGCTCGACGTGCATTTCGCGCCGCCGGAAACCGCCGATTATGTGGTTTGCTCGGGGCTGGAGGACGACGAGACCGAGGCGCCGGAAGATTATCGTCCGCGGCTCGAAGCGATGGTGAGACGGAAGCTGTTCATGGTCTGTGGCAATCCGGATGTCGTGGTCGAACGCGGGCCGACGCTCGTCTATTGCGCCGGCGCGATCGCTGATCTTTATGCGACCATGGGCGGCGAAGTGCTGTATGCCGGCAAACCATATCGGCCGATCTATGACTTGGCACTGGCGAAGGCGGAAGAAGCCACCGGCCGCAAGATCGCACCTAGCCGCGTGCTGGCGGTTGGCGATTCGGTGCGAACGGATCTCAAAGGTGCCCGCACGGCCGGTGTAGACTTCCTGTTCGTGACATCAGGTATCCACGCCGATGAGCTTGGCAGCCGTGAGCGGCCCGACAGCGCTGCACTGACGGCGGCGTTCAGCGCGGCCGGCGGTATCCCGAAAGCAGTGATGCGGGAATTGCGGTGGTAATATTCAGGCGGCGGGGGCCGGAACTTCGACTTCGCCGAATACAGCGTCGATCTTGTTCTTGAGCGTCTGCGCATTGAACGGCTTGACGATATAGTTCGACACGCCGGCTTTTTTTGCCGCGATCACATTATCGGTCTTTGATTCCGCCGTGACCATAATGAAGGGAATTTCGGCCAGCGAGGGGTCCGATCGCATTTCCTGCAGCAAGGCAAAGCCGGTCATCGGCTCCATGTTCCAGTCCGAGATGACCAGGCCGTAGCCGCGTTTGCGCAATTTGGCGAGTGCGCTCGAGCCGTCATTGGCGTCGTCCACCTGCTCAAAACCGAGCTGCTTGAGCAGGTTGTGCATGATGCGAATCATCGTGTTGTAGTCGTCCACAACCAGAACCGGCTTGGTCAAATCGACAGCCATGGTGCATCCCGCCCGCACTGGGCTCTCCCAAAAGGTGGCGAAAAGTAACAGTGGGCCTTGAATAACCCGTTAATTTGAAAGTTTGTTAACGGCGCGGTAACCGTACCCACGTCTCCAATGTTCTGCCCATAAAATGTGCACCTCCTTGACCGCTATCTCATGTAATCGCCGGGGAATCCGATGAGCAGGTCCGACGTGCCGGCGAAAAACTTCTATGTTGCACGCGGTGGCGCGCAGGGAATCGACAGCGGTCCGCTTGCCGGTGCCGTAGTGGCGATCGGCAACTTCGACGGCGTGCATCGCGGCCATCGTGCCGTGATTGGTGCGGCCCTCGGGCGTGCCGAGGCGTTAGGGCGCAAAGCGGCGGCGCTCACCTTCACACCACATCCACGGCTGTTCCTGCGGCCGCAGGAACCGCTGTTTCAACTTTCCAGCGAAAGCGCCAAGCTGCGTCTGCTGGCTGCGAGCGGGCTGGATGGCGCCATCGTGATGAAATTCGATGCCGCGCTGGCGGCAACCTCGGCGGAGGATTTTGTTACCAACATTCTCGCACGCGTGCTCGGCATCGGCGGCGCGGCAATCGGCTTTGATTTTCATTTTGGAAAGAACCGCGCCGGCTCGCCGACTTTTTTGGCTGACCAGGGCGCGCGCCTTGGTTTCGCGGTTGACGTGGTTCCCCCGCTTGAAGATGAAGGCAGGCCGGTCTCATCAGGCGCGGTGCGTGCCGCGCTTGCAGCCGGCAGGGTGGTGGAGGCGGCCGAACTTCTCGGTATGCCCTGGTTTGTATCGGGCGAGGTTATCCATGGCGACAAGCGCGGGCGTGAACTCGGCTTCCCGACTGCCAATCTGAGGCTCGATCCATCCTGCGGCCTCAAGCACGGCATCTATGCCGTGCGCGTCGATGTCGCAGGCAAGCGGTATGATGGCGTCGCAAGCTTCGGGCGCCGGCCGATGTTCGATGATGGCGCCCCGTTGCTCGAGGTGTTTCTCTTCGACTTCGATGGCGACCTTTACGGATATACAATCGATATCGCCTTTATCGGCTGGATTCGCCACGAACAAAAATTCGAATCAATCGAGGCCCTCAAACGCCACATGATGGGAGATGCGGCCCAGGCGCGTGACGCGCTCAAGCGCGCGGGTAGCGCATTTCCGGCTCTTGGGGAGATTTGAGGGCTTGTCATGGCCGGACTTGACGGAGTTTTGCGCCTTTCCGTTGCCGAATCGGCCTGCTAGACACTGCCGCCATGCCGAAGTCCGAGCGCGACTATTCCGAGACACTCTTCCTGCCGCAGACGGATTTCCCGATGCGCGCCGGCTTGCCACAGCAGGAGCCAAAGCTTCTCGCAAACTGGGAGAAAGCCGGCCTCTATCGGCAGCTTCGGGAAGCCGCCAAGGGCCGTGAGAAATTCATCCTCCACGATGGCCCGCCTTACGCCAACGGCAACATCCATATCGGGCACGCGCTCAACAAGATCCTCAAGGACGTGGTGACGCGCAGCCAGCAGATGCTCGGCTTTGATTCCAACTATGTGCCGGGTTGGGACTGCCACGGCTTGCCGATCGAATGGAAGATCGAGGAAGAGAACTACCGCTCAAAAAACAAGACAAAGCCGAATTTGTCCGACCCGGCCGCGATGGTTGCGTTTCGGCAGGAATGTCGCGCCTATGCGGAGCACTGGCTCAACGTGCAGCGCGAGGAATTCAAGCGTCTCGGCGTCGAGGGCGACTGGGCGCACCCCTACACGACGATGGACTTCTTTGCAGAGGCGCAGATCGCACGCGAGCTGATGAAGTTCGCGGCCAACGGCCTTTTGTATCGCGGCTCCAAGCCGGTGATGTGGAGCGTGGTGGAGAAGACCGCGTTGGCGGAAGCGGAGGTCGAGTACGAGGATTACACCAGCGACACGGTGTGGGTGAAGTTTCCGGTTTCGCAAACCGATGATCCGAAATTAAAAAACGCATCTGTCGTAATTTGGACCACGACACCATGGACCCTGCCGGGCAATCGCGCAGTGTCATTTTCGTCAAGGATCAACTATGGCCTGTATCGGGTGACCGAAGCCCCGCCCGAAAATTGGGCGAAGATTGGAAACGAGTTCATTTTGGCGGACAAGCTTTCCGCTGAAGTATTCAAGCATGCGAAAGTCACCGCTTTCGAAAGAGTGTCTGACGCTCCGGCAAAAGTGCTGGACCATATGACACTCAAGCATCCGCTTCGCGGCAGGGGTTACGATTTCATTGTGCCGCTTTTTGACGGTGATCACGTCACCGATGAAGACGGCACAGGCTTTGTGCATACCGCGCCGGGTCATGGCCGCGACGACTTTGAAATTTGGATGAGCAAGAAATCTTTGCTCGATGCGGGAGAGATCGAAACGGCCATCCCCTACACCGTCGACGAAAATGGCGCTTTTACTGAAGCTGCACCCGGGTTCACCGGCAAGCGCGTCATCAATGACAAAGGCGAGAAGGGCGATGCCAACGATGCGGTGATCAAGGCACTGATCGAGGCCGGCATGATCATCGCGCGGGGGCGCCTGAAGCACCAATACCCGCACTCGTGGCGCTCGAAGAAGCCGATCATCTTCCGCAATACGCCGCAGTGGTTCATCGCGATGGATAAAGACATTGCGAAGAAAGACGACACGCTGCGTCACCGGGCATTGTCTGCCATCAAGGTCACCCGCTGGGTACCTGTCGCCGGCGAGAACCGCATCACGGGGATGATCGAGGGCCGCCCCGATTGGGTGATCTCGCGCCAGCGCGCATGGGGTGTGCCGATTGCCGTGTTCGTCAAGGAAAAGCCGGACGGTTCCGTCGACATCCTGCAAGACCCGGCCGTCGAGTTGCGTATCGTCGAAGCCTTCGAGAAAGAGGGTGCCGACGCCTGGTACAAGCCGGGTGCGCGAGAACGTTTCCTCGGCAAGCTCGCAAACGACAGTTGGAAGAAGGTCGACGATATTCTCGATGTCTGGTTCGACTCGGGTTCTACTCACGCCTTCGTCCTTGAAGATGCGAAGCATTTCCCCACGCTCGCCGGCATCAAACGCAAGATGGACGGCGGCAAAGATACGGTGATGTATCTTGAAGGCAGTGATCAGCACCGCGGCTGGTTCCACTCGTCACTCCTGGAAAGCTGTGGCACGCGCGGGCGCGCGCCCTTCGACGTGGTGCTCACCCACGGCTTCGTGCTCGCCGAGGACGGCCGCAAGATGTCGAAATCGCTCGGCAACGTCACTGCGCCGCAGGACGTCATCAAGCAATCCGGCGCCGAT
>WNFM01118616.1_pt7 | contig 32989 bp, 30 predicted proteins | sample 5400271 | NCBI WGS metagenome assembly WNFM01 (sample SAMN13153352, study PRJNA577476) | soil metagenome | isolation source: 60 cm saprolite on Douglas fir-dominated hillslope | place: USA:California | collected 2013-09-17 | reverse complement strand
ACGCGCCACCACGAGCCGGCAGCGGCCGAAGCCGAGGTCGAGGGGCTCGTAGACGTCGCTGCCCGTCTCCAGCAGCACGTCGCGGCCGGCGATGCCGCAATCGGCCACGCCGTATTCGACGTAGGTCGGCACGTCCATGTCCTTCACGAACAGGAAGCGCAGGCCATCCAGGGCCACGACGAGGCGCCGGCCCGGATCGTCGGGAAAGGGCAGGCCCGCGCGCCGGAAGAGCGACTCCGAGCCCGTGAGGAGCTTGCCCTTGGAGAGGGCGACGGTGAGGCTCATCGCGTCTCCCCGCCGAAGCGGACACGCGCTCCCGCCGCGCGGCGCGCGCGCGCCTGTTTCAGCGCGTCGCCGAGACCGGCGTCCGTGATGGCTTCCGCGGGCGAGCCGTCGTCGGCGGACGGCGCCTGCTGTCTCTCCAGGAGGAGGGCGACGCGGTCGAGGCCGAGCATGAAACCCACCGCGGGCATGGGACGGCCGAAGCGCGCGAGCAGCGTGTCGTAGCGCCCGCCCCCGCCCACCTCGAACCCGAGGCCCCGCGCGTAGACCCGGAAGACGAGACCGGTGTAGTAGTCCAGCCCGCGCACCTCGCCGAGGTCGATGGCCACGCGATCGCCGAGTCCGGCCGCGGCCAGCGCGTCCGCGACCTCGCCCAGCTCCGCCACCGCGCGCGCGGCCTCCGGGCAGCTCTCCAGCGCCCCCGCCGCTTCCGCCAGCGAAGCGCGGTCCCCGGCCAGGCCGCTGAGGCGCACGAGCGCCTCCGCGGCGGGGCCGGAGGCCTTCGCTCCGGCCAGCACCGCGCTCACGCCTTCGGTGTCCTTGGCCTCCATCCGCTGCCCGAGCACGTCCGCCGTCGTCTCGCTCAGGGAGAGCGCCCGCACCAGGCCGTGGAACGCGCCCACGTGCCCGAGCGCGAGCACCCAGCCGCCGATGCCCAGCCGCTCGAGACACTCGCCGGCGATGGCCAGGATCTCCGCGTCCGCGGCCCGGCTGTCCCCCCCCAGGTGCTCGAGGCCCATCTGGAAGAGCTCGCTCTGCCGTCCCGCTTTGGGCGGCTCGTAGCGCAGCACTTCGCCCGAGTAGTAGAGGCGGATCGGCGGAGGGCGATGGGCGAGCCGGCCGGCGGCGATCTTGGCCAGGAGGCTCGTGAAGTCAGGGCGCAAGGCGAGGAGGCTCCCGTCGCGGCCGACGAACGAGTACGTGCGCGCGGCCAGGCCCGGAGTGGCGAACACGTCCGCGTAGTCGAACAGGGGCGGGATGATCTCCTCGTAGTCCCAGCCCTCGAACACCGAGACCACCGTCTCCTCGATGCGGCGGCGTCGGCGCGCCTCCGCCCCCACGAAGCACTGCACGCCGGGCGGGACCTGCACGAGTCGATGGGAGGTGCTCATCACACCCCCACGTACTTCGCGTACAGCGAACGCGCCTGCGCCGTGTCGCGCACGTTCTTGACGATGGCCCGGCCATCGCGGAACACGACCAGCTCCGCCTCCGGCACCACGAACCGGACGAGGTGCTCGTTCACCGCCCGCACCTCCGCGGAAGCACCCAGGCGCTCGGCCAGCGCGCCCAGATCCAGGTGCGCTTCGTGTCCCGGCCGGACCTGTACGGCATCGCGGCCGCACAGCACCGCCGATCCCCCCGCCGAGCCGGCGACGGCGTAGTCGAACTGCCCCGCCGTGCAGGCCGGGCACCACGGCGCGCGCCCGCGCAGGTCGAGCACGTCGAACTGGCCCGTCCCCAGATCGACAGTGACGAGACCCGGCAGCAGGCTGTCCACGCGCCCGGCGAGGAGCTTCAGGGCCTCGCCCGCCTGGATGCCCGCGATCACGTGCACGATGGGCGCGACCACCCCCGCCGTCTCGCAGGTGGGGCCGGAGCCCGGCGCCGGCCGCTCCTCGAGCAGGCAGCGCAGGCAGGGGGAGACCTTCGGCCGCACGAGCAGGGCCAGGCCATACGAGCCCACGCAGGCGCCGTAGACCCAGGGAATGCCCGCGCGCACGCAGACGTCGTTGAGCAGGAAGCGCGTCTCGAAGTTGTCGGTGCCGTCGAGGACGAGATCGGCGCCGGCCAGGAGCGCGTCCGCGTTGTCGGAGACGAGGTCCGTCACCACCCCGCGCACCTCGACGCCGGCGTTGAGCGCGCGCAGGTGGGTCTCCGCCGCCGCCGCCTTGGGAAGCCCGAGGGCGACGTCCGCCTCGTCGAAGAGCGACTGGCGCTGGAGGTTCGACTCCTCCACGAAGTCGCGGTCGACCACGGTCAGGGAGCGGACGCCGGCCCGCACCATCATCTCGGAGGCCACCGAGCCCAGCGCGCCGCATCCGACCACCACCACGCGCGCGGTGCCCAGGCGCGCCTGCCCTTCGCGGCCGATGCCGGCGAAGAGCTCCTGGCGGGAGTAGCGGGAAGTGCTCACGACTCCTGCTCCTGGGCCAGGAAGAGGGCCGCGGATTTCATGGTGTCGACGGGCGCCTCCAGCCCCGTCCAGGTCTCGAACTGCGCGACGGCCTGGGCCAGCAGCATCTGGAGGCCGTCGATGGTCTTTCCTCCCGCCGCCTGCGCCTCGCGCAGGAACCGCGTCTCCAGCGGGTCGTAGATCATGTCCAACACGACCGCGCCCGCGCGATGGAGGTCGGCGGGCAGCGGCGTCTGGTCGGCCGTGTCCCCCGATCCCACCGGCGTCGCGTTGATGAGGACGTCCCACGGGTACAGGGAGGCTTCGTGCAGGGCGCCCGACCCGCAGCCGAGCGCCGTCCCGACCTCTTCCGCCTTGTCCACGTCGCGGGCGAGGAGCGTCACGCGGGCCCCCTTGCGGATCAAGGCGAGGGCGGCGGCGCGGGCCGCGCCTCCCGCACCGAGGATGACGACGTTGAGCCCCTTCACGTCGACCTTCTTCTTGAGGGGGACGAGGACGCCCGTGCCGTCCGTGGTCGAGCCGCGGAGCATCCCGTCGTGCACGACCACCGTGTTCACGCTCCCGCTCAGCGCGGCCGCCTCCTCGACCTCTTGCAGGTAGGGCAGGATCTCCACCTTGTAGGGCTGGGTCACGCTGAAGCCGGAAAGGCCGAGCGCGGGCAGCGCCTCGATGAACGGCGGCAGCGCCTCCGCCTGCAGGGGCACGTAGACGGCGTCGAGGCCGCGCGCCTCCAGGGCGCGGTTGTGCAGCACGGGCGACAGGCTGCGCAGCACGTTGCCCCCGAGCACGCCGTAGACCTTCGTCTCCGCGGTCACGTTGCGCGCGCGGTACAGGTCGGCGAGGAGCGCGGCCGGGAGCTGTCCGGGCGCGGATTCCGCGCCGCCGGCGGCGGAGGCATACGTGAAGGGCGCGCCATAGCGGCCGGCGAGGACCCGCGTGAGCGTGCCCAGCGGTCCCAGGGCCAGGGCGATGAGCGGAGTGCCGGCCTCGTCGCGCACGCGCGCGGCGAACTCGAGCAACCGGCCGACGTCCGCGATCGAGTGCGGCGTGACCACGATCTTCGCGATGTCCGCGCCCAGGTCCGTCATCTCGCGGTAGAGGCCGTCGAGGTCGTCGGGCATGCCCGCGACGTCGTGATGGGAGAGGATCAGCCCCTCCCCGACCTTCTCTACCATGACGTCGAGGAACCCGCTGCGCAGCTCGATGTCGACGTAGTCGAACCTCCGCTTCACGCCCTCCAGCAGGGTCATCCGGCGCCGGGGGTCGGCGTCGTCCCAGGCCCCACCCTGCGAGACGGGACGGCAGGTGAGGACGAGGGGACGCGTGCGGGCGCGCAGGATGGTGAGCAGGTCGAGGTCGATGACGCGGTCGGCGCGGATCTCGAAGAGGTCGGCCAGGGGGGCGAGCTCCGCCATGCGGGCCACCATCCCGGCCGTCGTCTCTTCGACCAGCGCCACGCAGATCTGCGTCATGGTCCCCAAAATCAAAAAGCCTCTTCAGGGTTCCCTGAAGAGGCCTCTCCTCGTCCGACCCTCCAGGACACCCGCTCCGCTCACGGCGGCCGGGTCTCCCGGTCCGCCGCTAGTCGTAGTGGCGATGATGATGGGCGATGGGACGCCAGCGACGGACGCCGCCGCTGCCGTGAGCCACGCCGCGAGCCGAAAGGTATCTCATGCCGTTCCAGTCCTGGAACGGCGATTCTAGAAGCCGCCCCCGGGGGGTGTCAAGCCGGATGGTCACGCGCTTACAATCGACCGCAGATGGCCATGAAGAGCCCGCTTGGCTGAGGGCAAGCCACCCGTCGAGGTCGAGCTGACGTGGGAGGGCGCCCTCCGCTTCCGCGGCGGCGCGGGTCAGAATGCCGTCGTCGTCGACTCCGACGGGAGCGCCGGCCCTTCGCCCGTCCAGGCCCTCGCCCTGGCCCTGGCCGGATGCATGTCCGTCGACGTCGTCCACATCCTGGAGCGCGGCCGGCAGCCCCTCCGTGGGTTGCGCGCGCGCCTGCGCGGAGAGCGGGCGCCGGAGGATCCGCATCGGCTCGTGCGCGTGGACCTTCGCTTCGACGTGATGGGAGAGGTCGCGCCGGACAAGGTCGAGCGCGCCATCGCCTTGTCTCGTGAGAAGTACTGCTCGGTCTGGCATTCCCTGCGCCAGGACATCGAGTTCACCACCTCGTTCGAGGTCCGCGCCCCGTCGTCGTAGGCGATTTCCTGTCACATCCGCGCCCGCCCGGACGTGAGGAGGGTAGGGGCGGAGGTGCGCATGGAACGAAAGGCGGACGTGGTGGTGGTCGGAGGCGGGCTGGCGGGCCTGGCCGCCTCCGCCTACCTGGCGCGCGCGGGCGGCCAGGTCGTGCTGGTCGAGAAGGCGGCGGCGATCGGGGGGGGCGCGCGAACGCAATCGGAGGGAGGGTTCCAGTTCAACCTCGGAGCCCATGCGCTGTACCGCGCGGGCGCGGGGATGGCCGTCCTGCGCGAGCTCGGCGTGGCGGTGGCGGGCGGCCGGCCGACGGGCGAGGGAGGCTACGCCGTGCGCGGGGGCGCGATGCACACGTTGCCCGCCGGCTTCGTCTCGCTCCTCACCACGGGCCTCCTGCGGGCCGGGGAGAAGATGGAAGCGGCGCGACTGTTCGCCGCGCTCGGTCGCACCGACGGCGATCACCTCCAGGACGCGCCGCTGGCCGCCTGGCTCGCGCGCATCCACAGCCCCACCGTCCGCCAGTTGATGGAGGCCACGGCCCGCGTGGCGACGTACACGAACGACCCCGAGCGCATGAGCGCGGGGAGCGCGCTCGCCCAGATGCGGCGGGCCTTGGCCAGCGGCGTCCTCTACCTCCATGGCGGCTGGCAGACGCTCGTGGACGGGCTGCGGAGGGCGGCGGAAGAGGCGGGGGTGCGGATCCTGGAACGGCGCCACGCCATCGCGATCGAACGAGACATGGTGGTGCGCGGGGTGCGCCTGGACGACGGCGAGACCCTGGCCGCCGGGGCCGTGCTCGTCACGGGCGGCCCCGACGTCGCGGCCACGCTGGCCGCGACGGCCGGCTCGACCGTCGTATCGACGTGGGCGGCGCAGGCGCGTCCGGTCCGCGTGGCGTGCCTCGACGTGGCGCTCCGGCGGCTTCCCCGGCCCCGTGCGACCTTCGCGCTCGGAATCGACGAGCCGCTCTACGTCTCCGTGCATTCGGCGGTGGCGCGGCTCGCCCCCGAGGGCGGCGCCCTCGTGCACGTGATGCGCTACGGCGGGCGGGGCGGCGACGCGCCCGAGACCGTCGAGCGGCAGTTGGCCGGGCTGCTCGACGCGCTCCAGCCCGGCTGGCGCGACGGCGTGGTCCGGCAGCGATTCCTGCCGGACCTCCTCGTCTCCCACGCGCTCCCGGAGGCGGCCCGCGGCGGCACGCGCGGACGCCCGGGACCGCGTGTCCCCGACCTGCCCGGGCTGTACGTGGCCGGTGATTGGGTGGGCCCGGAAGGAATGCTCGCGGACGCGAGCCTCGCCAGCGCGCGCGCGGCCGCCGCCGCCATCCTGGCCGGCGCGGCCCGCGCGACGTCCGCCGCGTGAGTCCATGACCACATGACGGCGGACATCGCCCCCGTCTTCGACGAGCACCGGGCCTTCCTGTGGGCGGTGAGCTACCGCCTCACCGGCAACGCCGCCGACGCGGACGACGTCGTGCAGGAGACGTTCGTGCGCGCCTTGACCCGGCCGCCGGCGGATCGCAACCGGCCCTGGCGGCCGTGGCTCGTGCGCGTCGCCGTCAACCTCGGACGCGACCTCCTGCGGCGGCGGCGACGGCGCGGCGGATACGAAGGACAGTGGCTGCCCTCGCCCATCGAGACCGAGCCGCCCTCGCACGAGCCCGCGGACCAGGCTGGAGACCCGTCCGCCCGCTACGACCTGCTGGAAAGCGTGACCTTCGCGTTCCTCCTTGCCCTGGAGGCGCTCACTCCCATGCAGCGCGCGGCCCTGATCCTGCGCGACGTGTTCGACTACTCGGCGGGAGAGACCGCGCGCGCCCTGGGCATCTCCGAGGCCAACGCGCGCGCGACCCACCTGCGCGCCCGGCGCGCCCTCGCCGGCTACGAGGCGCGGCGTCGGCCTCTCACCGTGGAGCGCCAGCGCCTCGAACGCGAGGTCCTGCAGAAGTTCCTGGCCTGCGTGTCGGCGGGAGACGTCGCGGGCGTGGAAGCGATGCTCGCGCGGGATGCGCGGGCAGTGAGCGACTCCGCCGGCGAGTTCCACTCCAACCGGGTGCCGGTGCTCGGCCGGGTCAAGGTGGCGGCGCTCCTCGTCGGCGTCGTGAAGGGGCTCGGGCGGCTGCGCCGGGCGGAGGTGCGCGTCCTGAGCGGCCAGGCCGCCTTCATCGCGGAGCGGGAGCCCAAGCCGGGCTTCGGGCCGCGCTGGGTGACGCAGCTCGAGCTCGACGACCGCGGCCAGATCACGCGGGTCTACACGGTCCTCGCCACGCGCAAGCTCACCGCCATCGCTTGAGCGCGCCGTCAGGGCAGCGCGGTCGAGAGCAGCCGCACGGCGTTGCCGCCCATGACCTTGGTCACGTCCTCGTCGGAGAATCCGGCCGCGAGCAACGCGTCCGTGAGCTCCACCAGGCCGGCGGCGTCGAAGGGGACGGACACGGTCCCGTCCCAGTCGGAGCCCAGGCCCACGTGGTCGACCCCGGCCACGTCCACCGCGTAGCGGATCGCGCGCGCGACCGCGCTTGCGTCCTCCCCGCACACCGCGCCCTCTCCGCGCCGGCCCCAGAAGCCGATGCCGATCACGCCGCCCGTCCGGGCGACCCCTCGCAGCTCGTCGTCCGAGAGGTTGCGCAGGTTGTCGCAGGTGCCCTTGACCCCGGTATGGGAGACGACCACCGGACGCTGCGCCAGGGCCACCGCGTCCGCGATGGTGCGCGGCGAGGCGTGGGCGAGGTCGAGCAGGACGCGCCGCTCCTCGAGCCGCCGCACGAGGGCACGGCCGCGCTCGGTGAGGCCGCCCTTCGTGAGGCCGTGCGCCGAGCCCGCCCACTCCGTGTCGAAGAAGTGCGTGGGCGCGATCATGCGGAACCCGGCCGCGAAGAGGGTGTCCACCGCGCCCAGGTCGCCCTCCAGCGCGTGCGCGCCCTCCAGGCCCAGCAGCCCGGCCGTGATGGCGGGCTGCGTCCGGCGCCGGTCGAGGTAGCCCGCGACGTCCGCGCGCGTGCGCAGGATGGTGAGGCGGCCTTCCGATCGCACGGCGGTGTCCTGGAGCTTGCGCGCCTGGTAGAGGGCACGCTCGCGCAGGCTGTTCCAGGTGCGCGGGGGCCAGCGCTCGACGATGGCCAGGGCCGTGATCATGTCGCTGCGGTCGTCGTTGCGCTCGTTGTTGAGGCCGCGCGGGGTCTTGGTGACGACGGTGAAGGCCTCGATGGCCACGTTGCCGTCGATCAGGCGGGGCACGTCGACGTGGCCGCGCTCGGATCGCTGGTCGAGGTCGCGGGCCCAGAGCAGCGAGTCGGCGTGGAGGTCCACGATGGTCAGGCGCCGGTGCAGGGCGATCGCGCGCGCCGAGGGCGTCGGATGCACGCGGGGGTGCACGGTGTTGTAGTGGCGCTCGAGGGCGGCGGGAACGAAGGCGAACACGGCGGCCACGAGGGCCAGGATGGCGAGGAGGATTGTGGGCGTTCGCGTTCGCGTCATTCGATCGCCATCAGGTCGCGCAGTCTGTCACGGTTCCGAAGTCTCAGGCTGGCGCGGAGGGATGCCTCTTCGATCCAGCCCGAACTCGGTCCGGGCCGAGTTGCTGAACGCGCGCGATCGACGCGGGACCAACAGCGCGACCGACGCGTTGAACAGATAGACGCTGCGGCCAGATCGGTTGTCCCCTACCGAACGCCGTCTACAGCCGCAGCGCCACCGCCACGCCGTCCCGGGTCGGGTTGATGCTGGTGAGGAAGCCGCGGTGCGCGAACAGGCGCGCCGTGAACTCCTTCACCCCGGCCGTTGCCGGCTTGCCATCGTCTTCCCCGTCGAGCACGCGGCCGGACCAGAGCACGTTGTCCGTGATGAAGAGGCCGCCCGGCCTCAGGTGCGCGTGGGCCAGCTCGACGACGGCCGGGTAGCCGTCCTTGTCGATGTCGTTGTAGATGATGTCCCACGTCCCCCCCGCGGCGCGGAGGGCGGCCGTCGCCTCCTGGCGGTGGTAGGTCACGCGGTCCCACACGGCCGCGCGGGTGAGGAAGCCTTCCGCGAGCCGGATGTTTTCCTCCGACAGCTCCGTGCAGTGGATGGAACTGCCCGGCCCCGCCGCCCGCGCGAAATGCAGCGCGGAATAGCCGTACCCGGATCCCAGCTCGAAGATGCGGCGGGCGCCGATGGAGCGCGTGAGGACTTCGAGCAGCCGCCCCACCAGCGGGCCCACGATCGGAAAGCGCCGCGCCCGCGCCATCTCCTCCATCTCCAAGCGGACGGGATCGCCGTCGTCGTACAGGCGCCGGAGGTATTCCTCGATCCGTGGGTTGACGATCTCGGTCATGGCGTGCCTCTACGTTCCCGGGCTTCCGAGGTTCAGGAAGAGGTGGCCGAGGAAGTCCGCGCCCGTGCCCAGGAGGAGGTGGGCGAGGAAGAACACGGCCGCGCCGAGCCATATCCAGTACAGCCGGGGGCTGTACTTCAGGTGCATGAAGAAGGAGACGACGAGGCCCGCCTTGGTGACCGCGATCAGCATGGCCACCGGCGTGTTCCAGATCCCGAGGTCGACGTAGCTGGCGGCCACCGTGACCGCGGTCCCCACCATCAAGGCGAGGAACACGAGGATGTAGGTGCCGACGGGCACCACGTGGTCGTGGGGCTCGGCGTGGGGGTCGGCGGCGTGCTCAGGCATGGTGCGGGATCAGGTAGAGGAGGGGGAAGAGGAAGATCCAGACGATGTCCACGAAGTGCCAGTAGAGCCCGGTGATCTCGACGGGCGTGTAGTAGGCGGGGCCGAACCGTCCGTGCCCCGCCTTCCAGGCCATGATCGCGATGATAGGCACGCCGATGATCATGTGCAGGGCGTGCAGGCCGGTGAGGCCGAAGTAGAGCGCGAAGAAGAGCTGGGAATGCAGGGCCACGTCCGCCGTGAGGGGCTCCCCGTGGGGGCCGTGCAGGCTCTCCGCGCTGTAGCGCGGACCGGGTACGAGGTCGTGATGGAACTTGTCCGCGTACTCCACGACCTTGACGCCGAGGAACACCGAGCCCAGCGCGATCGTGAGGAGCAGGAACAGCACGGTCGCCTTGCGCTTGCCCAGCGCGGCCGCGTGCACGCCCAGGGCCATGGTGAGGCTGGAGCAGATGAGCACGGCGGTGTTGATCGTCCCCAGCTTCACGTCCAGGTGATGGCTGCCCGCGGCGAAGGCGTCGTAGTAGAGGTTCCGGTAGACCGCGTAGGCGGCCAGCATGCCCCCGAAGAACATGATCTCCTGGGCGATGAAGACCCACATGCCGAGCAGGGACGAGTCCTTCTGCGTCGCCATGGTGTCGAAGTGGTGACGCAGCGCGGGGTGATGGGCGACGACGGGCGGCGTCTCGCTCGGGCTAGACAACCGTGGTTCCCTCCTCCGAACCGTATTCGTAGGTGCGGTCGGTGACCACCGGCTGCCCCACGAAGTTCTCCGTGGGCGGCGGGGACGGGATCTCCCACTCCAGGCCGCGCGCGTCCCAGGGGTTGGCGCTGGCGCGGGGGCCGTAGCGCATCGACCACGTGAAGTAGACGAGCGGAAGCAGGTATCCGAGGGCCAGGATGGACGCGCCCGCGGAGGACATCACGTGGAGGATCTGGAACTCCGGCGGGTAGTAGTGGTAGCGGCGCGGCATGCCCAGGTAGCCGAGGATGAACTGGGGTCCGAAGGTCAGGTTGAATCCGAAGAATACGATGATCGCGCTCACGCGACCCCAGGTTTCGGGATAGAGACGCCCGGTGATCTTGGGCCACCAGTAATGCAGGCCCCCGAGGTAACCCATGATGGCCCCGCCGACCATGATGTAGTGGAAGTGCGCCACGATGAAGTAGGTGTCGGTGAGGTGCACGTCCAGGCCGAGGGAGGCCAGGAAGAGTCCGGTGAGGCCGCCGATGGTGAAGAGGCCGATGAAGCCCAGCGCGTAGAGCATCGGCGTGTCCAGCGAGATCGATCCCTTGTAGAGGGTGGCCGTCCAGTTGAACACCTTGACCGCGGAGGGGATGGCCACCAGGAAGCTGATCCCGGAGAAGACCAGCCCCAGGTAGGTGGACTGGCCGGACACGAACATGTGGTGTCCCCACACCAGGAAGCCCAGCATGGCGATGGCCAGGCTGGAGATGGCGACGAAGCTGTAGCCGAAGATCCGCTTGCGGGACATGCCCTGCACCAGCTCGCTGACCACGCCCATGGCGGGCAGGATCATGATGTACACGGCCGGGTGCGAGTAGAACCAGAAGAGGTGCTGGAACAGGATGGGGTCGCCGCCCAGCGCGGGATCGAAGATCCCGAGGTGCAGGCCGCTCTCGAGCGCCACCATCCCCACCGTCACCGCGATCACCGGCGTGCCCAGGACCATGATCAGGCTGGTCGCGTAGTGCGCCCATACGAACAGGGGCAGCCGCCACCAGGTCAGGCCGGGGGCCCGCATCTTGTGGATGGTCACGATGAAGTTGAGGCCGGTGAGGATGGACGAGAAGCCGTTGATGAAGATGCCGAGGCCGGTGGCGATGACGTGGGTGTTGGAGTAGTGCGTGCTGTAGGGGACGTAGAACGTCCAGCCCGTGTCCACCCCGCCCGAGATCATGGCGTACATGGTGAACACGGCGCCCACGATGTAGATGTACCAGCTCAGCAGGTTGAGGCGCGGGAAGGCGAGGTCCTTGGCCCCGATCATGATCGGGATGAGGAAATTGCCCAGGGTGGCGGGGATGGACGGGATCAGGAAGAAGAAGACCATCACCACGCCGTGCATGGTGAACAGCTTGTTGTAGGTCTCCGACTGCACCATGTCGCCGGGAGGCGTGAGCAGCTCCAGCCGGATGAGCGTCGCGAAGATGCCGCCGATCGCGAACATCACGGTGATGCTGAACATGTACAGGAGGGCGATGCGCTTGTGGTCCACGGTGAGGAGCCACGACTTGATGCCGTAGCTCACGTTGAGGTAGTTGACGGGCTCCCTCACCGGCAACGTCGGCCGCTCCGGGGGCGGCGGACCGCCCGGACGACCGTAGGGCTCGGGGACTTCTCCGGCGTGGGTGCTCATCGCTTGGGGACGCCCTCCTGCAGCTTGATGCCGCCCGCGCCGGGCACGACCGTCGCCTCCGCGCCCGGCTGTTGCAGGGACTGGATGTAGGCGATGAGCTGCATGACGCCCTCCTCGCTCACCAGCCCCTGGAAGGTCGGCATGATGGGCTGGTAACCGTCCACCACCTTGGCCGTCGGGGTGAGGATCGACTCGCGGATGTAGTCGGCGTCCGCGACCACCGTCGCCCCGCCCGTGAGACGGACGGTGCGCCCGAACAGGCCTTCCAGCCGCGGTCCCCGCCCTTGCGAGTCCGCGCGATGGCAGGTGATGCAGGCCAGGGACTGGAACAGCTTCTCGCCTTCCTGCGCGGGCGAGCCGGTGGCGCCGCCGGCCAGCCAGGTCTGGAAGGCGGCCGGCTCCATGACCTTGATGGACCCGATCATCTGCGAGTGCTTCGTGCCGCAGTACTCCGCGCAGAAGAGGTGGTACTCGCCGACCTTGGTGGCCTCGAACCAGGCCGTGGTGTAGCGGCCGGGGACGGCGTCCTGCTTCATCCGGAAGGCGGGAACGAAGAAGCTGTGGATGACGTCCTCCGACGTCATGGTGAGCTTGACCGGCACCCCGACGGGCACGTGCAGCTCGTTGATCTCGCGCTGGCCGGTCATGTGCTGCGTCTTCCACATCCAGCGCTTGCCCACCACGTTCACTGCCATCGCTCCCGGGGGCACGCGACGGCTGGCCACGAAGATGTCCGCGCTCCACACGAAGGTGCCGAGGGAGATGACGAGGGGAATGACCGTCCAGGTCAGCTCCAGGGCGATGGAGCCATGGATGGGCGGCGGCAGCTCGCCGGGGCCCCGCCGCCGGAAGCGCACGGCGAACACCACGAGCAGGGTGGCGATCAGGGTCGAGAAGAACGCGCTGATCCCGATGAGGAAGAAGTACAGCGCGTCGACGCGGACCGCGAAGGTGGAAGCCTGCTGCGGGAAGAGCGGGAAGCCGGAGAACATGTCAGCCCGCCGTGTCTCGCCGGCGCAGGCCGAAGATCATGGCCCCGAGGACCCCGAGGGTCAGCACCGCGGCCACGCGCAGAACGGCCATGACGGACTTGCCGTAGCGCCCGAGCTCGGGATCGTAGTGGTAGCAGTACAGGAGCAGGCGGTCCACGGGCGAGAGGATCCGGCCCTGTGAGGCCTCGACGATCGCGAAGCGCAGGTCCTTGGGCGCGTACTCCACTCCGTAGAGGTAGCGGGCCAGCCGTCCGTCGGCGGTGAGGACCATGACTCCGCTGGCATGCGCATACTGCTTCGTCCGCTCGTCCCAGACGTAGCGGAAGCCGACGGCGCCGGTCAGACGGCGGATCGCCTCGGCGTCGCCGGTGAGGAAGTGCCACGCCGCCGCCGCGCCCGGCCTCTTGTAGCGACGGAGGTAGGCCGCCTTCTTGGCCGCCGCCAGCTCCGGCGTCTCCTTCGGCTCGAAGCTCACGGTCACGACCTCGAAGTCGCGGCCCGGATCGAAGGCGAGCACGTCGAGCGCGCTGGCCAGGCCGTTGAGGGTCAGCGTGCAGAGCATCGGACACTCGTAGTAGGCGAGGGACAGCACGACCGGGCGCCGGCCGAAGTAGTCACCGAGCTTGACCGCGCGCCCGGACTCGTCGCGGAAGACGGCGTCGAGCGGGACCATGTCGCCGAGGTGTTGATCGAACCCGACGTCGCGCAGGATCCTCGGCGCCTCGGCCGCGGGCGGGGCCGGAGAGGGCTGATCGCGGTTCCAGGCCGCGGCCGGACCGGCCAGGGCCACGATCAGCGCCACGGCGGAGGCGACGGACCCGCCTCGGCTCATGGATGGTCTCCGGATGGGCTCACCGCCGGGGACGCGGACGGGAGCGGGGACGGAGACGAGGACAGGGCGGGCGGGGGCACGGGCGCGGAGTCGGTCGGCACCCGCCCTTCCGCCGAGCCCGCGGGCGCCGCCGCGGGGCCGCCCGCCGCCGCCTGCCGCTCGACGTAGAGCCTCATCGCCTGGTCGATCGGGATGTGGACGACGCCCGCCGCGGGATCGACCCATCCGTAGTTCTGCAGGACTTCACGCTCCTGCTCATGCAGGGTCTGGAGATCGAGGAAGGGCTTCGACTGGAGCCGCACTCCCTGCGGCTGGCGCTGTTCGGCCGAGAAATACAACGCCGGCCGCGGTGGATCGCCCGCCTCTTCGCGCCCGCGCAGGAAGACGAGGAGCCAGACGCAGACGGCGCCGGCCACCACGCTGACCAGGCCGAGGCCGATCGCCCATCGCACCACCACGCCCGGGACCACGTCGGCGCTCTCGAAGCGCAGGTCCAGCGCGTCCGCCACCCGCCGCTCGTCGTGCGGATCCGTGGCCGTCATGCGCCTGCCTCCGCCAGCATCTCGCGCACCTCGGGCTCACCGAGCGGGAGCAGCGGCCGCGTCTTGAGCTGCCGCGCGAACACGCCCAGCCACACGCCCCCGATGCCGATGGGCAGCGTGAAGTCGAGCCAGTGCAGGTCCAGCCCCGCGTGCGGGAACTCCGGCCGCACCAGCCAGAAGAGATCCACGATGCGCACGGCCAGGATGGCGAGGGCGACCATTCCCACCGCCTTCGCCCGCCGCTTCACTCCGCGCGAGAGCAGCACGAGGAAGGGCACGGCGAAATGGAAGACGACGAGGAACAGCCCGACGAGCCGCCAGCCCCCCTGGAACCGCCGCACGTACCAGGGGATCTCCTCGGGCAGGTTCCCGGACCAGATGATCAGGAACTGCGAGAACGAGAAGTAGGCCCACACCATGATGAAGGCGAGCATCAGCTTCCCGAGGTCGTGCAGGGTATCCGCGTTGGCGACCGCGCTCAGCGGCCGCTCCACTCCGATGCGCGAGATGACCACGATGCAGAGGGCGAGGGCGGAGAGGGCCTGCCCGATCATGAACAGCATTCCGTAGATGGTGGAGAACCACCGCGGGTCGAGCGACATCGACCAGTCCACGGACATGAAGGTGATGGTGAGGCCCATCAGCAGGAGGCCCCCGCCCGAGATGCTGCGCAGCAGCCGCGCGCGCCGGAGGTCCATTCCCGTGTCCGACTCCAGCGATACCCGGTTGAGGACCTGGGCCAGCAGGAACCAGACCGCGAAGTAGAAGACGGCACGTCCCAGGAAGAACGGGACATTGAGGTAGGCCTGCTTGAGGTCGATGGCGTGGCGGATGGTCGGGTCCGATTGCGCGGCTCCGGCCCAGGGGTAGATGCGCTTGAGGCCGAGCACGACGGGCAGGAAGAGCAGCACGAGGACGGGAACCGTCCGCGTGCCCGCTTCCAGCAGCCGGCGGATGGCCAGGCCCCAGCGCCCCCCCGTGAGGTGCTGGATCATGAGCAGGGACAGGCACCCCAGCGCGATCCCGTTCCAGAAGAGGAACGCGAACAGGTACGAGTGGAAGAACTGCGTGGGGCTCACGAGGGCGCCGATGAGGCTCGCGAGGAGGCCGGCGGCACCGCCCACGAACGCGCGGCGCTCCAGCACGTCCACCTGCGGGGGCACGGGATGGCTCGTGCTGCTCACGGGTGCTCCGGGGCCGCCGAAGCGCTCGGCGATGGCGATGCCAGCGCGCCGCGACGGTCGGCGGGCACGTCCTCGAGGCGCGCGTTCTCGCTGAGCTGCAGGGCACGGAGGTAGGCCACGATCGCCCACCGGTCGGCCACCGTCACCTGGGCCGCGTAGTCGGGCATGGCCCCGAACCCGCTCGTGATCACGTCGAAGAAGTAGCCCGTCTTCTCGTTGCGCAGGCGGTCGATGTGGAAGGAGGGCGGGCGGCGATATCCGCGCTGCACGACCATCCCGTCTCCGCGCCCGGTCTGGCCGTGGCAGGGCGTGCAGTAGATCCCGTACCGCTGCTGTCCGCGCCGCAGGAGGGCGGGGGTCACGGCCACGGGCAGGACGTCCACCGGCATCGCGCCCTGCTTGCCCGTGAAGTAGGTCGCATCCGCGCGCAGCTGTCCGCGCGCCACCGTGTCCTCGACGAGCGGACGCGCCGAGCGGTCGTCGCCGAAGAAATCCGACGGGCGGAAGGGCTTGTACTTGGGCTGGTCGTGCATGTCCTGCCGGCAACCCGCGGCGGCGGCGAAGAGGCCCAGCACGAGCGCGGCGGCGCGCGCCTTCGTCACCGGTCGACCTCCGACACCGAGCGCGGCCCCAGGCTGAGCAGGAAGCTCCAGGTGCGATCGGGGTCGAACCGGGGATCGCGGGCCTCGATCACGATGAAGAAGCGGTCCTTGCTGGCGCGGGCGAACTGCGGGACGTTGAACACGGGGTGGTAGGGCTCGGGAAGGCCGTTCAGCGCGAGCATGCCGAGCACGGCGGTGCCGGCGGCGAAGAGGATCGTCGTCTCGAAGGTCGGCACGATGAAGGCGGGCCAGCTGTGGATGGGGCGGCCGCCGATGTTCATCGGATACGCGATGGTGGCGCTCCAGAACTGGAGCGCGTATCCGGCGATGCAGCCGGTGATGCCGCCCAGCAGGACGAGAAAGGGCAGCCACGAGTGGTGATGGCCGAGGGCCTCCGCCAGCTCCTCGATCGGATAGGGCGAATAGGCGTCGACCTTCTCGTAGCCGGCCTCGTGGACGCGCCGCGCCGCCTCCACCACCTCCGTCGGGCCTTCGAACTCCGCCATCAGCCCCCAGAGGGGCGGGGCGGCGGTGGGCGCCGTCATGCCTGCTCCTCACGCACCTCGGCCCCGGGCACGATGGTGCGCATCTCGAAGATGGAGATGACGGGCATGAAGCGCACGAACAGGAAGAAGAGGGTGAAGAAGAGGCCGATGGTGCCGATGTAGGTCGACCAGTCCCAGAAGGTCGGGTGGTACATCCCCCACGACGAAGGCAGGAAGTCGCGGTGCAGGCTGGTCACGATGATCACGAACCGCTCCAGCCACATCCCGACGTTCGTGAACATCGCGCAGATGAACAGGCCCACGCTGCTGGTGCGCACGTTCTTGATCCAGAGGAACTGGGGCGAGATCACGTTGCAGACGATGAGCGCCCAGTAGAAGTGCTTGTAGGGGCCCAGCATCCGGTTCTTGATCATGAAGGCTTCGAACTGGTTGCCGCTGTAGTACCCGCCGAAGGCCTCCATCATGTAGCCGTAGGCCACGATGAGGCCGGTGGCCAGCATGACCTTGCCCATGTTCTCGAGGTGCTTCGTGGTGATGAAGTCCTCGAGGCCGTAGAGCTTGCGCAGGGGAATGGCCAGGGTGAGCACCATGGCGAAGCCGGCGTAGATGGCGCCGGCCACGAAGTAGGGCGGGAAGATGGTGGCATGCCAGCCGGGCACGATCCCGATCGCGAAGTCGAAGCTCACCACGGTGTGCACGGAGATGACGAGAGGCGTGGCCAGTCCGGCCAGGAGCAGGTAGGCGGTGTCGTAGTTGTGCCAGTGGCGCGCGCTGCCCCGCCAGCCCATGGCCAGCATGCCGTAGATGTGCTGGGCGTAGCGGTTGGACGTGCGGTCGCGCAGGGTCGCGAAGTCGGGGATGAGGCCGACGAACCAGAAGAGGGCCGAGACCGTCGCGTAGGTGGACACGGCGAACACGTCCCAGATGAGCGGGCTGCGGAAGTTCGGCCACAGCCCCATCGTGTTCGGGTAGGGGAAGAGCCAGTAGTCGAGCCAGGGACGCCCGGTGTGCAGGGCGGGGTAGACGCCGGCGCAGGCCACCGCGAAGAGCGTCATGGCCTCCGCGAAACGGTTGATCGACGTGCGCCACTCCTGACGCAGCAACAAGAGGATGGCCGAGATCAGCGTGCCCGCGTGCCCGATGCCGATCCACCAGACGAAGTTCAGGATGTCGAAGGCCCACCCCACGGGCTCGTTCTCGCCCCAGATGCCGATGCCCTTGAGCAGCAGGTAGCAGATGCTGACGAGGAGGACGTTCATCACGGCGAAGGACAGCCCGAACCCGATGAACCACCAGAGCGGGGTGCCCTTCTGGAGGACGAGGCTGCTGATCTTCTCGGTGACGCTCGCGAAGTCGTGGCCGGGCGCGAGCAACGCGTGCATCTCCGGATGGGGGACGTGCACGGTCGGCTGCTCGCCGCGGATCGCGGAGGTAACGTCGCGCGCGATGGGCGGGTGCTCCGGCGCCGGCGGTTCCGGATGCTCAGCCATGGTGCTCGCTTCTCTCGCCCGCCGGCCCGGCCAGCTCCGGGTTCGGGTTCTTGACCTCGGCCAGGTAGGTCGTGCGCGGACGCGTGTTCAGCTCACCCAGCAGCGCGTAGTCGCGGTGCTCCGCCTTCAGCTTCGAGACCGCGCTGCCCGGGTCGTTGACGTCGCCGAACACGATGGCCTGCGTGGGGCAGACGGACTGGCAGGCGGTCTGGATCTCGCCGTCGCGGATGCCGCGCCCTTCGTTGTGGGCGCTGATGCGCGCCTGCTCGATGCGCTGCACGCAGTACGTGCACTTCTCCATGACCCCGCGGCTGCGCACGCTCACGTCGGGGTTGCGCTGCAGCTTGATGGACGGCGTGTTCCAGTCCTGATAGAGCAGGAAGTTGAAGCGCCGCACCTTGTAGGGGCAGTTGTTCGAGCAGTAGCGGGTGCCGATGCAGCGGTTGTAGACCTGGTCGTTCAGGCCCTCGTCGCTGTGCACGGTGGCGGCCACCGGGCAGACCTGCTCGCAGGGCGCGTTCTCGCACTGCATGCAGGGCAGGGGCTGGAAGTGGGCCCGGATCGTCTCCGAATGCTGGGGGGCCCCCGAGAAATACCGGTCCACTCGGATCCAGTGCATCTCGCGACCCTTCGCCACCTGCTCGCGGCCGACCACCGGGATGTTGTTCTCGGCCACGCAGGCCACCACGCACGCGCTGCAGCCGACGCAGGAGTTGAGGTCTATGGACATGCCCCAGGCGTGACCGGGGTACTTCACGTTGGGATACAGGGTCAGGTCCCGCGGGGGGTTCTCCGCCTGCTCCTTGATGGCTTCCGGCTCTTTCGCGTACTCGTCGACGGTGACGGAGCGGATGAGATGGCGGGGCTCGGCATTCTGGTCGATCGACCAGTGGTCCTGCGCGCAGGCCAGCGCCCTCGTCTCGCTCGTCTTGGCCAGCTCGAGGCCGCCGCCGGACCACGGCGCATCGGAGGTGCGGATGAGGTTGGCGTCGAAGCCGGCTCCGCTGCCCACGCGCCCGGCGTGCGTCCGCCCGTAGCCCAGGTGCACGGTGACGGCGTCATCGGCCTGGCCGGGAAGCGTCCAGACGGGGGCCTTCACCGTCCGCCCGCGATAGCGCAGCTCGACGACCTGGCCGTTCTCGAGGCTGAGTCGCTCGGCGGTGGCGGGAGAGATGAGGGCGGCGTTGTCCCAGGTCAGCTTCGTGATGGGCTTGGGCAGCTCCTGCAGCCAGCCGAGGTTGGAGTACCGGCCGTCCTGGATGGTCGGATCCGGCCGGAACACGATCTCGAGCGCGCCCGCAGCCGCCGGACGCGCGGGGGAAGCCGCCGCGGGCGGAGGCGCCAGGGCGGGCGCCGGCGCGGCGGCCGCGGCCGCTCCGGCGGGGCCGGTCCAGCCCGTCACCAGTCCGTCGTGGAGCGAGCGCCTCCAGCGCGGCTCGAAGTCGCCGCCGAGCTGCGTCCGCCAGAAGTCCTTCACGATGTCGTGACCCTTGCGGTCGGGGCGGCTCGTCAGCGCGGCCAGCACCTCGTGAGCGGATCGCGCGGGTTCGTACAGCGGCGCGATGAGGGGCTGCATGATGGTGACGGTGCCGTCGTAGGCGCGGGCGTCGCTCCAGGCTTCGAGCGCGTGCGCCTGGGGGATGTGCCAGTGGCTCCGCACGGCCGTCTCGTCCTGGTAGAGGCCGAGGTGCACGCGGAGCTTCACCCGGTCCATGGCCGCCGCGAATTCGAGGTCGGCGGGCGCGGAGTAGACGGGATTGCTGCCCAGCACCAGCAGCACTTCGACCCGCCCCGCCTTCATGTCCGCGGCCAGCTCCGCCAGCGAGGCCATCGTGTCCACGGGCTGCGCTTCCACGGGCCCGCCGTAGACCACGGTCTGGCCCACGTTGCCCAGCCACTGGTTGATCTCGTGCGCGAGCGCGTGCATGGCGGGCGGCTGGTAGTCGCCGGCAATGACGAGCGACCGGCCGGCATGGGCCTTCAGGTCCTTGGCCACCGCCGCCACCCAGGCCGCGGCCGCGCCTTCGGGACCCGGACTCGCGGCGCCTCCGCCCACCGCGCCCGCGACCGCGCGCGCGAAGCCTTCCATCTCGGAGGGCCGGAGGGGCAAGCGGTGGTCCGCGATGGCGCCGGTGAGGGTCGGCGTGCTCTCCACCGCGTAGAGCCGGTTCATGGGCTGCTCGCCCGGCCGCTTGCGGCGCGCGGTGTACTCGCGCGCGTAGCGGAGGCTGGCCGGACCGTCCACCACGAAGTCCGCTTCGAGGGAGAGGATCACGTCGGCCCGATCGAAGTGGTACTGCACGGACCCGGGACGGCCGATCGCCTGTCCCAGCGCGGCCACCGCGCCGCCCGTGGGCTCCCACTGGTGCCACTTCGCGGCGGGCAGGTCCGCGAGGAGCTCACGCAGCTGCGCGGCCAGGGTCGGCGAGGTGACGGTCTCGGTGAGGATGCGGAGGCCGACTCCTTGCCGCGGGCGCTGCACGCCCAGCGCGTCGCGCATCGCGGACATGAAATCGGACCAGGCGCGGATCTCGCCGCGGTAGCTCAGGGTCTGCGAACGGTCGGGGTCGTACAGGCCGAGCACCCAGGCCTGGCCGGCGGCATCGGTCGCCCCCAGGCTCGCGGGATGGTCCGGGTTGCCCTCGATCTTGGTCGGACGCCCGAGATGGCTCTCGACGAGGATGCCCTTCGCGTAGCCGCCGTCGAGCATGGCCGTGGCGAAGAAGAGCGGCTTGCCCGGTACCATCTGCTCGGGGGCCTGCACGTAGGGGACGATCTTCTCCTCCGGCTGCTTCGTGCAGCCGGTGAGGCCGGCCAGGGCCAGGGAGGCCCCCATGAGGGTGAGGAACTCGCGCCGGCCCCTGGGGTCGGTCAGCTCCGAGGCCTGCGACGGGAACTCGCGGTGCAGGAACTCGAGGAACTCGGGCGTCTGCGCCAGCTCTTCCAGGCTCTTCCAGTAGGTCCGGCCCTGGGTGCCGTCGAGGCGGCGGCGCACCCCGGAGAGGTCGACGCGCACTGCGGGCACTGCACTGCGGCCACCATCGGGATGCGTGGCTGCACTGCGGCCACCATCGGGATGCGTGGCTGCGCGCGCTTCGCTCATCGATGGCACGTGGAGCAGGAGGTCCGGGCCTGGATGCCGTAGGCCTGGACGAGGGCGCGGCCCTGCTCGATCTGATCCGCCGGCGGCTGCCACGACACGCTGAAGACCTCCTCCTTCGGACGAACGTACTTCTCCGGCGCGCGATGGCAGTCGAGGCACCACTCCATCTGCAGCGACGAGTACTGCCACATCAGCGGCATGCGGTCGACGGGGCCGTGGCAGGTCGTGCATCCCACGCCCTTGCTGACGTGCGCGCTGTGGTTGAAGTACGCGAAGTCCGGCAGGTCGTGCACGCGCGTCCACTGGATGGACCGGCCGCTGCGGAAGCTGGCCCGCACCGGCTCCAGGGTCGGGCTCTGGCTCCAGATCTGCGAATGGCAGTTCATGCAGGTCTTGGTGGGCGGGAGTCCCGCCGTGGCGGACGTCTCCACGGTGGTGTGGCAGTAGCGGCAGTCGACACCCATGCCCCCGACGTGGTGCTGGTGGCTGAACGGCACCGGCTGCTCGCGGGCGATGCCGGCCTGGGTGACGTATCCCGAACGGTTGATCTCCGCGATGGCGAAGAGCGATCCCAGCACGAGGAAGAGGGCCCCGAAGATGCTGACCTTCGAGACGGTGTTGGTGCTGCGATGGAACGTCTGTGGCATCGGCCTCCCGGTCGATGACTCAGGGGTGTGCGGCCGGTCGCTCTCCCACGCGCTCGAACGGGCGCGAGGATACTCAGCCGCGTAAAACGCGTCAACTAGAGGGAAGGGCTAGGTACGAAAAAGGCGATCACCGAAGTCGCCCAGGCCGGGGAGGATGTACTTGCGGTCGTTGAGGGCCCGATCGAGCGCGGCCGTGAAGATGATGGCGTCGGGGACCACCGCGGCCAGATGGGCCACGCCTTCGGGGGCAGCGACGATCGAGAGCAGCCTCACCTCGCGCGCGCCCAGTCCCACCAGGCCGTCGATGGCCATGGCCGCCGAGCCGCCGGTGGCGAGCATGGGATCGAGGAGGAACACGACCGCGTCCCCGAGCTCGCGAGGGACCTTTTCGTAGTAGCGGCGCGCCGCCGCCGTCTCCTCGTTGCGCTCGAGGCCGAAGTAGCCGACCTCCGCGCCCGGGATCAGCTCGAGGAACGCGTCGAGCATGCCGAGGCCCGCGCGCAGCACGGGCACGGCCACCACGCGCGACGCGATCCGGAACACGGATCCCGTCTCCAGCGGAGTCTCCACGGAGGTCTCCGCGAGAGCGAGGTCGCGGGTGGCCTCCGCGGCCAGGAGCAGGCTGACCCGGCGCGCCAGCCGCCGGAACTCGTCGCAAGGAGTGGTGCGGTCGCGCAACCGCGCCAGCGCGTCCTCGATAACGGGATGGCGGACGACGTGCAGCGGCATCGCCGCCGGAGATTAGCACGAACGATCGAGACCGGAGCAGTCGCGAGCGCGCGCACCCACGAGCCGACCAGGAGCGCGGCGCCGCGCAGCGGCGGCGCAGCGGTGGGGGGTTTCAGGGGGGGTCGCGAACGCCCATCATATCGATGCGTGAGTGCCCCCCCTGAGACAAGTTCCAGCGCGCGCGAGCGTCCCCGCGCAGGGCGACCACGCGAATCCCCTGCTGATCGGCCACGCCATCTCGCCCTGATATACTCGATGCAACGATGCGACTGACTTCGGACGAGATCGAGTTCCTCTCGCGCAAGATCGTCAAGACGCTGGTCGCGGAGGGCAAGCTGGAGGTGGACTCGCCGCCGCGGGTGATGGGCGACATCATGAAGGTCATCACCGAGGAGATGTCGGTCGAGGACCGCCTCAACGAAGAGGTGCGGGCCGTCCTCATGCAGCACGCGGCGGAGATGGAGCGCTCGAACATGAGCTACACCGACATGTTCAAGATGCTCAAGAAGAAGATGGCCAAGGAGAAGGGCATCATCCTGTGAAGCTGTCGCGCGAGAAGATCCTCCGGCTGTCGCACCTCATCCTCGACCATCTGAACAAGGACGAGGAGATCGAGTACTACGCCGACCCCCAGGAGATCCGCCAGGAGATCGTGAAGATGATCTCCGACGAGATGAAGACGGACGAGGCCATCGACGCGCTCGTGCGCCGGAAGATCGAGACCCAGAAGCGCACGATCCAGGAAGGCTCGGACGAGTGGGACGTCCTCTACCGGAAGTACTACGAGGAGGAAGTCGGGCGCCACCGCAAGGTGATGCCCTAGGAGCGCGTCTCCATCACGTCGGGACACGCTCCTAATGAGGCGGCGTGTAGGACTCCAGATCGCCCGACACCGATCCCACCGCCACCTTCGAGCGGACCCGCACCGGGATACGCCGCGCATCCGCGGTCACCCACACCAGGAGCCGTCCCTCCTGCGTGAACAGCCCCGAGCCCGGCGGCACCACCGGCTCCGCCACCTGGGTGAGCCGCCGCCCCAGCGGCAACGGGAGGTCGAGCGTCTCGTATCCGAGGGGACGGAAGGGCAGGTCGTAGACCTTGCCGTTGTCGAAGACGCGCACGGTGAGCTGGCCGTCGCGGCCGAGGCCGCGCTGGCGGGCGACGAAGAAGGCGGAGAACACGTCGAGCGCGCAGGGTCCGACCTGGAACACCTTCTGCGCGATCTTAGCGTCCTCCACCGTCAGCGTGCCCGTCACGGGGTCGATGCGCACGACCTGGTCGCGCGCGGCCCGACCTTCGCGCAGGTGCTTCTCGATGCCGTAGGAGCAGCCGGTGGCGGGATCCCACGTCGCCACCGTGTGGTCGTCCACGCGATAACGGAAGAGCCAGGCGAACAGCCCCTCGCTGCGCACGTCGAGGCTCAGTCGATACACGGGCCGGCCTTCGCGAAGGCCGGGCTCGACGGCGATGACGGCTCGGCCGGCGAGCAGGTGCGCGTACGTCATTCGGAAGGCCAGCCGCTCGCCGGGCGCGAAGGGAAGCGGAGGGACGGGCGTGGGCGAGGGCGAGGGCGAGGGAGCGAGCGGCACGTGTGCCCGCGACGGCGCGGGCGACGGCGATGGCGGCGGCGCGGGCGCGTCGGCGAAGACGCCAACCGCGGTGACGGCCAGGCCCATGACGAGGGCCTGGCCCGCGAAGCGCGACGCCCTCACCGCAGGGCCAGCTCCAGCCGGTGCGGCGCCCAGTCCGTCCCGAAGCGGGCGTACGCGTCGTCGCCGACCGTGCGGATCTCCAGCGGCCGCGGGGCCCCGCCGTCCAGGCGCGCCTGCGCCGCCGTGCGGCCTTCCGGCAACAGCACCTCGAGTTGGCCGCGGTCGCGCCGGTTGGACTCGTAGCGCAAGGTCAGGTGCCGGCGGGAAGGGTCGCAGGCGTACTCGTAGGCGACGACGGTGGCGGTGGCGGGCTCGAAGGCGCGAAGGCGACCGGACATCTCGCCCAGCCGGACGTGGAGGGCGAGGCCCTCGCTGCGCAGGTCGACGCCGTAGAGGCCGGACACGATCGCCGCCCCCAACGCGCCGGCGCTGCCGGCGTAGCGGGCGCTGCCCTTGCCCTGGCCGTCGCGCGTGCTCCACTCGTAGAGACCACCGCCACGGACGGCCTGGGCCGCGATCCGGGCGAGCTCACGTCGGGCGGGGACGGCCTGGCCGCGCTGGAGGGCGGCCAGGAGGAGTCGTCCGCCGAACCAATCCCATTCCCCGCCGTTCTGGTACGCGAACTCCTCGCGCAGGATCGGATGGGGGAAGAACCCCGACGGGTATGGGGGCAGGAGCACCCCCGACACCGTCGACATCCGGTAACGCCGCTGTCGTCCGAGCGCGACCCCCATCACGCGCCGCACGCGCGCCTCGTCCCCGATACCGGCCAGAAGGGCCACTGCGTTTCCCCCCATGCCGAACCGGTCGTCGTCCTGGGGGGCGCGGCCGGGGAGGGGCCAGGAGAGGATGGCGTGCATCCGATAGAAGCCGCGCTCCGGCTGCCAGAGATGGCGCTCGATGCCGTCGGCGATGAGCCGCGCCCGATCGTCCCAGCGGCGGCCACCCACGGCGTCGCCGACGGCGCGATGCAGGCCGGCCAGGTCGTGCGCCGCGCCCACGTAGAGCGCGCTGGCGTAGAGGCCGGCCACGATCGGCGTCGTCGCATCCAGGTAGATCGCCTGCTGGTCGCCGTGCGCGGGGGTGACGTCGCCCCAGTCCGCGGTGAGGGCGGCCGTCACCAGCCCGCGCGCGGCATCGAAGCGCTGGGCGCGCACGGATTCGAGGGCGGCATCCAGACGCGCGATGAGAGGCCTGCCGGCCACCGCCCGCTTCAGCCAGACGCGGTCCCCGGTGATGGCGAACACCTGCGCCGCGGCGCCCACCGCGCTCGACTCCTGGTCGCTCTCGGAGGTATTGCGATCGGCGGTCAGCACGATGCCGGGGGCGCGGAATACCTCCGCCGCGCGCGGAGCATCGGCGATGAACCGTGCCGCCTCCCCGGCCGCGATCCAGTCCTGCAGGGCCCCGTCCGCCCGCTGGTGGGAGAGGTGCTCTTCGATCCAGGACGTCAGGTGCTCGCGCGAATAGAGGAAGCGCGTGGCCGGAATCAGGGTGGCGCTGTCGCGCAGCCAGACCTGCGGGTAGAGCGTGCCCGCTCCGAAGCCGCGGACGAGGCCGGTGCGGCCGCGGAACTCCTTGCGGTTCGCCTCCAGCGACGCGCGGATCAAGGGCAGGAGACGCGTCACCGCCTCGTCGGTGGCGGTGTAGGCCGTCTCCGCGGCCGGAGGGGAGGGCGGCGTGGCCAGCGGCGCGGCGCGCGCGGCGCCCAGAAGCACGACCCCACCCACGGCGACCGTCAGTATGCGCACGCCGCCCATCATAGCGGCCGCGCCCAGGCACGCCGGAAGGGCACCTTAATAGAGATAGCGGCCGCGGGCGTACCGTGCGTGCAAATTGTACAAAGCCGGTCTCCACCCGCGATCGTCGTCGCGCTCACCAGGTGAACCTCCGCGTCGCGGCCGCCGCCACCAAACACGCCCCACTGCGGCCCCTGCGCGCGCCACGGCCCCGGTCGGGCGAGCCGTTTCCTCGGCAGGCTGGCCGTTCACGCGTCCTGGAATCTTGCGCATGGATCTTGCATCGCCTCGGCCGTTGGGTTGAGCCTATAGAAGTAACTGTTCAAGGAGACCAGACACCTTGAGACGCGTCCTTGCCCTCCTTGTCGTCGTCGCCCTGGTGCTCGGAGTCCTCTATTACTGGAAGTACCAGCCGGGCCGGTTGCCGCACCTCCGGAGCGAGCAGCTCGGAGACGTGGGCACGAAGCTCGGCGAGGTCGGACAGACGGTCGGCGAGAAGCTGCGCGCCACCAAGACGAAGGGATCCGTGAAGGCCGCCCTGGAGCTGAATCGCAACTTGACTTCCTATCCCATCGAGGTGGACGCGCACGATGACGGCACGGTCGTCCTCCGCGGTGCCGTGCCCAGCGAGGAGGTCCGCGCCAACGCCGCCCGCGTCGCCGGCGGCGTGCCGGACGTGGCCCGCGTCGACAACGAGCTGCGGATCGATCGCACGCTGGCCCCGTCGTCCGGCGAGGGGCGCTCCTTCGGCGAGAACTTCGACGACCACGCGCTCGAGGCCAAGGTCAAGCTGGCCTACTCGCTCAGCAAGGACATGAAGGGCGCCGACGTCAAGGTGACCGCCTTTCGACGCGACGTGACCCTCGGAGGGACGGTGGCATCCGAGGCTCAGCGCCAGACCGCCCTCCAGATCGCGCAACAGACGCCGCAGGTCGCGTCGGTGAAGGACGCCCTGCAGGTCGCGGGCGCGCCAGGCGCACCGGCCGGCTCCCCGGCCGCGGCCAGCGCGGGCGTCCCCGGCGATCCCGCGCGCGCGGCCCAGACCGCCCTGGCCACCAATCCCAATCTGGCCCGCTTCGTATTGAAGGCCCAGATGGTCGGCGGCCGGCTGGTGCTCACCGGGCGCGTGCGCACGGGAGCGGAGAAGGATCTAGCGGGGGTCGTAGCGCGAGATGCCGCGAGCGCAGCAGTGGAGAACAACGTGATCGTGCAGCCATGACGCTGCTACACTTCAGAGTATAGTAAGAAAAGGGCCAGCGAAAAAGGAGGACGTTCCGATGAGACGACCATTGACAACCTGGATGCTCGGAGGGCTGCTCGCCCTCGCGGGCACCTCCTGGGCGCAGGGAGTTCCGCCGGCCGGGGAGGAGAGGAACCGGGGGACGAGCGGCGACACCACGGTGGCCACTACTCAGACCACCACCACGACCACCACGGAGATCCATCACGAAACGGTGGAGAGAGCGAACGTCAAGACGTGGGTGATGACGATCGACGGTCGCGACTGGGAAGTGCATCCCGCGACTCCGGCCTACGACGGAACGACGGGCCTTTTCCACATGCCGACCGCCTACACGCTGCCCAAGGGAAAGTTCTCCTTCCAGCTCTTCCGGGACAACCTGGATCGTGACCCGAAGGACGAGGACATCTCCATCCACGGCGTGTCCCTCGGCTTCGGGGTGACCGACCGCTTCGAGATCTACGGCAACTTCGGGCTGCAGAACCGCATCGACGCCGACGCGCTCTTCCAGCCCGGCCGTGTGAACGACTACCCGTTCGTGGCCACCCCCTGGGAGACCGGGCGCGGTGACATGAAGCTGGGCCTGAAGTTCAAGTTCCTCGACGACTATCAGCACAACGACCCGGTGGCCCTCGCCATCCGGGGCTTCATCAAGATCCCGACCGCGGACAAGAACCTCGGTCTCGGCACGGGCAAGACGTCCTGGGGAGGCGACCTCGTGCTCTCCAAGGGGCTCGGGCACGTGCTCGACATCCACGGTTCGATCGGCTTCCAGGTCAACGGCGACCCGGACGATCCAGTCCCCGTCGACCTCGCCAACGCCTTCAAGTGGGCGGTCGGCCTCAACGTGCCCGCCTGCTCCTGGATCCAGCTCCAGGCCGAGCTGATGGGCACCAAGTACTCCGGCGGCAGCGACGGCGCGATCCTGCGCACGGGAACGGGCTCCAACAACACGTTCGACCCCAACAGCAACCCGCGCACGAACACGTTCGGGATCGGGCCGCAGACCAACCCTCTCGACCTCGTGATCGGCCCGGTCATCTGGATCAAGGGTTTCTTCATCCGTCCCGCCATCTCCTGGAACCTCAACTTCGACGATCGCGGGCTGAACTCCAGCAGCAAGAGCTGGACGGGCCGTCACATCTCGATCGGCTACCACCCCGGCTGGGGCTGCCGCGAGATCGCGGTGCCGCCGCCGCCGCCGCCGCCGCCGCCGGCCAACCGTCCGCCGACGGTGGTCTGCGAGATCGAGCGGACCACCATCCTGCCGGGTGAGAGCGTGCGCGTCCGCGCGACCGCTTCCGACCCCGACGGCGATCCCCTGACCTACGAGTGGAGCGCTTCCGCCGGCCGCGTGACCGGTACCGGCGCCACCGCTACCTTCGACAGCACCGGAATGACGCCGCCCGCGTCCGCCACCGTCACCGTCCGCGTCTCGGACGGCCGCGGCGGAACGGCCTCGTCGGACTGCCCGGTGCGCATGAACGCCATCGCGGTTGCGAAGCCTGAGGCCGTGACCTGCACCTCCGGTGGCTTCCCGCGGAACCTCGCTCGCCTGAACAACGTGGACAAGGCGTGCCTGGACGACGTGGCTTCGCGGCTCCGTACCGATCCTCGCGCTCGCGTGATCGTCGTCGGTCATGCGGACAGCCAGGAGCGGTACCCCGACGTGATCGCCCGGAAGCGTGCCGAGGCGGTGAAAGACTACCTGGTGAAGGAGCGTGGCATCGAGGAGAGCCGCATCACGACTCGCTCCGCGGGCGCCACCAAGCCGCTCGACACCGGTACCGACGCCGCTGCGCGCGCGCGCAACCGGCGCGTGGACGTGATCTTCGTTCCCGAAGGCGCCACGGTGCCCGAGGACGATGATTAAGGACTGACAGCTTAGATCTACACCACCAACTCGACGGTCGTGGGGCGCGGCGGCAACGCCGCGCCCTTTTTTATGCAGGGGGGAGCGCCACTCTTGATGGATGCTCCCCCCTACGCGCTTCGCGCTACCCCCCCTGCCGCTCGTCGCGGAGTGAATCCGCTCCTCGCTGCTTGCTGCTTGCCCTTCGCCGGGTTGTGCCACCCGTAGGATTTGCGAATCGGCGGCCGTGGAGCAGCGCAGGTTTGCAGGAGGCCAGGGGCGCTTCTGGTCGCGCGTCGCGAGCGAGGGCGTGCGGAGCATGCGAGCGCCACCTTGCCGGCATCACGTCCCCTGGTGCTCGCGCTCAAAGAAAGACGCGCGAGCGGTCGCAGCACGCCGGAGCGAGCGGCGCGACCAAGCGCCCCAAGCCCTTCCTGCACCGGCGGATGAGCCTGGGCGTGCGGGCACGTCTCTTGCTCTTGCCACGAACGCGGTCACCCCAGGAGCGCATCGCAGATGACCACCGGAGACCCTGAAATCCTTTACGAAATGGCACTTAACCCTTACACTCCCTATCGGTCCATGGCACCTTCATCGCGGAAGTTCGCACACGTCCTTGCAACGGCATTCGTGGCGCTGGCGTGGCCCGTATTGGGCGCCGCGCAGACGTGGGTCCCCGTGGGTCCTCCCGGCGGAGATGTGCGTGCGCTCGCGGCCGACCCGCACGACCCCCGCCGCATCTACCTCGGGACGTCGGACGGGGTTCTCTACCGGTCGGAGGACTCGGGCGCACACTGGCGGCGTCTCAGCCCCGGCTTCCCGCGCCGCGGTCAGAGCCTCGACGAGATCACCGTGGATGCCCGCGGCGTGGTCCTCGTCGGCTACTGGGAAGTGGGCGGCAGCGGCGGTGGGGTCGCCCGCAGCACGGACGGCGGCAACACCTTCACCCTCCTCAAGGGCATCGAGGGCCAATCGGTGCGCGCGCTGGCCGTCGCCCCCGCCAGCCCGCAGATCCTGGCCGCGGGGACCCTCACCGGCGTCTTCCGATCGATCGACGGCGGCCAGAGCTGGGCGCGCATCACTCCGCCCGATCACCCGGACCTCCGCAACTTCGAGTCCGTCGCCTTCGATCCGCAGGATCCGAACACGATGTACGTGGGCACCTGGCACCTCGGCTGGAAGACCGTCGATGGCGGCCAGAACTGGCTGCCCATGCACACGGGCATGATCGACGACTCCGACGTCATGACCCTCACCGTCGACCGCTGGAAGCCCCAGGTCGTCTACGCGACGGCCTGCACGGGCATCTATCGCTCGGACGACGCCGCCGCGCGCTGGACCAAGGTCAAGGGGATTCCTTCGAGCAGCCGCCGCACGCGGTCGTTCGCGCAGAGCCCGGACGACCAGAACCGCCTGTTCGCGGGCACGACGGAAGGCCTGTGGTCCAGTGAAGACAATTCCGCCACCTGGCGGCTCATCACGCAGAAGAACCTCATCATCAACGACGTGCTCGCGCTGCCCGGGGGCGTGGTGATGCTGGGAACGGAAGGCGCCGGGGTCGTGCGCAGCACGGATGGGGGCCAGACCTGGTTCGCCTCGAACGACGGCTTCTCCGAGCGGTTCGTGTCGAAGGTCGTGTTCGATCGGGTGGGGCGCCGCGTGCTGGCCGGCATCTGGGGCGACCGCAGCCATGGCGGCGTCTTCGCCGCGCCCGGACCGCGTGGGCCGTGGAGCCGGCTGGGCACGGGTCTCGAAGGGCGCGAGGTCCTCTCGCTCGCCCTGCTCGGCCGCCAGGCCCTGGCCGGCACCGACGACGGCGTGTTCGTCGCCGACGCGGAGACCGGAGCCTGGGCGCGCATGTCGACCGTCGTCGACGGCGTCGAAGTGCACCCGCGCGTGAAGGACCTCCTGGCCCTCCCGCCGCGCAACCTCGTCGCCGCCACCTCGAAGGGCCTGCTGCGCAGCAGCGACGGCGGCCGGACCTGGGTGCGTCCCGGCCTCGGCCTCGCCGACGAGGTGTCCGCGCTGGCCGTCTCGCCCAACGACATCGACGTCGTGGTGGCCTTGAACGCGCTGGGCGTCTTCCGGAGCGCGGACGGCGGCCAGTCCTGGACGCAGGTCTCCTACGGGTTCGGGGACGTCCAGCCGCACGCCGTGGCCTTCATGCCTTCCGACGACAAGGTCCTGCTCGCGACCACGAGCGGGGGCCTCTACCGCTCGGAGGACCAGGGCACGACGTGGTCTCGCGTCACCGGCGGGATCCCGTACTCCGACATCACGGGGCTCGCCATCCATCCCGACGGCCGGACGATCTACGCGAGCGACTTCACCTTCGGAGGCATCTTCCGGAGCGTGGACTCCGGGAAGACCTGGGAGCGCCTGCCCACGGACGGCCTCGCTTCCGATCATGTGTGGACGCTGGGCCTGGACCCCGCCGCTCCGGAGCGGCTCCTGGTGGCTTCACCGACGGGCGGCCTCCACCTGATGGTTCCCGCCGGCGCCGCCGCCGGCGCGGCCGGATCGCGCTAGCCCTTCGTGTGAGCGCGCGCACCCGCACCGGCGACGGGCCGGCGCAGCCACCGATTTCCGATGGTGGCCGCGAGCGGGTGCGCTAACATCGAGGCACTTCGTGACGCCGGGGCGGCCGGCGTCCCCTTCTCAAAAGGAGACCCCATGGTGATCCCCGCGATGTTGCTCATGGCGATCCTCAGCCCGACGCCCCAGGACGCACCCGCGCCGGCGCCGAAGCGCGCACACAAGGCGGCCAGAACCGGCAAGACGGCCAAGGCGGCCAAGGCGGCCAAGCCCGCCGCAGAGACGCCCGAGGCCGGCACCGCCTCCGCCGCCGCGCCCTCCGGCGGCTCCGCCAGCGACGAGATCCAGGCCGGGCTCAACGCGTTCGCGAAGAGGCGCTTCCCCCAGGCGCGCGAGGCCTTCGAGCGCGCGGTGGCGGCGGACCCCCAGAGCGCGGCCGCGCACTACTACCTGGGCTACACGATCTACAAGATCGCGGAGCCCAAGAAGCACGACTCGCCGGGCAAGAAGGAAGCGGCGGCGGAGTTCGCGAAGGCCTACGAGCTCGACCCCAACTTCAAGCCCGTCTGGGGCAGCCACCGGGGCTGACGAGGCTCGCCGCCGCGCCGTCCGGGCGGGTCAGAACGTCCCGCCGGTCTGATCGAGGAGACGGAAGAGCTGCTGGCGGAGGCTCGCCCGGGTCGCTTCCCATTCCGGTCGCCGGGCCAGGTTCGTGAGCTCGCTCGGATCGGTGCCGAGGTCGTAGAGCTCGTCCTCGTCGGGACGATCCGGGTAGGCCACGTACTTCCGTCCGAGCGTGCGGATCGCGAAGAGGCTCGGCACGACCGGGTAAACGCTGTCCGTCTCGTATTCGTAGAGGAACGAGTCCCGCATCGGCGCGATCGACTCGCCGTGGAGGAGCGGCGCCAGCGAGCGTCCCTGCATGGTGCCGGGGATCGGCGCCCCCGCCAGGTCGAGGATCGTGGGCGCGAGGTCGAGGTTCAGCGCCATGGCGCTCGACCGGCGGGCGGCGAGGTCGCGCCCCGCGACCACGAAGGGGACTCGAATCGATTCCTCGTAGGCGATCCGCTTGTCGCCCAGCCGGTGCTCGCCCAGGAACAGGCCGTTGTCGCTGAGGAAGAAGACGTAGGTCGAGCCGGTGAGCCCCTGGCTCTCGAGCGCGCTCACCACGGCCCCCACGCTCTCGTCGAGAGCGAGCAGGGTCCTCAGGTAGTCGAGCCGATAGGGATCGCGAGGTGACCAGGACGTGGGCGCAAGCGTCTGGGGCAAAGGGTCGGGACAGCTGACGTAGGCCGTGGGCTGCCCTCCGCACATCGCGTACCGCCGCTGCCACTCCGGCTTGTCCGCGAAGGTGTCCTCGAAGTTCGCGGGCTCCGGGAGCGCGAGGCCGGCCAGGGCGTCGGCGTGCCGCGGCGCCGGCTGGACGGGCTGATGCGGCGCCTTGTGAGAGAGGATCAGGAGGAAGGGCTGCGGCTGCGACGCGCGCTGGCGGAGCCAGTTGACCGCGTACTCCGTCAGCAGGTCCGTGATGTATCCGGTCCGCTTGAGAGCCTTGCCGTTCTCGTTGAGCAGGGGATCGAAGTAGACGCCCTGGCCCTTGAAGCTGAGCCAGTAATTGAATCCGGGCCGCGGCATGTCCGTGTGCGCATCCATGTGCCATTTGCCCACGAACGCGGTCTGGTATCCCGC
>WNFM01279924.1_pt1 | contig 32992 bp, 31 predicted proteins | sample 5400271 | NCBI WGS metagenome assembly WNFM01 (sample SAMN13153352, study PRJNA577476) | soil metagenome | isolation source: 60 cm saprolite on Douglas fir-dominated hillslope | place: USA:California | collected 2013-09-17 | reverse complement strand
GAGCATCCTCGCCGAGAAGGCGATGGTCTTCGCACAGGCAGTCCAGCCGCCGCCCGTGGCGGCACCGGCCCCGAAAGCCACAGCCGCGCGTGGCGCGGGTTCCGAAGACATCGAGAAGCTCGTGATTCGCTTGATCGGCGCCTACGAGGCGGGCGATGCGGACCGGCTCATGGGCCTCGTCGACGCCGGCGAGCTCGGCTTCTTCGAGACGCTGCGAGTGCGCGGCGTATTCATGGACTTTTTCCGCTCCACGCGCCAGCGGCGCTTGCAGCTCGATCGCCTCGCGTGGCAGGACGACGGCGGAAAATCGCGGGCGCACGGCGAAGCCACGATCGTCACCGAATACCTCAGCGATGCGGGGCCCACCTCGCGCAAGGTGCCGGTCGAGCTCGACATCGCGATCCGCGACGGCAAGGCGCGCATCACGCGCCTCGTGCTGTTCCCGAACGTCAAGTAGGACGGCCGTGCAGCATGCGCTTGCCACGCGATTCGCCATCGCGGCGCTTTCCCTCGTCCTCCTCTGGCGAATCGTGCAGGTGAACGCCGTTCTCTACGAAGACGATGGCCGCCCGCGCCTTCCTGTCGCAGCGGGCTCCGCGACCCTTCCCCCTACTCCCGCTGCGGAACGCGAGGCGCTCGCCGCGGTGCTGCGCGACAACCCCGCGCAGGTCGCCGCCTTGCTCGGGCTCGCCAGGGAATACGAGCGTGGCCCGGATTCGTCCCTCGTGGGGCCGATCTACGCGACGGCCCTGAGCCTTGCGCCGCTCGATCGTGACGTGCTCTACGCGTCAGCCGCGTTCTATCTGCGTAGCGGGCAAAGGGAGCAGGCCATCGCCCTCCTCGCGAGGCTGGTCGATCACTACTCCGAGTCTCGCGAACGGGTCTTCCCCGTGCTCGCCGCAAGCCTCGCCTCGGGGCAGGACGCCGCCGCATGGCAGGCGCTCCTCGCGCAGGACGCCCCATGGCTGGGCGCGTTCGTAGTCGCCACGTGCCGGCGCGGGACCGATCCCCTGCTTCTCGCGCCCATCGTGGCGAAGCGAGCCGCCCTCGGGAGGACGACCCAGGAGGAGACCTCCTGCCTGGTCGATCGCCTGCGGGTCGCCAACCGATGGAGCCAGGCATACCAGGTGTGGCTCAATTCGCTTCCTCGCGAGCGCCTCGCGAACGTCGGCTTGGTGTTCAACGGGGCATTCGAATACGCGCCGGCGAACGCCGGATTCGACTGGATCGCGGACCTGGGTGCGGAGCGCCAAACGGGACACGTGGTCGAGCTGGCGACTGGCCCCGGAGTGCAGGGCAAGCGAGCGCTGCGCGTGACCTACAACGGACGGCGCCAATCGGGTGTGCCCATCGCCCAGTACCTCGCGCTTGCCCCCGGCACGTACGATCTGAGCGCCTCGGGCCGCCCCGACGGGTTGCGTCTCGGCAAGGGTGTGCAGTGGATGGTGCGCTGCGTGGCCGACGGTGTCCCTGGCGTGGCGATCGCCTCCTCGGAGCGCTTCGTCGGGTCGAGCGAGTGGCGGCCGTTTTCCTTCGAGATCGTCGTGCCGGACCGATGCGCGGGCCAAGTGCTGCGGCTCGAGCTTGCCGGCGCCGACGAAGGAGCCGCGTACCTGAGTGGTGTGGTCTGGTTCGACGGTATCGTCCTGCGGCGGCGAGCGCGTTGACCGTCATGCCACTTCCCCATACCATGGCCGCCGAAGGGGGACGCGTCCCCCGGAGAGGACTTCGATGGACAAGAAACTAGGGTTGGGGGTCGTGCGCACGATTCAGGCGGCGCTGCTCGCTGTCCTCGTGGCGCCCTTGGCTCACGCGCAGCCCGCGGACCGCGCGGTGGCGCATCTCAAGCAAGTGACGGGAAACGTGCTGGTGAGCCGCGAATCGGGACTCGCCGCGGCCGACGAGGCGCTGCCGCTTACCAAGGGGACGCGCGTGATAACGACCGCGCACTCCGAGGTGATCGTGGTCTACGACAATGGCTGCGAGGTGAAGCTCAAGCAGAACCAGCGCTTCGAGGTCGTGACGGACAAGCCATGCGCGGCGCTGATTGCGCAGGCGGAGTCGATCCTGCTCGAGCCCGAAGGCGCGGCACTGGCGACGACGACGGCGTCGGGTGTTACCGCCATGCTGCTGGCGCCGGCGTTCAATGCGGGCGTCGCGGGGGTCGGCGCTATCATTCTTGATCGCCAAGGCACGAAGGTCAGCCCGAATTGATCGAGCCCGCCACGGGCAGTTCACGAGAAAGCACGGGGCCGCATGGCCCCGTTTTCTTTTGGATAGCGGCTTTCCTGCTGGCGGCGGCGCCGCTGTACCGCGGCGGCAATCGCCCGCTGGCGCTGCTCGCGCTCGAGTGCGCCGGACTGCTGGGCCTCGCGACCATCGCCTGGTATCGCGGGCGGGCGGCCGCAGCGGGCCTGCCTTCGACGCTCGCCTGGGGCCTCGCGATCCTCCTGGTCACGCCGCTCGTGCAGCTGGTGCCGGTGCCGTTTTCGTGGTGGGCGGCCCTTCCGGGGCATGGGGATTACGCTCACGTGCTGGACCTCACCGGCGCTGCGGCCGAGGCGCCGCTGCACGCCCTCACGCTCAACCCGCGGGCGACCGAATACTCCTGGCTCGTGCTCATTCCGTGCCTTGCGATCTTCCTCGCCGTGCGTGAGCTTGAGCGACGGGAGCTGCGCCGTCTCATCATCCTGCTGGTCGCGATTGCCATCGGGGAAGCGCTGCTCGGCATCGTGCAGGTGGGAGCGACGCGGGGCTCGCCGCTCCTCCTGGAAAACCCCTACGGCGGCGGCGCGGCGACCGGCACCTACATCAACAAGAATCACTTCGCGGCACTGATGGCGATGGCGTTGCCGATGCTGATCGCGCTCTGGGCGACGGACCTTCGCCCGGCGATCAATGCGCGTGGCGAGCGCATGCGTGAGCACCCGCGCGGCGCCGACGTGCAGCTCGCGCTGCGCATTCTGTTTTCGCTTGGCGTCGTGCTGCTCCTGGTCGCCCTGCTCTTCACGCGCTCGCGCGCCGGAATCTCGTGCGGCCTTGCTGCGTTCGCCGCGGCGAGCCTCGCCCTGGTGCATCGCTCGCGGTCCGTCGCCATGCGCGCGGTGCCGATCCTGGTCGCGCTCACGGCGTTGTCCCTCGCGGCCTATGTCGGTCTCACGCCGATCCTCGAGAAGTTCGCGCCCGAGGAGATTTCCCTCGGTTATGAAGGGCGGATGACGATCGCGAAGGCGACGGTGCAGGGCGCGCTCGACTTCCTGCCGCTCGGCAGCGGGCTGGGCACCTTCGCCGACGTCTTTCCGCGCTACCAGGTCGAACGATTGCCCGGGTACGTCGATCATGCGCACAACGATTACCTCGAGGCATTCCTCGAGCTGGGGGTGGCGGGGGTCGCGGCGATGGTGCTGATGGCGATCGCCTACCTCGCCGGCTGGCAGCGAATCGCGCGCGAGGGAACCACGCGCACCCTTCCGCTTCTCCAGGGTGGGGCCGGTCTCGGGATGCTGGCGGTCATCGTGCACGGCCTGTTCGACTTCAACTTCCACATTCCCGCCAACGCGATCTGCTTCTCGTTTCTCGCGGGAGTCTTCTTCCTTACTCGGGTCGAGGATCGCGCGTAAGGAGCTGGCGCACCGCCTCGGCGGCCGGGCGCGCCTCGAACAGCACCGCGCAGACCGCTTCGGTAATCGGCATTTCGATGCGGCGCGCGCGTGCGTGATCGAGCGCGGCCGGCGCCGAGCTCACGCCTTCGGCCACATGGCCGAGGTCCGCGAGCGCCTCCTCGAGGTGGCGGCCTTGCGCGAGGCGCACTCCGACCTCGCGGTTGCGCGACAGCTCGCCGGTGCAGGTGAGCACGAGATCTCCGAGTCCCGCGAGGCCGGCAAAGGTCTCCGGCTGGCCGCCCATCGCGACGCCGAGGCGTGTGATCTCCGCCAGGCCGCGTGTGACCAGCGCGGCGCGCGCGTTGCGGCCCAGGCTCAGCCCGTCGCTGATGCCCGCCGCGATCGCGATCACGTTCTTCAGCGCGCCGCCGAGCTCAACGCCGAGCACGTCCCGGCTCGAGTAGATGCGCAGCCGCGCGCTGTTGAGAGCGGCTGTGGTGGAGGTCGCGAAGGCCTCGTCGGCCGATGCGAGCACGACGGCGGTCGGCATGCCACGCGCCACCTCGAGAGCGAAGCTCGGCCCGGAGAGGGCGGCGACGCGCGTAGCGGAGGGCAGTGCTTCGGTCACGATCTCGTGCGGGAGCAGCCGCGTAGAGGTCTCGAATCCCTTGCACACCCATACCAGCGAGGGGGAGCTCGCATGCGTGGCGAGCGCGCGCGCGGTCTCGCGCAGGCCCGAGGTCGCGGTCGCGACGATCACGAGATCGCAGTCGCGCACTGCGCGCGCGAGGTCCGCTTCTATGCGGATCTCGGGCGGCAGGAGAACTTCGGGAAGGTAGCGGCTCGCGCGAAGGCGCGAGAGCGACTCGCAATCGGCTCGATCGCGCGACCACAGGGACACTGGGTGGGCGGCGCACAGCGACGCCGCAAGCGCCGATCCCCAGGCGCCGGCCCCGAGGATGGCGATCTTCACCTTCTACATCCCCCAGATGTGCGCGAGGCGGATGAAGCCCTGCTGCCCGTCGCGGTGGCGCACCTTGATCCAGCCTTCCGCGGCGGGCTCGAGAACCTCGAGCAGCACCTGCTTGTAGGCTTCGAACACGAGCGTGGAATTCGGCGAAGGGCCGGCGCGCACGTCGGCAAGGGGAACCGTGACGAGGACCGTCTGGCGATCTCCCAGCGACTTGTTCTCCACCCAGGCGACTTCGCCGTTCGCGTCGCGCACCTTGGTCCACTGGTCGAGCTTCACCAGGACCTCGAAGGGGTAGTTGCGCGTCGCGACGAACAGCTTGTCGGCCCTGACCGAAGGGGCGTCGTAGAGGACGGCGGGGCGCTCGCCGAGGGCGCGAAACTCCGCCGCCCCAGCCGCCGAGGCGGCGAGCGCAAGCGCGACTGCTGGGAAAGCGCCGGCTTTCACGCGTCCTAGTGCGAGCTTGGCGTGATGATCTGCGGCGTGGCCTGCGCCGTGGCGATCTGCTCGCGCTGCGCGGCGTAGATCGCCTCGAAGTTCACCGGGCTCAGGATCACGGGCGGGAAACCGGCGCGAACCACCGTGTCCGAGACCGCCTCGCGCGCGTAGGGAAACAGGATGTTGGGCACGGCGATCGCGAGCACCAGCTCGAGCTCGGCCGGCGGGATGTTGCGCGCCATGAAGATGCCCGCCTGCGCGACCTCGACCAGGAACAGGGTCTTCTCCTTCACCTTCGCGGTAACCGTCACCGTGAGGACCGTCTGGTAGACGCCTTCCTCAATCCCCGTCGTGTTGTGGTGCAGCTGGATGTCGACGTTGGGCGGGTCGCGCTCGAGGAAGCAACCGGGCGCGTTCGGGATCTCCAGGGAGAGATCCTTCACGTAGACCTTCTCGATCGAGAAGACGGGGGCGTTGTTCTGGGGTTCGTCCATGAAGATCCTTGGTGGGAATTCGCGTTGAAAGTCGGTCAGGTCGCCGAGAGGAGCGGTTCGAGTCCGCCCGCGCGGTCGAGCGCGGCGAGCTCGTCGTATCCGCCCACGTGCCGCTCGCCGACGTAGATCTGCGGCACGGTGCGCCGGCCCGTGCGCTCCATCATCTCCTGGCGGCGCGCGGGCTCGAGGTCGACGCGGACCTTCTCGATCTGGGTCACGCCCTTCGCCTTCAGGAGCCGCTCGGCCATGAGGCAGAAGGGGCAGACGCCGGTCGCGTACATGAGGACTCGCGCCATCGGCTCATTTCTCCACCGGCAGGCTCGCCTGCTGCCACGCCGCGAGGCCGCCCTTGAGCTGGTAGACGGCGGTGAAGCCCTCCCGCTTGAGGACGCGCGAGGCCGCGCCCGCACGCGTGCCGCCCTTGCACGTCACGATCACGGGCTTGTCCTTGTATTTCCCGATCTCGGCGAGGCGCTTCTGCAACTCGCCCAGCGGGATGTGCCGTGCCCGGGGAAGGTGGCCGGCGGCGAAATCGGGCTCGTCACGCACGTCGAGCACCAACGTCGGCCCCTGGTTCATCAGACGGGTCGCCTCGAACGTGCCGATCTCCGCGGAGCCCGCGGCAAGGCGCGCGATCTCGGGCCAGAAAAGCATCACGCCGCTCGCCAGGAAGAGGGCGACGAGCGCGAGGTTGTTGAGGATGAAGTCGCCCACGATCGAAGGCATTCCCGCGGGCGGGACGGCCTGCAAAAAGGGAGAATTTTACCCTATTGCCCACTCGAGGAGCCACACCTGCGGGGGCCGCGCCGCGTTTGCTAGACTTCGCGCATGAAGAAGATCGTGCTGCTTCGCCACGGCGAGAGCGAGTGGAACAAGGAGAACCGCTTCACCGGCTGGCAGGACGTGGACCTGTCGTCGCGCGGCGTCGAAGAGGCCCGCGCCGCGGGGCGGATGCTCGCCGCGGCGGGCTACGACTTCGACGTCGCCTTCACCTCGGTGCTCAAGCGCGCCATCCGCACGCTGCATCTCGCGCTCGAGGAGATGGATCGGCTGTGGCTCCCGGTCGACAAGGACTGGCATCTCAATGAACGCCATTACGGCGCCCTCACCGGACTCGACAAGGCCGAAACGGCGGCCCGCTACGGCGAGGAGCAGGTGCTCGTCTGGCGACGCAGCTACGACGTGAGGCCGCCCGCGCTGCACGCGGCCGACGAACGCAATCCCACGCGCGACCGGCGTTACGCGGCGCTGCGTCCCGAGGAGCTGCCGCTCACCGAATGCCTGAAGGACACGGTGGCGCGGGTCATCCCCTGCTGGCAGGAGCGCATTGCTCCACGGGTGGCCGCCGGCGATCGCGTCCTCGTCGCGGCGCACGGCAACAGCCTGCGCGCATTGATCAAGTATTTCGACGCCATGTCGGACGAGGCCATCGTGAGCGAAAACGTGCCGACCGGGATCCCGCTCGTCTACGAGCTCGACGACAAGTCGCTGCGTGGGGTGCGCCGCCACTACCTTGGCGATCCGGACGCGGTGACCAAAGCGATGCAGGCGGTCGCCGGACAGGGAAAGGCGCGGTAGCGGCATGGCGCCGGCGCGCGTGGCGCGCCTCTGCGGGCGGGTTCTCTTCGTTCTGCTCGCCGCGCGCGGCGCGGTCGCGTTCGCGGCACCCGTGAGTGAGTCGGAGCTGCGGGATCTTCGCGGACGCATCGAGAAGCTGCAGGAGGAGCTCGCGGCGGCGGAGGAATCGCGTGGCGAGGCGGCGGGAGCGCTGCGCGCGAGCGGGCGTGCCGTGAGCGAAGCGCAGCGCGCGCTCTTCGATCTGTCGCAGCAACGTCGCACCCTCGAGGCGGAGCTCGAGGCGATCGCGAAGCGCGACCGGCAGCTGCGCGCCGAGGTGAGCGAGCACGAGGCGCTCGCCGGCCGGCTGCTGCGCCTGCAGTACCAGCAGGGAGCCCCCGACCGGCTGCGCCTTGCGCTCGAGGGGCGCGACGCGGCGACGGTCGCGCGCCACATCGCCTACTACGGCTACATCCAGCGCTCGCGCGCCGCGCTGATCGCCGAGCTCGCACGCAAGCGCGAAGAGCTGGGCGCGCTCCTCGCCCAGGCCCTCGCCCGGCGTGACGCGCTGCGCGACAACGAGACGGCCCAGGCGCGCGAGGCACGCAACCTGGAGAAGGAGCGAGCGGCACGCGCGGCGGTGGTGGCGAGGCTTGCCGACGAGATCAGCCGCGGGCGCCGCGAGATCGGCCGTCTCAAGCGCGATGAGGCACGGCTCTCGAAGCTGGTCGAGCGGATCGCGAAGGCCCTGACGGTGCGTCCAGCTCCGGGAGAAGGCTCGCGCGGCCGCCCCGTCGACCGGGTCGCGGACGCTTCGGTCGCGTCCAAGGCGTTCGCGAGCCTGCGCGGACAGCTGCGGCTGCCGGTCCGCGGCGAGCTGATGAACCGCTACGGCGAAGCGCGCGAAGAAACCGGCGCGACCTGGAGGGGACTCTTCATCCGCTCCGTTTCAGGTGAAACCGTTCGCGCTGTCGCCGACGGCCGCGTGGTGTACGCGGACTGGCTGCGAGGTTTCGGTAACCTCTTGATTCTTGACCACGGCAAGGGCTACATGAGCCTCTACGCGAACAACGAAAGCGTCCTTCGGCAGGTGGGCGATTCGGTGCGCGCGGGCGACCCGGTTGCAAGCGTAGGAGCATCGGGCGAAGCCGCGGAATCGGGTCTATACTTCGAGCTACGTCGCGACGGGAAACCGTTCGATCCGCTGAGTTGGGTGGCTCCGTGAGCCGCCGGCAACGTGGCGCGACAGACCCGAACTCGCGAGGATAAAGACACGCATGGGCAAGAAATTTGGGCAACTCGGTCTGGTGGCATTCGGCGCGGCGCTCGGCGTGGCCGCGAGCTTGCACTTCTCTGCAGTCGCGGATCGCCAATCTTCCGCGCTGATGCTTCCTGTCGACGACCTGCGCCTCTTCAGCGAGGTGTTCGGTCGCATCAAGACCGATTACGTCGAGCCCGTCGAGGATCGCAAGCTCCTCAAGGAAGCGATCAACGGAATGCTCACGGGCCTCGACCCGCACTCGGCTTTCCTCGACCAGGAAGCCTATCGCGACCTGCAGGTCGGCACGCAAGGCGAATTCGGCGGGCTAGGCATCGAGGTGGGCGCCGAGGACGGCTTCGTGAAAGTCGTGGCCCCGATCGAGGACACGCCGGCGTACCGCGCCGGAATCCAGGCGGGCGACCTGATCATCAAGCTCGACGAAGTGTCGCTCAAGGGCATCTCGCTCAGCGACGCCGTGAAGAAAATGCGCGGCAAGCCCAACACCGACGTGAAGCTCACGGTGCTTCGCAAGGGCGAGCAGCAGCCGCTCGAGTTCATCGTTCGCCGCGACGTGATCCGGGTGAAGAGCGTCAAGGCCCGCATGCTCGAGCCCGGCTACGGCCTCGTTCGCATCACCCAGTTCCAGGAGCACACCGGCGAGAACCTCGTCGTCGCCATCAACGACCTCTACAAGCAATCGGGCGGCGAGCTCAAGGGCCTGGTCCTCGACCTGCGCCTCAATCCGGGCGGGCTGCTGAACTCCGCCGTCGCCGTCTCCGCGGCCTTCTTGCCGAAGAACGCGCTCGTGGTCTATACCGACGGGCGGACCGAAGACGCGAAGATGCGCCTCACCGCCGCCAAGGAGAACTACGTCCGTGGCGCATTCAAGGACGACTTCCTCTCCAAGCTGCCGGCATCGATCAAGACTGTGCCCATGGTGGTGCTGGTGAACGGCGCCTCCGCTTCGGCCTCCGAGATCGTCGCCGGGGCCCTGCAGGACCATCATCGCGCGACGTTGGTCGGCACGCAGACCTTCGGCAAGGGCTCGGTGCAGACCATCCTGCCGCTGCCGAACAACCAGGCCGTCAAGCTCACGACGGCGCGCTACTACACGCCGGGCGGACGTTCGATCCAGGCCAAGGGCATCGCGCCCGACATCGTGGTGGAAGATGCCGCCGACGCCCGCGTGCTGCTTCGCGAGGCCGACCTGCAGCACCACCTGTCGGTCGAGGAAGACAAGAGCGTCGACCCGGCCGCGCGCGGCGCGAAGCCGACCGACAAGATCATCGCCGGTCCCGCCGCGGGGCAGACAGCCGCGCTGAGCAAGCCCGTCGCGAAAGCCGACGTCAAGGCCGACGCCAAGGACGCCAAGAAGGAAGACCTGCAGCTGGCCGCGGCGCTGAACCACCTCAAGGGCCTTCCGATCGCCGCGCCCGTAGCCACCACGGCCGCCGTCACGACGAAGTAGCGGCGGCCCTCGGGCCCGCGATGGACGATCGCCAGCGCCTTCGCTACAGCCGCCACCTGTTGTTGAACGAGTTCGGCGAGGAGGCGCAGGAGCGCCTCCTCGCTTCCCATGCCCTGGTGATCGGCGCCGGCGGACTCGGCTCCGCCGCGCTTCTCTACCTCGCTTCGAGCGGCGTCGGCCACATTGTCGTATGTGACGGCGACAAGGTCGACCTCACCAACCTGCAGCGCCAGGTGATCCACCGGCTCGATGCGCTCGGCCAGCCCAAGGCTTCTTCCGCGGCCGCGACCCTGGCGCGGCTCAATCCCGACATTCGTGTCGAGGCCCTCGAAGAGCGCGCCGGCCCCGAACGGCTCGCGGCCCTGGTGCGGGCCGCCGACGTAATCCTCGATTGCTCGGACAACTTCGCGACGCGTCATGCGTTGAACAGGGCATGCGTCGCCGCTCGCAAGCCCCTGGTATCCGGGGCCGGCATCCGCTTCGACGGCCAGGTGGCGGTATTCGACCTGCGCCGCGCGGACGCGCCGTGCTATCACTGCCTGTTCGCCGAGGATGCGGAGGCGATCGAGGAGCGTTGCGCCACGATGGGCGTCTTCGCTCCCCTGGTGGGTATCGTGGGCACGTTCCAGGCGCTGGAGGCGATCAAGCTGCTCACGGGCATCGGCGAGACCCTTGCCGGCCGCCTGATGCTGTTCGATGCGCTCGCAAGCCGCTGGCACGAGGTGCGGCTGGCCCGCGATCCGCAATGTCGCGTCTGCGGCGCCCAGCGCGCCGCAGCCTAGGAGAAAGCAGATGAATCCGGCATTCCTGGCCCGCATCGCGTTCATCGCCGCGGCCGCGTTCTGCGCCACGGCTTCGGCGCAAACGCTCTACAAGCTCGTCGACAAGAACGGCAAGATCACCTATTCGGAGACGCGGCCGAAGGAATTCGACGGCCAGGTGATCGAGCTCAACATCGATCCCAATGCCAATCGCGCGGTCCTGCCCAAGTACGACCCCACCAAGAACCCACCGGGCGCGATGACTCCGGAGGCGATGGCCAACATCAACCAGGCCCAGCAGAAGCTCGCCACTGCGAAGAAGGCGCTCGACGACGCGAAGGCGAACCCCGAGATGCAACGCATGGGCAAGGTCGGAGGCGGCGCGCGCGAGGTGGTGTCTGCGGAGTACGAGGCGCGCGTCGCGAAGCTCGAGCAGGATGTGCGTGACGCGGAGGAGGCCGTCCGCAGTGCGTTGCCCACGCCGCGCTGAGGGCTCGATCGCGCTGCTAGCCCGCGGGGCCGTGCTCTTGGCCCTCACGCTCGCCATCGCACTGCCTGCCGACGCGCAGCAGCGCACGCTCTACAAGTGGACCGACCGCGACGGCAAGGTCCAGTACAGCGACAAGCCGCCCACCGGCTTCACCGGTGAAATCGAGCGCCTGGAGATCGACCCGGCGTTGAACGCCACGCCGGGCCTCCGCGCACCGGAGGCTGCCGCCCCCAAGCCCGCGCCCAGCGACATCGCCAGCAAGCGCCGCGCGCTGCGCGAGCGGTTGCGGGCCATGCTTGATGGAGCGCGGGCCAAGCTCGAGCTTGCGAAGGCGAGCCTCGCCGTGGCCGGCGGACCCGACGATGACGAACGCCAGGTGCTCCAGCAAAAGTTCGCCAGGCAAGTGCCGGGGACCGCGAGCGCGCGCGGCAACTGCCGTCCCATCAAGCAGGATGGCGGCGTGGTGTTCCTGTGCCCGACGCTGGTTCCCAACGAGTCGTACTACGAACGCCTCGGCAAGCTCGAGGGTGCCGTTCGCGATGCCGAGGCCGAGGTTGCCGCGGCCGAGGAAGCCTATCGCCGCGGCGTCGACTGAGGCGCGCTCGCCGCCTGCGCGAGGTCCCAGCGAGGCAATACCGCAAATCCAGAGCCGGCCTCGAGCCCGTGGGGATACTTGAGCGCCGCGGCAAAGGCGATCATCGCGCCATTGTCGGTGCATAGCCTCAGCGGCGGAAAGAAAACCTTGGCCCCGCGCGCGGCGGCGCTCGCCACCAGCCGCTCGCGCAGCAGCGTGTTCGCCCCGACGCCGCCGGCGACCACGAGGCGATCGAGCGCTTCGCCTTCGAGGGCGGCGACGCACTTGGCGACGAGCACATCGACGATCGCCTCCTGGAAGGACGCGGCCAAGTCGGCGCGCGTGGTCTCATCGAGGTTGCCGAGCGCTCGAATGCGCAGGAGCGCCGCAGTCTTGAGCCCGCTGAAGCTGAAATCGAGCGTGCCGCTCGAAAGGAGCGGGCGCGGGAACGCGAAGCGGCGCGCGTTGCCGCGCTCGGCTAGTTTCGCGAGCGCGGGCCCTCCGGGATATTCGAGGCCGAGTAGCGTCGCCGTCTTGTCGAAAGCCTCTCCGGCGGCGTCGTCCTGCGTCTCTCCCAGGAGGGCATAGCTTCCCACACCGCTCACCCGCATGAGCTGCGTGTGGCCTCCCGAAACCAGCAGCGCGAGGAAGGGGAAATCGGGGCGCGGCTCGACCATCAGCGGCGAGAGCAGGTGGCCTTCGAGATGATGGATCCCGACGACGGGGCGGCCGAGGGCGAGGCCGATGCCGGTCGCAACCGCGGCGCCCACCAGGAGCGCGCCACCGAGCCCGGGGCCCTGCGTGTAGGCGACGAGGTCGACGTCTTCGATGCGGCGCGCGGCCTGCGCGAGCACGGAGGCTGCGAGCGGCACCAGCTGGCGGACGTGGTCGCGCGAGGCAAGTTCCGGAACCACGCCGCCGTAGCGCGCGTGCAAGTCCGCCTGGGAATGCAGCGCATCGCCCAAAAGCCCGGCCGCCGTGTCGTAGAGGGCGACACCGGTTTCGTCGCAGGAAGTTTCGATTCCGAGGATGAGCACGGGGCGAGATAAGCAGGGAGAAGTTCGCCTCGGTCGCGCAGCCTTTCCCGAGGTGCAAATTGCTGATATTATGCTTGGTTTTCGGCAACACCCGCCCCCGAATCCCAGCCCCTATGCCCATCGTCCGAGTCAAGGAAAACGAACCTTTCGACGTCGCCCTGCGGCGCTTCAAGCGCGCGGTCGAGAAAACCGGCCTCCTCACGGAGCTGCGCGCGCGCGAGTTCTACGAAAAGCCCACCGCCGAGCGCAAGCGCAAGCATGCCGCGGCCGTCAAGCGCCGCTACAAGCGCATGCGCGCGCAAATGCTTCCCCCCAAGCTGTACTGATACTGGAGCGCCTGCGCGCGAGGGGCGCCCGCGCGGCGTCCGGCCAGTCTGAATTGCCGCGGCGAGCCGGGCCCTTGAAGCCCCGCTCGCCGCGATGTTTTTCCAGGAGCTATCCATGGCACTACGCGAGCAACTGAACGAGGACATGAAGGCCGCGATGAAGGCGCGCGAGGCCGAGAAACTGGGCGCGATACGCCTGCTCCTCGCGGCCGTGAAGCAGCGCGAGGTCGACGAGCGCATCACTCTCGACGACGGCGCCGTGATCTCGGTGGTGGAGAAGATGATCAAGCAGCGCCGCGATTCGATCGCGCAGTTCGAGAAGGCGGCGCGCCAGGACCTCGTCGACAAGGAGAAATTCGAGGTCGCGATCCTCGAAGGCTACCTGCCCAAGCAGCTCTCGCAGGGCGAGATCGAGGCGATCGTCGCCGCGGCGATCTCCTCCTCTGGCGCAAAGTCGCCGGCCGACATGGGCAAGGTGATGGGAGTGGTGAAGCCGCAGCTGGCCGGGCGCGCCGACATGGGCAAGGTGTCCGGGTTGGTGAAGGCGAAACTCGCCTCCTGAGCGCGGCATAATCGCCGCATGATCCCGCAGGAGTTCATCCAGTCCCTGCTCGGGCGCGTCGACATCGTCGACGTGGTGGATCGCTACGTGAAGCTCAAGAAGGCGGGGGCGAACTTCAGCGCCTGCTGCCCCTTCCACAACGAGAAGACTCCCTCGTTCACGGTCAGCCCGACCAAGCAGTTCTACCACTGCTTCGGCTGCGGGGCCCACGGCAACGCGATCGGGTTCCTGATGGAGTATTCGGGCCTCGCGTATCCCGAGGCGATCCGATCGCTTGCCGAAACCGTCGGAATGCCGGTCCCGGAGACCCGCTCACGTCCTGACAAGGCCGACGCTCCCGAGGCCCGCGGCTTGGCCGAGCGAATGCTCGAGGCGCTCGGCTACTACCGCGCCGAGCTCAAGAAGTCGAAAGCCGCGATCGACTACCTCAAGGGCCGGGGCCTCTCCGGGGAGATCGCCGCGCGCTACGGGCTGGGTTTCGCCCCCGATGGATGGCAGAACCTCGAGGCGGTGTTCTCCGATTACGCCACCGGGGCGCTCAAGGACACCGGCCTCGTGATCGACAGCGAACCCGGCGAAGGCGAGAAGAAGTCGCGTCGCTACGATCGCTTCCGCAATCGCGTCATGTTTCCAATCCTCGATGCCCGCGGCAACGTGATCGGCTTCGGCGGGCGGGTGATCGGCGAAGGGGAGCCGAAGTACCTCAACTCGCCCGAGACGCCGCTCTTCGAGAAGGGGCGCGAGCTCTATGGCCTGTACCAGGCGCGGCGCGCGATCCGCGACGCGAACCAGGTGATCGTCGTCGAGGGATACATGGACGTGGTCGCGCTGGCGCAGCACGGGATCGACAATGCGGTCGCCACGCTGGGCACGGCGACGACCCCATTCCATGTCGCCAAGCTGCTGAAGCTCGCCGACCAGGTGGTGTTCTGCTTCGACGGCGACGCCGCGGGCCGCAAGGCCGCCTGGCGCGCGCTCGAGGTGTCGCTGCCCGCGCTCGCCGACGGCAAGGTCGTGAGCTTCCTCTTCCTGCCCGCGGATGATGATCCGGACACCTTCGTACGCCGCCTCGGGAAGGCCGCATTCGAGGAGGCGGTCGGGAAGGCGAAGCCGCTGTCGCAATTCCTCTTCGCCGAGCTCGCCTCGCACGTCGACATGTCGGCCGAGGAAGGACGCGCCGCGCTGCTCGCGCAGGCGAAGCCCCTGCTGGTGCAGATCGAGGCGCCGGCCCTGGCCGCCATGCTGCGCCGGCGGCTCGCCGAGCTCGCGCGCCTGTCGCCCGCGGAGATCGAAGGGCTGATTCCACCGCGAGCCGGGCAGGAGCGCGCGGCCCCGCCGCCGGGGCGCTTCGCACGCACGACCCCGCGTGGCGTGGAATCGCGTTTGCTGGGCCGCATCCTGGTGCGCCCCGAGCTCGCCTCGACCATTCCCGACGAAGCGCTCCGGGGCCAGGGACCGGGCGCGGCGGCTTTGCGGGCGGCGGCGGCCTTCTTCAAGGCACAACGGGGTGCGACTCTGGGGCAAGCGAGCGCTTACTTCGAAGGCTCCGAGCACCAAGCTGCGATTGCCGATGCATTGTCCGAGCCCCTTTTGAATCAGGCCGACAGCCCCGATTTCGATATGGACTCCGAGGTGGCGGACCTGGTCGAGAAGCTTCGCGGCGAGCAGCTCGCGCGGCGGCGCACCGAGCTCGTGCGGTTGCTCGATGCCGGGACGGCCACGCCGGAGCAGCGCGCCGAATATGACGAGCTGCACGCGCGCCTGGCGACTGCAAAATCCGGGAATCCGACCCCGGAAGAGCGGTCAAAACTCTGATAGAATTGACGGTTTTCCCGAGACGATAGCGGACGCCCATGCGCCCCCCCAAAGCCAGCAAGGAGCACCACAAGGCCGAGGTCAAGCTCGCCGAGGTGGAGGCGCAGAAGAAGCGCCTGAAGAACCTCATCGTCCTGGGCAAGGAGCGCGGCTACCTTACCTACGCCGAGATCAACGACCACCTGCCCGACGACATGACGGACGCCGAGCAGATCGAGGGCGTGGTCACGATGCTCGCCGATATGGGCATCGCGGTGTACGACGAGGCCCCCGACGCCGAGCAGCTCCTCATGACCGAGGCCCCCGCGCCAATCGCGGAGGAAGACGTCATCGAGGAGGCCGAGGAAGCCCTTTCCACCACGATCGACGCCGAGTTCGGGCGCACCACCGATCCGGTGCGCATGTACATGCGCGAGATGGGCTCGGTGGAGCTGCTCACGCGCGAAGGCGAGATCGAGATCGCCAAGCGCATCGAGGACGGCCTCAAGCACATGATCCACGCGATCTCGTCGTGCCCGACGACGATCGAGGAAATCCTGCGCCTGGCGGATCTCATCGAGAAGGACGAGATGCGCATCGACGAGCTCGTGGACGGGCTGGTCGACGCCGACGGCGAGAGCGTGGTCGAGGAGGAAATGACCGAGGAGGAAGAGCTCGAGGAGCTCGACGCCGAGGAGCAGGAAGCCGAGGACGAAGCGGTCGCCAGCGCCGACCTCGAGCGCCTGAAGAACGACGCGCTGGTGCACTTCAACAAGATCCGGCGCCTCTACAAGAAGATGAAGAAGGTGCTCGCGGAGAAGGGCTACCGCTCGCGCGCCTACAAGGACCTGCAGGAAGACATCTCCAACGAGCTGCTCGCCATCCGCTTCACCGCGAAGCAGGTCGAGTACCTGTGCAACGGGCTACGCTCGCTGGTCGAGCGCGTGCGCGGCCACGAGCGCGAGATCATGGAGCTCGCCACGCGCAACGCCAACATGCCGCGCGCGCACTTCATCAAGGTGTTCCCCGGCAACGAGACCAACCTCAAGTGGGCCAACGAGGAGATCGCCTCGGGCAAGGCGTACGCGAAGGCGCTCGACCGCTTCAGGCCGGCGGTGATCGAGCAGCAGGAAGCCCTCATCGGGCTGCAGAAGGAAGTCGGCATCCCGATCAAGGACCTGAAGGAGATCGCGCGCCAGATGTCCACAGGCGAGGCGAAGGCCCGCCGGGCGAAGCGTGAAATGATCGAGGCGAACCTGCGCCTGGTGATCTCGATCGCGAAGAAATACACCAACCGCGGCCTGCAGTTCCTCGACCTGATCCAGGAAGGCAACATCGGCCTGATGAAGGCCGTGGACAAGTTCGAATACCGCCGTGGCTACAAGTTCTCGACCTACGCGACGTGGTGGATCCGCCAGGCCATCACTCGCTCGATCGCCGACCAGGCGCGCACCATCCGCATCCCGGTGCACATGATCGAGACGATCAACAAGATGAACCGCATCTCGCGCCAGATCCTGCAGGAGACCGGGCAGGAGCCGGACCCGGCGACGCTCGCGGTGAAGATGGAGATGCCCGAGGAGAAGATCCGCAAGATCCTCAAGATCTCCAAGGAGCCGATCTCCATGGAGACGCCGATCGGCGACGACGACGACTCCCACCTGGGCGACTTCATCGAGGACCAGGCCGGCCTCGCGCCGTCCGACTCCGCGCTATACGCGAGCCTCCGCGAGGCGACCAAGGACGTGCTCGATTCCCTCACGCCGCGCGAGGCGAAGGTGCTGCGCATGCGTTTCGGCATCGAGATGAACACCGACCACACGCTCGAGGAAGTGGGCAAGCAGTTCGACGTGACGCGCGAGCGCATCCGCCAGATCGAGGCGAAGGCACTGCGCAAGCTCCGCCACCCCTCGCGCTCGGAGAAGCTGCGCAGTTTCCTCGAGGGCGAGAGCTGATCGCTTCGCTGCGACGCCTGTCATCGGAAACGCCCGCGCAAGCGGGCGTTTCCATTTGCGGCGTCCTTCACAGCTCGAGGCGGGCGACCAGCGGCAGGTGATCGGAGGCGACGCGCGCGAGCGGGCTCGCATGCACCTGCACGCCACGCAGCATCGCTCCGGGGTGGCTCCAGATGCGATCGAGAGCGAGCAGCGGCAGGCGCGATGGAAAGGTGGCGAGCGCGGGCGTTTCCTCGAAGTGACGATGCAGGCGGCGAAGCGGCCGGCCCCAGAGGAACCACTCGTTCAGGTCTCCGAGCAGGACCGCGCGATCCTCCTCGCCCCAGGTGAATAGCCGCAGCAGCTCGAGCACCTGCGCGCGCCTTTCCGCGGGGCGCAGCCCCAGGTGCGTCGCTACGACGCGAAGCGGCCGGCCACCGCATTCGATATCCGCGGCGATGGCGCCGCGCGGCTCGCGCCGCCTCCAGGTCAGATCGCGCAGTCCCGAGGCCTTAACGGGGCATCGCGAGAGAAGCCCGTTGCCGTAATGGCCGCCGTCATGCGCGAGCGTCGCGCCGGCAATCGATTCAAAGCCGGTCTCCCGCGCGAGCCAATCGAGCATGTCATCGCCGAGCTGGCGCGACTCGACCTCCTGGAGCGCGAGCACATCGGCGTCGATCTCGCGCACCACGGCGAGGATGCGCTCCCAGTCGCGGCGGCCGTCCATGCCGATCGCGCGATGGACGTTGTACGACGCGATTCGCAGCGCACCCACTCGCGGCCCTCAGTGCGCCCTGCCGCGCAGGACTCGCTGGCCGAGGTAGGCCAGTGCCGCGATGACCAGCAATGCGCCGGCGATCAGCCAGCCGTTGACGCGCGCGGGGTCTTCAAGGGCCACGGCAAGCTGGTCGCTCAGGACCGTCGCCGCAAGCATGCCTGGGAGCATCCCCGCCATGGTGCCGAGGACGAAATGTCGCAGCCTCACGCGCATTGCGCCCAGCACCAGGTTCACGACCGGGAAGGGCGCCACCGGCACGAGCCTCACGAGCGCCACCGAGAGCAGCCCGCGCCGCTCCACCAGGCGCGCGACGCGGTGCAGGCGTTGCCCGGCGAGGCGCCTCAACGTGTCGGGACCGACCAGCCGCCCGGGAAGGAAGCTCACGACGCCGGCGATCACGGCTCCCGTCATCGCGAGCACGAATCCCTTCCACGGGCCGAACGCGATCACCGCCGCCATGGTCAGGATCCAGCGCGGAAACATGACGAGGCTCGCCGGCGTGTAGGCGGCGACGACCGCGATCGGCGCCCACCAGTAGAGCGAGAACGTCTCGGCGAGGCCCATGGCGTTTTCGCGCGTGACCAGGTGGGCGAGGGGCGAGGTGGTCCACGCGAGCGCCAGGCCCGCGGCCGCCGCGACCACGATTCCCAGCAAGATCACGACCCGCCGCGCCGCCGAGCGCTCCGCCGGCGGCGCCGGGGTGAGGTCGCGCACGATGGTCTCGAACACCGGCTCGCCCGGATCGCCGACCTCGGCCAGCGCCATCTGCGTCTGCGGCAGGTCCGGGGCTTCGAGGCGCGCGAGGCGGCGCGAATCGGTGCCGAGCGCCTCGATCGCCGCGGACATCGTTCCCGAGATTTCGATGCTCCGGGCGACCTCGAGCGGGTTCGTTCCAAGGTGCTCGGCGAGCAGGGAATCGCGAAAGGCGCGAATCGCCTCGCCGCGGCGCGCATCGCCGAGCGCTTCGATGACCACGTCGCACTCCGTGTCCATTCCCATGGATCGGTTGCTCAGGTTCGACGATCCGACGCGCAGCCACTCGTCGTCCGCGATCATCACCTTCGAGTGCAGGTCGATGCACGTGCCCGCCGGGAGGCCGGCCACGTGCGGATAGAGCGCGCTGAAGCGGGTGTGGCGATCGGCATCGCGCAGCGCGCGCACGAAGCGGGAGCGCAGGACCGTCATCGTGAGCTCCTCGAGCCAGCCGTGGCTCATGAGCCGGGTGACGAGGACGATCTCCGGCCCGTCGGGGCGCGCGAGCGACTCGGCCAGCGCCGCGGCGACTGTCTCGGAGGTGAAGTACTGGTTCTCGACGTAGATGTAGCGGCGGGCGGCGGCGATCATGTCGAGGTACAGCTGCTCGACGTGGCGCACGCCCGGATCGTCTTGCGCCGGCGGTGCGGTGCATGCGATCGCGGCATCGACGTCGCGCAAGCACGGCGCCAGCCCGGCTGGCCACGGATCCGAGGAGACCTCGACGAGCTCTACCGCTTCGCCGGTCGCCGCGCGCCAGCGCTGTCGAGCGATCTCGCCCACGGCCCGCGCCGCCTCGCCGTCGACCGCGATCATCACATCATGCATCGGGGGATAGGGAGCGCCGTTGAACATGCGCCGCGCATCATCGGGCTCGTGCGCCGGCGTGTCCCAGCGCCGGCCGGTGATGTCGAGGCCGCCGCAGAAGGCGAGGCGATCGTCGATGACCACGATCTTCTGGTGATGAGAGCCGGCGAGCGGGTGGGTGTCGTCGAAGCGAAAGTCGATGCGCCGATGCGGCTTCCACGCGAGGCCCGTGGTGTGGGGCAACTCGCGATCGCGGCCGTAGACGATCGGGAAGTCCCAGTCGAGGATGCGGATCCGAAGGCGCCGCTTGGCCGCCGCGAGGGCGTCGAAAAAAGCGCCCGCCGTGATCCCGTTTTCAGACGTGTCCGCGCCGAGCGGCGTACGGCTGTCGAAGTCCCAGCCGAGGACGATGATGGAGCGCTCGGCGCCTCGGCATGCGTCTGCAAGCGTCTCGAAGTACGCCGCGGCGTCGACCAGGAGCGCGACACGGCCCGCACGGGCCACGGCGGCGCAGTTGTTCCCGGGTCGAAACAGGCTCGAGGGCATGGGGCGGACGTGGCGCGCGGTAGCCGCGCTATCCCGTTCGACAGCCGATCGGCCGTGCGGTGCCCGAGGAGGCCTAGCCCAGCTGCGAGTTCATGTGCCGCAGGCGATCGGCGACCGCGCGCAGCATCGCCATGGCGAAGGCGGGCTGCACCTTGATCGCCTCGATGAGCCCGGCGCGATCGATGGTGAGGAGCTCGGAGAAGACGTCGGTAGTCGCGCTCGCGACGCGCGGCGACTGGTCGACCAGGGCCATTTCGCCGAAGACGCCGCCCGGGCCCACGCCCTCGAGCACCTTGTCCTTGATGTGGATGTACACGCGCCCCGTCTTCACGATGTACATGTACATCCCGGCCTGGCCTTCCTTCATCACCGGCTGCAGCGCCTGGTAGCGGGTGATGGACGCGCGCGGCAGCGCCGCCTCGAATTGCGCCAGCAGCTGCGGATCGAACACCGGCGCTTCGCGCGCGGCCGCGGTGGCGGCCATCTTGCGCGTCGCCAGGCGAGCGGCGACGAAGCGCACGCGTTCGAACATGATGCTCATCAGCATCAGCGCGAAATCCGGGTTCTTCGCGAGCGCCGCCTGGAGCTCGGCGTTATTGAGCGAGTACGCGAGCACCGAACCCTTGGCCGTGGCCGTGGCGCTGCGCGGCCGCTCGCTGATCACCGCCATCTCGCCCACGATCTCGCCCGCCTTCACGGAATCGAGGGCCCGGGCGCCGATGGTGAGGGCAACCTCGCCCTCGGCGACGTAGTACATGCGCGGCGCCTTGAACATGCCCCCCTTGGAGGCCTCCTCGAAGATCACCTGACCGGCGCCGAACTGCTCCTCCTTGCCCGCGGCCTGGAAGAACTTCTTCGCCATCTGCGCGTTGTAGAACTTGCTGCTGGCGGCCTTGGTCGGCGCCGACGAGCCTGGCGGCGGCGGGGGCTTGGTGAAGTCGAAGCCGTCGGGCGACGCGGGCTGCGGGACCTGAGGCTTGGTGAAATCGAAGTCGCTCATGGAGGGCGAAAAGGCGGCGGTTGCTAGAATCTTAGTCTTTTCGACGGGCCTGTAGCTCAGGTGGTCAGAGCAGGGGACTCATAATCCCTTGGTCCCTGGTTCGAATCCAGGCGGGCCCACCCCTTACGCCGGCGCCCTCAGGGCAGCGCGCACATCGAGTTACCCTCGTACACCCAGCCCTGCGCCTGCATCTGCGCCATGACGGAGTCGCTGGTGCTGTAGCGGTGGTTCGAGTCATTCTGTGCCGCGCGATTGTTGTAGGCGCGGTTCACCGCGAGATAGCCGTCGGGACACGAGAGGTCGGCGTTGATGGGGCGGATGTAGAAGCTGATTCCTTCGTAGGTCCAGCCGATGCTGCGCTTCACTGAGGCGCATTCCGCGCTGTCCGACGTATAGAAATGCGAGTTCGGCCCGATACCTGGAGTGCCATAGAAGCGGCAAGTCGCAGCAGTGCCGGGCGGAGGAAGCGGAGGGGGAACGGTCCAGGCCCGAAATGCCTGTCCGGTGAGCTCCCATCCGGGACCCGCGCTGCCGTGCAGGATGCCGTCGGTCTCGCCCGCGCTGTTGGTGATGAAGTAATGCCCGATGATGGTGTTGTAGAACTCGAGCGTCGGCGCCTCGCCCGTGGTGCCGGCGAACGGCTGGTGCACATCGACCACCAGGTGGTCCAGGCGCCCGCCGGCGACGCCGTTCATGCGGATGAAGCGCGCCATCGCGCCCGGATCGGTCGGCACGCCGAGGTAGGCATCGAGGAAGGTGATCATCCAGGTGAAGAGGTCGCCCGCGTCCTCGGGGCGGAATTCGTGCTGGCCGCCGATCAGCTCGACGAGGTAGCGCGAGCCCTGGAACTTGTCCATCGCGCGCTGCATGGTGCCGATCGGCGCCGTCGTGTCCGCGGTTCCCGAGATCGCGAGGTACGGGCGATTGACGCCCCTTGCGCCTTCCTGGCTGTCGCAGAACGCCGGCAGGAAGGACCACCCTGCGAACGGCACGTATCCGACCGCCGCCTTGATGCGCGGGTCGTGAACCGGATCGGAGCATCCACCGAGTGAGTTCGAGGTGAGCTTGGCACCGAGAAGCAGCGCCATCGCCTCGCCGCCGAGGCTCGCGCCGAAGCCGCCGATGCGATCGGTGTCGACGCCCGGCGCGAACCCCGCATTCGAAAGGAGCACGTCGGTCATCGCCTTGAGCGACAGGGGGCGCATCGCCTGCATCTCCGCCACTTCGGGGAAGAAGAAGAACAGGTAGAAGAGGTCGCTCACATCCTCGATGCGCACGCGTGAGAAGCGCGGATCGCCGTGGAAGGGCGCCGCGACCACGTAGCCCTGGGCGGCGAGCGCCACCATCACCTGCACGTAGCCCTGGCTGATCGGGCTGCCGGTCAATCCGTGCGAATACACGATCAGGGGCAGGCGCGCCGGCTGCAGGATCGGGGACGCTGGAGGCGGCAATCCGAACGCGAAGAGATACTCGTTGGTGTCGATCAACTTTGGCGGCGCGCCGGCGGGTTGCATGTGCGGGATGACTTCGCCGGTGCCGGGAAGGACGTAATCGGGATCGGCATTGGATCGCGACGTCGGGTGGCAGACGATCATGACGAACGGCACGGTACGGCCGAAGCTGTTGGGATAAAGCGCGGGCTGAAACGGGATCGGCGCGTTGAACTGGAGCGTGGCTTGCGGATTGGCGAGGATGTCGGTGATGTAGTGCCCGTCGCGCCCCTCCCAATAATCGGAGGCGCTGAGGCCGGGGGCGATGCGCGATGCGTTCTGGGCGATGTTCGAGCAGGCCACGGCGAAGCGGCCCGGCGCGATCGGCGAGACGAGGTTCACGTGATTGAGCGCGGCGGCCGGCCATGCGCACCCCAAGCCGACGAGGAACGCCGCCCAACGCAGCGCGCGGCCCCAGGTTCGGCGCGAGGTAGAATCCACCTCCCGATCACAGGATTCGCGGCGCCCGCCATGGAAGATGCCGACAAGCTGCGGCGCATCCTCAGGAAATCCCGGACGATCGCGGTCGTGGGCCTCTCGGCCCAATGGCACCGCCCGAGCTATTTCGCCGCCAAGTACATGATGGATCATGGGTATACGGTCATTCCGGTGAATCCAATGTACGACCAGGTCCTGGGGAAGAAGTGCTACAAGACATTGCGGGAGATTCCCGAGCCGGTGGACATGGTGGACTGCTTCCGCAAGAGCGCCGAGATTCCCGCGCTCGCCGCCGACGCCGCCGCCATCGGCGCCAAGGTCCTGTGGATGCAGCTCGGGGTGCGCAATCCCGAGGCGCGCCGCGTGGCGGAAGCGGCCGGGCTGGAGGTCGTCGAGGATCACTGCGTCAAGATCGAGCATGCGCGTTTCTTCGGCGGATTGGGGTGGGCGGGGGTGAACACCAAGGTGATCTCCGCCAAACGCGCGACATAGCGAAACGGAGGACGACAATGGAACCCTGGCTGATCTGGGTCGTAGCGGGCTTCGCGCTCATCATCGCGGAGCTCCTGAGTGGAACCTTCTACCTGCTGGTCATCGGCGTCGCGGCCTTCGCGGGCGCGATCATGGCGTACCTCGGGTTGGGCATCTTCGTGCAGGGCGTGACCGCCAGCGCGCTGGCGCTCGTCGGCGCATTCGTCGTGAACCGCTGGCACAAGGCCCAACCGAAGGGCGAGCCGGGCCGCGCCAATCTCCTCGACCGCGGGCAGCCGGTCGTGCTCGAGGGGTGGGTGAACGAGAGCGCGCGCATCGCTCGCGTCAGGTATCGCGGCGCCGGGTGGGACGCGCGCCTCGCGCGCCCCGAAGAGCATCCCGCGCCGGGCACCACGCTCTACATCGAGGGACAGGACGGCAACACGCTGCTGGTGGCGAGCGCGCCGCCGGCGCCGTAAGGCAACGAACAACCAAGGGAGGGCCGCATGTTCTGGAAAACCATCGTCGCAATAATCCTCACGATCGCAGTCGCGTCGGTCTCGCGCAGCACGGGGCTCACCGTGGTGACGTTCCTGGTCGCCATGGTGATCGTGCTGCTCGCCGAGGGCATGCGGATCGTTCCGCAACAGAACGCCTGGGTGGTCGAGCGGCTCGGCAAGTTTCACACGGTGCTCGAGCCGGGCTTCAACGTGATCGTGCCTTTCGTCGACCGCATCGCCTACCGGCATTCGCTCAAGGAAGTGCCGCTCGACATCCCCGAGCAGGTCTGCATCACGCGCGACAACACCCAGCTCGCCGTGGACGGCATCATCTATTTCCAGGTGGTCGATCCCAGGCTTGCCAGCTATGGGACCTCCAACTACATCCTCGCGATCACGCAGCTCGCGCAGACGGCGCTGCGCTCCGAGATCGGCAAGATGGAGCTCGACAAGACGTTCGAGAGCCGCGACGAGATCAACCACAAGGTGGTCTCGGTGCTCGACGAGGCGGGGCGCACCTGGGGCATCAAGGTGCTGCGCTACGAGCTGAAGAGTCTCACGCCGCCCGAATCGATCCTGCGGGCGATGCAGGCGCAGATCACCGCGGAGCGCGAGAAGCGCGCCGTGATCGCGACCTCCGAAGGCAAGCGCCAGCAGGAGATCAACATCGCCGACGGCCAGCGCCAGGCGGCGATCCTCGAATCCGAGGGACAGAAGCAGGCGCAGATCAACAAGGCCACGGGCGAGGCGGGAGCGATCGAGCTGGTCGCCACCGCGAACGCGAACGCCGTGAAAGCGGTCGCTGCTGCGATGGGAACGCCCGGGGCGATGGATGCCGCGAACCTCAAGGTGGCGCAGCAGTACGTGGAGGCGTTCGCGAACCTCGCCAAGACCGGCAACACGCTCATCATCCCGAGCAACATCGGGGACGTCGCGAGTGTCGTGGCGAGCGCGATGACGGTGATGGACCGCACGCGCACGGGACAAGCCGCCGCGAAATGAGAGGGTGATGGCTGATCGCGAGTTCGGCTTCGAGACGCTGTGCCTGCACGCGGGACAGATCCCCGACGCGCAGACGGGCTCGCGGGCGGTGCCGCTTTACCAGACGACGTCGTACGTCTTCGAGAGCGCCGACCACGCCGCGAGCCTCTTCAACCTGCAGACGTTCGGCAACGTCTACACGCGCCTTTCGAATCCGACCACGGCGGTCTTCGAGGAGCGCGTGGCGGCGCTCGAGAACGGCCGCGCCGCCGTCGCGACCGCCTCGGGCCAGGCTGCCGAGATGGTGGCGTTCCTCAATATTCTTCAAAGCGGCGACCACGTGGTGTCGTCGTCGAAGCTCTATGGCGGCACCTACACGATGCTCGCCGTCAACTTCAAGAAGCTCGGCATCGAGGCGACACTCGTCGATCCCGATGATCCTGAGAATTTCCGCCGCGCGATCAAGCCCAACACCAAGGCGCTCTTCTCCGAGACGCTCGGCAACCCCGCGATCAACGTGATCGACATCGCCGCGGTCGGGCGAATCGCGCGCGAGGCGGGCATTCCCTTCATTGTCGACAACACCGCGGCTTCGCCGTATCTCTGCCAGCCGCTGGCGCACGGCGCCGATATCGTCGTGCACTCGGCGACCAAGTTCATCGGCGGCCACGGAACCACGATGGGCGGCGTCGTCGTGGAGAGCGGCAAGTTCCCCTGGGACAACGGCAAGTTTCCCTCGATGACCGAGCCTTCCGCCGGCTACCACGGCGTGCGATTCTTCGAGACCTTCGGCGACTTCGGCTTCACCATGAAGGCGCGCATGGAGGTGCTGCGCGTGTTCGGCCCCGCGATCTCGCCCTTCAACGCGTGGCTGCTGCTTCAAGGCCTGGAGACGCTTCCGGTACGCATGGATCGCCATTGCGCGAACACCATGGCGGTGGCGAAGTTCCTGCGCGACCATCCGAAGGTGTCGTGGGTGAACTATCCGGGCTTGCCCGAGAGCCCCTATCACGCGCTCGCCAAGCGCTACATGCCGCGCGGCGCCGGGGCGCTCCTCGCCTTCGGCATCAAGGGGGGCTTCGAGGCAGGCGTGAAGTTCATCGAGGCGCTCACGTTCGTGAGCCACCTGGCCAACATCGGCGATGCGAAATCGCTGGTGATCCACCCAGCCTCGACCACGCACCGGCAGCTGAACGAGGAGGAGCTCGCGCGGGCCGGAGTGCCCCCCGATATGGTTCGCCTCTCGATCGGGCTCGAGAGCATCGACGACATCCTCTGGGACCTCGAGCAGGCTCTCGCGAAGACCTAGCGGCGATCCCCGTCGCCCAGCAGCTCGGCGGCTTCCTTCGCGCCGACCCCGAGCATCACGCTCCCGATCCAGCCGGCATAGGCGGAGACGCGCGCGTAGGTATCGCGGTCGCCCGCTTTGACGAGTCCCACGCTCGCGCGCTCGCGGCCGATCGCGATCCCGGCGACGAAGAGACCGTCGCGCGTCTCGACGATCGCGGGGGCGCCGTCCTCGTCGGAAGCCAGCGCGCCCTGGAGGTCGGAGGCGTCGTCGGGACCCTTCACCTCGAGCGCCATCGAGCGCGTCGCGACGCGATCGACCGTGTTGATGGCGGCGCGCGCCTTTCGGTCGGGCGCGGCCTCTTTTTCTCCGATCTTGCCGCCGCGCCCGTGGGCGACGAGCACCACCGGCTTCCCCGCCTCATCGCTCGAGCGGTAGAGGAAGATCGGCGTGATACCGGCGACGGGCTTGCGCAAAAGGATGAGCCCGATGTCGCCTTCGTTGAAGATCGCCTGGATCTCGTACTCCACGCCGGCGAAGCGCACCGGCGGGAGCGCCTTGTTCAGGGCGCGCAATCCGTTCGCAACCCGCGTTGACGTCAGCACCCAGCGCGAAGCAACCAGGACGCCTTCGCCTTCGAAGGCCAGCGGGATGCACGCGCCATATCGCGTCGCGAGCTCCAGGTATTCGGCGTCGTCGCGATCGGCGCGCATCAGGAGCGCGCCTGCGGGAAGCGCGGCAAGCGACGCGGCGACGAGAGCGAGGCGGGCAAGTTGCACCGCGCGAGTTTATCCGAGTAGAATTCAAACGAGCGTTTGAATCGGACGTTTGACCCCATGGCCGCTGCCCGTCCCGCGCGCAGGCACGTCGCGATCGACGCGACTTCCGCAGGTACCAAGACCCGCATCCTCGACGCCGCCGAGCAGCTCTTCATGGAGCACGGTTTCGAGGCGACGAGCCTGAGGAGCCTCACCGCGGCCGCGGGCGTGAACCTCGCCGCGGTGCACTACCACTTCGGGTCCAAGGAAGAGCTCTTCCAGGCGGTCCTCACGCGGCGCCTCGACCCGATGAACGTCGAGCGCATAAAGCTGCTCGAGCGCATCGAGCTCGAATCGGTCGGCAGGGCGCCATCCTGCGAGAAGATCCTCTTCGCGATGCTCATCCCGGCGCTGAAACTCGCGCGCGACGAGAAGCGCGGCGGCAAGAACTTCCTGCGGCTGGTCGGCCGCGCCTACGCCGATCCGGCGCCCTTCATCCGCCATTTCCTCTCGGCGCAGTACGCCGAGATGATCGGCCGCTACAAGGAGGCGTTCCTGCGGGCGCTTCCCCACCTTTCGCGCCAGGAGCTCACGTGGCGGCTGCATTTCGTGATGGGTGCGCTTTCGTACACGCTCGCGGGCACCGATGCGCTCAAGCTCTTTGCGCAGGTGGCGCAGACGGACTTGGAGAACGACGAGCTGCTGTTGCGGCGCCTCGCGCCGTTCCTGGTGGCGGGACTCAAGGCGCCTCCACTGGCGGAGACGCGTAAGCTGGAGCTGGTTTCGGGTACTTAAAGAGGGACTTGGCGCACCGGGTTTCGGGCTGCGACCGGGTCTTCGGGAGAACGACGATGACGACTTTCCTCACGATCCTCGCCGCGATCGGCGTGGCCTGGGCGCTTGCCTACAACAAGGCCAACGGCCTCGCGTGGTCCCTGGGACTGGCTGCAGGCGCCGCCTGGCTCACCTGGGCCACCGGCACGCCGCTCTACATCCTCACGACGGTGTGGATCGCGGTGGGCGTATTCGCGGCGCTCTCGATCGTCAAGCCGCTCAGGCGAATGATCGTCACCGGCCCGATCTTCAGCCTCTACAAGCGCATCCTCCCGCAGATCTCGCAAACGGAGCAGGAGGCGCTCGACGCCGGCAGCATCTGGTGGGACGCGGACCTGTTCACGGGCGATCCCGACTGGGCGAAGCTGCTCGCCTACCCCGAGGCGCGGCTTTCCGCCGAGGAGAAGGCGTTCATCGACGGGCCCGTCGAAGAGCTCTGCGGCATGCTCGACGAGTGGGACATCACCCACAACCGCATGGACCTTCCGCCGGAAGCGTGGAAGTTCATCCGGGAAAAGGGCTTCCTCGGCATCATCATTCCGAAATCGTACGGCGGCCTCGGCTTCTCGGCCTACGCGCACACGGAGATCGTGACCAAGATCTCGACTCGCAGCGGCACGGCGGCGGTGACGGTGATGGTGCCCAACTCGCTCGGGCCGGCGGAGCTGCTCATCCACTACGGCACGGAGGAGCAGAAGAACCATTACCTGCCGCGGCTCGCCAAGGGCCTCGAGATCCCGTGCTTCGCGCTCACCAATCCCGAAGCCGGGTCGGATGCGGGTGCGATTCCCGACTTCGGCATCGTCTGCAAGGGCATGCACGAGGGTCGCGAGGTGCTCGGCGTTCGCCTCACGTGGGAGAAGCGCTACATCACCCTCGGCCCGGTCGCGACCATCCTCGGCATGGCATTCAAGCTGTTCGACCCCGACAAGCTGCTCGGGGGCAAGGAGGAGGTGGGCATCACGCTCGCCCTCATTCCGACCACGCACAAGGGCGTGAACATCGGGCGGCGCCACATCCCGCTCGCCGCGGCCTTCATGAACGGCCCGAACTGGGGCAAGGACGTGTTCATCCCGATGCAATGGATCATCGGCGGCGAGGCGCAGATCGGCAAAGGCTGGCGGATGCTGGTCGAATGCCTCGCGGCGGGCCGCTCGATCTCGCTGCCGTCGATGTCGATGGCCGCCGGCAAGCTCGGCAGCCGCGCGACCGGCGCCTACTCGCGCGTGCGCGCGCAGTTCAAGACGCCGATCGGCCGCTTCGAAGGCGTCGAGGAGGCGCTCGCGAGGATCGGCGGCAACACCTACATGATGGACGCCACGCGGCGCCTCACGATGACCGCGCTCGACAGCGGCGAGAAGCCCTCGGTCATCTCGGCGATCTGCAAGTACCACATGACCGAGCGCATGCGCTCCATCGTGAACGACGCCATGGACATCCACGGCGGCAAGGGAATCATGATGGGGCCGAACAACTACCTCGGTCATGCGTACGGCAATGTCCCGATCGCGATCACGGTCGAGGGGGCCAACATCCTCACGCGCTCGCTCATCATCTTTGGCCAGGGAGCCATCCGCTGCCACCCGTTCGTGCTCAAGGAGATCGCGGCGGCCGGCGCCAACGACCTCGGGGCCTTCGACACGGCGCTCTGGGGGCACATGTGCTTCACGATCTCGAACGCCGCGCGCTCCCTCTGGCTCGGCATCTTCGGCGGCCAGGGCCTCTCCGTGCCCGGCGGACCGGACACGCGCCGCTACCTGCAGATGATGACGCGCTTCTCGTCGGCCTTCGCGCTGCTCTCGGATGTCTCGATGTTCGTGATCGGCGGCAGCCTCAAGCGGCGCGAGAAGATCTCGGGACGGCTGGGCGACATCCTCTCGCTGCTCTACATCACGTCGGCGACCATCAAGCGTTTCCACGACGAGGGCCGGCAGAAGGACGACCTGCCGCTGCTCACCTGGGCGATGTACGACAGCTTCTTCAAGCTGCAGGTGGCGATGGACGGCGTGATCGACAACTTCCCCAACCGGTTCGTCGCAGCATGCCTGCGCGTGCTGGCGTTCCCGAAAGGGCTCACGCTCAACGCGCCCTATGACAAGTGCGGCGCGAAGGTCGCGGCGATCCTGCTCACGCCGGGCGCGGCGCGCGACCGCCTCACCGCGGGCGCCTACATTCCGCGCGACGAGAACGACGTCATCGGGCGGCTGGAATTCGCCATGGAAGCCACCATCAAGGCCGATCCGATCGAGGCGAAGGTTCGCCAGGCGTTGAAGGGCGGCAAGCTCCCGCAGAAGACGCTCGCCGAGCGCCGCGCTTCCGCGGTCGCTCAGGGCATCATCACGCAGGACGAGCACGATCACCTCATGTACACCGATCGGCTGCGCCGCGAGGTCATCAAGGTCGACGACCACGAGCACGACCTGTCGCGCGGCGCGAAAGCCCAGGAGGAGCCATGGCAGCAGGCGGAAGCACGCAAGAAGGCGGTCGCCGCGTCTATGTAGTCGACGGGGCGCGCACCCCGTTCCTCAGGGCGAAGACCGGGCTCGGACCCTTCGCCGGGTCGGACCTCGCCGTGGCCGCCGGGCGCGCGCTGCTGCTGCGCCAGCCCTTCGAGGCGAACGCGTTCGACGAGGTGATCGTCGGCGCGGCGATGCCCTCGGCCGATGAGGCGAACATCGCGCGCGTGATCTCGCTGCGCCTCGGATGCGGCGACAAGGTTCCCGCGTGGACTGTGATGCGCAATTGCGCCTCGGGGCTGCAGGCGCTCGACTCGGCGTTCGTCAACATCGTCGCCGGACGCTCGAGCCTGGTGCTCGCGGGCGGCACGGACGCGATGAGCCACGCGCCGCTGCTCTTCGGGCCGGCGATGGTCAACTGGCTCGCCAACTGGTACGCGGCCAAGAGCGCCGGGCAGAAGGCGGGGCTCGCGCTGAAGTTCCGCCTCTCGTACCTCGCGCCGGTGATCGCGATTCTGCGGGGCCTCACCGATCCGGTGGTCAGGCTCTCGATGGGCTCGACCGCCGAGATCGTCGCCAAGCGCTTCGGCATCACGCGGCAGATGATGGACGAGTACGCGGTGGAGTCGCACCGGCGCACGGCGTTCGCGCAGGACAACGGCAACCTCATGGAGGTCGAGCCGATGTACGGCGCCGACGGCACGGTGTACTCCGCCGATGACGGCGTGCGCCGCGACTCGAGCGTCGAGAAGCTCGCGAAGTTGAGGCCCGTCTTCGATCGCACCTACGGCAACGTCACCGCCGGCAACAGCTCGCAGATCACCGACGGCGCCGCGATGCTGGTGCTCGCCTCCGAGGACGTCGTGAACGAATATGGGCTCAACCCGCTCGGGCGAGTCGTCGACGTCCACTGGGGGGCGCTGGACCCGTCCGAGATGGGCCTGGGCCCAGTGCATGCGATCGCGCCGATGATGATGCGCCACGGCCTCACGTGGAACGACGTCGACGCGGTGGAGATCAACGAAGCCTTTGCCGCGCAGGTGCTGGGCTGTGTTGCCGCGTTCGAGAGCGAATCCTATTGCCGCGAACACCTCGGCCTCGAGCGCGCCTTCGGCAAGCTCGACCGCGCCAAGCTCAACGTCGACGGCGGTGCGATCGCCATCGGGCACCCGATCGGCGCCTCGGGCGCGCGCGTCGTGCTGCACGTGCTCAAGGTGCTGGAGCGCACCGGCGGCCGGCGCGGGATCGCGTCGCTGTGCATCGGCGGGGGTCAGGGCGGCGCGATGCTGGTCGAGCGCCCGTAGCGAGCGCTGCGGTTCACTGCCGAAGGAAGAACAAGAACAATGGAACTCAAGCACTGGAAGCTCGACATCGACGCCGACCACTTCGCGTGGCTGCGCTTCGACCGTGCGGGCACGACCACCAACACTTTTTCGAGCGAGGCGCTGCGCGAGCTGGGGCAGATTGCCGACCACCTCGCCTCCATGCCGCCCAAGGGCCTCGCCATCCTCTCGGCGAAGGACAACGGCTTCGCGGCGGGCGCGGACATCGACGAGTTCACGGCGTTGAAGAGCGCCGACGAGGCGATCGCGTTCGTCAACCTCGGCAACGAGGTATTCGACAAGATCGCGGCGCTGCCCTTCCCGACGGTGGCGATGATCCACGGCTTCTGCATGGGGGGCGGCACGGAGCTCGCCCTCGCGTGCCGCTACCGCGTCGCCGACGACGGTGCGAAGACGCGCATGGCGCTGCCGGAAGTGATGCTCGGCATCGTGCCCGGCTGGGGCGGGGCGAAGCGCCTGCCGGCGCTCATCGGTGCGGCCAACGCGCTCGACCTGATGCTCACCGGCCGCGGCGTGGACGGCCGCCGCGCGAAGCAGCTCGGCCTCGTCGACGCGCTCACGCCGCGGCGTCACTTCGAGAATGCGGTGCGGCAGATCCTCGCGAGCCCTCCGGCGCCGCATTCGCCGCGGCTCGCCGCCGCCATGACCGACTGGCCCGGCGTGCGCTCGCTGGTGGCGAAGATGTCGCAGAGGAAAGTCGCGGAGCGCGCGCGGCGCGACCACTACCCGGCGCCCTACGCGATCATCGAGCTGTGGCGCGATTTCGGCGGCGATCCGCGCAAGGTCCCGCGTGAGCATCCGGCCTCGACCGCCAGCCTTTTCTTCCACCCGACCACCAAGAACCTCATTCGCATCTTCAAGCTGCAGGAGCGGCTCAAGGCCTTCGGCAAGGAGTCGGCAGAGCCCTTGCGGCACCTGCACGTGATCGGCGCGGGCGCGATGGGCGGCGACATCGCCGCGTGGTCGGCGCTGCGCGGCGTCACGGTCACGCTGCAGGATCTCGCACCCGAGCGCATCTCCCCGGCGATCAAGCGCGGCGCCGAGCTCTTCGGCAAGCGCTTGAAGCAGCCGCACCTGGTGCAGGCGGCCATGGACCGGCTGATCCCGGACGTCGCCGGCAACGGCGTGGCGAAGGCCGACCTCGTCATCGAGGCGATCGTCGAGAAAGCCGAAGTGAAGCGCAGCGTCTACGCGAAGGACGAGCCGCAGATGAAGTCCGACGCGATCCTCGCCTCCAACACCTCGAGCATTCCCCTGCAGGTGCTGGCGCCCGCGCTCTCG
>WNFM01343907.1_pt4 | contig 33014 bp, 28 predicted proteins | sample 5400271 | NCBI WGS metagenome assembly WNFM01 (sample SAMN13153352, study PRJNA577476) | soil metagenome | isolation source: 60 cm saprolite on Douglas fir-dominated hillslope | place: USA:California | collected 2013-09-17 | reverse complement strand
TCTTGCGGCGACCGTCGCCATCGGTGCCCGTCAGGCGCCGGCGCAGACGCAATCCGACAGGCTGACCGCCGACGTCCTGAAAGGCCTCGAGTTCCGAAGCATCGGTCCGGCGATTTCCACCGGCCGCGTGCAGGACATCGCGATCGATCCGAAATCGCCGAGCACGTGGTACGTCGCCACCGCCTTCGGCGGGCTGTGGAAAACGACGAACCGCGGCACGACGTTCACGCCGATCTTCGACAATGGTGGGTCGTTCACCCTCTGCTGCGTCGCCGTGGACCCGAAGAGCTCGAACGTCGTCTGGCTCGCAACCGGCGAGAACGCGAGCCAGCGCAGCGCCCATTTCGGCGACGGCATCTACAAGTCGACCGACGCGGGCAAGACGTGGCAGCGCATGGGCCTCGCCGCGTCGGAGCACATCGGCCAGCTCCTGATCGATCCGCGCAACTCGAACGTCGTCTATGTCGCCGCGCAGGGCCCGCTGTGGTCCGCGGGCGGCGAGCGCGGCCTCTACAAGACGACCGATGGCGGCACCAAGTGGGAGCGCGTGCTCCACGTCAGCGACGACACGGGGATCAGCGACATCGTGTTCGACGCGAAGAACCCCGACGTCATGTATGCATCTTCGTACCAGCGGCGCCGCGCGGTCGGCCAGATGATCGGCGGCGGCCCGGAAGGCGGGATCTGGAAGACGAAGGACGCGGGAAAGAACTGGACGAAGCTCTCGAAAGGACTGCCGAAGGACGACGTGGGGCGCATCGCGCTCGGCGTGGATCCGAAGAACCCGGCGCGCGTCTACGCACTGATCAGCGCCAAGGCGCCGCGCGGCCGGGGAGGATTCCCCGGCGCCGGCGGCGCTCCGGGTGCGGCCGCTCCACCGGATGCCCCGGCGCCAGCGGCCGCCGCAGTGGACGAAGCCGGCTTCTACCGTTCGGATGATTCGGGCGCGTCGTGGACGCGCATCGGCAAGCAGGTTGCGAGCGGCCGCGGCGCGCGAGGGGGAGGCGCGGCCCCAGCCGCCGGAAGCGATTGGTATCGCGGCGGCGGCGCGGCGTACTACCAGGAGATCTTCGTCGATCCCCACCGGGCCGACTGGATCTGGTCGGTGAACACGAACCTCAACATCAGCAAGGACGGCGGCAAGACGTGGGAGACACCGGACTTCGAGGGGAAAACCGGCATGCACGTCGACCACCACGTCGTCCGCTTCGATCCTGGCGATCCGAATCACATTCTCATAGGTAATGACGGCGGCGTCTACGAGACCTACGACCTCGGGGAGTCGTTCCGCTTCTTCGCGAGCCTGCCCGTCACGCAGTACTACCGCGTGTCGGTCGACAACGCGAAGCCGTTCTATCACGTCTGTGGCGGCGCGCAGGACAACTGGTCGCACTGCGGCCCCGTCGCGAGCGCGAACCGCTGGGGCGTGCGCACGAGCGACTGGTACATCGTGGGCGGCGGGGACGGCTTCCAGACGCGCAGCGATCCGGAGGATCCGAACATCGTCTACGCGCAGTCGCAGGACGGCAACATCACGCGGCTCGATCTGCGTGCCGGCGCGTCGCGGAGCATCCGTCCGCGCGGCGTCGCGGTCTCTTCGGGCGACGAGGGCGGTCCGGCCGGCCCGCCGCCGGCGCCGATCGGCCAGCGGGCCGACGCAATTACCCTCGCCCGCGCCACAAGCGCAGGCCGGCGCGGCCGCCTCGCCGCAGCCGCTGCAAGGTGCACAGGCAGGCGGGCGTGAGGGGCGTGGGGGCCGGGGCGGCCAAGGTGGTGGCGCGGTCGCAGCCGGCGCCGATCGCCCGAACTGGGACGCGCCCTACATCATCAGTCCGCACAACCCGCGGCGGCTCTACTGGGCGAGCCAGTTCGTCTACCGCAGCGACGATCGCGGCGACAACTGGACGAAGATCAGCCCCGACCTGTCGCGCAACCTGAAGTGGCAGGAGCTGCCGATCATGGGCAAGGTGTGGCCCGCTGATTCGGTCGCGTACCACGAGTCCACGACCGCGTTGAGCAACGTCGTGTCGCTCGACGAATCGCCGCTCCTCGAGGGTCTCATCTACGCCGGGACAGACGATGGGCTGTTGCAGGTGACCGAGGACGGCGGCAGGACGTGGCGCAAGGTCGACGCCTTCCCCGGCGTGCCGCAGTACACCTACGTGTCGGACGTGTTCGCCTCGCCGCGCGACGCGAACACCGTGTTCGTCGCGCTCAACAACTGGCAGCGCGGCGACTACAAGCCGTACCTGGTGAAGAGCACCGATCGCGGCCGCACCTTCACGAGCATCGCCGGCAACCTGCCGGATCGCCACGACGTGTGGGCGGTCATCCAGGATCACGTCACCGGCAGCCTGCTCTTCGCCGGCACCGAGTTCGGCGTCTTCACGAGCGTCGACGGCGGGCAGCGCTGGGTGCAGTTGAAGGGGGGCATGCCGGTGGCGCAGGCGCGCGACATGACGATCCAGAAGCGCGAGAACGATCTCGTCGTGGCGACGTTCGGCCGCGGCTTCTACGTGCTCGACGACTACTCGCCGCTGCGCGAGCTGGCAACCTCGTCCGAAGCATCCCCATCGAACGATGCCGCGAAGCTGCTGCCGCTGCGCGACGCGTACATCTACAACCAGACCGGCCTCGCCCCGGCGGGTACGGCCGGCATCGGGCCGATGTCGGGCAACTGGGCGGCGCCGAACCCGCCGTTCGGCGCGGTCTTCACCTACAGCGTGAAGGCCGATCTGCCGCCGCTAGATAAAGACGAGAAGCTGGTGCTGAACATTACGGACGACACCGGCAAGCAGGTGCGGCGTCTCGATCTCGACAAGACGCCGGGTCTGCGGCGGATCGCCTGGAACCTGCGCGGCGAAGCGCCGGCGACGCCGGCGGGCGGCCAGCAGTTCGGCGGCGGCGGTGGCCGCGGCGGCAACCAGGCCCCGCTCGTGTCGCCTGGCCGGTACCGGGCCACGCTGGCTCGCGTCGCGGGCGACAAGGTCACGCCGATTGGGCAGTCCCAATCGTTCTCGGTCCTGCCGATTGAGCTCAAGTAAATGGTGCCAAGGGTGCGCACCAGCACCTTTAGCACCCTTGGCACCGTTGGCACCCTTAGCACCTCATAATGCTGCACGCCTTCCCTCATATCGCAAGCGCACTGCTGGCGCTCATCGTTCCCACGCGCGTCCCTTCCTTCGCGTAGGATTGCCCGAAAAGATCGCGGTAAGCGCCACCACCCAGGCCGTCGTAAGCGTGGGATAGCCTTCAGTATTCCGGGGAGCGTATGACCTCTATGACCTTCCAGCTCAGACATTTGCGCCGCGCGGTCACCTTCGCGACGGCCCTCGCGGCTCTCGCCGTTTCCCTCATGACGGCGCGCCCCGAGGCCCAGGCCCCCGCAGCCGCCGCGCCAGAGCCGGTGGTCAACCAGTCGTCCGATCCGCTGCTCGGGAGCTTCCGCTTCCGCTCGATCGGCCCTGCCAGCATGGGCGGCCGCATCGACGACATCGCGGTCTCCGAATCGGATCCGAACATCATCTACGTCGGGTACGCCGTCGGCGGCGTGTTCAAGTCGGAGAACAACGGTGTGTCGTTCAAGCCGATCTTCGAGACGTACTCGACCGCGTCGATCGGCGACATCGCGATTCATCCGCGCGATCCCAACATCGTGTACGTCGGGACCGGCGAGCCGAATAACCGCCAGACCTCGTCCTTCGGCGACGGCATCTACAAGACGACGGACGGCGGAAAGACGTTCACGAACATCGGTCTGAAGGAGACGCAGTCCATCGCCCGTATCGTGATCGACCCGAAGAATCCCGAGACGGTGTACGTCGCCTCTCCCGGTCATCTCTTCGGCCCGAATCCCGACCGCGGCGTATACAAGACGACTGACGGCGGCAGGACCTGGAACAAGATCAAGTTCATCGACATCGACACGGGGTTCACCGACATCGTGCTGGACCCGGTCAACTCGAGCATCCTCTACGCCTCGAGCTATCAGCGCCGCCGCATCGGCTGCTGCTTCAACGGAGGCGGACCCGCGAGCGGCATCTGGAAGAGCGTCGATGCCGGGAAGACCTGGACCAAGCTGACGGGCAACGGCCTGCCGCCCGGAACATACGGCCGCATCGCGCTCGACGTCTCGCGCTCCAATCCCAACGTCGTCTACGCCCAGGTCGAAGCCGGTGAAACGGGTACTCCGGAGCGGACGAACCTCATTCAGCAGACAGCCGCGACCGAAGCAACCCCCGCGGGTGCTGCGGCAGTGACCCCGCCCACGACGACAGCAGGTGGGACGCAGGGCGCGCGTGGCGCAGCCCCCGGCGCACCCGGAGTCCCGCCGCAGCCCGCGGCGCCGGCGACAGTGAACGCTGCGGGCGGAGGTGGACGCGGCGGCGGCTACAACTGGTGCAACAACGCCGGTCCGGGCGGCGGCTTCGGCGGCCGTGGCGGTGGTGGCGCCGCACCGCAGCCGGCAGCGCCTCGCGTCGTTCCCCAGCTCGATCCGAAGCAGGGCGGCGTCCTCAGGTCCGAGAACAAGGGCCAGACGTGGACGCTGGTGAGCAACTGCAACTCGCGCCCGATGTATTTCAGCCAGCTCCGCGTCGACCCGAGCAACGACAAGACGATCTACGTCGCCGGCTTGCCGGTCGCCAAATCACTCGACGGCGGCAAGACGTTCGCCACGCTCGATGAGTCGGGCGGCCACGGCGAGCCGGGGCACGTCGATCAGCACGCGATCTGGGTCGATCCGAAGAACCCGAGACACATCATGGAAGGCAACGACGGCGGTCTCAATGTCAGCTGGGACCAGGGCAGGAGCTGGGACTACGTGAACACGATGGCCACGGCGCTCGCCTACGTCGTCACGGCGGACATGCGCCACCCGTATTACGTCTACGTCGGCCTGCAGGACAACGGCAGCTGGGGCGGACCGAGCTCGGTGCGGGGCCGCGGCGGCATCATGAACTCCGACTGGTTCGGCATCGGCGGCGGCGACGGCTTCTACACGGCCGTCGACCCGTCCGACTACAACCTCGTCATCACCGAATCGCAGGACGGCGCGACCAATCGCTACGATCTACGAGGTGGCCGCGGCGCCAGCATCCGGCCGAGCGCCGGCGGCGGGCGCGGCGGACGCGGTGGCGGTGGGGGTGGCGGCGGCGGCGCGGCTGCGGCGGCGAGTGGCGCGGCTCCCGCAGCGGGCGCGGAAGCGGCTCCGCCCGTGCAGGTCGGCGGCCAGGGCGGCTTCGGCGGCCGTGGCGGCACCCCGAACGTGATCAACGCGCTCCCGGGCGACACCTATCGCTTCAACTGGAACACGCCGGTCATCATGTCGCCGCACAACCCGAAGATCCTCTATCTAGGCGGCAACCGGCTGTTCAAGTCGTACAACCAGGGCGACACGTGGGTGGCGAGCGCCGAGGACCTGACGAAGAAGATCGACCGCAATACCGTCGCGGTCATGGAGATGCCCGGCAACCTGACGCAGCTGTCGAAGAACGACGGCGTCGTCTCCTACAGCACGATCATCGCGGTGTCGGAATCGCCCGTGATGCCCGGCGTCGTCTGGGCCGGCACCGATGACGGCAACGTGCAAATCAGCCGCGACGGCGGGATGACGTTCACGGAGGTCGGCAGGAACCTGCCGGGGCTACCGCCGAACCACCAGTACTGGATCTCCCGCATCGACGCGTCCCATTTCGACCAGGGTAGCGCCTACGTCTCCGTCGACGGACATCGGAGCGACGACCTGAAGCCGTACGTGTTCGTCACGCACGACTTCGGCAGGACCTTCCAGAGCATCAGCGGCAATCTGCCGGCGTCCGGCAACGTGCAGGTGATCCGGGAGGACCCGAAGAACAAGGATCTGCTCTACGTCGGGACCGAGTTCGGCCTGTTCGTCTCGCTCGACGGCGGGAAGGCCTGGCACAGGTTCATGAACAATTATCCGACCGTCCGCACGGACGATATCCTCATCCATCCGCGCGACAACGACCTGATCGTGGCGTCCCACGGCCGGAGCGTGTGGATCGCGGACGACATCACGCCGCTGCAGCAGTTGACGCCGGCGGTGCGGGATACCGACGCGGCGCTGTTCGACATCCGTCCGGCCGTCGCGTGGCTGAACGACCAGCAGCACAACCAGCAGGTCGGCGGGCAGAAGCACTTCATCGGCGAGAACGCGCCGCGCGGCGCGGCGATCAACTACTACCTGAAGTCCGCCGCAGGCGACGACGTCAAGATCAGCATCGCGGACGTCAACGGCCGCGTGATCCGCACGCTCGACGGTCCGAAGACGGCGGGCATCAGCCGCGTGATCTGGAACCTCGCGCCCGCGCCGCCCGCCGGGCAGGCGGCGGGAGGCTTTGGCGGCGGAGGTGGCGGCGGACGGGGCGGCGCCGGCGCCGTCGAGCCCGGCACCTACATCGTCACGCTCGACGTCGCCGGCAAGAAGTTCACCAAGCCGGTCCAGATCGTACAGGATAGGTGGTTGAACGAACGGTGAGGTGCCAAAGGTGCTAACGGTGCTAGAGGTGCTAAGGGTGCGGTGCTAAAGGCGCTAATGGTGCCGCAGGTGCATAAGCACCTGTCGCACCACCAGCACCGTCAGCGCTACTTCTTCTTCTTGGTCGCCTTGGCCGCCGCCTCGGGCTTCACTTCGATGCCGGTGGCGGTCATCGTGTACGTGACGGTGACCTTCGCGCCGACCTTCAGGTCGCCGGTCACCTTCGTGCCCGCGCCGCGCGCGAGCTCCCACTGGTACGTCTTCGGCGCGGCAAAGGCGTAGCCGGCGGTAAACGCGGCCAGAACCAGGAACGACGCGAGCGCCAGGGTCTTCTTCACTCCATACCTCCAGCAAGAACAAAAACCGGCTATTATTACGCACAAACCCGCGAAACCTTCAACCCAAGCGAGGACCGCATGGTAATCCGTCGCATCGGTGTTTGGTCGGTGTCGAGGCTGTACGGCGGGATCTCCGCCACAATGGGGCTGATTATCGGCGCGATTTTCGCGCTGGTGGCGACGCTGGGCGGCATGGCCGGGGCCATGCGCGACTCCGGATCCGGAGGCTTCGCCTCCGGTGGTTTGGGGGCGATGTTCGGCGTGGGCGCGATTGTCATCCTGCCCATCTGCTACGGAGTGATCGGCCTGATCGGGGGCGCGATTGGCGCCGCTCTTTATAACCTGTTCGCCGGGATGTTCGGCGGCATCGAACTGGAAACGGAACCATGAAGATCCTGAACGCACTCACCCCCCTGCTGTTCATCGCGTGCCTCGCGGCCCCTGCCGCGGCGCAGACGACACCCGCCGCGCTTGCGGACGTCGCCGGCACCTGGGACGCGACCGTCACGACGGCGCAGGGGCAGACCATACAGTCCCAGCTCAAGCTGAAGAAGGACGGGGAGAAGATCGTCGGCACCATCTCGTCGCAGATGGGGGAGACCCCGGTCGAGGCTCAGGTGAAGGGCAAGGCGCTGACCATCTGGTTCAACTACCAGGGCCAGAACGGGCCGATGGCCGTCGAGATGGCCGGCACCGTGGAGGGCGATACCGTCAAGGGGACGCTGGCCGTCGCCGGGACGCCCGGGGGCGACTGGACGGCCACGCGCGCGAAGGATCCGAACGCGAAAGACCCGCCGAAGGAGCCCGCGAAAGATCAGCCGGCGGCCGCGAAGACCGATCTCACCGGCACGTGGAACGTCTCGGTGGAGCTCCCGAGCATGACCGCGACGCCGACGCTCGTCCTAAAGCAAGATGGCGAGAAGCTCACGGGAGACTACGTGAGCGCGCAGTACGGCAAGTTCGCGATCACCGGCACGATCAAGGGCGCCGACGTCAGCCTCTGGTTCGCGATGAACGTCGAGGGGACCGCCCTGAACGTCACCTTCGCCGGCACGGTCGGCAAGGACGGATCGCTCACGGGTACCGTGAGCTACGGCGACATGATGAGCGGAACGTTTTCCGCTTCGCGGAAAAAACAATGAAGAATTTGGAAATGTGCAAATTTGGAAATGTGGAAATCTTGAAGAACGAGATTTCCAAATTACCCGATTTCCAAATTTCCAATTACCTGTAGCGCCAGCCCGTCGTGTCGGCGCCCGCTGGCGCGTACTTGTCGATCTGTTTGGTCATCTTCTCGAGCAACTCCGGCGCGGGCGGGCCCCAGCAGTGGGGGGCGCGGCGCTGGAAGACGATCTCGCCGGTCCACTTCGGGTTGTCCACCTTCGACAGGAACGCGTGCAGGTTCTCGACCGCGTCGTTCAAATAGTACGAGTCCATGTCGCCGACGTACACGTTCAGCTTGTGACCGACCTTCGGGCCGAGCGTCGCCCAGTTGGTCCTGAGGACGTCGAGCAAGTCGTACTTCTTCCATTTCTCCGCGACGGCATGGTCGATCGCGCCCGTCTCCTTGTTCCAGAGTCGCACCGGGTAGCCGTCCGGGCCGACGGGCGAATACGTCGCCTCCCAGATGTCCCACTGGCCGCCCGATCGTGACTTGTCGCCGACGGTGAGCTCGAAATGGTTCTCGTCCTTCATCATCGACACGATGTTGCCGTCGGGCCGGCGCTGGGTCGGACGATCGACCTTCACCCAGTCGTGGTCGATGACATACGCGTTGGGGTCCTTGTAGATGTTGACGATCTGGTGATAGTTGAAATCGACCGCGTCGGGGCAGCTGCCGAAGGCTCCGCCGTAGAAGTCGGGGTAGAACACCTGATGGGCGAGCGCGATCCAGCCGCCGGTCGATCCCCCGGACAGCATGCGCGCCCACGGCTGGCGGATCACGCGGAACTGCGTTTCGATCGCGGGGAGCAGCTCCTGCATGATCGCGTCGCCGTACGGCCCGTTGTTCTCCGAGTTCACGCCGTACGAGTCGTCGTAGTACGGCGACGGGTGCTGCAGCGTGACGTAGATGAACCGCGGCGTGTCGCCGGCGAGCCAGAGCTTGTCGAATTCGCCGCCGGTCCCGAAGCCGCCGGGCGGGCGGAGCGAGAAGTGGCCCTCGATGTAGTTGACGGGGTAGTGGACGTCGGAGTGCTTCGCGTAGTCCTTCGGCAGGAGGATCGTCGCGCCCAGGAAGATCGGTTGTCCCCACCACTTCGTGAGCACCTGGCTCTGGATCTTGATGCGCTTGACCATGTCGGTGTCGGCCGGCACGGTCACGGGCGGCATCACCTTGCCGGCGACGAGGCTGATCGGCGCGGTGGACGCCGGGTCGATCCGCACCTTGACCGGATCCCCATAGAGATTCCCCGGCGACCGCTTCCAGTTCTGCCCCTCCCACTGATCCATGTGCAGCCACACCGTATGGCCGTCGGCGCGCGGGAAGCGCGTGTAGACGTTGACGAACGGCTGGACCCAGTATTCGCCCGCGGGAATGCCGGCCAGGCTGGCGACCGGATGCCCGCGAGTCTCGCGCGTGATGGTCACGGGGCTCCCGGGCTTGAGGTCCTGCACGAACGCCGAGAAGAGCGGCACGCCCTCGGGATCGGTCTGCTGGATGGGCGCTTCCTGGTTCCCCCTGCTGATCGCGAGATACACCATGCCGGTCACCGGCTCGCTCCGGGCGGCCCGGCTGAAGGAGATCTCGATCCGGAGGCCCGTCTGGGGTCGTGCGGCAATCCGGATCGCCCCGAGGCCCGCCGCGGCGGCCAGGCAGCCGGCGAGGGCCACACGCGTGCGCGGGTGCATCATGGTACGAGTATGCTAGCAAAATGCGTCTTGCAGGCGGGATACTGCTGCTGATGGGCACGATCGGGTTTCTGCCGGGCCAACGCGGACCCGCCGCGGGCATTCCCACCTATGGCTACCAGGTCGTCCGATCGTATCCGCACGACCGCGGCGCCTTCACGCAGGGACTGATCGTCCGGAACGGGTTCTTCTACGAAGGCACGGGGATGAACGGCCGCTCGGGGCTTCGGAAGGTGAAGATCGAGACCGGCGAAGTGCTGCAGGCGAAGCCCCTCGGAGCGGAGTACTTCGGCGAAGGGATCACGGACTGGAAGGGCTCGCTCATCCAGATCACGTGGCAGTCGGAGATTGGCTTTGTCTACGATCTCGACACGTTCGAACAGACCAGGACCTGGCCTTACACAGGGGAGGGCTGGGGCCTGACGCACGACGACACCCGCATCATCATGAGCGACGGGTCATCGTCTCTGCGCTTCCTGGATCCCGCGACGCTGAAGGAGACCGGACGGATCACCGTCCGCGCCGGGTTGGGTCCGGTCGAGCGGCTCAACGAGCTGGAATACGTGAAAGGGGAGATCTTCGCCAACGTGTGGCAGTCCGAGCGCATCGCGCGGATCTCGCCGAAGGACGGCCGCGTCACCGGCTGGATCGATCTGTCGGGCCTCCTCTCGCCCGCCGAGCGCGCCGGGACCGACGTGCTGAACGGCATCGCCTACGATGCCGCGGGCGACCGTCTGTTCGTCACCGGCAAGCTCTGGCCCCGCGTGTTCGAGATCAAGCTGGTCACACGATAACGTCGGCATGTGTCAGTGGCCATTTGCCACTGTCCGGGCGGCCCGCCGTGTCGCCCGCCGGTGCTTGATCCGCCAGATGGTCGCCGAGACGACGACCATCGCACACAGCTCCACGTAGACCTTCTCCGCGTCGATGAAATCAATGGGCCGGTTCCGCAGCGACGGATCCGCGATGATGCCGTGGGTGAAAAAGATCCCCGCCGCGGCGTACGTCGTGTAGTGAATCGCCTTCCATCGATGGCGTCCCAGCGCCGATCGCGAGGGCTTCAACGACGTCAGCACGACGATCGCGACCAGGTAGAAGCCCAGCGCGCCGAGGGTGTTCGACAGCGGCTGCACGGGCGACTCGATCGGGACGAGAATGTCGTAGAGGCGCAACGGCGGCGCCGTCGAGAACAGGAGCGCCCCGGCGTGCAGCACGATCGCCCCGAAGGCGACGTAGCCCGTCCAGTCGTGCAGTGTGAACAGCTTCACGTGCTGCCGGGGCCACTGCCGCGCCGGATTGTACCCGACCGACAACAGCAGCCCGAGCAGCAGGTTCACGGTCAGCAGGCCGATCGCCACGAGCGCGATCGTGCCGGAGACGTCGACGGCGGTCACGACGGCATCGTACGACAATCGAGGTGCGAGGCGCGAGGCGCGAGGCGCGATCTCGGGTTTTCCGCACCTCGCGAATCGCACCTCGCGCCTCGCGCCTCGAACCTCCCTGTTGTACTGTGAAGCCATGCACACCGGTGAACGGTCCATGGAGACCGTCCGCGGCCGGGTGGCGTGGCTCGAAGCCGGCGCCGGGTGGCCGGTCATTCTGTTGCACGCCTTCCCGCTGTCGGCGGACATGTGGCGCCCGCAGCTCGAGCGCGTCCCCGACGGCTGGCGCTTCATCGCGCCGCACCTCCGCGGCTTCGGTCCGGCTCGCCCGCCGAAAGGCGGAAGCCACGCGATCAATAACAGAGACTCGTGGCTGCCGCCTGCGGGCGGCCGTGACATGACGGTCGACGACTACGCCGCCGACGTACTGTCTCTGATGGACGAGCTCGAACTGGACGATGCGGTCATTGGCGGGCTGTCGATGGGCGGCTATGTCAGCTTCGCGATGTTCCGGCTGGCGCCGGAGCGCTTCACCCGGATGATCCTCGCGGATACGAAGTCGCCGGCGGACACGCCCCAGGCCCGCGAGGGGCGCGTCAGGATGCGCGACCTGCTGGCGAAAGAGGGTCCGCGCGGCGTGGCCGACTCGATGCTGCCGAAGCTGCTGGCCGAGGCCACCCGACGCGACGGGACGGACGCCGTCCGCGAGGTCCGCGCCATGATCGAGTCCGCCGCTCCCGAGGCGATCGCCGCCGCCATCGGCGCGCTGATGGGACGGCCTGATTCGACGTCCGGGCTGTCCGCGATCTCGTGCGCCACCCTGGTCGTCGCCGGCGAGCTGGACGAGCTGACGCCGGTCGCCGACGCGGACGCGATGCACCACGCCATTCCGCGGTCGACGTTGTGCGTGATTCCGGGCGCCGGCCACCTGTCCAACCTCGAGCAGCCGGCGATCTTCTCCCGCGCGCTCGCCGATTTTCTGCTCGCCCCCCTGTGAGCAACCCCAGGATCGAGGATCGAGAATCGAGGGTCGAATACCGGCGGCCCCGAAACGTTCCTCGACCCTCGACCCTCGATCCTCGACCGCGCTATGATCGCTGTCATGACTCGCCTGTTCACCACGCTCGCTACCGTGTTCGTCGGCGCGGCGCTCGTTGCAGCCCAGCAGTCGCAATACACGCCCGCGCCGGGCGCGGAGCTGCTGCACCGGCCGCTCGACCAGATTCTCGACGTCGACGTCCGCGACGGTCTCGTCTATTACCGCGCGCTGAAAGCGGAGCGCGGGCGCCTCGATCGGTATGTCGCGTCGCTCAACGTGCCGCCGGCGACCTATCAGGGCTGGTCGAAAGCGCAGCAGATGGCGTTCTGGGTCGACGCCTACAACGCCTTCGTCCTCGTGACCGTCATCAACCACTATCCGCTCCACGGTACCATCAAGCAGATCCCCGGCGCGTTCGACAAAACGCCGTGGCGCGCGGCGGGGAAGACGGTGACGCTGGATCAGATCGAAAAGACGATCCTTCCCGAGTTCAAGGAGCCGCGGCTGTACCTGGCGCTCGGGCGCGGCGCCGTCGGCGGCGGCCGGCTGCGCAGCGAGGCCTACACGGGAGACCGGATCGATCGGCAGCTGGCCGACATCCAGTCGGAGTTCGTCAACGATCGCCACATGTATCGCCTCGACCGTCTCGGCAACACGATCGCCGTGACGCCGATCCTGAGCTGGCGCGAAGCCGATTTCGTCGCCGCGTACGCGGGCAAGGCGGATCCGGTGTTCGCGCAGCGCTCGCCGGTCGAGCGCGCCCTCATCGGGTTCGTCACGCCCCACCTGCTGCCGTCCGAGAAGGAGCTCGTCTTGAAGAACGAGTTCAAGATGACGTTTCTCGAGATGGACTGGCGCCTCAACGACCTCACGGGCGGACGGGTCGAGTAAGTGGAGGTCGGAGGTCGGAGGTCGGGGACGGAGGCCGGAAAACCGAATGGATCTGGGACTGACCGATAAGGTCGCCGTCATCACCGGATCGAGCCGCGGGATCGGCCTCGCCACCGCACGGGCGCTCGTCGCCGAGGGCTGCCGCGTGTGCCTCTGCGCGCGCGGCGCCGAGCAGCTCGCCGAAGCGGCGCTCGAGGTCGAAGCGGCCGCGAAGCGCCCCGGCATGATCGCCACGGTGCAGGCCGACGTCTCCACCGCGCCCGGCGTCGAGCTCGTCATCAACCACGCCGTCGAGACGTTCGGCGGGCTCGACATCCTCGTGAACAACGTCGGGCGGGCGGCGGGCGCGGACCTTCTGGGGACGACCGATGCCGAGTGGCAGGCCGCCTTCGACGAGACGCTGTTCCCCGCCATCCGCGCGTCGCGCCTGGCGGTGCCGCACATGCGGCAGCGCGGCGGGGGGGCGATCATCATGATCGCGTCCATCTGGGGACGCGAGTCCGGCGGGCGCATGACGTACAACGCCGTCAAGGCCGCGGAGATCAGCCTGGCCAAGGCGTTGTCGCAGCAACTCGCCCCCGCCAACATCCGCGTGAACAGCGTCTGCCCAGGGTCGATCCTGTTTCCCGGCGGATCGTGGCACCGGCGCCAGCAGGCGGAACCCGCCGAGATCGCCGACATGATCAAACGCGAGCTGCCGTTCGGGCGCTTCGGACGCCCCGACGAGGTCGGCGCCGTCGTCGCGTTCCTGGCGTCGCCCCGCGCCAGCTGGATCTCCGGCGCGGCGCTCGTCGTGGACGGCTCCCAGGGACGATCCAATATTTGATTTGGAAATGTCACATTCCCACATTCCCACATTTCCACATTTCCAAATTTCCAAATTCTTATGCTTCCAGCCGGCCTCGCCGACGCGATCGATGGCTTCACCACGCAGTTGTTCATGCCGTGGCTGGTGGGCATCCTCCTGCTCAGCGGACTCTGGCTGACGCTCCGCACCGGCGTGGTGCAGGTACGGCGGTTCGGCGAGGCCTGGCGTGTGGCATTCGTGCGGCGGTCGAGCGGCACGGCCGGCGCGCTCACCCCGTTCCAGGCGTTCATGACGTCGCTCGGCGCGTCGATCGGCACGGGTAATATCGCCGGCGTCGCGACGGCGATCGTGTCCGGCGGCCCCGGGGCCCTCCTCTGGATCTGGGTCTACGGCTTCGTCGCCATGGCCATCAAGTTCGCCGAGGCCACGCTCGGGCTCAAGTTCCGCGAGGCGAAGGGGACCACGGTCCTGTCGGGACCGATGTATTACCTGCGCGACGGCCTGAAATCCCCCGCGCTCGCGTGGACGTTCGCGTTCGTCGCCGCCATCGCGGCGCTCACCACCACGCCGTTCACGCAGCCCAATTCGATCGCGCTCGTGGTGAACAGCGTGTTCGGGATCCCGAAGGTCGCCGTCGGGATCGTCGTCGCGATCCTGACCTGGCTGGTCATCATCGGCGGCATCAAGTCGATCGGCCGCGCCGCCGAGAAGCTGTCGCCGCTCAAGGTCGGGCTCTACCTGGCCGGCGGCCTCATCGTCATCCTCGTCAACGCCGCGAAGATCCCCGCCGTCCTCGCGCTGGTCTTCCGCGAGGCGCTGACCACCCATTCGGCGCTGGGGTTCGGGCTGTTCATCGCGATGCGCTACGGGATCGCCCGCGGCGTGTACGCGAACGAGGCCGGGTACGGCACCGCCGCGGTCGCCTACGGGACCGCGCAGAGCTCGCAGCCCGTGCAGCAGGGGCTGAACGCCATCATCGAGGTCTTCACCGTCTCGTTCGTCACGTCGACGATCAGCGCGATGACGGTGCTCCTGACGGGCGTCTGGGAGCCCAAGACGGTGACCAGCAGCGCGGCGGTCGCGGCGGCGTTCAACAGCGTGATGCCGGCGGTCGGCGGGTGGATCGTGGCGTTCTGCGTGTTCCTGTTCGGCTATACCACGCTCATCGGCTGGGCGTACTACGGCGAGCAGTTCTTCGAGTACATCCTCGGCCGCAGGATCACGCTGCCGTACCGCTGGGTCTATTGCCTGTTGATCCCGTTCGGCGCGGTCACCAAGGTCGATCTCGTGTGGGCCTGGGGCGACCTCATGAACGCCCTCCAGGTCTTCCCGAACCTGATCGGCCTGCTGGGGTTGAGCGGCCTCGTGGCCGTCATCGCGCGCGACAAGCTCACCGCGGGACCGACGAAGTAAGCCAGGATGTCCCGGCAGATTCCGGTCGTTCTGATCTGTCTGCTGGATCTCATCGCGACGGCCGGCGGCTGCGCGCGCCGCCCCCCGCTGACGGCGATTATCGCCGGCGGAAGTGGTCCACCGACGCTGGTCCTTCTTCATGGCTACGGGTCGTCGGCGGAGCGGTGGGCTCCTTTCACGCAGACGATTCGATGGCCCGCGCCCGGACGATTTGTGTTCCCGCAAGGGCCGGATCTCATGGTGCGGACCGACGGCGCGCCGGACGGCCGTGCCTGGTGGCCCCTCGACCTCACGTCATACATCCCGGCGGGGGAGGCGGTCCCCGACATGTCGGGCGCGCGGCCACCGGGGCTCAAGGCTGCCGCGTCACTGGTCGAAGCGCTGCTCCACGATCGCGGGTCAGTGCCGCGCGGGCCTGTCGTTCTTGGAGGCTACTCGCAGGGTGCCATGGTGGCGAGCGAAGTGGCGTTCGGATCGCGCGTTCCGCTCTCGGCATTGGTGATTCTGTCCGGCGCCCTCGTGGACGAACGCTCGTGGGAGAGTCAGTTCAACGAGCGCCGGGGACTACCGGTATTCCTGGCTCACGGCCGGCGGGACCGCACGCTGCCGTTTGACGCCGCGGACCGGTTTCGCCAGAAGCTCGAGGCCGCCGGCCTCCAGGTCACGTGGTGCCCGTTCGACGGCGGACATGACATCCCCGCGGCGGTGGTGATTGCGCTGAACGATTTCCTCGATCGGCTTCACCTCGGCGGAACGGCCCGTCGTTGACCCGCCCCGATCGCTTTCGCCTCTTGATCGCCCATCGTCTTTCCTGCTACGATACCCGCGCAACTCACACGAAGATCCGGACTTAGATCCCCATGGCCTCTCCCGCTCTGCCCGTGCTTTCCGGCGACAAGGACCAGCTCCTGCAGCAGGCCCTCGGCCGGCTGGCGGCGTCGCCGAGGCCCGGCGGGCCCGACGCGGACGCCGTCGTCACGGCGACGCGGCGTCTGCCGGCCGTGGCGGCGACCTACGCGCCGTTCCCCGCGCAGGCTGACGATCGGCTGAAGACGGCGCTGGCGGCGCGGGGGATCGCGCAGCTCTACACGCACCAGGCCGAGGCGTTCGCGTACGCGCTCGCGGGACGAAACGTCGTGACGATCACCCCGACGGCGTCCGGGAAGACGCTCTGCTACAACGCACCGGTCCTCGATGCGATCCTGAAAGACCCCTCGTCGCGCGCGTTGTATCTGTTCCCGACCAAGGCACTGGCGCAGGATCAGCTCGCGGAGCTGCACGCGCTGGCTGAGCTCGTCATGGAGCAGGGGGCTCCTGAGATCGGCGTCTTCACCTACGACGGCGACACGCCCTCGGACGCGCGGCGCGCGATCCGCGGCAAGGCGCATGTCGTCCTCAGCAATCCCGACATGCTGCACTCGGGCATCCTGCCGCACCACCCGCGGTGGGCGAAGCTGTTCGAGAACCTCAAGGTCGTGGTGATCGACGAGCTGCACGCGTATCGCGGAGTCTTCGGCAGCCATCTGTCGAACATCATGCGGCGCCTCCAGCGCGTGTGCCGCCACTACGGCTCGGATCCGATCTTCATCTGCTCGTCGGCGACGATCGCCAATCCGCGCGAGCTGGCGGAAGGGCTGACCGGCCGCGCGTTCGAGCTCATCGAACAGAGCGGCGCCCCACGCGGCGAGAAGTTCTTCCTTTTCGTCAATCCGCCCGTGGTCAACGCCCAGCTCGGGATCCGGCGCTCGTACCTCACGGAGGCCCGCCGGGTCTCGCTCGAGTTCCTGAAGCACAACTTGCAGCTGATCCTCTTCGCCCAGAGTCGCCTCGCGACGGAGATTCTGACGACGTACCTGAAGGACGCCTACCAGGGGCCGCCGGGCGCGTCGGACGTGATCCGCGGGTACCGCGGCGGCTACCTGCCGAACCGCCGCCGCGAGATCGAGCGCGGGCTGCGCGAGGGATCCGTGCGCGCGGTGGTCTCCACGAGCGCGCTGGAGCTCGGGATCGACATCGGGGCGCTCGACGTGTCGGTGATGGCGGGATATCCGGGCACGATTGCCGCGACGTGGCAGCGCGCCGGGCGCGCGGGCCGGCGCTCCACCCGATCGGCCGCGGTGCTGGTCGCGAGCAGCGCGCCGATCGACCAGTTCATCATCCGCAACCCGTCGTACTTCTTCGACGCCTCGCCCGAGCACGCGCTCATCAACCCCGACAACCTGCACATTCTGCTCGACCACGTGAAGTGCGCGGCGTTCGAACTGCCGTTCGGCGTCGACGAGGCGTTCGGTCGCGAGAACGTCCAGGAGATCCTGAGCGTCCTCGCCGAAGAAGGCTTCGTGCACGCCGCCGACGGCCAGTGGAACTGGACGCACGAGTCCTACCCGGCGGACGCCGTCAGCCTCCGGTCGGTGTCGTCCGACAACTTCGTCATCGTCGACACGACCCACGGCGAGCGGGTGATCGGCGAGACGGACTTCACGAGCGGGCCGGCGACGCTCCACGAGAAGGCGATTTACATCATCGAAGGGCAGTTGTTCCAGGTCGAGCGGCTCGACTTCGACAACCGCAAGGCCTTCGTCCGCTCCGTGGACTGCGACTACTACACGGATGCGATCACTTACACGAAGGTCACCATTCTCGACACGTTTGCCTCCGATGCTGGAAGCCGGGAGCTGGACGCTGAAAGCGAGAGTGCGAAGCGCTCGCACGGAGAAGTCCACGTCGTCTCGCGCGTCGTGGGCTTCAAGAAGATCAAGTTCTACACGAACGAGAACGTCGGGTCGGGCGAGCTCGATCTGCCCGAACAGCAGATGCACACGACCGCCTACTGGCTGACGATCCCGTCGGCGATGATGGGCGCGCTGCCGTACGGCGCCGACGACCGGCGCGACGGGGTCATCGGCCTCGCGTTCGCGATGCGGCACGTGGCGCAGCTGCTGCTGATGTGCGATCGGCACGACGTGGGCGTGTCCATCGACGGCGGGTCCCTCGATCGAAAGGCGCGGACCGGCGGCGTGGGCGGCGTGCCCGAGGCGCTCGCCTCCGAGCCGGACATCTTCATCTACGACAACTACCCCGGCGGCATCGGGTTCAGCCGGCCGCTGTTCGACATGCACGCGCCGCTGCTGGAGCGGACGCGCGAGCTGATTACCGGGTGTCCGTGCGCGTCCGGCTGCCCGTCGTGCGTCGGGCCCGAGGGGAACACGGGGCCCCACGCGAAGCTCGTCGCATCCGAGATTCTGAACCGCCTGCTGTCTGGATCGGCCGCCATCGCCGCGGCCGACGTGCCGTTCTGACATGAAGACCATGATGCCGTGCGAACGAGCGCAGCGAGTGAGCCACGCGCACGGAGCGGGGCATGGGGCCCCCCGCGAGTGCACGTGTTGGGGGGGCCGGCGGGGCGAAGCCCCCGGTAAATAAATGGATCTCACCTCCCGCCTCCGCTCCATCGTCCGTCCCCCGAATGCGGCCCCTCGTGAGCTCACTTACGAGCCCGACACCGGGCGCTATGAAGCGACGATCGACATCGATCGCGTCGCCGATGTGCTCGGCGGGCAGGTGGTCGACAACCGGTTCGGCCGCGCCCTCATCGTCGATCGCCGGTACGAATCGGACCGGTTTCACGGGACGCGCCGCGTCGGCGACTGCGCCGTCGCGGACGACGGCGCGCTGATGCTGCTCGATCCGACGCTGCGGCCGCCCGACGGCGGCGGATCGCGCACGCTCTTTGTCGACCTCGAGACGACCGGGCTGAGCGGCGGGGCGGGGACCGTGGCGTTTCTCGTCGGATGCGGCTGGTTCGACATGGGCGCGTTCCAGGTCCGCCAGTTCCTGCTCACGAGTCATGCGAGCGAGCGCGCGCTGCTGTGCGCCGTCGCCGAGTGCTTCGGGGCGACGTCGCTGCTCGTGACGTACAACGGCAAGACGTTCGACGTGCCGGTGATGGAAACGCGCTGGCTGTTTCACCGGATGCCGCTGCCGCTCGAGTCCGTGCGGCACTTCGACATGCTCCATCCCGCGCGGCGGCTCTGGCGCGCGCGGCTGGACCCGTCCAGGGAGGCCTCGGGGGACGGGGGCTGCCGGCTCGCCACGCTCGAGCGCGTGCTGTGCGACGTCACGCGCGTCGGCGACATTCCGGGCATGGACATCCCGGCGCGCTTTTTCCGGTTCCTGCGCAGCGGCGACGCGCGCCCGCTGGAGCCGGTGCTCGAGCACAACCGCCTCGACCTGATCTCGCTCGCCGCGGTCTGCGCGCACGCGGTGCAGCTCGTCGACGAGGGAACCCCGCGGTGCCGCGACGGGGCCGAGGCGCTGGCGCTCGGCAGGGTCTACGAGCGTGCCGGCTGCGTCGATCGCGCCATCGCCGCGTACGAGCATGCGGCGGCCGATCCGTCGGCGCACGTCGACGTCGTGCTGGAAGCGATCTACCGGCTGGGGCTGCGCCTGCGCCGCGCCCGGCGTTTCGCGGAGGCCGCGGACTGCTGGCGGCGAGTGCTCGACGGGCAACAGGGCACGGGAGGCCACCGGAGCGCGCTGCTCGCGCCCCTGCGCCAGTACGCCGTCGAAGCGCTCGCGATCCATCACGAGCACCGCGAAAAGGACTACGAGGGAGCGAAGGAGCTGACGCTGCGGCTGCTGGACGAAGGGGACGAAACGGGCGTCCGCGTGAAGGCGGATGCCACGAGGCATCGCCTGGCGCGGCTCGAAAAAAAGATCGCCCGAAAAAGCGACAGCCACCTGTTCGGTGGCTGTCCGTAGTCCGACCGACGTCCGCGGCTTATTTGGCGGCGGCGGCCTTCTTCGCGGGCGCCGTGGCGGCTTTCGCGGTCTTCGCCGTCTTCGCGGCGGCCTTGCGGGTCTCGGACGTCTGCACGCCGAACCGCTTCGTGAAACGCTCCACGCGGCCTTCCGTGTCGATCAGCTTCTGGCGCCCCGTGAAGAACGGGTGACAGTTATTACAGATTTCGAGGTGCAGTTCCGGCTTGGTCGACCGGGTCTTCCACGTCGCGCCGCACGCGCAGCGCGCCTCGATATCGTGGTACTTGGGGTGAATCCCTTCCTTCACGGCCTGCTCCTTGGGGTCTTGGGCAAAAGATTAGTATAACAGACAAGGCAGAAGGCAGAAGGCAAACTGGCGTAACGCTTGTGTTTGCAATACTTTGCCTTCTACTTTCTGCCTTTACCTTTACGGAATATCGATCCACCGGTCCCAGCGGTGGTGCCTCAGCTCGTCCATGAGCGGCGCCGGAAGCGGGCGTCCGTCGCTCGCCGCCAGGTTCCGCTCAACGTGCCGCAGTTTCCGCATCCCCGGGATCACGGTACTGATCGCGGGATGCTGGAGGATGTGCCTCAGCGCCAGCTCCGGCATCGTCATGCCGGCCGGGACGACCGGGCGGAGCTTCGCGACGCGTTCCAGTGTTTTTTCGAGGTTGTCCGGCTGGAAGTAGATGTTGCGGAAGTCTCCGTCCGGCCATTTCGTGCCGGGCGTCAGCGTATCGGTCAGGCTGCCTTCGTCGAACGGCACGCGCGCGATGACGGCGATGTTGCGCCGCTGGCACTCCACGAAGAGCTCGTCCTCCGGGGCCTGGTCGAAGACGTTGTAGACGACCTGCACGCTGTCGATGAGATCGGTGCCGAGCGTCTTGAGCACGTTCGTCGGCTGCCAGCGGTTGATGCTGATGCCGATGGCGTCGGCGAGCCCGTCTTCCTTCAGCGATCCGACCGCGCGCTGCCACGCGACGTCGGTCGCCCACGAGTCGTCCCACACGTGGAACTGCTGGAGATCCACGCGCGCCGTGCCCATGTTCCGAAGGCTGATCTCGGTGTACTCCCGGATGTAGCCGGCCGGGAACACGTCGCTGAGCGGGTACTGCGGCCGCGCGGGCCACTGACGGTTCTTCGGCGGAATCTTGGTCGCCGTGTAGAGCCGCTTGCCGGGATGCCGCTTGAGGAGCTCGCCGAGCAGCTGCTCGCTGCGCCCCTCGCCGTACGCCCAGGCGGTGTCGAAGAAGTTGCACCCCATCGCGACCGCCCGGTCCAGCGATTGCCGCGACTCCTCATCGTCGGACCCGGTCCACCCGGCCATGCCCCACATGCCGTAACCGATCTCGGAGACCTTCCAGCCTTTCCGGCCAAACGTGCGGTATTGCATCTGGAGATGATAGTCCGACGGAGGTGACGGAGGGAACGGGACAACATTCAACACGGAGGAACGAAGGGAACGGGGTGGAATGGAGCAGAGGCTGCGGCTGATCGCTGTCCGCCGGCCGGCCTCTGGCCGGCCACGGGAGTTCCCCGACGAGGGCGGATACAAGCAAGCGCCGATTCCATCTTGCTTGTATCCACCCTCGTCGGGGAACTCCAGCCGCGCGAAGCGCGGCGGGCGGACAGCGGACGCGCAGCCCTCCGTTACTTCCGTTACTCCGTGGCTCCGTGTTGAAAGGCCTGTGCCGTTCTCTCCGTACCCTTCCACCCTCCGTCCCTGTTCCTCCGTCCCTGTTCCTCAAGGAAGCGATAGAATCGCGGCCATGATTCGCAAGACTGCCTTCCTCATCCTCTTCGTGTCCGCGCTTGTGGCGTTGCCAGGCGCGCAGCAGCCGGAGACGCTGGACTTCGCCTCCATTGCCCAGATCCGCGACGAGGGGTTGAGCCGGTCGCAGGCCATGGACACGCTCTTCTGGCTGACCGATCGCTATGGTCCCCGCCTCACGGGCTCGCCGGCCGTCAGCGAGGCGGCCGCGTGGACGATGGCGAAGATGACCGACTGGGGGCTCGCCAACGTCCACAAGGAAGAATGGGACTTCGGACGAAGCTGGTCCCTGGTGCGCTTCAGCGCGCACATGGTGGGACCGCAGATCCAGCCGTTGATCGGATTTCCCAAGACCTGGTCCGTCGGCACGGACGGCGTCGTCACCGGCGAGGTCATCCGCGCCACGCTCGCGACGGACGCGGATCTCGCGAAATACAAGGGCCAGCTCAACGGCAAGATCGTCCTGTCGCAGCCGTCACGCGCCGTGCGGATGCTCGAGGGACCGTTCATCGTCAGGATGGACGGCGACCTGGCGAAGGAAGCCGAAACGACGCCGATTCCCGCCCAGCGCGGGCGCGGGGGGCGCGGTGGCCGCGGCGCGGCTCCGGCGGCGGACGCCACCGCGGCGGATCCCGCGGCGGCCGACCCGGCGGCGGCCGATCCGCCCGGCGGCGGGGGCCAGGGCGCGCAGCAGTTTCAGCAGCGCCTCCAGCAGTTCTACAAGGACGAAGGGGTCGCCGCCGTGTTCGATCGCGGAAGCGACGCCGACACGGCCAACATGGGCAGCAACCTCTCCGTGAACCAGCAGCATCCCGACGGCGGCACGATCTTCCCCGGCTCGGTGAACCGCGCGGCGCCCGCGAGCGTGCCGCAGGTGACCCTCGCCGTCGAGCACTACAACCGCATGGTGCGTCTCCTCGAGCACGACGTCCCCGTCAAGGTGGAGCTCGATCTCAAGGTGCAGTTCCACGAGAACGCGAAGGGCTTCAACATCGTCGGCGAGATTCCCGGCACGGACCTCGCCGGCGAGGTCGTCATGCTCGGCGCGCACTTCGACTCGCATCCATTCGCGACCGGCGCGACCGACAACGCCACGGGATCGACGGCGATGCTGGAGGCGCTCCGCATCATCAGGACGCTCGGGCTGAAGCCGCGGCGGACCATCCGCATCGGCCTCTGGACCGGCGAGGAGCAGGGCCTCCTCGGCTCCCGGGCGTACGTGCTCGCGCACTTCGCGGATCCGCAGACGATGGTGGTGAAGCCGGAGCACGGGAAGCTCGCCGCGTACTTCAACCTGGACAACGGCACGGGCAGGATCCGGGGGATTTGGATGCAGCGCAACCTGGCCGTGCGGCCGGTCTTCGAGCAGTGGATCGCGCCGCTGAAGGATCTCGGGGTCACGATCCTCGGGCCTCGCGACGTCGCGTCGACGGATCACTCGTCGTTCGACGCCGTCGGCCTGCCGGGCTTTCAGTTCGTCCAGGATCGGCTCGAGTACAACGCGCGGACGCACCACTCGAACATGGACACGTACGATCGCGTGCAGCGGGACGACCTCGTCCAGCAGGCGACGGTCGCCGCGGTGTTCGCCTACAACGCGGCGATGCGCGACGAGAAGCTGCCGCGCAAGGCGCTGCCGAAGCCGCAGGGCCGCGGCGGCCGCGGGACCGCCGGCCAGTAGCACCGGCCCCGGTCAGTCGCCGGGCTTGTCCAGAGGCAGCTGGTGGCGGTGGAGGCGCCGGTACAACGTCCGCCGGCTGACGCCCAGCTTCGCCGCCGCCGCGCGTTTGTTGCCGTGTTCCGCCTCCAGCACTTTCACGATGTGGTCCCGTTCGCGCGATCGAAGATCGTCGATGTCGCCGGACACCGGTCCGTCGGCTGGGGGCGCGGCGGTCGCGACGCGGACGGCCGCCGGCATGCCCCGCACCAGGTCCACCTCGGTGAGGCTGCGTCCCTCGGCCAGCATGCAGGCCCGTTCGAGCACGTTTCGCAGCTCGCGCACGTTCCCGGGCCAGGCGGCGTTCATGAGGAACCGCTCCGCGGCGGCGCTGACGCCCTCGATCGGCTTCCCGAACCTGGCCGCGAATTCCCCGACGAACGCCGCGACCAGGTAGGGAATGTCCTCGCGGCGCTCGCCTAGCGGCGGTACGAACAGCTCCACGACATTGAGACGGTAGTACAGGTCGCTCCGGAAGGCCCCGCGCTCGACTTCCCGGCGGAGATCCCGATTCGTCGCGGCCACGACCCGCACGTCGACCTTCTTGCTGTGGAGCGATCCGACGCGCTGGACTTCGCCGGTCTCGAGCACGCGCAGCAGCTTGGCCTGGACGGCGGCCGGCAGCTCGCCGATCTCGTCGAGGAAGAGCGTGCCGCCGTCCGCCGACTCGAACAACCCGGCTTTGTGGTCCGTGGCGCCGGTGAACGCCCCGCGCACGTGACCGAACAGCTCGCTCTCGAACAGCGTTTCCACGACCGCGGAGCAGTTGACCGTGATGAACTTCTTCTGCTTCCGCGGGCCGAGCAGGTGCACCGCGCGCGCGATCCCTTCCTTGCCCGCGCCCGTTTCTCCGGTGACCAGCGCGGCGCGCGCATGGGGCGCGATCCGCCGGACGAGCCCGAACAGCTCCTGCATGATCGCGCTCCGGCCGATCATCTCGCAGAGCTCGAAGCGATGGGCGGTCGCGCTCTCGGTCGCCAGGAGCGCGGCGCGGTTGACCAGATCCTGATGGACGCCGGCCAGCAGCTGCCCCAGGCGGTCGAAGTCGAGCGGCTTGCTGAGGTAATCCATCGCGCCGAGCTTCACCGCTTCGATCGCGCTGTCGACTTCCGCGTGGGCCGTCATGAGAATCACCCGGCATTCCGGCTGTGCCGCGCGGATGGCCTTGAGGACATCGAGCCCGCCGACCTCGGGCATGCGGAGATCGACGATCGCGACGTCGGGCGCGCATTCCGCGATCGTCGCGATCGCGTCCCGCGCGCTGGCATTCGTGTGGACGTCGAAGCCGGCGGGGCCCGCGAACCGCTGGATGAGGCCGAGCATGCCCGGCTCGTCGTCGACGACCAGGAGGACCGGCTTGCGGATCATCACTCGCGGTCCTCGGACCGCAGCATGTCCATGGCCGCCAGCGCCGCCTTGTGCATCTCCGCCACGTCGGATCTCACGGCGCTGTCCTGTGGCAGCTCGTCGAGGAGCAGCTCGCAGTAGCCCAGGACGATGGCGATTTGATTGCACAGCGCGTGATCGAGCTCCGGCCCCCGCGCGCTCATGAGGGATCCTTGATGAGGTGGCGGACCTGTGCGGCGAGCTCCTTGAGCGACAGGTTCGCCTTGACGTAATAACCGGCCGCGCCAAGCTGCTCCGCCTCGCGCCTGTCTTCGTCGCGCGACGAGCTCGACAGGATGACCACCGGAATCCCTGTCGTTTCCGGATCCGCCTTCAACGCGCGCAGGACTTCGATCCCCGACATTCTGGGCACCAGCAGGTCCAGCAGGACCACGTCCGGCAACGGCGCCGCCTGCGCCAGGCGCAGCCCCTCCTCGCCGTCGGTCGCGGTCACGACGTCGAAGCCACGCTGACGAAGACTGGCTTCGCACGCCCGTCGCAGAAACTTGTCGTCTTCCACAAGAAGCACGCGCCCCCCTGGCGTCATATCGCGTCTCTCATCGCCGTCATCCGGACCGCCCGGGCAGTCCGGTGGCCGCCAGGCGCTGGTCGATCAGCTCGAGCAGTTGCGCGATGTCGATCGGTTTGGTCAGATACGCGACCGCCCCGGACGCCAGCAGCCGCTGCCGCTGCGACGGCGTGGCGTCGGCGCTGAGCACCGCCACCGGCAGTGACCGCGTCTCGGGGTTCGACCACAATCGTCGGAGGACCTCCTCCCCCGGCATGTCCGGCAGGTGCAGGTCGAGCAGGATGAGGTCCGGCCGGTCGCGCTCGGCGCGCGCGATCCCCTCCTCGCCGTTACCGGTCGTGATCAGCCGCACCGCGGCCCGCCGGGCCAGCAGGCGTTCCAGCAGCCGGACGTTCGAGCTGTTGTCTTCGATGTAGAGCACCGTGCCTCGTGGCTCGGTCGCCCGTTCCGGGAGCGGCGCGTGCACGTCCGGCGCGGCCTGGTCCGGCGGTACGGCCTGCGGGAACTCGACCCAGAACGTCGTGCCCCGATCGATCTCCGATTTCACGCCGATCGTCCCGCGCATCGCCTCGGTGAGCCCCTTCGCGACGGCGAGTCCGAGCCCGGTGCCTTCGACGCCGCTCGTTTCGGCCCCGAGGCGCTCGAACGGATCGAACACCAGCGCGAGCTTCTCGGGCGGAATGCCCGCGCCCGTGTCGGTGACGCTGGTCCGGACGCATCCGTCCCGGCCGGTCGCGCAGGTGACGATCACCGTCCCGCGCTCGTGGTTGTACTTGACGGCGTTGCCCAGAATATTCAGCAGGATCTGTTTGAGGCGCTGCCGATCCGCGTGGACGTGGGATGCGCACTCCGGCCCGATCTCGACGGTGATGACGACGCCCCGCGCGGCGGCGAGCGGCCGAATTAGATCCACGACCTGTTGGACGACTTCGGCGAGCGCCACCGCCTCAGGAGACAGCGAGATGTGGCCCGCCTCGATCCGGGAGATGTCGAGGACCTCGTTGATGAGCTCGAGGAGGTGTCGCCCGCCCCTCAGGATTTGCTCCAAGCTCTCGGCCTGCTCGGGCGGCAGCACGTCCAGCTCCAGCAGTTGCGCGAATCCCAGCACGGCGTTCAGTGGCGTCCGCAGGTCGTGGCTCATCCGCGACAGGAACATGCTCTTGGCGCGGCTGGCGCGCTCGGACTCGAGTTTGGCGAGGCGCGCCTCCTCCTCCGCGGCCTTGCGGTCCGCGATGTCGAGCGCGTAGCCCAGAATGGCCGCGGGGCGCGAATCGTCGTCGTACTCGATGCGCAGCAGGTTGAAGAACCAGCGGTAGCGCCCGTCCTTGCCGCGGCAGCGATACTCCTGTTCGATCTGCACGACCGTCGCCTCGACGGCGTGCCGCAGGCCGCCGATAACCGTCGCCCGGTCATCCGGGTGGATGATGGCTTCCCAAAAGCCCGGGACACCGACGACCTCGTCGGCCGTATAGCCGAGCAGCCAGCCGACGTTCGGGCTCACGTAGGTCGCCTGGAGCGTCTGCGGCTCGAAGCGGAAGATCATCGACGGACTGGACGCGATCAACTGCTCCAGAAACGCCTTGGCGTCCTGCAGCTCTTCCTCGCGGGCCTGGAGGTCGCGGTTCACGTCGGCGAGCTGCGCGGTCCGGTCGATGACGCGCTGTTCCAGCTCTGCATTGAGGAGGCGGACCTCTTCTTCGGCCTGCCGCCGCTCGCGCCAGTTGCGCGCTTCGACGAGCGCCCGGCGGACCGCCGACGGCAGGCGCTGGAGCCGCTGCTTCAGAACGTAGTCGGTGGCGCCTTCCTTCAACCGCTCGATCGCGACTTCCTCGCCCATCGTCCCCGAGATGAACATGAAGGGGACATCCGGGCACCGCTCCAGCGCAAGACGCTGCGCCGAGATGCCGTCGAAGCCCGGAATGGCGAAGTCCGCGAGAATCAGATCGTGGGGCGTCTCGAGCGCGTCGAGGAACTGCTCGCGCGTACTCGCGCGCACGATCGTGCAGACCAGCCCTTCATCCGCGAGAAGCGCGGCCACGAGCGCCGCATCTGCGGGGTCGTCTTCGAGGTGAAGAATCCGAAGGGACTGGGGCATGGGCTCTAGCGCGCGCCGTCGCCGCGCGGCGTTTCGTTGACGAGGGCCCAAAAACCGCCCAGCTGCCGGACCGCGTTCATGAAGTCCCCGAACTCCACGGGCTTCACGACGTACGCGTTGACCCCCAGCGCGTAGCTGCGAAGCAGGTCGCCCTCTTCGCGCGACGACGTGAGCATCACGACCGGAATACCCTTCAGCTCGGGATCGGATTTCACCTGGCGCAGGACCTCGAGACCGTCGACTTTCGGCATCTTCAGATCCAACAGCAGCACGATGGGATTTCCCGGCGTCCGTCCCGCGTGGGTCCCCCGGCGATAAAGATAGTCGAGCGCCTCCGCGCCGTCCCGCGCCACGTCCACCTGGTTCACGAGCCCGTGTTCGGCGAGCGCCGCCAGCGTGAGCTCGAGGTCGTTCGTGTTGTCCTCGGCCATCAGGATCCGTCGCAATTCCTCGGTCATGCCGTGCCAGTCCCTTCATACGCCGGCAGCGATACGAAGAACGTCGCGCCGCCATCGACCGCGCCTTCCGCCCAGGTCCGCCCGCCGTGCCGCTGGATGATGCGCCGGACGTTGGCGAGCCCGATGCCGGTCCCTTCGAACTGGTCGGCGCTGTGCAGCCGCTGGAACACGCCGAACAGCTTGTCCACGTACGCCATGTCGAACCCGACGCCGTTGTCCCGGACGTAGACCACACGTTCTCCGTTGACGGCCGGCTGCGCGCCGATCTCGATTTCCGCTACGGCCCGTGGGGCGGTGTACTTGACCGCGTTCGAGACGAGATTCGCGAACACGAGCCGCAGCATGGCCGCGTCGCCCGCGACCGACGGCAGCGGGTGCGTCGTCCAGGTGATGTGGCGGTCGCCGGCGTGCTCCGCGACGTCCCGGACGACGTCCTGGATGACGGCATCGAGGTTTACGCGCTGCTCCAGCATCTCCGCGCGTCCCATGCGGGAGAACGCCAGCAGGTCGTCGATCAGCCGGCCCATCCGGGCGGCGGCCTCCACGATCGCGCGAAGGTGCCGGGAGGACTCGGCGTCCAGCCTGTCGCCGGTGCGTTTCTGGATCAGCCCCGCGAATCCGGCGACGTGACGGAGTGGCGCGCGCAAATCGTGCGAGACGGAGTAGCTGAACGCTTCGAGCTCGGTGTTCAACTGCCCGATCGATCGGGTGCGCTCCTCGACGCGTGTTTCGAGCTGTCGCCGGGCCGCGTTCACCTCCGTCGCCATCGTTTCGAACGCGACGGCGAGGCGGCCGATCTCATCCCGGCGTCCCGTCTGGACGGGCTCCTCGAAACGCCCCTGCGCGATCGCCTCGGCGGCGTGTGTCAACTGACCGAGCGGCGTCGTGATCCGGGCGCTCAGCATGTACGCCGCCAGCGCCGCGACGAGTACGAGGCCCAGGGTCACCGCCAGCATGCGCAGCACGAACGCGCGCGCAGGCGCCACGATCGCCGCCCGGGGTAACTCCACGACCACCATCCAGGGCGTTCCGCGAACCGGCGAAGCGGCGCCTGCCAGGCGCGCGCCGTCTGCGGCGGTGTCATCCAGGATGGCCCCCGGCCGAATCTCGACCGCCGGCGGCGCCACGACCTTCGCCAGGTCAGACCACACACCACCGGCCGCGTTCCCGAGTTTGATCACGGCTCCATCGCCGACGAGCTTCCTGATCCCGTCCGAATTCGCGCCGCGGGACAGGACGCGTCGTGACACGACGAAGCCCTCCGGCGCCGGGCCCGTGCCGGGACTGCCCGCAGCTTCCGCACCCACGGCGGCGACGTCATCCCAGTAGACTGCCGGGCCGGACGCCTGGAACGGGCCGACGGCGTCCGCAGACGGCCGCTGAATGGTGGGAAGTGACGGAACAGGACGCTCGGACTTCGCGGGAACCGACAGGAGCCGCCGTCCCGCCCCGTCCCATAGCTCGACGGCCGGCTGACCGGGGCTGGCGAAGGCCGCAAGCCGTTGCCGCGCGGCGTCGGCCGCGGCGTCGCCGGGCTGCTCCAGGTATGCGCGCACGGCGGCATCCCGCGCCACGCGGTGCAGTTCCGTCGTCTGCTGCTGGGCGGACTGCGCGAGCAGGTTGGCGAGCTGATCGGACGCCGCCTGCGCGCGCGCCTGGCCGGCTTCGAGCAGCGCGCGCTGCACCTGCCGGTAAGAAACCGACAGAAAAGCGACGAGGCTCACCGCAATCAGCCCGGAGATGAGCAGCGGCAGGCGAACGCGCAGGGAGTGCCTCATAACGGCTTCAACAGGATCGAGGGGTTGTCTCGTTCGACGATCGCGCGCGCGTCGAAGACGAGCACACAACCGCCTGATCGGCGCAGAGGGCCTCCTCCGACCACGCCGGGATTTGCAGCGATGGATACCGATCGGACGCCGATGCTCTCGCAGCGAGCCGTGCTGCCATGCTATCGACAGGCGGGTACCTTGCCTATCGGTGTTTGTCTGACAGGGAAAAGATTTCCTCGCTCACTGAGAGCGCCTGTATATTGTCGGTGCTGACCGTGGAAATGCCTCTTGTAGGTGTTTGTCTTACACCAACCCTAACAACGCGATCATCATCTTTGGCCCATCCCAATTCGCCGCCTCCACCGCCACCGTCCCGGCCGCGCAGTGACTCCACGGCCACTCGCCTCGAGCGGGTGTTGTCGGATGTCCCGATCATGGTGTGGCTGGACGACGCATTCGGGAAGTGCATCTTCGTGAATCGGCAATGGCTCCTGTTTACCGGGCGCACGTTGGAGGAGGAGGTCGGGTTCGGATGGGTCGAGAACCTGCACCCCGCCGATCGGGAGCCGGCGCTCGGCGCCTATCGGGACGCCCTGGCCGGGCAGCGGGCCTTCGGCCTCGATTTCCGCGCGCGCCGCGCGGACGGCGAGTACCGATACCTTCGCGCGTCCGGTGTGCCCTTGCAGGCTCCCGATGGGACCTTCGACGGGTATGTGGGCTCCTGCGTCGACGTGACCGAGCAGCGCGACGCCTCGGACATTCTGTCTCGCACGCGGGACGAACGCGATCGCAGCGCCGCGCTCCTCGACGCGCTCATCGCGAATCTTCAGGACGGCGTGATGGCCGAGACCGACGATGGCCGCATCATCGTCGCCAACGCCGCGTTCTGCCGCATCTTCGGCCTGACGGATCCCGACGCCCTGATCGGGCGATCGGCGCCCGAGCTTCGCGAATCGTTATGGACGGCGCTGGTGTCGGACGTCGAGTCGTATCGCCGGCTGATCGCCGACCTGACGGCTCACCGGCGGCCGCACCTCGGGCACGAGATCCGCCTGACCGACGGCCGGATCCTCGATCGTGACTACGTGCCGGTCGTGGGCCCCGGCGGCGGCGTGCTGCACATGTGGCACTACCGCGACGTGACGCCTCGGCGGCAGATGGAGTCCAGGCTTCGAGAGTCCAGCCGCCGCTTGCGGAAACTCTCGGCGCATGCCGAAGAGGTGCGGGAAAAGGAGCGCCGGGTGCTCGCGCGCACGCTGCACGACGAGCTCGGACAACTCCTGTCGAGCATCCGGCTCGAGCTCGGGGCCGCGATCGCGACGTTCCGCGAGCGCGCCGATGCGCCGACGCATCCGGTCGTGGACCGGCTCCAGGCCGCCGCGGGGCTGACCGACATCAGCCTGGCGTCGCTCCGGAGCCTGACCACGTCGCTCAGGCCGCCGATTCTGGATCACCTGGGCCTCGTCCCGGCGATTCGGTGGGAGGCGGGACTGTTCAGCAAGCGCACGGGCATCCGCTGTCACGTGCGCGCGCGGCCGGCCGCCATCGAGCTGAGGGATGCACAGGTCACCGCGCTGTACCGGATCGTCCTGGAGGCGCTCGAGAACATCTCCCACCACGCCGGGGCGGGCACCGCCTGGGTGTACCTGACGCGCCAGCGGGGCCTGACGCTGATGGAGGTGCGCGACAACGGGCGCGGGATCTCGGACGAGCAGATCAACAATCCTCGCACCATGGGCCTGCTGGGCATGCGGGAGCGCGCGCTGGCGCTCGGCGGGGAAGTGCGGATCACGGCGGCGCACCGGCGGGGCACGCGTCTGCTGGTCATTCTGCCGGACACCGAACATGCGTAGCGTCCTGCTCGTCGACGACCACCCGGTCGTCCGTCAGGGCATCGCCCGGATTCTCGCGGCCGAGATTCCCGATCTGGCGCTGGCCGAGGCAGTCGACGGCGCGTCGGCGCTGCTGCAGATGCGCGCGCGGCCTCCGCACCTGGTGCTGCTGGACCTCACGCTGCCGGGCGACAATGGCCTGTCGCTGCTGCGGAAGATCCGCCGCGAGTTCCCGTCGATCCCGGTGATGATCGTCAGCATGCACCCGGCCGACCAGTTCGCCCAGCGCGCGCTGCAGGCGGGGGCGGTCGGCTACGTCGCGAAGGACAGCGATCCGCAGGAGCTGGTGCAGGCGGTGCGCGCGGCGCTCGCCGGCGGCCGCCACGTGCCCGCGGAGGTGCAGGAGGCCGCGCGGCTGGAACGCGAGCCGCCGCCCCACGCCGGCCTGTCCGATCGCGAGTATCAGGTGCTGCGGCTGATCGGCGCCGGGCGCACCGTGTCGGAGATCGGCGCGGAGCTGGGCCTGAGCGTGAAGACCGTGAGCACGTACCGCGCGCGGATTCTCGAGAAGCTCGAATTACGCACGAGCGCCGAGCTGATTCACTACGCCGTGGTGAACCGGCTCGTTTCGTAAACCTGGTACAATCCCGCCCGGTTCATCGCGAGTCTTCGAGACCGGGATGCTCAATGTGTTTCTGACGGCGGCGTCGGCAGGTCGAGCGTGATAATCGGCGGCGACGATGCCGACGGACGCGGAGATCGGATCCGCACGATGACCCGGCCCGAGATGGACTTTGCCATAGATGCAGACTGCCGGGTTCTCGAGAAGGCTCGTCCTGTGGCTCGGCCTGGGCCTGCTGATCCTGTATGCCGTCTGGCTCGGCGGGCCGTATCTTCGTTCGATCGCCGTGCGTGACGCCGCCGTCACCACGTGGCTCCACGTCGCCACGTCGCCGATCGCGGGCCTGGTGGCCGATCCGGTTCCCGTCGGCGGCCGGATCGGCGCCGATGGCCGCGTCTTCACCGTCATGAATCCTCGCGCCGATTCGGCCGCCGCGGCGCGCGCGCGCGCCGATCTGGAGCAGGCGCGGGCACGGATCACCTCGCTTATCGGGATAGAGGGCCAGATCGAAACGCTCGTCGCGACGCGAGCCGCGGTTGCCTCGGACTACGCTGTGACGTTCAAGCGGAACATGGACGTGCACGTCGCCGGTTTGACCGACGAGGTGGCTCTGAGCAGGCGGCGACTGGATCTGGAGCGCGCCGATGCCCAGCGGGTGTCGGCCATCGTCGCCAGCGGCGGCGCGTCGCAGTCGGCGGCCGAGGCCGCCAGCAGCCGCGTGGCGGATCTCGAGCGTACGGTCGTCAACACGCAGGCCAGGCTCGATCAGGCCGTGCGTAATCGCCGGGCGGCCGATCAGGGGGTGTTCTTCCTCGAAGACGGGTCGGATGGCTCCAGCGCGCAGCGTACCCTCG
>WNFM01351606.1_pt1 | contig 33037 bp, 32 predicted proteins | sample 5400271 | NCBI WGS metagenome assembly WNFM01 (sample SAMN13153352, study PRJNA577476) | soil metagenome | isolation source: 60 cm saprolite on Douglas fir-dominated hillslope | place: USA:California | collected 2013-09-17 | reverse complement strand
CGCCAACAGCGGATAGTAGGCGACCAAGTTGATCACCGGGTCGTACTCGTCCGGCGTCTTGTAGGCGAGCTTCGGGTTCATCTGCGGGGCGATGACGAGGGACGACTGCGGCGTGAGCAGGATCGTGTACCCGTCCGGCTTCGCCTGCACGAGGTCGGAGACGCCTACGGCGCCCCCGGCGCCCGGCTTGTTCACGACGGTGATGCCGTGAGGAAACTTGGGCTTTATTCCGTCGGCGACGACGCGCGTGACGATGTCGACGAGGCCCCCGGGGGGAAAGTTCGCGAGAAACGTTACGTTCCGGTCGGGGTATTGTGCCGCGCAGGGCAGCGCGGCGAGCGCGAAAAGCGCAAAGACAACTACGCGAGCCATGGGACCTCCTCCAAGCTAGATGCGCGATTCCTGGTAGTCGAGGTCTTCCTCGATATGGTGCAGCACCTCATCGCTGATCAGGTTTTCCCGCCACAGGCGGATCAGTTCCTGCCGCTCCGCCTTCACCGCCGCGGCCCTCAGGCGACGCGCGTCGTCGGCGCCCGTGTGGCTCAACATCAGGCCGTCCGGGACGGCGAGGGTGATTTTCTCGGCGAATTCGGCGCGGATGCGCTCGGCCAGCTCGTTCGGGATTTCATCCTTCACGGCCGCGGCGTCGATGGCGGCGATCGCGGCCTTGCCGAGCGCCATCTTGGCGCGCTGTTGCTCCTCCTGCAGGCTCCAGTCCCTGCCGAGCTTCAGCCTGCGGATGAGCGGCTTCAGAGTCAGCCCCTGCAGGACCAACGTCACCGCGATGACGACGAAGGTGAGAAAGATGATGAGGTCGCGCTCGGGAAACGCATTTCCGTCTTGCAGCGTCTGGGGCAGCGCGAGGGCTGCGGCCAGCGACACGATGCCGCGCATTCCGCACCAGCCCATGATGAACACCTCCCCTTCACGGGGCGGCGTGACCTGCTCGCCGAGCGAAGCCCTCAGCACGAGGGGCAGATAGGTGGCCGGATAGACCCAGGCGAAGCGCACGAAGATCGCGACCGCGCTCACGAACGTGCCGTAGAAAAAGAGCTGCGCCACCGAGTAGTCGGTGAGTCGCGGGACGATTCCGGAGAGCTGCACGCCGATCAGGATGAAGATCAGCGTGCTCAGCATGAACACGAGCAGGTTCCAGACCGAGCGCGCGATGATGCGCATCTCGGCCGAGACGATCTCCGGAGAGTAGCGGCCGCGGACGAGGCCCGCGGCGACCACGGCGAGAACGCCCGACACGTGCAGCGATTCGGCGAAGATATAGGCGACATAGGGCACCGCGAGCGTGGTCAGCACCTCGATGAAGGCGTCTCCGAGATAACGGTGAATGAAAACGAACAGCCGCCCCATCGCGAAGCCGATCACGACGCCGCCGACCGCCACGCCGACGAATTCCAAGCTCGCCTGCCACAGCGAGAACACCCCGGTGAGCACCGTCGCCACCGCGAACTTGTATATCACCAGGCCCGAGGCGTCGTTCACCAGGCTCTCGCCTTCGAGCACGGTGACCACGTTGCGCGGGATGTTGAGCCGCGAAAGGATCGCGGTCGCCGCCACCGCGTCGGGGGGCGAGACGATCGCGCCGAGCACGAAAGCGGCGGCCCAGGGTATGTCGGGAATGAGGAGCTTCAAGGTCGCGCCGACGGCGAGCGTGGTCGCGATCACCAGCCCGATCGCGAGCAGCCCGATCGGGCGGATGTTCGCCTTGAACTCGTGCCAGGACGTGAGCAGCGCCGCCTGGTAGAGAATCGGCGGCAATACGAGCACGAGCAGGAACTGCGGATCGAACTGAAGCTGCGGCAGCCGCGGCACGAAACCGAGCGCGCCGCCCCCGATCACCAGCGCGATCGGGTAGGGAAATTTGAAGTGCCGCGCGACCCACCCCAGTGCCACGGCGCACATCATCAAGAACAGGACCACTTGCAGCAGGGCCATGGCTGCCTCCCCTTCGGAGCCGCCATTAAATCATGCCGGACGCTCGTGCACCATGCCGCCGGCATATGCAGCCTGGATGCGGGGGTTTGACCGCTTCACCCTCGCTTGCTAGCCTAGCGACCATGGAATTCCCGCGGGCCCTCATGGCGGCATTCGCGCTGCGGCAATGCATCCCGGATTGACCACGAGGACCACGGCTCTCGGACTGGCCGCGCTGCTGATCGCCTCGGCCCTGGGCTACTGGGGCGTCAGCGCTTACCGCAAGGGCCAGCTGCAAAAAGCGGTAGCCGCGCTCGTGAAGGATTCCAGCGAGCGGCTGCAAACGGCGCTCGCCGTGGAAACGGAAGCGGTGCACGAGGATGCCGCTCAGATGGTGAGGAAGCTCGACGACCAGGCGCAGGAAGTGGACAAGCACGTGATCGAGCTGCGCGGCATGAGCGCCTCGCCGAACCGAGCGCTGGTCGACGCCGCCGAAGAGTACATGCTCACCGTGAGGCAGATCCTGCGCAACCAGGCAGGGAGCCACCGCTATCGCATCCAGGTGTCGGCGAGCGAACGGGCGCTGCGCGATCACATGCGCAGCGCCAACCGGCGCTCGGTGATCTGGATCCAGGAGGCGGTGCGCGCCAAGGACCGCATGGAGAAGGACTATTTCGATTACCGGCTCTCGGCCGACGCGTTCGGCAGGCTGCTCGAGTCCTATCCCGCAACCCGGAAGAAGCTTGCGCTGCAGGTAGGGTCGGGCCTGCTCGTCGAGGAAGCCGTCGCCGCCAACGCCCGCAAGCGCGCGCTCTCCAATTCGAGGCGGGTCGCCGACGACGTGGAGCGGGCGAGGCAGCTCGCGGCCGTGCACTGAATATCAACAGGGAAGGAAGAAAATGAATTCCTCCGGAAAAGTCGCCATCGTCACCGGCGCGGGCAGCGGCATCGGGCGCTCGGTCGCGCTCGCGTTTTTGAAGGACGGTTACCGAGTCGCGCTGGCCGGGCGGCGCAAGGAGCGCCTGGAGCAGACCGCGAAGGACTCCGGCGCGCCGGAGCGCACCCTGATCGCGCAAACCGACGTCACCGAGCAGAAATCGGTTCAGGCACTCTTTGCTGCGATAAAGGAGAAGTTCGGCCGCCTCGACGTGCTCTTCAACAACGCCGGCATCGGCACGCCCGGCAGCATCATGCTCGAAGACCTCTCGCTCGAACAGTGGCAGGCCGTGGTAAACACCAATCTCACCGGCATGTTCCTGTGCACGCAGGAAGCGTTCAAGATCATGAAGAGCCAGACCCCGCGCGGCGGGCGCATCATCAACAACGGCTCGATCTCCGCGCACGCGCCGCGTCCGAACTCGGCGCCCTACACCTCCACCAAGCACGCGGTCACCGGGCTCACCAAATCGACCGCGCTCGACGGCAGGAAGTACGACATCGCCTGCGGCCAGATCGACATCGGCAACGCGCGAACGCCGCTCGCTTCACGAATGGCCGACGGCGTTCCGCAGGCGAACGGCGAGATCAAGCCGGAGCCGCTGATGGACGTGGACCATGTCGGCGCCGCGGTGCTGCACATGGCGAACCTGCCGCTCGAGACCAACGTGCAGTTCATGACCATCATGGCGACCAAGATGCCGTTTATCGGGCGGGGCTAAAGCGGCGCAGCGTATTTCAGGATTCATCGCTGCGGGTAAGTTGCAAGCTCGGCGAACACCAAATGGAAATGCTCTGAGGCACGAAGACCATCTGTGCGACCGTTGAAGTATCGGTTCAGCTGCTCTTCGGGGCTGAGCGCTTCGACGACGAGGAAGCCGAGCGCGGCGAGCATTGCAGGCAGGCGGTCGGGGTCGAAGCCGGTGATCATGGGCTCGCCGAGCTGTCGCACACGTTCCATAATCGCTCGGATCCGCGCCGAGGCTTTGACGGGATCGAAGGCCTCGAGGTCGATGTAGTCGAACGCCACGCGGCTCCCCGGTGCTGCCGCGCGACGGATCGACCGCAGCACTCCAAAGACGGTCTCCGACGAAAGATAGTAGGTGACGCCGGCCCAAGAGAAGAAAGCCGCGCGATCACTTCGATACGGCGAGCGCAGGAGAACATCGAACACGCTTTCGCGCTCGAAATCGGCAGGCAGGAAGTGGATGTTCGGCGGGCAAGCGAGGCCGGCCGCAGTGAGGCGCGCTCGCTTGAATTCCTGGGTCGCCGGATGGTCGATCTCGAAGATGGTGAGCCGGTCTTGAAGATCGGCTCGGCGCAGGGCGAAGGTGTCAAGCCCGGCTCCGAGGATGACGTATTGCGAGACGCCGCGCTCGACGCAGCTCAGCAGGTGGTCCTCGGTGAAGCGCGCCCGTGCGATCATCAGCTCCTGTGTAGTCGCCGCGTGCAGACCCTCACGCATGCAAGACGCTGGAGCCAGATTTGAGGCGTCAATTTCGGGACGAAACTCACCGAGAGCGGCGATTACGACGCTTTCAAAATCGGTCCGCTCTTCCGGGGTGATGAGTTTTCCCGCCAGGTAGTCGTTGAAGATTCTGGGCTCGTCATTCTCGGCGTGGAGGGCACGAAGGAGAGCCACGCGGACTGCGGTTCTTGAGCCTCCCGTGCTCAGCGTCATGATCGCATTTCCGGGCAAGCCGTTCGCTAATCGGGCTTCGCGCCGGAGTCCTTGATCACTTTCGCCCACTTCGGAATCTCCTCCTTGATGACCTGCGCGAATTCTTCCGGTGAGTTGCCGATCGGTTCCAAACCGAGACCGGCGAACCGCGTCCGCACGTCAGACAGGGCGAGAGCTTTCACCGTCTCTGCGTATATCTTGCGAACGATCGGCGTAGGGGTGCCGGCCGGCGCAAGCAGCCCCAACCACGCGGTCACCTCGAAGCCCGGGAAACCCGATTCCCCGATGGTCGGCAGCTCGGGCGCCACCGAGGAACGCTTGGCCGAGGTCACCGCGAGTGCGCGCAGTTTGCCCTCGCGCACGTGTGGCAATATGTCCGGCATGTTGCCGAACATCATAGTTACGTGTCCGCCGACTAGGTTGAGGACCGCGGGAGCGCTCCCTTTGTAGGGCACATGCACGATATCGGTGTGCGTCGCCATCTTGAATAACTCGCCGGCTAGGTGTATCGAACTCCCGCTTCCGTTGGAGGCGAAAGTGAGCGTGCCCGGTTGTGCTTTTGCAAGTGCAATAAGCTCTTGCACGCTGCGTGCAGGTACACCATTGTGGACTGCCAGAATGTTCGTCATCGCGCACGCCTGCACAATCGGCGCAAGATCCCGTACGGGATCGTAAGGAAGCTTGCCGTAGAGGCTCTGGTTGACGACGATCGCCGCGGGGCCCGCCATGATCAGCGTGTAGCCGTCCGGCTTCGACTTCGCCACCCGATCGGTAGCGATCATGCCGGTCGCTCCCGGAAGATTCTCGACCAGGACCGGCATGCCCCACGCCTCCGACAGCTTTTGCCCTAGCAGACGCGTAACCATATCGAAGAAATTACCTGGCGGGAAACCAACAAAAATATGGACAGGTTTCTCGGGATAGCCTGACTGCGCCGCGGGACCGGTCATCGCCACCAGCGTTGCGAATCCAATCATGAGATTCAATGCGCGTTTCATTTGTCGCTCCGTTTGCCCCGCGGCCTTGGCTTAGCTCACGAACCGAGTTTAGGACCCGCCCCCCCTGGACGTCGAGACTTTGCCGGACACTTCACTCATGCCGGAATTTCACTAATAATGGCCGTGTTAGAGCGTGGAGACGAGTGAAACATGGACCGGATGCGCCAAATCGAGCTGCTGGTGCGGGCCGCAGAGGCGGGAAGTTTCGCCAAGGCGGCGCGAGCGCTCCAGGTGGATCCCTCCGCAGTGAGCCACGCGATCGCAGAGCTGGAAAAGGAGCTGAGAGTGACGCTCTTCTACCGCACGACTCGCCAACTCCGGCTCACCGAGGACGGGGACGAGATTTACCGGCGCGGATGCAACCTACTGCGCGAGCTGGGCGAACTTGAGAGCGCCGCCTCCGAGACGCCCGAGCGCCTTACCGGAACCTTGCGCGTCGGCATGGGCGTGCCAGTCAGCTGCCACATCATCATGCCGCGGTTAGCGGAGTTCCTGCAGCGGCATCCGGGCTTGCAGATCGAGTGCCTCGTCATGACTCGTATCAGGGACATGCACGCGAGCGGCGTCGATTTGTTACTGCAACCTGGCGAGCCTCCCGAATCGGCCGTGATCGCCCGCAAGGTGATGGATTTCAAGTGGAGCGTCTACGCTGCACCGAAGTACCTGGAGACCTTCGGCGAGCCGGCGAGCCCGGAGGACCTGCTGCGGCACCGCTGCCTCGTCAACAAACCGCCGTACGTGAACCTGCCGATGGATGAATGGGAATTCGAGCGCAACGGCGAGCATAAGGTTGTAAAGGTGCCGCGCACGCTCATGACAGACGACCACGAAGGATTGATCGCCGCAGCGCTGGCAGGCGGCGGCCTGGTGCGGGTCGCGATGTTCGATCCGGCGCTCATTACCTCCGGCCGGCTGCGGAAAGTGCTCAACGATTGGACTTGCCAGAACGCTCCCAGCCTTTATGCGATCTATCGCAAGACGGTACGCATGCCGCCCAAGATCGCCGCGTTTCTCGAATTTACGGCGGAGGCGTTCGCTGCGTTCGATCCAGACGAGCTTACATTGAGCCACAGCGCGAGCTTCGGCGACTTTTTGTTCCGGGCAAAGGCCAAATCGAGCGTGCCGCGACCCAGATGAAGGCGCGGATGGGACGGGGCGTCACGCAGATCGCACCAATGGACGGAAAATGAAAACCGAGAAAACGACCACTCGACGTGAGTTCCTAGGCGGAGTCGCCGCCTTCGGCGCGCTTGGACTCACCGGGTGCGCAAATCTAGCCGGCGCCGGCGCGGGCGGCTCTGCCGGAAGGCTGCCCGAGCGGGGCGAAGTCCTCATCCGCAACGCCTACGTGATGACCATGGATTCGAGCGTGGGCGACCTGCCCGACGCGGACGTGCACGTGAGGCAGGGCACGATCGTCGCGGTCGGCCGCAACATTCAGGCCAGCGGGGCGCAGGTGATAGAAGGCCGCGGGATGATCGTGCTGCCGGGCTTCATCGAGACGCACTGGCACATGTGGAACACGCTCTTGCGCAGCATGTCGGGCGACAAGCGCGAGCACGGCTACTTCCCGACTGCGGCCGCCCTCGGCAAGGTCTATCTCCCCGAAGACATGTACCAGGGCACTCGGCTCTCCGCCGTTGAAGCGCTGAACGGCGGCATCACCTTCGTGCACGACTGGTGCCACAACATCCGCGGGCCCGAATTCGCCGACGCGAATCTTCGCGCGCTCAAGGAAGCCGGCATCCGCGGCCGCTTCTCCTATGGCGCGCCGCAAGCGCACCCGGCGGGCGAGACGATCGACCTCGCCGACTTCGAGCGGAAGCGGGCGGACTGGAGGAGTCATTCGAATGAAGGTCTCTTGTCGCTCGGGCTTGCCTGGCGCGGCGCGTTCAACGACGCGAAAGCGATGGTCCCGAACGACGCCGCCCGGCGCGAATTCGAGACTGCGCGCGGGCTCGGCCTGCCGATCTCGGTGCACGTGAGCAACGCGCGCGCGCGCTCGGGCCAGATCGCCGTCCTCGCGAAAGAGAAGTTTCTCGGCCGCGACGTGCAGTGCATCCACGCGATCTGGGTCACCCCCGAGGAAATCCGGGCTCTGGCCTCCGCCGGCACGCCGGTGAGCTTTTCGCCCTACACGGAACTGCGCATCGGCTTCGGTTTTCCGCAGACGGGCGAGTTCCTCGCCGCCGGCATCACGGTCGGACTGTCGGTGGATACGACGGCGCTTTCCGGAAACGCCGACATGTTCGCGATCATGAAAGTCATCCGGAACATCGAGAACAGCCGCAGCGAGAACGAATTCAAGCTGCCGGCGCGCCGCGTCCTGGAGCTCGCGACGATCGAAGGCGCGCGCTCGATGGGCGTGGACGACCGCGTGGGTTCGCTGAAGGCGGGAAAGCGCGCCGACCTCATCGTGGTCAACACGCGCGAGGTGAACCTGGGGGTCTTCAGCGAGCCCGCGCACATGCTGGTGGAAGCGGCGCAGCCCTCGAACGTGGACACGGTGATGGTGGACGGGCGCATCCTCAAGCGCCGCGGCAGGCTGACCGCGATCGACGTCGAGCAGGTCGTCAGCGAAGCCTCGTCGGCCCTCGCCGGAGTGAGGAAGCGCGCGGGCTGGTGGTGAAGATTCTCCTGGGAGATCCGCATGAGCTCAACCGACCCCCGCGCAATCACCCTTTCCCCGGGCCTCGTGTCCACTTCGAGCGACGAGGTCGAGCGCGTGCTGAGCGCGCTGATGGCGCGACGCGAGCCGCTCGCGGCGGTCCTCGCAGGCGGCGCCGACTCGCGGTGGAAGCTGCGCCTGGTCGACCCGATGAGACAGTACATCGTCGTCGAGCCGCTCTCGGGCGGGGGTGCGATCCCGGCGGCGCTCGAGCGCCGGCAGGTGACCTTCGTCGCCGAGTTCGGCGGGATGTTCATCGAGTTCCCCGCCTCCGATCCGGTGCTCGTCACCGAGGAGGGGACGCGCGCGATCCGCATGGGCTTCCCCAAAGTCACGGTGAGCCGTCAGGGACGCACGTATCCGCGCGCGCCGGTGCCCCTGGATCTGCCCGTGCACTGTGCGATTCCGGCCGGCGCCGGGGTGGCGCTGGAAGGACAGATCATGGACATCAGCGAAGGCGGCATGGGGCTCCTCGTTCGCGGCGCCTACCTCGTCCCGGCGCCGGGCACGCTCATCCGCGGCTGGCAAATCGAGCGCCCGGGGACAGGCACCGTGAGCGTGGATCTCGAAGTGCGGCATTGCCGCCCCTTGGCGCTCTCCGACGGCGCGAGCGCGCAGCGGTGGGGCTGCCGGTTCGTCGATCCCTCCGGTGAAGTGAAAGAGCTGATGCGGCTGTTTGCGAGCAAGTAAACGCGCTGCGCGCCGCGGAGGTTTGCACGCGGCCGGCCTTTTGAGACAATTGCGGGCTTCCGCCCGCCCCGTCTCGCCGATCCATGACAGAAAAAACAATACGCCGCGAAGACGCGCGCCTGCTCGAGGGCAAGGGTCGCTATAGCGCGGACTGGAATCTCCCGGGGCAGCTTTACGGCTTCTTCCTGCGCTCCGACCGCGCGCACGCCGAGATCGTCTCGATCGACGCCAAAGCCGCGACCGCGCGCAAAGGCGTCCGTCTCGTCCTCACTGGCGCCGACTACGCCGCATCGGGCTGGAAGGCGCTCCCCGGCGGCGTCTCCTACGAAGGCGTGGGCGGGCAGAAGCAGAAAAAGCCCTTCTGGCCCGCGCTCGCGCAGAAGAAGGTGCACTACGTCGGCCAGCCCGTGGCCCTCGTGGTCGCGGAAAGCGCAGCGCTCGCCCAGGACGCCGCCGAAGAAATCGCGGTCGAGTACCGCGATCTCCCCGCCGTGATCGGTTTCGAAGGAGCGACGCGCCCGGGCGCGCCGCAGCTGCACGAGGACATCCCCGGCAACCTCGCCTTCGAATACGAGACGGGCGACGCCGCCGCGGTGCAAGCCGCGTTCGCCGGGGCTGCCCTGAAAACGCGGCTCACGGTACGCAGCCAGCGCCTGGTCGGCAATCCGATCGAGCCGCGCGCCTTCCTCGCGAGCTTCGATGCGGGCAGCGGCGTCTTCACCGTCTATTCGCCGAGCCAGGGATTGAACGGCATGCGCGGATTTCTTGCCGCGGCGACCGGCCTCCCCGGAGAGAAGATCCGCGTCGTCACCGAGCTCGTGGGCGGCAGTTTCGGTATTCGCAGCTTCTCCTATGCCGAGCACGTCGCCGTGATGCTCGCTGCGCAGCAGCTCGGCCAGCCGGTGAAGTGGGTGGCCACGCGCTCGGAGATCTTCCTTTCCGACAACCACGGGCGCGGGCTCACTCTCGCCGGAGAGCTCGCGCTCGACCGCGACGGCAGCTTCCTCGCGCTGCGCTTCGACGACGGCGCGGACCTCGGCGCCTTCTCGACCCCCTTCGGCCCGCAGATCGGCTCGCGCAACATCACCATCACCATGGGCGGCGTATACCGTGTCCCGGCGATGCACGCGCGCACGCGCTGCGCCTATTCGAACGCCGTTCCGGTCTCGGCCTACCGCGGCGCGGGGCGGCCCGACATCGCCTGCGTGATCGAGCGCCTCGTCGATCGCGCGGCGGCCGAGCACGGCTTCGACCCGGTCGCGCTGCGGCGGAAGAATTTCATTCCGCCGGAGGCGATGCCCTACAGGACCGCGAACGGCACGACCTACGACTGCGGTGAGTTCGAGGCCGTCATGGACAAGGCACTGCTGCTCGCCGACTGGAAAGGCTTTCCGGCCCGGCGCGAGCGCTCGAAGCGCGAAGGGAAGCTGCGCGGAATTGGCATCGCGACTTTCCTCGAGGCGAGCGCCGCGGGTGTCGCAGCCAAGGACCAGGCGTACGCGCGCTTCGACGCGTCGGGCATCCTGCACGTGAGTTGCGTGTCGCAGTCCACTGGCCAGGGCCACGAGACCGCGTTCGTGCGCATTCTCTGCGAGGGCCTGGGCGTGACCGACCCGCGCCTGGCCGAGCGCATCCGCATTCACGAGGGCAACCTGGACCTGACCGTCGTGGGCAACGGCACGGGCGGCTCGCGCTCGCTCTACGGCGCGGGGAGCGCGGTGAAGCTCCTCGGGCCCAGGCTGATAGCGACCGCAAGTCCGCACGCCGCGGCGGCGCTGGGAGCGGACGCCGTCGAATATGGGGACGGGAAATTCGAGGCCGGGAGCAAGTCGATCGGCTTCTTCGATCTCGCTCAAAGGCTCGCCGGAAGTTCGCCGCATCCGATGGACTGCGTCGCCGAGGGCAGCTTCGGCGCGACCTTCCCGAACGGCTGCCACATCGCGGAGGTGGAGATCGATCCCGAGACCGGCGTCGTCGACGTGGTCAGCTACGCGACCGTTGACGACATCGGCAACGTGGTGGATCACACCAGCGTCGAAGGCCAGGTGCACGGCGGCGTGCTGCAGGGCGTAGGTCAGGTGCTCGCCGAGCACGCGATCTACGACTCCGACACAGGGCAACTGCTCTCGGGCAGCTTCATGGACTACCCGATGCCGCGCGCCGACTGGATGCGTGCCATCCGCTGCGAAGAGCACCCCGTGCCGACTAAGGCGAACGCGCTCGGCGCCAAGGGCGTGGGCGAATCGGGGACATCAGGAGCACTGGGCGCGACCATGAACGCGATCCTCAATGCCGTAAGGCCCGCCGGGGTGAAAGACCTCGATATGCCCGTGACCCCGGACCGGCTGTGGCGGGCATTAAACGAAAGCAGAAAACGTTCTTCGTAAAATCCAGCTAGAGCGGCGCGCGCCTTGCCGACTCGCTCAAGTCGTGCGGCCGGTCACGGCCACGAATATTACGCAGTGCAAGTGCGAACCCCAAAGCAGTTGCCAAGGGTACGGGAAGCACCGAGAAAAAATGGCGTTGAAAACCCCACCAGGGGAATTCGCCGGAGTAGGACCAGGGTTTTTGCGCCCACCACCCAAAGACAACCGCCAGCCAACTAACCATGATAACGACGCATAGGCCGGTGGAGATGCGGGCCGGCAATGCCAGGGCTAGGCAGCTGATAAACAGGATGGGCGGGACAACGTAAACCACGGACGCGGAAAGCCCGCTCTCGATCCCCTCCATTGGATGGCTGAGATACCAGCTTGGACTGTTTGCGAGGGCGAGCAAAAACAAGGCGCAGACGCCCGCAACCCATGCGAGCAAGCCGGCAAAGACCGTTACGCGTATGTGAAATCTCAAGGGCTAACCTGTAACGAACGTCAACGAGGCATCCTAAAGCCATATAGAGTATATGCAAACACGGCCGGCCATACGAGTGTGGAACTATTGACGTTTCACCCGAGTTAAACTATGCGGACGTCGACTTACGCATCAGGAGCGCGCCATGAGCGTCACCCGCATCAAGAAGCAGAAATCCGTCCGCGAGCAGGTCAGCGCAGAGGAGTGGGCGAAGCGCGTCGATCTAGCCGCCGCATACCGCCTGGTCCACCTCTACGGCATGGACGAGATGATCGCCAACCACATTTCGACCCGCGTCCCTGGCGAGGACCACGCCTTCCTCATCAATCCCTACGGCCTGCTCTACGAGCAGATGCACGCCTCGTGCTTCATCAAGCTCGACCTGGACGGCAAGATCCTGTTCAACCCGACCGAGTACGACATCAACAAGGCTGGCTTCGTGATCCACAGTGCGATCCACCGCGCACGGCACGAGGTGGACTGCGTCATCCACACCCACACCATCGCCGGCATGGCGGTGTCGGCGATGAAAGCCGGGCTGATGCCGCTCGCGCAGACGGCGATGCGCTTCATCGACATCGGCTACCACGACTACGAGGGCGTGGCGATCGACATGGACGAGCAGGAGCGCCTGGTACGCGACCTGGGAAACCGGGAGGCAATGATCCTCAGGAACCACGGGCTGCTCGTCGTCGGCGGGAGCATTCCCCAGGCGTTCGACAACATCTTCCGCCTCGAGCGCGCCTGCCAGCTTCAGGTTGCGACGCTCGCCTGCAACGCCGAGATCTCGCTCCCGCCGCGCAAGATCGTCGAAGATGCATCCCGTCTCTATCAGCCCGGCGTGCGCCGCAAACTCGGCCTGCTCGAATGGCCGGCGCTGATCAGGAAACTCGACTCGATCGATCCGTCCTACCGCGAGTAGCCGCCATTCCCCAGAAGGCGGAAATCCAGCATCTACTCTGTCCTGTTTGCGGCGGAGCGTGTTCGCTACTTGATGTCGTGGATTTCAACAAGTCATGCGAGGAAGCGAGAGGTAAATTCCTCGGCCTTGCAGGAATTTCGGTCTACTACGCATTATGCGGCAAATGCGGCTTCTGTTTCGCCCCGGAGCTCATGACTTGGGGGTTGGAGCAATTCGAGGAGAGGATATACAACGATGAATATGTCGTCGTGGATCCGGACTACATCGAAGCCAGACCCCGGACAAATGCCGCTACCTTGATTTCCATTTTCAAGGATCGGGCACATTCTGTCAGACATCTTGACTACGGCGGCGGGGATGGGCTTCTCGCGAGGATCCTGAGAGAATCGAATTGGCAGTCGATTTCCTATGACCCTTTCGTGGACAGAAACGTCAGCGTCGAGCAGCTCGGGAAATTCGACTTGATTACGGCCTTTGAAGTTTTCGAGCATGTTCCCGACGTTCAGAAGCTGATGTCGAACTTACGTTCATTGCTTTCCAGCAATGGCCTCGTATTGTTTTCGACTTTGCTGTCAGACGGGAACATCCACTCCAACCAAAGGATAAGTTGGTGGTACGCGTCTCCTCGCAATGGACACATCAGCTTGTTCTCGAGGAATAGTCTCGCGACCCTCGCTCAAAATAACGGGTTCAATTTTGGCAGCTTCTCGGAAGGTTTCCATATTTTCTTCACAAAAGTACCGCCTTGGGCCGGTCAGGTTTTCAGCATGGGCTGACAATTACCGCCTCGCCCAGAACTCCTTCGTGGCGATTCTCGCGCCTTCCGCCATCGCCGCCATCTTCGCCCACACCACGTCCGGATCCACCGCCGCCTGGCCGACCCAGGTGCCGTAGCCGCAGTCGCTGCCCGCGATGACGTTCTCGCGGCCGACCAGCTTCGCGTAGCGCCCGATCCGCTGGGCGATGAGCTCCGGGTGCTCGATGAAATTGGTTTTCGATTCGATCACGCCGGGGATCAGCACTTTGCCTTCGGGCAGCTTGACCGTCTCGAAAACCTTCCATTCGTGGGCATGGCGGGGATTGGCGGCCTCGAACGAGATTCCGTCCGGGCGCGCGAGAAAAACGATGTCGATGACGTGTTCGAGCGGTACGTCGCAGTGGTGCGGCCCCTCGTAGTTGCCCCAGCACAGGTGCATGCGCATGCGCTCGGGCGCAATGTTCGCGGTGGCGCGGTTGAGCGCTTCGACGTGCAGCCTTGCTTTCTTGCGGAATTCTTCCAGCGAGAGGCTCGCGTACTGGATGTGCCGCCCCATGGCGAGGTCGGGGCAATCGATCTGCAGGACGATGCCGGCCTTCGCCACCGCTTCGTACTCGTGGCGCATGGCATCGGCGATGGCGAAAAGATAGGCTTCCTGGCTGGGGTAGTGGTCGTTCCTGAAAAAAAGCCCGATCACGCCGGGCGAGGCGGCGCTCATGAACATTTCCTCGGTCTTTACCTTGGACGCGGCCGCTTTCAAATTGTCGACGTCATCCCGCGGGCCTTGAGCGTCGCGCACGCTGATCGGCGCATTGCACCCCGGGGTCTTCCTGCGCGAGCGGCCCGGGTCGCCGAACACGCGCTTGGCGAGGTTCGGGAACTCGACCAGGTCCTGATATACGAGAGTGTTCCCGGTGCCGCCGAAGCCGGCGAGGCGGTCCTTCACGTAGGTGGCGTAGCTGGGCTTCGACATCTCGCCGTCGTTGACGATGTCGACGCCCGCCCCGGCCTGCCTGCGCACGATCTCCTCCACCGCGGAGCGAATGCGCGCGCCGAGCGCCTCGTGATCGACCGGCACACCCTCCTCCTTGGCGTACATCATGCGCACGAGATCCTCCGGCCGCGGCAGGCTGCCGGTGTGGGTGGTGAGAAAGCGCTCGGTGCTGCGCCGCATGCACCTACCCTGGATTTTCCCTCTTGCGGGCCGCATCCGGACGCAAGGCTTGATCCCCCGGCTTCCTCTCGTCGAGCGTCTGCCGGATGCGTCGCTCGATATCCTCCTGGGGCGGGTCCGGATAGAGCTTTTCCCCGTCGACCCTGTATTTCGACATCGTGTCCGGGTCGGCCAAGCGCGAGGCCTCGGCGAGCCGCTGCCTTTCGGCCCGCACCGCGAGGAAATTCCCCGCCATCTGCCGGAGGATGTAAAGCGCGACGAGAGCGCAGGCAGCGCCGCCGACAATAAACGCGCCCGTCCAGAAGGAATCGCACTCAGGCAGGTTCGCCGGTGCCTGCGCGCACAGGCTCGCGTAGATCCACAAGGACTCAAGCCTGCGCATCGCTTCCATCGCACACCGAGTTTACGCAATGCCGCTTGCCGCCACAAGGAGAAGAGCCGCGGCTGAGAGTCCCTCTTCATGCCGGGGAGATCGACCCGGCTCTATGATCGGACGCCCTCGGACTTGTCCGCAAAGCGCTCGAATTCAGGCGCCGGCATCGGCTTGGCGAAGTGAAACCCCTGAACCTCGTCGCAGTCGTGCTTCTTCAGGAATTCGAATTGCGCTTGGGTCTCTACGCCTTCGCCTACGACTTTGAGCTTCAGATTGCGCGCGAGCGAAATGATCGTCTGGGCGACCAGGCCTTCGTCCCGGCCGCTCCCCTTGATGTCCTGGACGAAGGACTGATCGATCTTGAGCGCGCTGATCGGCAGCTTGGTCAGATAGGAAAGGCTCGAATGTCCGGTGCCGAAATCGTCAACCGAGATATCCACGCCGATTTCGCGCAGGCGCAGCAGGATGCGGATCGCGGCCTCGGTGTCGTGCATGATCAGGCTCTCGGTCAGCTCCATCTCGAGCAGGCGCGGATCCAGCCGGCTCTCCCGGAGCGCGTCGTCGACGGCGTTCGCCAGCGCTTCCTGCCTGAACTGGCGCATGGACAGGTTCACAGACACCCCGATCGGCGCGCGCCCGTCCTTCTGCCACGTCTGCGCCTGTGCGCAGGCGCGCTCCAGCACCCACTCGCCGATCGGCACGATGAGCCCCGTCTCCTCGGCGAGCGCGATGAAGTGCTCGGGCAGCAAGAGGCCCCGCTCGGGGTGTCGCCAGCGAAGCAGCGCCTCACAACTCACCAGCGCGCCGCTCCTCACGTTGATCCGCGGCTGGTAGTACAGCTCGAATTCGTCGCGCTCGAGGGCCCGGCGCAGGCTCGTCTCCGTCTGCAGCCGCTCGTTCACCTGCCGGTTCATCTCCGCGGTATAGAACTGGACGTTGTTGCGCCCCTTTTCCTTGGCCCGGTACATCGCCGCATCGGCGTTCTTGAGCAGCGTGTCAACGTCCGGGCCGTCCTGGGGGTAGAGGCTGATGCCCGCGCTGCAGGTCACCATCAGCTCCTGCCCGTCGACGTCGATCGGCTCGGCGACCTTGCTGATGATGCGCTGCATCGCCCGGTAGATCACTTCCTGTCCGGTCTGATCGTTGAGAATCAGGATGAACTCGTCCCCGCCCAGCCGCGCAACGGTATCGCCGTCGCGCACCGTTTCGGTCAGGCGCTCGGCGACCTTCTGCAGCAGCTTGTCGCCGGTGTTGTGGCCGAGGCTGTCGTTGACGAACTTGAAGTGGTCGATATCGAGAAACACCACCCCGATCGAGCGCACGTAGCGCTGCGCGAAGACAGACTGTCTGAGGCGGTCGTGCAGGAGGTTGCGGTTCGGAAGCCCGGTGAGCGCGTCGTAGTTCGCCTGGTGTTCGAGCTGCTCCTGGTAGCGCTTGAGGTAGTCCTGCGCGCCGGTCTTCACCGCCGAGAGCGCGACCGTCTGGTCGTCGTAGCCGGTCAGGACGATGATCGGCACCTTCGGCGAGTGCGCGTAGACCTTGAGGAAGGTATCGAACCCGTAGCTGTCCGGGAGAGAAAGGTCGAGCAGCACCAGGCTCGGGCTTCGGGCAGCGAGATACTCGAGCCCTTGCGAGAGCCTCCCCACGCAAGCGAGCTCGAAAAGCACGTCCTCTCCCTCGGCGAGCATCTCGCGGATGAGACGGACGTCGCCCGGATTGTCCTCGATCAACAACACGAGCTTGCGATCGATCATCCGCTACTTCCCGTCGGGAAGCGTGACCACGGTCAGCCAGAAGTTGTCGATGGATTTGACGACCTTGATGAACTGCTCCAGGTCCACCGGTTTGGTCACATAGCAGTTCGCGTGCAGCGCATAGGTCCTGAGCACGTCCTCCTCGGCCTTTGACGTGGTCAGAACCACGACCGGAATGCGCATGAGCCGCTCGTCGGCCTTGATCTCCTGGAGCACCTCGCGGCCGTCTTTTTTCGGAAGATTGAGGTCGAGCAGGATGATGTCGGGCTTGGGCGCGCCCTGGTGCTTTCCGCGCTTGTGCAGGAAATCGAGCGCTTCCACGCCGTCCTTGACCCAGTGAAGATTGTTGTAGACCTTGCCCTCCTTCAGCGCCTCGCGCGTCAGGCGCGCGTCTCCGAGGTTATCCTCGACGAGGAGGATCTCCACGGGCGGGGCGGTCTTGTCGATTTCTGCGATCATGTTTCTCCTTTTTAGATTTTGGGAAGCGTGAATCGGAACGTGCTGCCTTTGCCGTACGCGGACTCGACCCAGATCCGTCCGCGGTGGCGCTCTGCGACTTTCCTGCATATTGCGAGGCCTATGCCGGTGCCCGGATACTCGTCCTGCGTGTGCAGCCGCTGGAACACCATGAAGATGCGATCGAAGTACTGCGGCTCGATCCCGATGCCGTTGTCGGCCACCGAGAAGCGCCATTCATCCCCCGCGTCCTCCGCGCCCACGTGGATGCGCGGCGCCTCGTCCTTCTTCCTGAACTTGATCGCGTTCGCGATCAGGTTCTGCAGCAGCTGCGCGAGCTGCGTGTCGTCCGCGCTCACCTCGGGCAAGGGGTCGTGCGTGACCGTCGCCGCGCTTTGCTCGAGCGACGCCCGCAGATTGGCGAGCGCCTTGTCGAGAACCGCTTGTGCCTGAACGGGCCGCAGCTCCTTGCCGCGCGTGCCGACTCGGGAATAAGCGAGCAGGTCCTCGATCAGCTGCTTCATCCTCGTCGCGCCGTCGACTATGAAACCCATGAATTCGCGCGCGTCCCGGTCGAGCTTGTCGGCGTAGCGGCGCTCGAGCAGCTGCGTATAGCTGCCGATCATGCGCAGCGGCTCCTGCAGATCGTGGGAGGCGACATAGGCGAACTGCTGCAGCTCCGCGTTGGAGCGCGCCAGCTCGTCGTACGCCGCCCGCAGCACGCCTTGCGCGCGCTTGCGCTCGGTGATGTCGGTTCCCACCCCCCGGTAGCCGCGGAACCGCCGCTCCTCGTCGAACACCGGCTCGCCGCTCAACGACAGCCAAATGGAGTCTCCGTGCGGGCTGGCGCGCTCCATTTCGAAATCGAAGAACGGTTCGCGCCGTTCCAACTGAGCGCGGTGCCGCTCCCAATCGGCCTCGGTGAGATTGGGCGCCGGCCGGTCCCAGCGCTTGCGGCCGAGGTAGGGCGCCGGGTCGATACCGGTACGCTCGACAAAGCGGCTGGACATAAAAGTGAGACGAAACTGCTCGTCCTGTTCCCAGTACCAATCCGAGGACAGCGCCGTGAGGCTGCGAAAGCGCGCTTCGCTTTCGCGCAGCTCGCGTTCGGCCTGCTTGCGCGCCATGAAGTGCCCGACCTGGCTGCCGATCTCGACGCCCGTCTTGAGCAGCCACTCGTCGGGAAGCCGTTCTTCGCGGTGGAAGAACTCCAGAGCGCCGAGCACCTGATCGCCCAGACGGATGGGAAGCGCGAAGGCCGAGCGCAAGCCCGCCTTTGCCGCCTGCTTTCCGCGCAGGAAGCTCTCCTCGGCTGTGACGTCGACGATCCAGACGGGCTGACCCGTCCCGAGGACCCGCCTGACCAGCCCCGCCTGCCCGGGTTGATAGGTCCTTTCATGGCTCGCGGCGAGAAATGCCGCGATCTCCGGGTCGTCGATGCTCCAGGCTTCCTCGCAGCGGAATCCACCTGCCTTGGCGTCCATGCTCCAGCGCGTGCCGCATGCCCAACCGAGCGATTCGCAAAACGCGGCGAGCACGCCCGGCATGGCTGCCGCGACCGTCTCGGATTCCGAGAGGAGCCGCGTGACCCTGTGCTCGATCGCCTGGCGCTGTTCGGCGCGCTTGCGCTCGGTGATGTCGACGATGGTGCCGATCAGCCCGGCGACCTCGCCGTCAGGCCCGGTGAACGTCGCTTTGTAGTTGAGCGTGTGGTGAAAGCGACCGTCGTGGACGGGTACCTGCAGCTCGTAGCTTCGCGTGCCCGGATTGCGCCACAGATCCTCGTCTACGGCCTGATGCTTTGCCGCGACCTCCGGGGCGTGCGGAAACAGCTCCTGGACGGTCTTGCCGATGAAGGATTCGCGCTCGACGCCGAAGTAGGCCTCCCAGGCCCTGTTGGCGCCCAGATGTTTCCCGTCCCGCCCCTTGAAGAAGACGGGAACGGGCAGGACCTCGATCAGCTCCTGCGCAACGCGCAGCGCTTCCGAGCTTTCATCCGCCGCTCTCGCGATGCCTGAGAGGACCGGACTCCTTTTCGCGGACGGGCGACGCGGGGACGCGAACGAGCGGGCGATCTCTGCGAGAAACTGCTTGCGCCAGCGCCGGTATTCCGCGGGCCTGATGTCGTGACGCTTGCAGATGGCCGTCTCGGGCTTGCCCTGAAGCCCTTCGAGCACGACCTTGGCCTTGGACGCGGGATCCCATTGCCGAACCGGCACGAGTTTCCGCCTTCCCTTCGATGCGAGAGCTTCGAGCTGCGCTTTTTCGCCCGGCAAGTATCGACCTCTGGTCGCTGGATGTAAATGGTTTCGGGAAAAATCGTGCGTCTTGCGCTCGACCGACAGAGTATCACCTCCACAGCGATTGAAACTGCGTCGCGACGACTCCTTCGTAATCCGGCGCCGCGGTCAGCAGCCCGCTCGCTCGCGCAAAGGCGTTGAGGGAGTCGACCGTTTCCCTGGAGATCCTCGGATCGTAGTATGGCGCGTCGCGCGCGACGAGCTCGGGGATGAGCGCAAGCTCCGCCGCCGGGAAATGTCTCTTCGCGGCCGCGGCGGCGAGCGAGGGATCGCGCTTGAGCTCGGCCTGCGCCGCGACGACTGCGCGCAGCGCCGCGGCGACCGTCTCGGGGCTCTGGTCGATTCTTCTCTGGGTCGTGACAAACGCAGGGAAAGTATGGTGCCGCGAAGCCTTCGATCCATCGCCGCGACGCGCGTCGATCACGAGTGTGCCGAAGCCGCCTCGCAAAGCGATTTCAGCCGCCATGCCGTTCGCCCAGAAGCCGTCCACGGCACCCTCCTCGAGCGCCTTTGCCGCCGCCAGGCCGAAGGAAACGCCTGCGGTCGCGGGCACCGGCGCGAGGTTCACCTCGCGCTCCGGGTCGATTCCGGATTCGACTAGGATGCGCTTCAAGGCGTCTGCGGGTCCGGGCGCCGCGCCGATGCGAAGACCCTTGAGCGCGCGCAAGTCGCCGCGTGCGACACCGAGGTCCTTGCGCGCGACAAGAAACCAGTACATGTTCTGCGAGAGCGCGCAAAGGAGCTTGCAGCCGGCCCAGTCGCGGAAGGCGTAGAGCGGCGCGTGCGCTGCGCCGCCGACGAAGTCGAGCCGGCCTTCGCGCAGCTCTTCGAAGGTCCGTGTCACGGGAAAAACGAGCTCGATCACCGCATCGATACCTTCTTTCCCGAAGAAGCCCAGCTCGACCGCGGCGATCGCCGGAAAGTACGACGGCGAGACCATGTCGGGAATGGCGATGCGCAGCGGCACGGATCTCCGGACTCACTTCTTCAGCGGCTTGTAGCGGATGCGCTTGGGCTTCGCCGCCTCCTCGCCCAGACGCTTCACCTTGTCGGCTTCGTACTCCTGGTAGTTGCCGCCGAAGAACACCGCTTTCGATTCGCCTTCGAAGGCGAGGATGTGGCTGGCGATGCGGTCGAGGAACCAGCGGTCGTGCGAGATGACGAGCACGCTGCCGGCGAATTCGAGGAGCGCGTCCTCGAGCGCCCGCAGCGTTTCCACGTCCAGGTCGTTGGAGGGCTCGTCCAGCAGCAGGACGTTCCCTCCGACGAGCATGGTCTTCGCGAGATGCACCCGGCCGCGCTCGCCGCCGGAGAGCGTGCCCAGTTTCTTCTGCTGGTCCGCGCCCTTGATGTTGAACCGGCCGAGGTAGGCGCGCGAGGGCATCTCGAATTTTCCCACGGTGAGGATATCCGCACCGCCCGAGATGAATTCCCAGACGTTCTTGTCGGCCTCGAGCGCGTCGCGCGACTGGTCCACGTGAGCCATTTTCACCGTCGGCCCGATCGTGATCTTGCCCTTGTCGGCTTTTTCCTTGCCCGTGATCATGCGGAAGAGCGTGGATTTTCCCGCGCCGTTCGGGCCGATGATGCCGACGATCGCGCCGGGCGGCACGCCGAAGGAGAGGTCGTCGATGAGCAGGCGCTCGCCGTAGCCCTTGGAGACGCCCCTGAACTCGATCACCGCATCGCCGAGGCGGTCGGCGACCGGGATGAAGATTTCCTGGGTTTCGTTGCGCTTCTGGTATTCGTAGGAGGAAAGCTCCTCGAAGCGCGCCATCCGTGCCTTCGACTTCGCCTGCCGGCCCTTGGGGTTCTGCCGCACCCATTCGAGCTCCTTCTGCATCGACTTGATGCGCGCCTGCTCCTGCTTCTCCTCGATCTCGAGGCGTTTTTCCTTCTGCTCGAGCCACGACGAGTAATTGCCCTCCCAGGGAATGCCGTAGCCGCGGTCGAGCTCGAGGATCCACTGAGCGGCGTTGTCGAGGAAGTAGCGGTCGTGCGTCACCGCGACCACGGTACCCGGAAACCTGCGTAGAAACTGCTCGAGCCACTCGACGCTTTCCGCATCGAGGTGGTTGGTGGGCTCATCGAGCAGCAGGACGTCGGGCTTGGAGAGCAACAGGCGGCACAGCGCCACACGCCTTTTTTCGCCGCCGGAGAGCGGCGCGATTCTCTGCTCCCATGGCGGCAGGCGCAGCGCGTCGGCGGCGACGTCCATCTGCAAGTCGGCGCTGTCGGAGTGGGCGGCGTTGACGATGGCCTCGAGTTTCGCCTGCTCGGCGGCGAGCTTGTCGAAGTCCGCTTCGGGCTCGGCGTAGGCCGCGTAGATCTCGTCGAGGCGCTTCTTCGCGGCGAGCGTTTCGCCAAGGCCCTCCTCCACGGCTTCGCGCACGGTCTTTTCCGGATCGAGCTGCGGCTCCTGCGGCAGGAAACCGATCTTCATGTTCGGCATGGGGATCACTTCGCCCTCGAAGTTGGTCTCCACCCCGGCCATGATCTTCAGGAGCGTCGACTTCCCCGAGCCGTTCAGGCCGAGCACGCCGATCTTCGCTCCGGGAAAGAAATTGAGCGAGATGTTCTTGAGGATCTGGCGCTTGGGCGGCACGAGCTTGCCGACCCGGCGCAGGGTATATACGTATTGCGACATGGGACTCCGGAACGGTTCGATGCCCCCGGCGGCCCGGGTGCAGTAGGCTATCATGCCCGGACACGGTATCCATATCCGGAAGCAGCAAGGCAATCCGACGATGGGACTCAAGCTCAATCTCGGCTCGGGCCAGAACCCACAGCCCGGCTTCGTGAACGTGGACAAGTTCGGCGAACCCGACTTGAGATGCGATCTCGAGGCGTTTCCGTGGCCGTGGCCGGACAATTCCGTTTCCGAGATCGTGATGAACCACGTGCTCGAGCACCTCGGCGCCAATGCCGATGTCTTCATCGGGATCATGAAGGAGCTGTACCGGGTATGCGAGCCCGGGGCCAGGATCCGGATCGCCGTGCCGCATCCGCGCCACGATACTTTCATAAACGACCCGACCCACGTGCGGCCGATCACGCCCGAGCTGCTGAGCCTCTTCTCGAAGCGCCAGAACCTTCGCTGGAAGGAGATGGGCGCCGCGAATTCGCCGCTCGCGCTCCATCACGGCGTCGACTTCGAAGTAGTCAGCCAGGAATACTTCCTCGACGAGCCTTACTCCAGCGACCTTCGGCAGGGGCGGCTCAAGCAGGAGGAGTTGCAGGCGCTCCTGCGCAAACACAACAACGTCGCGAGCGAGATCTCGATCACGCTGCAAGCGGTCAAATCCTAGGGTCGTGAAGAAATTTCCGGGTGTTTCGATTTTTCACGGTTAGCCTGTTGCTTTCACCAGAGATGCCAATTCAGATTTTGCTCTGCAAACCTCGTCCAGATCACGGCCAGCGTGATAACGCCGGTCAGGAACGCGGTGAAGCGCAACGGCACGTGATTGAAGCCGATATAGATGAAGGCATGCACGTAGCGGGTTATGACGAAAAGCCATGCCAATGAAACCTGGATGGAGTCGAATCTGCCCGTCATCAGCATGAGCAGACATACGACATAGAAGAGGACCGGAAGCTCCAGGAGGTTCATGTACGTGCGGGTAGGACGCTCGACCCATTCGGCCGGGATGTCGGCGGTGAAAGTCCGGAAGTAACGCCCGGTTGCCGTTCCGCGGATGACTGCAACATTCCGGTACACGACCATCAGAAGACCCACAATCGCGGTGAGGACAACGAGCGCGACCACGGGTTGGATCAGAGCCGTGCCCTGAACAATGTGCGCAGGCGCCGTCCGTACGACCGCCACCAGCACTGCGACGAAGGCTGCGAGGATCACTCCGACCAGCAGGTACTTTGCACCGATAGTTTTGGTACGCATCCGGATTCTCCCCATTGAGGTCCAGCGACTACTTGTTGACGACGACCCGCTCCGGCAGGACCACGATGAAGCAACCGCCCTGCCCGCTCCGCGGCGCGTAGCGCACCTCGCCCCCATGCCGCCGCGCAATCTGCCGCACCAGGGCGAGCCCCAACCCGGCACCCGAGATTTCCTTGATTCCCATACGGCGGTAGAACGGGTCGAACACGCGCTCGCGCTCGGCCTCGGGCACGCCCTGGCCGTGGTCGCAGACGGCCAGCTCCGCGCCGTCACCGGCCCGCGAGACGCGCACCGCGATCGGCGGAGCGCCGTGGCGTTTTGCGTTCTCCAGCAGGTTGCGGATCATCCGCCGCAGCAGGCGCGGATCGCCGCACAGCGTGACTGGCTCGCCGTCGAGTTGGGCGTCGTCGTAGCGCGCGCATTCTTCTGCGGCGAGCGCGAGCAGGTCGACCTCTTCGTCGGTATCCAGTTCTTTCACGGCGTCAAGGCGGCTGGCGAGCAGGATCTCGTCGATCAGCGCATCGAGCTCGGCGATGTCCTGCTCGAGCCCGGCCTTGCGCACCGGGTCGGCGCTTTCCTTCATCAGCTCGACCGCCATGCGGATGCGCGCGAGCGGCGTGCGCAGCTCGTGCGAAGCGTTGGCGAGGAGCGCCTTGTGCGCGCCGACCAGCTCCTCGATGCGGCCGGCGGCCCGATTGAAGCTCTCTGCGAGCCGCGCCACCTCGTCCCTGCCCTCGACTCTGACGCGCGCGGAAAGCTCGCCCGCACCGAGCGATTCGACGCCCGCCTGCAGGCGTTCCAGGCGCGAAGTCAGCCGGCGCGCCACCGGATAGGCGCCGACACCGACCGCGAGAGCAAGCAGCGCCAGCGCGAGGAACAACCCGTAAGGCGTATGCCGGTGACCGTGCGGCGCGCGCACCTCAAGCCACCGGCCGTCGGGCAGGCGCACCGCCCAAGTCAGGCCGCCCCAGCGAAGCATCCAACCGCCGCGCTCGCGGCCTGCCTCGGGCGTGGGCAGCGGCGCGCCCACCGCGGCGAGCGGGGAGCGGTCCGAAGCGAAGAGCGCGACGTCGGCGCGCAGGTTGGCGGCGAGCTTGTCGAGCGCCGCCTGCTGTTCGGCCTTCGGCGCGCTCGCGGGTGGCAACGCATTTTGCGCAAGCGTCGCTGCCACTTCGTAAGCCTGGCTCCATGGGCCGCCCTCACCGAACGCCCGCCAGAGCAATCCCGCGGCGAGCGCGAACACCGCGAGACTCGCGAGCACGGCGAAATAGATGCGAACGTAGAGCTTGCGCATCCCGCCTTCGATCAGTCCTGCGCCTTGGCGAAGACGTAACCGACGCCGCGCACGGTGACGATGCGCCGCGGCTTCTTCGGGTCGTCCTCGACCGCCGCGCGGATGCGCGACACGTGCACGTCGATCGAGCGGTCGAAGGCTTCCAGCGGCTCGCCCTTCACGAGGTCCATGAGCAGCTCCCTGGACAGCACGCGGCCGGCGTTCTCGGCGAGCGCCACGAGCAGCGCGAACTGGTAGCCGGTGAGCGGCCGCGCCTCGCCCTCCACGCGCACCGAGCGCGCGTCGCAGTCGATCTCGAGGCGCCCGAAGCGCAGCAGCTTCGCGGCCGCCCCGCCCTTGCGCCGGCGCAGTATGGCCCGCAGGCGGGCGAGGAGCTCGCGCGGGCTGAAAGGCTTCGGCAGATAGTCGTCCGCGCCGATCTCAAGGCCGACGATGCGGTCGGCCGCATCACCGCGCGCGGTGAGCATCAGCAAAGGAACATCCGACTTCGCACGCAGCTGCCGGCACACCTCGAGGCCGTCCATGTCGGGGAGCATCAGGTCGAGCACCAGCGCGTCGAAGGGTTCGCGAGCGAACCGGTCCAGGCCCGAGCGGCCCTGCGCCGCGACCGAAACTCGAAAACCCGCCTCACCGAGGTACTCGGACACCATCTCGGCGAGGCGGGCGTCGTCTTCGATCAGGAGAATGCGCTCTGCCATGCCTCCCCAAGACCACGGTCGGGTTCTCGCACGATACGCACTGTAAGCGTCGCCGAATTGCGCCGCAAGCCGACGCTCACCGAGCTCAGCTATGCCACGACCCGCGGCGATGTTTCTCCACCCGCGCAGCGAGTTCCTTGCGTTGCGCGGGAGTGAGCACTTCGGCGGCGTCGGCAAGGGCTTGCGCGATGCGCCGCGACGCCTGCTCGGCGAGCTGAAGATGCTCGGCACGCAACGCTTCGATCGCGGCGCGGTCGATGGTGTCCCCGGTGAGCAGCTCGACCGCTTGCTTGCGCGCACCCTGCATTTTCTCGCGAAGCGGCAGCAGGTCCTTTGCCGCCTGCTTCACGATCGGCGCCAATTTCTGCTTTTGCTCGCCGGTGGCGTCGATTTCGACGTAAAGGTGCTTGAGCATGCGCTCGAGGTGCTCGTCCACCTGCGCGGGATCGAGCGGACCGGCCATGAAGCCGCCGCGGTGCCAGCCGCCCGGGCCGTGGGCGAAGGCCTTGATGCCGATACCGGCAGCGATGCCGCCGATCAGCGTCGCGATCGCCGCGCGTTTGAAAAAGCGGCGGCGCGGTCCCTGTTCGAGATCCGGGGTTTGCTTCGTAGCACTCATGATGATTCCTTTCCTAAGGGTTGCGGGGAGCCTTTCCCCGTGGGAAGCAGTCTCGCGCCTGCCGGTAAGCGGGGTTTGTCGAGCAGGTAAAGTTATGTAAAGCCCCTTGGGGCCGATTGCCGAAGTCCGGCCGCTCCCTTCCGAAAATCCTGATGCGCCCCCGGGATTTTCCCGATAGCCCGAGCGCGCCGCGATCGTTAATGTTGCAGGGTGCCGACCGGGACCCCGGCATGCGGTCCGGCGGGAGGGGCGCCGGGGTCGACTTTCTCGGGGCACTGCGCCAGTTCTGGGTCGAGCCCGCGCTAGAATCGCGCCTCTCGCTCTCGTTCAGGGTTCGCTCACTCCGTGCCCGAACTTCCCGACATCACCGTCTACATCGGCCATCTCGAATCGCGTCTCGTCGGTCAGACGCTCGAGCGCGTGAGGCTGCTCAATCCCTTCGTGCTGCGCAGTGTGGCGCCGCCGATCGCGGCCGCCGAGGGAAGGAAAGTCGTCGGCGTCCGGCGAATGGGCAAGCGCATCGTGATCGCGCTCGAGGGTGAGCGCTTCCTCGTGCTGCATCTCATGATCGCCGGGCGGTTGCGTTGGCTGGCAGCAGGCGCGAAGCTGCCGGGCCGGATTACGCTTGCGGCCTTCGAATTTCCTGGCGGCACGCTCGTGTTCACGGAGGCAGGAACGAAGCGCCGTGCCTCGATCCATCTGGTCGGGGGCGAGGCCGCGCTCGCCGCAATGGACCCCGGAGGCCTCGACGTCCTTTTAGCCGGTTTCCGAGAGTTCGCCGACCGCCTGAGGCGCGAGAACCGCACGCTCAAGCGCGCGCTCACCGATCCGCGCTTGTTCAGCGGCATCGGCAACGCCTATTCGGACGAGATGCTGCACCGCGCGAAGCTCTCCCCCTTCGCGCAGACCCAGTCGCTCTCCCAGGCAGAGGTAGGGCAGCTCTACGATGCAGCGCGTGCGACGCTCGCCGAATGGACCGAGCGGCTGCGCGAGGAGGCGGGTGCGGATTTCCCCGAGAAGGTGACCGCCTTTCGCGAGGGCATGGCGGTGCACGGACGATTTCGCAAGCCCTGCCCGGTGTGCGGCTCGCCGGTGCAGCGCATCGTGTACGCGGAGAACGAGACCAACTACTGCGCGCGCTGCCAGACCGGCGGCAAGGTCCTCGCCGACCGCGCGCTCTCGCGCCTGCTCAAGGCGAGCTGGCCGCGCTCGATCGACGAGCTCGAATAGGGGTCAGTGATGGACGATGACGCCGATCACGATCGCCACGTCGAGCAGCATCCAACCGACGCAGGCGAGATAAATGGTCTTGTCCTGTTTTTGAAGCCCATAGACGAACCACAGGCAGGCGGAAACGAGATACGAGACCCATGAAACCAGCGAGACGCCCCCGGCGTCACCGCCGACCCAGATTGTCAACACCTGCGGCACCGTCATGAGCATGGTGAAGACCGATAGACCCCGCAGGACCTTTTCCAGACCCCTCACCGGTTGCGGGTTGGGCGATCCGGTAACGCAGGAAGCATCAGCAGGAAGCATCGTCATCGCGCCGCTCCTTTCTTTAAGTGTTGCCCGCCTGAATCCAGACAGAATAAAACAAACGGGACACGCGAGGGACGGTCGGTCCCCCCGGCTGGTGCGCGGATGGGTCTTCTGCCTATTTCACCACCAGCACCCCTTTCATCACGGGGTGCAGACGGCAGATGTAGTGCATCTCGCCCTTCTTGCGCGCGATGAATCGCCAGCTCTTGTCCGGAGCCAGGTCCCCGGATTCGACGCGCGCCTCCCTAGCGGTGACGCTATGTGGCAAAAAATCCTTGTTGGTCCAGACCACGGTGTCGCCGGAAGCCACTTCCAGGCGCTCGGGGATGAACTTCATTCCCTCGATGCGTACCGCATGCGTCGTTCCCGCGGCGCGGGCGCCGGCCGCGGACGACGCAGCGATGCAAATCAGAACGAGCGCCGCGCGAAGCTTCACCGGCTATTTCTTCGCCACGGACGACTGGACCATTTTGGCGTGGTCCAGATGCGCGGCGATGGCTGGGCGCACCTTGGTGATGAGGTCCTTCAACTCAGTGTTCTTGGCGTTTGGAATCAGAACCTTGTCGATCGCGTCCAGGACCTGCTGGTGATACGCCACCTCGTGGTCGGCATACGCCCTGTCGAACGCGGCACCCTTCAGAGTATTGAGGTTCGCCACGTTTTTGCGGGCATCGCTCTTCAAGCTCTTGCTGGTGGCGCTATCCTCGGGTGTCACGCCGAGCTTCTTCACGAGCGCGGAGGCCTGCTTGTTGACCGCGGTATGGTCGGTGATCATGAGCTGCGCGAACTCCGACACCTGCTTGTTCTTGGTGTGGGACTTGGCAAGCTTGCCCGCGTCGATGTCGATCTGGTTGGCTGCAACTACGATTCCGGCGATCTGCGGATCGGACGGTCCGCCTTTGTCCTGGGCGGAGGCGGCGACGAGGAAAAGCGAGGCTGCCAGGGCGACGAGGATTTTCGATGGATTCATGGTTTCTCCAATTGGTGGGGGTCAGATTTCGTTTTCTTCAAGCTTCGCCAACACGCCCGCGACGATGCGGTCGCAGCGTGCTCCGGCGAAGGCGAATGCGTCGCCGTAAGCGAGGTCGATTTCCTTCGAAAGCGCCTCGCGCAACAGGGCCCGCGCGCGGAAGAAGCGCGAGCGCACCGTCGCCTCGGGGATGCCGAGCGCGACGGCGGCTTCCTCGACGGAGAGCTCCTCCAGCGCGCGCAACACGAACACGGTCCGGAATGCGCCGGGCAATTCGTCGATTTTCGCCTCGAGCAGCCGGCGCGTCTGCGCGCGCTGGGCGGCGCCTTCGGGCTGCTCCGGTGAAGTTTCATTCATGTTCCTCTCCACGACTTCGCTGTCCTCATGCGTCTCGCCGCTCAGTTGAATGATTTCGGCCCCGCGGCTGCGCTTGCGCGCGCGTCCGATCGCCTCGTTCACGACGATGCGAACCAGCCACGTGGACAGCTTCGCGTCGCCGCGGAACCCGCTCATGCCCCGGTACGCGAGCAGATACGCTTCCTGCACCGCATCCTCGGCCTCGGCGTCGTCCTTCAGGATGCTGCGCGCCGTGCGGTAGAGCCTCTGGTTGTGCCGGCGCATCAGCAGCTCGAAGGCACCCTTGTCGCCCGACGCGATGCGCTGCGCCATTTCCAGGTCGGTCAATTTGCCGTAATCGATTGCTGCGGTCGCGGGTTGCATAGCCACCCCTTGCTTCTGTTTATGCCGGTTTCAAGCCATTGGATGAGGATTGTGCTCCCCGCGTTCCCGGCCCGCCCAAATTCACAGAAAGCGAACGGGGCACTCGAGGGACCGTCGGTCCCGTGCCCCGTCGTTTCGTTTCTACAGCGACTTCAGGTACTCGATCAGGTCGCCTTTTTCCCGGTCGTTCAGCCCGAGTCTGAAGTTGTTGTTGTAGTGCTCGATGACGTCCCGAAGGGTAGCAAAGCGGCCGTCGTGAAAGAAGCCGCCCTTCTGGTGCGTCCACAGTCCCGCGAGGGGGGCGGTGCGGTACATACGGGTCGGCGAGCGGTCGGCCTGGAACGAATCCACGCCCATCTCGGCCGGCGTGTGCAGGTTGTGCCCCGGTTCCGTATACAGCGGCGGAACGTGGCAGGTCGCGCACTTGCCCTGGTTGTCGAAGAGCTCCTTGCCCCGCTCTGCAGCAGCCGCGTCGAAACTCCCCACGGGAGGCTTCGGCGCCTTGAGCGCGAGCTGATAGGCATGAAGGGCGGGAAGCCTGGCCGTTACCAGGTCGGGCGTGCCGCGCGTATCCCACGAGCCGCTCCTCGCGGACACGGGATACTGGTCGCGATCGCTCAGGCGCTCGTCGAAGAAAGTCCCCGAGCCGTGCATCTCCGTCACGGCGACGTAGGCGTTCCAATACGGCACCGAGCCGAAGCCCGTCCAGGTGTGGAGGTTCACGCCGGCGAGGCCGAACGCGGGCGGAATCAGGGTGCCCGCCTGCCCGCCGTCCGGACGGAAGGCTTTGCCGTCCTTGTCGAGCTCGGCGTCAAAGCGCCCGGGGCCCCAGCTGTTCAGCACCGCCTTTACCGTAGCCACATCGACTCGCAACAGGTCGGCGATCGGGGTGAGGTTGGGAGCGAGCGAAACGATGAGTCCGACGTTCAGGTCGCGGTTGGCCCAGCCGTCGAGGCGCTTGCCGATGCCGGGCGCGAAGGAGTCGTCGACGGTCGAGTGGCAGAGCGCGCACTGCACGCCCATCGATTTGATGTTGCCCGCTCCGTCGAAAATGCCGGTCACGCCCACCACGGCGTTGAGCTTGAGGAGCGCGAGCGTCGTCGCCGGATCGTCGAGATTGACCCTGCCCGCCCGGATCTGCGACTTCAGCTGCCCAGGCAATGCGTCCGCATCCACTTTGAGGCCGACTGCGAGCGCCGTCTTCGGGCTCACCCCCGGACCGACACCGAAGTTTCGCGCACCGGCGAGCGCCTGATGCAGCTTGAGCGTATCGCCCCACCAAGCCTCGTCACCGAAGGTATCGAAACGAAAGATCTCCCTGCCCAGGTCGATGGTGGCCTGCGCGTGGTCGTCCACCTTCTTGTCGACTTTTGAAAGTTCGGGTCCCTCTCCGGCGAGCAAGCTGGACTCGCCAAGAAGGACAAGCGCTGCGAAGAGAAAAACCCCCAAAGGTAAAATGGATTTGTGTTTCATAGGGCCTCCTTTGTGAAACCATTGCTCCCTGACGTGCGTGCACGCATTGGACGAAGGCCGTGATTCGCGCGTTCCCGCCGGGAGTAAACATTGCGGAAGGAAGGAAATGCTGCCCGGAACTCCGTAAAATGAGGCCCCGCGGGAAAATCGGGAACGCCGCGGGTCGAAGCGTCGTCGAACCGCTACAGAAAGAGAATCGCGCAACTACGCCATGAACCCCGTACTCCGATGGATGGGCGGACGCTTGGCCACCTACCTGGCACAGCCGATCCGCGGCGCCCAGACCGCGACCGCCTCGCTCGAGCAGCTCGGGGCCGCGCTCAGGCCGGGCGACGTCCTGCTCGTCGAAGGGAACACGCGCGTCAGCGTCGCCATCAAGTACCTGACCCAGTCGACCTGGTCGCACGCGATGTTCTATATAGGCGATGCGCTGGGGCCCCCCGCTCCCGGCGAGGAGCCCAAAGTGCTGGTCGAAGCCGACATCCTGTACGGGATTCGCGCAGTGCCGCTGTCCGATGTCTCCGGCATGAACACGCGCATCTGCCGGCCGGTCGGCATGTCGAAGGAGGATCTGCGGGCGGTGATCGGGTTCACCGTCTCGCACATCGGCGGGCGCTACGACCTGAAGAACGTGTTCGACCTCGCGCGCTACCTGATTCCGACGCCGCCCGTCCCGGTGCGCTGGCGCCGCCGCATGATCGCCTTCGGCAGCGGCGATCCCACGCGCGCCATCTGCTCGACGCTGGTCGCCCAGGCGTTCCAGTCGGTGCACTACCCGATCCTGCCCGAGGTCAGGTACGTCCACGACGGGACACCCGGGTGCAACGACTGCTATCACGAGGTCGTGCACATCCGGCACCACAGCTTGTTCACGCCGCGCGACTTCGACATCTCGCCGTTCTTCGAGGTGGTGAAGCCCACCATCGCCAAGGACTTCGACTATCACAAGATCGCCTGGGCCCAGGAAGATCCGGTCTGACTCGAGAAAGAGCGGCGATGCCCAAATACGAGACCACGCTAACCGCCAGCCAGACCGTCGCCGAGGGCACGATGGCGTTCCACTTCGCCAAGCCCGCGGGGTTCAAGTTCACGGCCGGACAATCGATGAACGTGTCCCTGATCGATCCGCCCGAGACCGACGGCAAGGGCAATGCGCGCACCTTTTCAATCGTCAGCGCACCTTATGAGACGGAGCTCATGATCGCGACGCGCATGCGCGATACGGCGTTCAAGCGGGTGCTCAAGGCGATGCCCTCGGGCGGCCGCGTCAGCCTGCGAGGTCCCGCGGGCATGTTCACGCTGGATCCCGCCGACGCCCGGCCCGCCGTGTTTCTCACGGGCGGAATCGGCGTCACGCCTTTCGTGAGCATGTTCCGCGATGCGGCGCATTCGCGGCTCGCACTGGACCTGTGGCTGTTCTACTCCAACCGCCGTCCCGAGGACTCGGCCTTCCTCGACGAGCTGTCGGCGCTGCCGAGGCGCCACTCCCGGTGCCACTTTGTCGGCACCATGGTCGAAATGGACAAGTCGAGCCGACCCTGGAGCGGCGAGACGGGGTTTCTCGACCGGGCCATGCTCGAGCGCCACCTGAAGGGCCTCGCCGCGTACGTCTATTACATCGCGGGGCCGCCGGGGCTGGTGGAGGCCATGCAGAAAATGCTCACCGCCGCGGGCGTTGCAGAGGAAGCGATCCACACCGACGAGTTCTTCGGCTACTAGGCGATAAAATAGCGGCATGCTGCAACGCCGCTCCGATCCCGCGATCGTCATCCGCGGGGCCCGCCAGAACAACCTCAAGAATCTCTCGCTCGAGATCCCGACGGGCGAGCTCGTCGTCGTCACCGGCGTGTCGGGGTCGGGAAAATCCTCGCTCGTTTTCGACACGCTCTACGCCGAAGGGCAGCGGCGCTACGTCGAGACTTTCAGCCCGTACGCGCGGCAGTTTCTCGACCGCATGGACAAACCCCAAGTCGATGCGATCGAAGGGATTCCCCCCGCGATCGCCATCGACCAGACCAATCCCGTGCGGACCTCGCGCTCGACGGTGGGCACGATGACCGAGCTGAACGACCACTTGAAGCTCCTTTTCGCGCGCGCGGGACAGCTCTTTTGCCGCGGCTGCGGGGAGCCGGTGCGGCGCGACACGCCGGACTCCGTATACGGGCGGCTGGCCGCCCGCGCCGAGGCCGCCGGGGACCCCAGGCTGATCGTCACCTTTCCGGTAACCGTGCCCAGGAACTTCAAGGAAGAGGAAGTCCAGGCGCTGCTCAAGGCGCAGGGCTACGACCGCATCCACGCGCGCACGGGCGCGCTGCTCGAGGTCGTGCAGGATCGG
>WNFM01191949.1_pt2 | contig 33064 bp, 30 predicted proteins | sample 5400271 | NCBI WGS metagenome assembly WNFM01 (sample SAMN13153352, study PRJNA577476) | soil metagenome | isolation source: 60 cm saprolite on Douglas fir-dominated hillslope | place: USA:California | collected 2013-09-17 | reverse complement strand
CCAGATCGGCTTCGTCAATGCCCTGATCGAGACGACGAAGCAGGTCCTCTCGCAGCCGACCGCGTTCTTCCGGTCCATGCCCGTGACGGGCGGGATCGGCGACCCGCTGCTGTACGCCGTCATCGTCGGCTACATCGGGCTCTTTGCCTCCACGATCTACAACCTCGTGTTCCGCAGCGTCCTCACGTCCAGCCTGTCGCGCATGGGCGGGAACAGCGACTTCGAGCGGCTCGCCGGCTTCATGCACGGCGGGGTCGGGGTGGTCCTGAACCTGATCCTGGGTCCCCTGTTCATCGTGATCGGGCTCTTCGTGAGCGCGGGAATCTTCCACCTCGTCCTGCTCGCCCTCGGCGGCGCGCAGCGTGGGTTCGAGGCCACGTTCCGCGTGGCCTCCTACAGCCAGGCCGCCTCGATCTTCAACATCATCCCCGGCTGCGGCGGACTGGTGGGGCTCGTGTACGCGCTCGTCCTCCTCGTGATCGGCCTGTCGGAGGCACACGGCATCAGCCGCGGCAAGTCGGCGACGGCGGTGCTCGTCCCCTTCGTCCTCATCTGCTGCTGCTGCGCGGGCGTGATTGCGGTGGCGGCGTTCGGCCTGGCCGGCGCGCTCGGGCGCATGAGGTGAGCGGATGAGACTCGTCGCGCGCCCGGGCGCGACGCCTCTGGGCGCGATCTTCCTCGCCTGCGGGTTGGTCATCGCCGCCGCGGTGGGGCTGCTCCATCTCGATCACCTGAACGTCACGTTCTGCGCGTTCAAGGCCGTGACCGGGCTGCCGTGCATGGCGTGCGGCACGACGCGGACTCTGGGCCGGCTGTTCCACCTCGATCTGCCGGGCGCGGTCACCATGAACCCGCTCTCCGCGGCCGTCGCCCTGGCCCTCGTTCCGTGGGGGCTCACGGACCTCGTGCTCCTGCCGCGAGGCCGCGCGCTCGTGCTGGAGGTCTCGCGCGGACTCGCGCCCTTCGTGCGCGTCACCGCGGTGACGCTGGTGTTCGCGAACTGGGCGTATCTGATCGTCGCGGGGCGATAAGAAAAGAAAGATCGATCGGCCTGGGTTAGCCGATAACAGGTTGTGGCCAGGTCGGCCTGTCATCTACGAACGCCGGCTATAGCTTCTCCAGTTGAGCCAGGTGGTTCAAGTCGTGGCCGGCCAGTAGGCGGATGATCGTGTCCAGCGTTTCTGCTCCGCGTTCCGGATGGATCGCCTCGCGCCCGAGATCGGCCGGGCTCAGCTTCTGGAACAGCGCCAGGCTCCAACGCCGCTGCGCCAGGAACGCCCCCAGCGCGGCTTCCGCGTCCACGTTCTCGTAGCGGCGCGCCCAGGCGGACTCGTCGAAGGGCTGGATGGTGTGGTTGTCCTGCGCGAGCACCTGGCGCGTGCGGAACCCGATGGCCAGCTCGGCGTCCGCGAGGTGGGCGAGGATCTGCTTGCCCGTCCATTTGCCGGGGCCCCAGCTCCGCGAGAGCCCCGCGTCCCCCAGCCGCCGCGCGAGAGCTTCCACGCGCTTGGCCGAGGACTCCAGGCTCTCCAGCGGATTGCGCTCGCCGAGGAGGCCCAGGATCCGCGATACGTAGGAACCGTCTGTCACTGTGGTCATGTCCCGATTCAATCACGGACGGCGGGTCCGGCGTCAATGAGAAATCGGACTGACCGCGTATACTCGGCGGAATGGCGTCCCGGCCATATCTCTCGATCGTCATCCCGGTGTTCAACGAAGCGGCCAACGTGGCCGAGCTCCACCAGCAACTGACGGCCAGCCTCGAGCCCATGGGCCGTCCCTACGAGATCCTCATCGTCGACGACGGCTCCACGGACGGGACGCTGCCGCGGCTCATCGAGATCGAAGGGCGCGACCGCCGCGTCCGTGTCCTGCGCCTCCGCCGCAACTTCGGTCAGACGGCCGCGTTCTCCGCCGGGTTCGACCACGCGCGCGGCGAGATCGTGGTCACGAGCGACGGTGACCTGCAGAACGATCCGGCCGACATCCCGCGGCTGGTGGCGAGGCTCGAGGAAGGTGGCTTCGACCTGGTCTGCGGAGTGCGGAAGGACCGTCAGGACCCGATCTCGAAGAAGGTACCGTCCTGGTTCGCCAACCGCCTCATCTCCTGGGCCACCGGCGTTCACCTCAGCGACTACGGCTGCTCGCTCAAGGCCATCCGCTCGGAAGTCGTGCGGAACCTACGGCTCTACGGCGAGATGCATCGCTTCATTCCCGCCGTGGCCTCCTGGATGGGCGTGAGCGTGACCGAGATGCCGGTGAACCACCGGCCGCGGACGCGGGGCCACAGCAAGTACGGGCTGGGCCGGACCGTCCGCGTCCTCCTCGACCTCTTCACCGTCAAGTTCCTGGGGGCCTACGGGACGCGTCCCGCCCACTTCTTCGGCGGCCTGGGGCTCGTGTTCGGCGGCGCCGGGTTCGGCGTGCTGGCCTACCTCACCTGGCTCAAGCTGTTCGCGGACGAAGCGATTGGCGGGCGGCCGCTGCTGATCCTCGGCGCGCTCGCCTTCGTGACCGGCCTCATGTTCGTGATGGTCGGCCTCCTCGCCGAGATGCTCGTGCGCATCTACCACGAGAGCCAGGGCAAGCCCACTTACGTCGTGAAGGAGATGCCGCCGGCGGCGCAGCCGGAGCCCGAGCCGGAGCGGGAGCGCGTCACCCCCGGCCGTTGATCCGCGTCCTCTTCCTCACCGAATCGTTCCATCCGGTCCTCGGCGGCGGCGAGCGCCACATTCGTGCGCTGGGCCGCGAGCTCGTGCGCCTGGGCACGCCGGTCACCGTGGTCACCCGGCGCGGCGAGCCCGACTGGCCGGCGGAGGACGCGCTGGAGGGCATGCGCATCGTGCGCGTCGCGCCCCCGGGTCCGGGCCGGGCGGGGAAGTACCGGATGGTCCCGTACGCGATGGCCGCGCTGCATCGCCTGCGTGCCACCTACGACGTCCTCGTGGTGCGGGGCACGCGCGTGCTGGGCCTGCCCGGGGTGCTGGCCGCGCGGGCGGCGGGCAAGCGCGTGATCCTGCAGCCGGAGGTGAACGGCGAGATGTCGGGGGAGGTCTACATCTGGGGTCAGCCCTTCGCGGGCACGCCACTCGATCGCGCCATTCGCGCGGGGACGGGCGCGCGCAACCTGTTCCTGCGCGACGCCGACGCCTTCGTGGCCATGTCCCGGCGCATCCGCGAGGAGCTGCTGGCCGCCGGTGTGCCCGTGGAGAAGGTCGCGCTCATTCCCCATGGAGTCGACACCGCGCGCTTCCATCCCGCGTCCGGCGACGAGCGACGCGCCGCCCGCGCGCGACTCGGACTGCCCGCGGACGCCTGCGTCATCGCCTTCACGGGCCGGCTGCTGCGCGGGAAGGGCCTGGAGGACCTGCTGGCCGCGTTCGCGAAGGTGGCCGGCGACGTGCCTTCCGCGCACCTTCTGATCGTGGGCTCGGGGGCGGGCCAGGCCTTGTCCGTCGAGGACGATCTTCGCGCCACCGTGCTGCGCGCGGGGCTGTCTGCGCGCGTGACCTTCACCGGCCGGCTGGACGACGTGTCGGACGCGCTGCGCGCGGCGGACGTCTTCGCGTTTCCCTCCATCTACGAGGCGCTCGGCCTGTCCCTGATCGAGTCCGCGGCCACCGGCCTGCCCGCGGTGGGCGCGCGCACGGGCGGCATCGTGGACGTCATCGAGGACGGCGCCTCCGGCTGGCTCGTCTCACCGGGCGATGCCCTGGAGCTGGCCGCGCGGCTGCGCGCGCTCGTGGGCGATCCCGCCGCCCGCGCCCGCTTCGGAGGCCGTGCGCGCGAGATCGCCGTCGATCGCTTCGACGAGGCGCGAGCCCTCGTCCGCTACCGCGCCCTCCTCGGCGAGGTCGCGCGGCGCGGGGCCGAGCCTCAGCTCGCCGCGCGATAGCCCGAGGGGATGTGCTCCTCGTGGAGGTGGAGCGCCTCCTCGATGACCGGCGCTTCGAGCTGGGACGTGAAGTAGAGGGCCAGCAACACCGTGAACACGACGACGCCGATCACGTGCGCGAAGAGGTACCAGCCGATGCTCTTGATGGGGGAGACCGCCTCCTCGAGGTCCTGCTCGACGCCCACCGTCCACTCGACGCTCGGAACCTGCTCCACGGACGCGAATCCCACGATGCGCGGAGGCTCCTCGACCTCGCCCGAATGCACGCTGGGCACGGTCCAGAACCCGCGGTTCTCGCGGCGCGCGACCCCGATGTACTCGAAGCCGTGGAACCGGTCCTTGAGCACGCGCGAGCTCTCGTCGGCGGCGAGGACGAGGCCATCCGTGGCCCGCATGAGGACGGCGTGCCCGGTCCGGCCGACGCGCACGGAGGCGAGCACGCTGTAGAGGTCGGACGCGTCGTAGAGAGCGCGCACCGCCCCGAGCAGATGGCCGTCCGTGGAATCTCGGATGGGGACGTCGATCTCGAACATGGCGCCCGCGCCGCCCGGCGGCGACACGATGTCCACGACGTAGGGCGCCCCGCCGATCTCCGTGTCTCCGAAAGCGCGGAACCACGCGGTGTCGCCGTTCCACAGGCGTCCGCCGCGCGCGGTGGTGGCGAGGAGGCGCCCTCTCGCATCCACGACCTGGAGGAGCCGGAGGGCGGGCTGCGTCTGGCCCACCTCCCGAAGGCGCGCGGCGAGGGGCGAACCGGCCACGGAGGCGACGAGCGAAGCGTCTCCGGTGGCCCAGGCCTGATCGAGCCGCCGCAGCTCATCGGGTCCCCCTGCCCGCGGCGGGGCGCTCACCGCGGCCCGCAGCTGGGGATCGAGGGTGATGAGGCGGAGGTGGCTGAACTGTCCGAGCACGTAGCGCTCGACCAGCTGCCGGGCCTCTCCGGCGCGCTGCTCGAGGTTCTGGCCCGTCACGTTCTGCAAGTGGCCCCGGGCCAGGTTCATGACCACCAGCGCTCCAAAGGCGAGGAACGGGATGGCCACGAAGAAGAAGACGGTCAGGATCCGGGGGTCGACCTCATAGTGCCGCTTCGACATGACTGCCTCCACGGCCGGGCGGGGGGCGCCCGAAGCGGGGAATCGAGAAGCGCGTCACTGCAGAACCGCGAGGGACGGCCCTGCCGGTCGAATTGCGAGGACGCTACGCCCGGGGAGCGCCCAGGTCAAGGGGTGCGAATGGCCGTTACCCGCCCGTGCGTACCCGCACGTTAGACTGCCCGCTTGCGCATCGCGATCACGGGAGGGACGGGCTACACGGGCGGCCGCCTGGTCGCACGGCTCCGCGCGGGGGGACACGACGTCGTCGCTCTGGCCCGCCCGAGCTCGAAGCGACCGGCCGCGGATCCCGGAGTGGCCTTTGTCGAGGGTGACCTCTCCAACCCCGACGCGCTCGCGCGTCTGGTCGAGGGCGCGGACGCCGTCGTCCACGTCGCCGCCGTCTACCGCACGGCCGGGCATCCCGATTCCTACTATCGCGACGTGAACGTCGGAGGCACCGAGCGGGTGCTGGAGGCGGCGGCGCGAGCGGGAGTCCGGCGGCTGGTCCACACCTCCACCGTCGGCGTCCACGGCGACGTGCGCAATCCTCCCGCGGACGAGTCCGCGCCCTTCGAACCGGGCGACGTCTATCAGGAGACGAAAGCGGAGGCGGAGATGCTGGCCCTGCGCTTTCACCGCGAGCGCGGGCTGCCCGTGGTCGTGCTGCGTCCGGGCGCCATCTACGGCCCCGGCGAGACGCGCCTGCTGAAGCTCTTCCGCGCGATCGCGCGCGGCCGCTACGCGGTGGTGGGATCGGGCCGGCCCCACTACCACCTCGTCTTCATCGAGGACCTGCTCGACGGGTACGAGCTGGCACTCGCGCATCCCGCCGCGCCGGGAGAGGCGTTCATCGTGGCCGGGCCGCGCTCCCTCTCGCAGACCGAGCTCGCCCGCACGGTCGCGCGTCACACCGGAGGGCGGGTCCTGCCCATTCGCATCCCGGTCGCGCCCATCCACCTCGCCGGCGACCTGTGCGAGGCGATCTGCGTGCCCTTCGAGGTCGAGCCGCCCCTGCACCGGCGGCGTGTCGACTTCTGGACCAAGAACCGCTCGTTCTCGATCGAGAAGGCGCGCCGCGTGCTCGGCTACGCGCCCCGTATGGACGTCGACGAGGGCATTGCCCTGACCGCCGCGTGGTATCGGCAGGCGGGCTGGCTGTGATCGAGCGCGAGGCGCGGATCCTCCTCGGGGCCATCGTGGCCGCGATGGTCGCCTCCGTGTGCCTCGTCCGCCTGCCCGGCTTCTGGGGCGACGGGGCGACGTACTACGCGATGGCGCACAGCCTGGCCGAGGACGGCGACCTCCGTTACGAAGCCCGCGACGTGTTCCGCGCCCGCCGCGAGCTGCCGGGCGGCCCCCAGGGCTTGTTCCTCAAGCGCGCGAGCGGGGGGCTGCGATGGGATGGCGTCGGGGGCTTCCCCTGGATCCGGCGTGTGCCCGAGGGGAACAAGCGCATCTACTTCGCGAAGGCCTTCACGTATCCGGTCGCCGCGGCTCCGCTCGTCGCCTTGATGGGGACCCGCGGACTTCTCGTCACCAACGCGCTCGCCCTCGGCCTCACGCTGGTGCTGGCGTACCTCGAGCTGCGGACGCGCGCCTCACCGGGATGGGCCCTGGCCGCGGCGGTGGCGCTCGTGCTGGCCACGATCGCGCCTTTGTATCTCGTGTGGCCGACCCCTGAGCTCTTCACCCTGGCCCTCGTCGCGGGCGGTCTGTTCGCGTGGCGCCGCCAGCGCCCGATGCTGGCGGCGGTCCTCCTCGGGCTCGCGACCTACACCAAGCCCTACAACCTGCTTCTCGCGCTCCCCCTGGGCGTGGAGCCCTTGCTCCGCGCCGGTCGCGCGTCCTGGTGGCCGGCCCTGCGCGAGTCCTTGCGCCGAGGTCTCGCGCTGGGCGCGGTCACGGCCGGCCTGTTCGCGGTGAACGCGGCGATCACCGGCGAGCTGAACTACCAGGGAGGCGAGCGCAAGACGTTCTACGGCCTCTTCCCGGAGGAGGTGGGCGCGGATGGCCAGCGCGTCACCTTCGGCAACAGCGGCTTCTGGATGACCACGGACCAGCTCGGGCCCGCCATCGAAGGCGAGGACGCCGCCTCCGCGTCCGCGCGCACGGGACCGCCGCGTCCGCCGCACGAGATCGAGGTCTCGCTCCTGCGCAACCTGTACTACTTCTGGGTGGGACGGTTCGGGGGCGCCCTCGCATACTTCCTGCCCGCGCTCGTGGCCCTCGTGGTCTTTCTGGCGCGAGGGCCGCGCTCCGCCGCGGGATGGCTCGCCTTCGCGGCCCTGGTCTCTTCCTGGCTCTTCTACATCCGGATCATCCCCGACAACTGGTACGGCGGCGGGGGCACGGTGGGAAACCGCTACTTCCTGAATCTCCTGCCCCTGTTCGTCTTGATGCTGCCCGCGCGACGGGAAGCGTCCGTGGTGGCGGCGGCCCTCGTCTCCGCTTTTGTGTTGGCGCCCGTCTGGCTTCACCCCTTGCACCATTCGCTGAGCCCCGGCGACCACGCCACGCGCGGGGTCTTCCCGCACCTGCCGGCCGAGCTGACCATGCTCAACGACCTGTCCGTGTTCACCGACGCCTGGCGCAAGAAGGTCGCCTACGGCGACACGGAGGGCGACGCGCACAAGCATTGGCCCGCCGATCCGAAGGCCTACTGGCTGTACTTCATGGACGACGGGACGTACGGCAAGGAGACGCGCGAGGGCGTCGAGGGCTTCTGGCTCGGCCACCCGCGCGCGGAGATCGTCCTGCGCGCGCTCGAACCCGTTCGGCGCGTGCGTGTGCGCTTGACCGGCGGGCCGATCGGGGATCACGTCACCGTCCGCGTCTGCGGCGTGGACCAGGCGGCGGAGGTGGCCGCGGACGAGACGCGCGAGCTGGTCTTCGAGCCGGGGGCGGGCTTTCCGTACTACGACACGTTCGTGAATGTGATGCGCTTCCGATCGGAGCGCGGGCAGTCGATGCCGGGGGACCTGCGGCCGCGCGGGGCGTTCGTGTCGATCGCGCTGGAAGTGGATCGGAGGCTGCGGAAGTAGAGCACCCGCCTTCGCGTCTTGCCAAACAGGACGGTGCCGGCGTCGAGGACGGAGTGTCTCATCTCGGTTTTGATTGTACTCGATCTGCGTACGATAATCGGGCCGCCAGGCCCCATCGGGTTGGGGCCCTGATCCCGGACGGTACTCTGGGGAGGATCAGGTCGTACTCGATTTGAGTACAGTCCTAGCGCCGGTGGGAGCCGCCTCCGGGGACCGACTTCGACCGAATCCGAGAGCCGAGTTCCACCACGTCCAGCCACGGTCGAGAACATCTCCAGGCTTCGGCAACCGGCGGTCGGTCCTTGATCCACAGGGTCCGGATGCTCGAGGCGGCCGTGGCGCAGGCCGCCGGCTACGAGACGAGGTGCCCCGGACCCGACATGCGACCGCGCACGACGTCGCCGATGAGCGCCCGCTCGCGCTCGTCCCACACGCGGAGCACGACCGTCGCCGCCGCGTAGGCGGCACAGGCGGCCAGGGACGCGGCCGCGAGCGGCCACGGATGCGCCACCCAGAGCACCCCCGCGAACGCGGCCGTCGCGAGGGCCGGACGCCACGCGATCCCCGCCCAATCCGCGCGATAGCCGTAGACGCGCAGCGCGGCCGCGGTGGCGACGAAGTAAAGAGCCTCCGTGACCAGGGTGGCCCAGGCCGCGCCCACGAAACCCAGGCGCGGAATGAGGGCCAGGTTCAGGGCGACGTTGACGACGAGCGCCAGCGTGGAGACGACGACGATCGTGCCCCAGCGGTTCACGCACGCGAGCGAGGTCTCGCCGAAGTTGGAGAGGAACATGAACGTGGCCGCGGGGAGGAGGATCTTCGACGCCGCGCCGCTCGGCGCGTAGGTCGCCCCGAAGAGCAGCGCGATGAAGCGGTCCGACTCCAGAAGGCCGAAGGCGCCGATCGGCAATCCGGCCAGGAGCAGATACTTCGACCCGCGGCGGTAGAGCTCGGCGACCCCTTCCGGCCGCGTGAGGGCCCAGGCGGCCATGGTCGGGATCAGCGCGTAGCCGAGGATGCGCGGGACGAGGGTCAGTCCCTCCAGCACGAGAACGGGCGAGCGATACCACCCGACCTCGGTCGCCCCGCGCATCTTCTCCAGGATCACCGTGTCCACCTGGAAGACGAGCGTGATCATGGCGCCGGCGTAGGCGAAGGGCAGGCCCTTGCGCAGGAGGTCGGCCCAGAGGCGCGCATCGAAGTGCGGCCCCAGCGGCAGCACGCGCCGCTGGACGTAGGCGACGAGCGCGCTCGTGTCCAGGAGCCGGACGACGAGGAAGGCGAGCACGAACGCGCGGACGCCGCGGCCGGCGTAGAGGACGGCGAGGCACAGGACGAGAAGGAGCGCCCGCTCGAAGAGGAGAGAAACGGCTTCGGTCCCGAACCGCTCGAGTCCCTTGAGGAGCCAGCGCACCGTGGACTTCACCGACTTCAGGACGAGGTCGAAGGCGAGGACCACGACCGCGAACCAGGTCACGCCGGCATAACGGGTGGCGCCGATGCCGAGGCAGAGGGCGATGGTGAGAAGGCTCAGGACGGCCTGGAACCCGAGCAGCCCTCCGACCAGGCGTTGGGCCTGGGAGCGGTCCCGGCTGATGGCGAGGGTGGACGCGTAGGACATGCCGAAGTCGGGCAGGATCCGGAAGAGGCCGACGAATGCGAACGCGGTGCTGTATTCCCCGAAGGGCGTGGGGCCGAGGAGGCGCGCGGCCAGGAATCCGAGGAGGAACAGCAGGACGTTCGATCCTTCCCCGACCGCGGAGAGGAGGGTGTGCCGGGCGAGCGTCCGCGCGACCGGCGGCGGCTCCGTCAGGCCCCCTGCTCCTTGCGGAGCAGGGCGTCGAGACCGCGGCTGATCTTGAGGCATCGATCGGGCGCCGCCGATTCCAGCAGCTTCTGCCGCGCGGTGGCGGTGATGGGCAGGTGCTGGCAGGCCAGGTTCACCCAGGACATCGGCTCGGGTGACCGCCGCTGTTGATCGAGGAATGAGCGCAGCTCGGCGTGGGCGTGGAGATAGCGGGCGAGGGCCTCCACGGCCGCCCCCCAGTCGTCTCCCGCGTCGCCCTCGTCGAGCAGCGTCACCTCCGCCACGAGCACGTCCGTGCCCACGACGCTCACCGCGCGGGCGCGGCTCGCGCCGTCGAGCTCGACCCGATGTCCCCCGTCGGGGAGGGTCGTGTCCTCGGCGACGCGGGCGACCGTTCCCATCTCGTGCAGGTCGCGGGGCGAGCTCGGGCTCTCGCGCTGGGCCAGGGCCAGGACGCGCGAGCCCGTGCGCCTCGCGATCTCCAGCGCCCGCAGGGCGCCGGGAGCGGCGACGACGACGGCCAGGGAGGCTTCCGGAAACAGGCACACGTCCTTGAGCGGGAGCACGGGGAGAAGGACGTTCCCGGATTCGTTGGTCACGGCCGTCATCCTACTACGCACTTCCGCGCCGCCGACGCTGCCATTTCCGCCGCAGGATCGCTCCCAGATCGGCCCGTCCGCGCCCGGGCAGCAGCTCGACGTAGTCCTCGCCGATGCGGGCGATGCTCATCGGGTCGCCCCCGGGCAGCGTGATCGGCGTGCCCGGGACCTTGCCCATGAACGCGGTCCGATAACCCGCCTCGCGCGCCAGGCGCTGCGCGGTCGGACCGGCGGCGTGCCAGGGATAGCAGATGTGGAGGACGGGCCGGCCCGTGCGCTCCTCGATGAGGCGGCGGGCCTCGACCAGCTCGCGGCGCAGGGCCGTCTCGCGCTGCTCGGCCGTTTCCCAGCGGCCGCCGATGGGCCGGCGATCGACGAGCCGGCGCAGCCTCGCGCGCCAGTCGCGGCGCGCGAAGAATCCCTCGCCTTCCTCCGCGACCGTGTCCACGCACGCGCGCCGGATGTCGGCGTCCTCGTAGAACCGGATCGACTCCGACGTGCGCGACTCCGAGCGCAGCAGCGGCGTGCCCAACGGGAGGTCGGGGGCGAGCCGGTCCATCCCGTCCACTTCCATCACGGGCACGTCCATGGCGGCGTAGCCGCGACGCAGGTCGGGAGTGAGGAACCCCGTCACGCGGGGGGCGGTGTGGATGCGCGCGTGGGTCAGGGTATGGCTCTGGAAATCGAAGAGGCCCGAGTGGGACAGGGAATCGATCTCTTCCCAGGAGAGGAAGGCCCCGTCGCCCTGCTCACGGCCGAGGATCGCTTCCGGGGATTGGCGGCGCGCCCCCACGTCGTCCCACGTCGGGGGCAGCGGCCCCGGCCGCGAGGGGACGCGCCCCGGCACGAGGAACACGATGCCTTTCATTCCGTAACGGCGCAGGAGCGGCTGCCCGATGCTCCACAGGCTGCCCCGTCCGTCGTCGAAGGTCAGGACGACCGCGCTCTGCGGCGCCGGGCGCGTGCCCATGAGGAACTGGAAGTACTCGGTCGCGGAGAGCGCGACATAGTCGTTCTCGGCCAGGTACTGCAGTTTGCGCGCGAACGACTCCGGCTCCAGGCTGTGGCACGAAGGCGGGGTAGCGGCCGAGCAGGAGATCGCGCGGCACCTCGAAGGCCTCGCGCGCCTGCCGCCCGAGCTTCCTCAGCGGCACCGCACCCTCCTCCGCCGACGGGTCATTACTGCAGACCTCGTTCGGTGAGGACCTCGTCGTAGAGCGCTTCCATCCCCGCCACGCACGTACGGATATCGTAACGGGTGGACGCCTTGCGGGCGTTGTCGGCCAGGGAGCGGCGCAAGGTCGCGTCGTCCACCACGCGCCCGAGCGCGGCGGCCAGGGCCGGCGAGTCGCGCGGGGGCACGAGGAGGGCGGTCACGCCGTCTTCGAGCACCTCGCGACAGCCGTCCACCGCGGTGGAGACGATCGCCTTGCCGGCGGCCATGGCCTCGAACAGCGCGAGGGGCGTCCCCTCGTACGTGGACGAGATGGCGAAGACGTCGATGGCCCCCAGAAGGGCGGGGACGTCCGCGCGATGGCCGGCGAACGTGATGCGGGAGGCCAGGCCCAGGGAGGCGGCCTGCGTCTTCAAGGCGTCCATCTGGTCGCCGTCGCCGACGATCACGAGGTGCGCCTTCGGCCGGGAGGGGAGCAGCGCGGCCGCGGCCTCCACTAGGTAGCGGTGGCCCTTCTGCTCGTTCAGGCGGCCGATGGTGCCGACCAGGAGCGCATCGTCGGCCACGCCCAGGGATCGCCGGGCCGAACGCGCGACGTCCGGAGCCACGGGCGCGAACTCGTCGAGGGGCGCCCCGTTCCAGATGAGGCGCACGCGACCGGCGGGCACGTGGCGCTGGCGAATCAGGAAGTCGCGCGTGGAGGCGCTCACCGCGATGGCGCGATCGGTCAGTCCGGACAGCAGGCGATCGGCCACACGCTGGTAGGCGGGCATGCGCGGATCCGCGAAGTGCTCGTGCAGGACGAGCGCGGCGCCCAGGTGCCGGGCGGCCAGCCGTCCGAAGTCGGCGGCGGCGTAGCCGTGGACGTGCAGGATGCGCGCGCGGCGCTCGCGTCCGACGCGTACGAGGTCGGTCAGGATGCGGGGGTCGAACCGTCCCCGTCCCAGGTTGTGGACGGGAATGCCCTGCTCGCCCAGCCATTGCGTGGCCGGCTCCGCCTGCTTGAGCCCGACCAGGGAGGGGGCAAAGCGGGGGCCGTAGCGCGGGAACCACCAGGAGAACAGGCGCGAGACGCCGTGGATGCTCGACCCGGCCACGCCGAACTTGTCGCAGACGTGGAGGACGGGGATCGCGCCCGTGCTCATGCTCCCGGCGGAGGGGCGGGGGCCGGGGCCGCTTCCCGCGCCGTCCACACGATCGCGCCGGAGAGGGACATCAGCACGATGAGCCCCGCGCCGACGAGGCTGAAAGCCAGAGCGCTATCCCGGCCCAGGCCGACCTGCCGGAAGTACAGGATGAACACGCTCTCGCGGATGCCCCAGCCGTTGAACGAGATCGGCACCGTCTGCACGAGCGTGCACAGCGGGACCATCAGGAAGCAGGCGGAGAGGGGGAGCGGGATGCGGAGCGCGCGCGCCACCGTGAAGTAGTAATAGACCACGATGGCCTGCAGCGCGACGCTGCCGAGGAAGGCCATCCACACCGCGTGCATCTGCGCGCGGTAGACGTGCACCGCGGACTGCACGGTCTCGAAGCGCTTGAGGGCCCAGGGCAGCCGGGTCAGGCCCGAGGCGCTCACGACGCGACGGGCGATGCCGGGCCGGAAGAAGACGTAGGCGAGGCCGCCGAACACCAGGCCCAGCGCGAGCAGGACGGAGCGGGCCCCGGCCAGCTCGCGCACCATCGGTCCTCCGGTCAGGAAGGCCACCAGGGCCAGCACGTACAGCGCGCCCAGCCCGAGGATGCGGTCGATCGCCACCACGGCCAGCGAAGTCGTCGTCGATCCGGTCAGGCGCGAGCTGTCGCGCACGCGCACGACGTCGCCGCCGATGTTGCTGGGGAGGAAGTTGTTGAAGAAAGTCGCGACCAGGTACGACCCGGAGAGATGGGCCAGGGGAATCGTGTAGCCCTGCGCCTCCAAAAGGACACGCCAGCGCCAGGTCGAGATGGCGAGGATCGCGGCGTAGAGGGCCATGGCCAGGGCGAGCAGGAACGTGTCGCCCGCGCGGACGCGCCGCTGCAGCGCGTCGAGGTCGGTCGTGGACAGCAGGTAGCCGAGGAGGGCGATGCTGACCGCGATCTTGGCGACGAGGAGGGCGGAGCGCTTCAATTGCGTCCACCCAGGATCTCGACGGCGTCGATGTCGGCTCCCTCCGTCACCGTCCCCCTGGCCAGGCAGGGAAAGATCTCGCCGTCCTCGACCTTCAGGTAACGGGCGCTGGCGACGCCGCCGTCGTGGAGATCGAAATCGCAGTGGTTGGAGAACACGCCGCCGCCGGTGCGTGTCCCGCAGGGCACGCGCAGGCCCACGAGCGTGAACGGACCTTGCGGGCTCGCGGACGCGTAGAGGGTGACGGGCTCGCCGGCGCCGGAGACGGTCTGGTACACGCGGACGTCGGGGCCGTCGCCGTCGGTAAAGGTGACGCCCATGTCCACGGTGACGTAACCGCCCTGGCCGAGGCTGATGAAGCCGAGGTAGTTGTCCTGGCCGCCGAGGTTGACGGCGTCGGGCGGGCCCAGCACTTCGTTCGGATCGACGTACTTGTTGCTCGCCAGCGAACACGCGGGCATCCACCAGTCCACGATCGACTGGGCGTAGACGGCGGCGGCGCGGGCCGGCGCCGCCTGCGCGCTCGCCTGGGCCATCGGATCGAAGCAGGCCCCGAGCGCGCGCCGTCCCTCCGCACTCGCCAGACGCGCGAGCAGGTGGGCAGCGGACGCGCGACGCGGCGAGGCGGCGATGAGCGCGGCGGTGGCCACCAGCGGGCGCACCGCCGACGCGCGCCGCTCCCCGGCCCCGGCCAGGGAGCGCGGCACCAGCGCGTAGCGCGCGCGCCGCAGCGCACCGGCATCGTCCGTGACGGTGAGACGTCCGGCGGCCAGCGACCCCAGGGACGCGCGGGCCTCGCGCCCGGCCCGGCCCCCGAGGACGGACACCGGCTCCGTCGCGAACGCGCTGACGGATCCGTGCGGCGCGCCCTCCGGCACGACCGTCACCCAGGGAATCTCGCCCAGGTCCACCGCGCTGGCTACCTCGGCCGTCCCGCTTTCGAGGAGCCGCGTCATCTCGACGTCGTCTCCGACCACGAGGTCGGCGTCCTCCGAAGGATCGGGATCGGCGGTCGTGAGCACGACGGGCACGCCGGCGGCGCGTGCCGCGGCCTCCAGCGCCGGCGCCAGGCAGGCCGCGAAGGCCGCGCTGGCGCGGACGCGCACGGCCTCGGGGGCGGCCGCGGAGGAAGGGCGCACGTCGGCGTGTCCCACGAGCAGCAGGGCGGCGCCGGCGAAGGGCAACGGCCGGAAGCGCGTCATCGCGTCCGGAGGCTCAGCGTGTGATCGGCCGCGTTGCAGGTTCCGAGATCTCCCTCGAAGCCTTCGTTGGCGGGGGCGAGGGCGAGGTAACCGGCCAGCGTTCCCGTCAGCACCTGGCCACGTGAGTCGGCCGCACGCAGGACCGGACCCGCGGCGATCGCGTGTATCCAGACGCGTTGGTGCTCCTCGGAGACGGCGCCGGCGGGGTCGTTCGTCGTTCCCAGCCCGCCATGGATCGCAAAATTCTCGTACACCGCTTCCAGCTCGACTTGCGAGAGGGAGCCGTTGGGGACGAGCAGGAACTGCACGCCGGGATGCGTCGTCACGCCCGCGTCCGCGCCGGTCATGAGGAACGTGATCGGTGTACGCGACATCGCGCAGGACGCGGACGGCGTGATCGACAGGGTGTAGCCGCCCGTAATGGTGCCCCCGGGTTGGGCTGTCGGGCTCGGACTGGGGGAGGGCATGGGGCCGCCGGGGTTCGAGCCGCACCCGGCGGCCAGGGCGACCAGGGCCACGGTGCCCAGGCGCAGGGTCAGAGGCGGCGCCGTCTTCACGCTCGAAAGGGGACGCCGGAAGAGGGAAGGCGGTCGTGCATGTCCCGAAAAGACTGCATGATACAGTGACCCGCCGGAAAGGACCAACCTTGCGCGAGCCCCGGCCCATTGCGATCCAGACCGCGCTGCAAGACACGAAATCGTCGTCGTTGTCCAAGTATCAGGACCTCGTCGTGGGGAGCCGCAGCCTCGGCCGCTTGATCCTTTATGAGTGCGTGGTGCTCTTCACGTCCTGGGTTCCGGGCGCCCTCGGACTCGTCCTGCGCCGCGTCACGTACCCGTGGATGCTGGGGTCGGTGGGGCGCAACGTGACGTTCGGACAGGGCGTGGTCGTGCGCCATCCGCACAAGGTCCACCTCGGCGACGACGTCGTGGTGGACGACCTCGTCCTCCTCGACGCGAAGGGCACGACCAACAGCGGGATCCGGGTGGGCAACGGCGTCTTCCTCGGCCGCGGCACCATCCTCTCCTGCAAGGACGGCGACATCACGCTCGGCGACCACGTCAACATCGGGTTCCACTCCGAGATCTTCTCCGGCTCGCAGGTGACGGTGGGACGCCACGGGCTCTTCGCCGCCTACACGTACCTGGTCGGCGGTGGCCACGACTTCGAGCAGCCAGGCGTGCCCGTCGTCGAGCAGGAGCGGCGCTCGAAGGGCATCACGCTCGGCGAGAACGTGTGGCTGGGGGCCGGGGCCAAGGTCATGGACGGCGTGCGCATCGCCGACCACGTGGTCGTGGGCGCGGGCGCGGTCGTCACGGAGGACCTGCCCGCGGGCGCGGTCGCGGTGGGCGTGCCCGCGCGCGTGGTGCGCAAGCGGGAGACGGCCGCCACCCCGTGAGCCGGACGAAGCGGATCCTGGTCGTCACCTCCGGGGCGCTTTTCGTGCGTGGAGGCCACCTCGCCATCGCGGAGGCGACAGCGGCCGCGTTGCGCTCGGCGGGGTACCTCTCCGAAGTGATGGTGACCCCGCAGAACCGGTTCGGCCGACAGCTCTCCGCCTACTGGGCGAACTGGCTCACCGACGTGGGGGAGACGGCGGACGGCCAGCCCGTGGACCAGGTGATCTCGCTGCGCTTTCCCTCCTACGCGGTGCGCCATTGGCACCACGTCTGCTGGCTCAACCACCGCATGCGCGAGTACTACGACCTCTGGGAGCGCTTCGTGCGCGGTCTGGGCCGCAAGGGGCGCCTGAAGGAGGGCGTGCGCCGGCGGGTCTTCCATTCCCTCGACCGCTGGCTGCTCACACGGAACGTCCATCGCCTGATCGCGCAGAGCAAGACGATCCAGGCGCGGCTGCAGCGCTTCGGGCGCATTCCCAGCGAGCTGCTCTATCCGCCGCCACCGGAGCGGCGATATCGCACCGAGGAGTACGGCGACTACATCTTCGCGGTCTCGCGCCTCACGCCCTTGAAGCGGATGGGACTGCTCGTGGAGGCCGCGGCGCGCATGAAGGACCGCCGGCTCGGGATCAAGATCGCGGGCGAGGGCGAGGAGGCGGGCGCGCTGCGCGAGCGCATCAAGGACCTGGGCCTCGAAGGGCGCGTCGAGATGCTGGGCGCGGTATCCGAAGACGAGCTCATGGGGCATTACGCACGCTGCCGCGCCGTCTACTTCGCGCCCTGGAACGAGGACTACGGGTTCGTGACCCTGGAAGCCTTCCGCTCGGGCAAGGCGGTGATCACCGCCACCGACAGCGGCGGGCCGGCCGAGCTGGTGCGCGACGGCGAGAACGGGCTCGTGGGGCCGGGTACCCCGGAGGCCGTCGCCGGACATCTCGATGCCTTGGCCGCGGATCGCGGGCGAGCCGAGCGGATGGGCCAGGCCGCGGCGCGCGATGCCGCCCTTCACACCTGGGAGCGCGCGGTCGAGGTCCTGGCGCGGCCGCTCTGAGCGGCTGTATTCGTGAGCGAAACGTGTTGAAATGATCGGGCGAGGCCCGCGCATGAAGAAGGTGCTGGAACACAAACCGGCGGCGTCGGAACCCGGGCAGCGTGGGGCGGCGTTCACCACGATCTCCGGGCGTCCCATCGACCCGCTGTACCGGCCCCAGGACGTGGCCGGCATCGACTACGCGCGCGACCTCGCCGACCCGGGCCATTTCCCGTACACGCGCGGCATCCACGAGACCATGTACCGGGGCAAGGTCTGGAGCATGCGGCAGTTCGCCGGCTTCGGCACCGCCGCCCAGACCAACGCGCGTTTCAAGTACCTGCTCGAGCACGGCTCCCACGGCCTCTCCATCGCGTTCGACCTGCCCACCCTGATGGGTCGCGATCCCGACCATCCGCTCTCGCTGGGCGAGGTGGGAAAATGCGGCGTCGCCATCAGCTCGCTCGCGGACATGGAGACGATGCTCGACGGCATCCCCCTCGACCAGGTCTCGACGTCGATGACGATCAACTCGCCCGCGGCGATGATGCTGGCTCTCTACATCTGCGTGGCCGAGAAGCAGGGGGTGCTGCCGGAGAAGCTGGCGGGCACGGTGCAGGCGGACATCTTGAAGGAGTTCATCGCCCAGAAGGAGTACATCTACCCGCCGCGGCCGAGCATGCGCATCATCGTGGACATGATCCGCTACTGCACGGAGCACATGCCGAAGTGGAACTCGATCTCCATCTCCGGATATCACATCCGCGAGGCGGGCTCGACGGCGGCCCAGGAGCTGGCCTTCACCCTGCGCGACGGCATCGAGTACGTGCAGTGGTGCGTGGACGCGGGAATGGACGTGGACAGCTTCGCGCCGCGCCTGTCGTTCTTCTTCAATTCACACAGCGACTTCTTCGAGGAGATCGCGAAGTTCCGGGCCGCGCGGCGCATCTGGGCCCGCACCATGAAGGAGCGGTTCGGAGCCAAGAACCCGCGCTCGTGGATGTGCCGGTTCCACACCCAGACCGCGGGCGTGAGCCTGACCGCGCAGCAGCCGTACAACAACGTGGTGCGCACTTCGCTGCAGGCCCTGGCCGCGGTACTGGGGGGCACGCAGTCGCTGCACACGAACTCGCTGGACGAGGCGCTCGCCCTTCCCACGGAAGAGGCGGTGACGATCGCGCTGCGCACGCAGCAGGTGATCGCGCACGAGTCCGGGGTCGTGAACACGGCGGACCCGCTGGCCGGCTCGTACTTCGTCGAGAAGCTCACCAGCGACATCGAGGCGGAGGCGCTGGAGTACTTCCGCAAGATCGACGCCATGGGCGGGATGGTGGCGGCGGTGGAGCGCGGCTTCCCCCAGCGCGAGATCCAGGAGGCGGCCTTCCAGTTCCAGAAGGCGGTGGACCGGAAGGAGAAGATCATCGTCGGCGTGAACGACTACATCATGGACGAGGACCCGTTCCCCATCCTCTACATCGACGAATCGGTGGCGGAGTCCCAGACGGCGTCGGTGCAGCGGCTCAAGCAGACACGCGACAACGCGCGCGTGCAGAAGTGCCTGGAGGACCTGAGGCAGGCCGCCCGCGGCTCGCGCCCCGGCGACAACGTGATGTTCCCGATGCTCGACTGCGCCCGCGCCTACGCCACCCTCGGCGAGATGTGCGACGCCCTGCGCGACGTGTGGGGCGAGTACCAGGAGCCGCCGACCTTCTGATGAGCTCCACTCCGGCGCCGCACCGCATCCGCGTCCTCATCGCCAAGCCCGGCCTCGACGGGCACGACCGCGGGGCAAAAGTCGTGGCGCGCGCCCTCCGTGACGCGGGCATGGAGGTCATCTACACGGGCCTGCGGCAGAGCCCCGAGCAGATCGTGGCCGCGGCCGCGCAGGAGGACGTGGACGCGATCGGGCTGTCCATCCTCTCCGGGGCCCATCTGCCCATCTGCCGGCGGGTGGTCGACCTCCTGAAGGAGAAGGGCGTCGAGGGCGTCCAGGTGTTCGTGGGGGGGATCATTCCGGCCCAGGACATCCCGGAGCTGAAGAAGCTCGGAATCGCGGAGGTCTTCCTGCCCGGCGCCTCCCTCTCCGACGTCGTGCGTCTCGTCTCCGGGGCCGTCCCCGCCCACTGAGGCCGCCGCGCCTCGCGCGGACGCGCCGCGATCCGTCAGGCGGCCGGCTCGTGCCTCCGGTACAGGGCCAGCAGGTAGTACTGCCCGGGATGCCCGTGCTCGAAGATCCTCTCCGCCCCGATCCGGGCCGCTTCCGCGTCGTGCCACTCCGTCCCTTCGGCGGCGGGACGGGGGCGGGCATAGCGCGCCCAGAATTCGGGATCGCGCGAGATCGAAGCCTCTCCGGTCGTGAAGGGCCGCAGGGGGAGCGGACCGGGTGGCGCGACGTAGGACCGGCCGGGAGAGACGAGCACGAGGACGATGTACTCGGGCTTGCGGCCAAGGATGATCTCGGGGTCGTAGCGCTTGGACAGGAACGTGCCGGGGCTCTTGGCGATCGTGCGATCGGTCAGGCCGGTGAGATCCAGGATGCGCAGGTCCGGGCAGGCGTAGCCGACGAGGCCGATGTCCATGAGGGCGACCGTCTCGCCGGGATGGGCGTGTTCTCGCAGCCAGGAGGCCAGCGCGCGGTGCCCGGTCTCGTATCCCACGGCGCGGAGATGGGTGGCCTCCCAAAGCGTCCGCCGGATGCCGTCCTGCGCGAACCAGAAGAGCGCGACCGCGGCGAGCACGGCCGCCGACGGCACCAGCCGCGACCGCAGCGGAATCGTCGCGCCGAGCGCGGCCAGGCCCGCTGCGAACGCCGCAGCCAGGACGGGCAGGTAGTGAGCGAGGAACCGGTATCCAGCCATCCAGTCGGCGCCGAGAAAGGCGGGCAGCAGCGTCCCCCCCGCGGCCAGGGCGAGGACCGGCGCCACCGACGTCCAGGCGCGACCGCGCGTGCGCGCCAAGCCGCCAAGGCCGAGGACCAGGACCGCCCATCCCGCGAACGGCAGCGCCGCCCCGTCGAGCACGTACCGCCAACCCGTCCGGTCGCTGTCGCCTCCGAGCTTCGCGTAGTACGTGTTGGGGAGCCATTCATGGTCGTAGAGGACGTAGCGCGACGCGAGATGGAGGACGACCACGAGAGTGACGATCGCGGCGTCGATGAGCAGGGGCCGGATCAAACGGCGCTCGCCGCGCGCGAGACCGGTGGCGGCCAGCATCACCCAGAACACGGCGAAGGCCACTACGCCATCGGGCCGCATGAGATAGGCCGCCGCGAAAAGGAGGCCCGACCCCCGCCACCGTCCTTCGATCGCGGCCACGCCCGCGAGCGCACCGCTCGCGACCAGCAGGGCGAAGGGCGCGGTCTCCAGGCCGCTGACGCTGTTCACGGCGAACCCCGGCGAGGCGGCCACCACCGCCGCCGCGCAGAGTCCGGCCGCATCCCTCCACGGAGGAGGGAGCTCGAGGGCGGCGGCGAGGCGCCGACTCAGCGCGAACGCGACCGCGACGCACCCCGCCCCGGCGGCGAGGCCGATCCCCTTGGCCGCCCCCGGCAGGGAGTACGGCCCGGCGAGGCGATAGACCGCGGCCAGGAGAAGCATCAGCAGCGGGTTCGTGTACCCCTCGACGTGCTCGCCGGAGTTGAAATACGGTCCATTCCCGATCGCGAGGGAGCGGCTGTAGCGAAACGTGATGTAGGCGTCGTCGTTGACGTAGTGGCCGAAGCGGACGGCATGCAGCGCGAAAGTGGCGAGGAGGAGCAGCAGCCCGAGGAGCACGATGCGCGGCCCCGGCGCGGCCGCCGATCCATCCATGGGACGATTACCTTCGCACAACTGGCCGCAATGGTCGAGGTCGCCGGCGGAGTGCGCGCCGAACCCCTCGAGCGCCGATAATTAATTGACAGGAAAGAGCCCGCAGTCTATCTTCAGACGCCGCGTCCGGACCCCCTTGGAGGCTTAGTGGCGATGGGCAAGAAGATCCTGCTTGCGGACGACAGCATCACCATCCAGAAAGTCATCGAGCTGACGTTCTCGGATGAGGACTTCGAAGTCGTCACGGTGGGAAACGGCCGGCTGGCGGTCGAGAAGGTGCAGGACGTCCGACCCGACCTCGTCCTTTGCGACATCATCATGCCGGAGAAGGACGGTTACGAGGTCTGCGATTTCATCAAGAAGACCCCGTCGCTGGCCCACATCCCCGTGCTGCTGCTGACGGGTGCTTTCGAGCCCTTCGATCAGGATCGCGCGAACCGCGTCGGCTGCGACGGCTTCCTGGCCAAGCCCTTCGAGCCCCAGACGCTGATCGCCAAGGTGAAAGACCTTCTGAGCCAGGCCGGCACGCGCACGGTGGCTCCGACGCGGACCGCGGCGCCTCCGCAGCCCGCGCCCGCGCCCGTGTCCGCACCTCCCGCCAGCGCGAGCCCCATGGCGGGGAGCTCGGCCTACCCGCCGCCGGCGGCTCGTCCCCATGCGACCGGCCACTCCGATGATTCCCAGACGGCGGAGCCGAGCTTCATCACCGACGAGCCGCTGGAAACGCCGACGATGATCACCCCGTCCTACACCGAGATCGGGAAGTCGGTCGTCTATGAAGAGCCGCCCCTGCCGCCTCCGGCGCCGGTGGCCGCGGCGGCCGAAGAGCTTTCGTACGTGGACGACCTGCCGGAGGCGGACGAGCTCATGGACGTGAGTGCCGAGGAGTCGGCCACGCTCCAGGGTGACATCGCCGAAGACACACTGAACGACACCCCGTCTCCCTGGGCTCAACCGACGGTCGAGGTCCCGTTGGAGATGCGGGCCCAGGCCAGCGTCGAGTCCGCCTCCGCCTCCGCGTCCGATGCGACGTTCGACGAGGTCTTCGAAGAGGAGCCGGCAGCGGCGCCGGCGGCGACTCCGCACGCCCAGGAATCGGCGGACGCACACCTCGGATCCGGGAGCGAAGACTTCGGATACGTGCGCACGCAGGACGTGGTCGGCTCGCCGGCGGCTCCGTCCGTCCCGTCGGCCGCGGCTCCGGAGACGGTGCGCGAAGGGTTCGGGTGGGCCCGGCAGGCGGACCTTCCGGGGATGCCGGCGGCTCGACACGACGCCGGGTCTTTCACGGGCGTGAGCGCGCACGAGCCGGAGAAGCGGGCGCCGGAGCCGCGAGAGGTCACGCCACCGGCGATCGAGTCCTCGTTCGCCGCCGTCGCACCCACGAGCGCGCCGGAGTCTCCGGCCGTCTCTTCGCTGGCAGCGGAGGTCGGAGTGCCCGTCGACATGGTCGAGAAGATCGCGCAGCGCGTGGTGGCCCAGATCTCGGAGAAGGTGATCCGCGAGATCGCGTGGGAAGTCATCCCCGATCTCGCCGAGAACCTGATCAAGAAGGAGATCGACCGCCTGAAGGCGGAGCTGCAGCAGACCTAGTCAGCGCGCCGGCGCGCCCCCGTCATGCCCCCCGAAGAACTCGCCAAGGCCTACGAGCCCAAGGACGTCGAATCGCGCTGGTATCCCTTCTGGGAGAAGAGCGGGTTCTTCACCGCCGACGCGGCGTCCGGAAGGCCGCGCTTCGCGATCATGATCCCCCCGCCCAACGTGACGGGCTCGCTGCACATCGGCCACGCCTTCACCCTCACCCTCCAGGACGTGATCGCGCGCTGGAAGCGCATGAGCGGCTTCGACACCCTCTGGCTCCCCGGCCTCGACCACGCGGGCATCGCCACCCAGATGGTGGTGGAGCGCCAGCTCGCGAAGGAGGGCAAGCGCAAGGAGGACCTCGGGCGCGAGGAGTTCGAGGCGCGGGTGTGGCGGTGGCGGGAGGAGAGCGGGGGAAAGATCCTCAAGCAGCTCCGCATCATGGGCTACTCGCTGGACTGGACCCGCGAGCGCTTCACGATGGACCCGGGGATGAGCCGCGCCGTGCGCGAGGTGTTCGTCCAGCTCTGGGAGCAGGGGCTCATCTACCGCGGGTACTACATCGTCAACTGGTGTCCGCGCTGCGTGACCGCGCTCAGCGATCTCGAGGTGGAGACGGAGACGGAGCCCGGCTCCCTCTGGCACATCCGCTACCCCGAGAAGGCGGGGGGCCCCGGCATCGTGGTCGCGACCACGCGGCCGGAGACGCTGCTGGGCGACACCGCGGTGGCCGTGCACCCGGAGGACGAGCGGCACAAGCACCTCATCGGCCGTCCCGTGCTGCTGCCCGTGCTCGGGCGCGAGATCCCGGTGGTGGCGGACGAGTTCGTCGACCGCACGTTCGGCACGGGCGCGGTGAAGATCACTCCCGCGCACGACGCGAACGACTTCGCGGCCGCCCAGCGCCTGGGCCTGCCCTCCATCAACATCATGGACGAGCGGGCCGTGCTCAACGAGAACGCGGGGCCGTACGCCGGCCAGGACCGATTCGAGGCCCGCAAGGGCATCGTGGCCCAGCTTGAGGAGGAAGGGCTGCTGGTCAAGACGGAGCCGCACCCGGTGCCGCTGGGCCACTGCCAGCGCTGCGGCACCATCGTGGAGCCGCGGCTGAGCCGCCAGTGGTTCGTGAAGATGGCCCCCCTGGCCGCGCCCGCCCTGGCCGCGGCCGAGGACGGCCGCATCCGCTTCGTGCCCGAGAGCTGGACCAAGACCTACTTCGAATGGATGCGCAACATCCGCGACTGGTGCATCTCGCGCCAGCTCTGGTGGGGTCACCGCATCCCCGCCTGGACCTGCGCGAAATGCGACGAGCTCACGGTCGCGCGCGACGCGCCCGCGGCCTGCCCGAAGTGCGGCGGCACGGAGCTGGTGCAGGAAAAGGACGTCCTCGACACCTGGTTCTCGTCCGGCCTCTTCCCCTTCTCGACCCTGGGCTGGCCGGAAGCGACGCCCGATCTCGCGCGCTACTACCCGAACGACGTGATGATGACGGGCTACGACATCCTGTTCTTCTGGGTGGCGCGCATGATCATGCTCGGGATGCGCTTCGCCGGAGACATCCCCTTCCCGGTGGTGTTCCTCAACGGTCTCGTGCGCGACGAGCACGGCAAGAAGATGTCGAAGACGAAGGGCAACGACGTCGACCCGCTCGAGCTCGTGGCCCGCCACGGCACGGACGCCGTCCGTTTCACCATGACCGCGCTGGGCGCGCCGGGCACGAACCCCGCCCTCAGCGAGCAGCGGCTGGCCGGCTATCGCGCCTTCGTCAACAAGCTCTGGAACGCCTCGCGCTTCCTGATGATGAACCTGGAGGGCGAGCGCGCGTCGGGCTACGAGCTGCGCGCCCTGCCCCTGCCGAGCCGCTGGATCCTGAGCCGCCAGCAGGACGTGGCGCGGAAGGTGGGGGAGGCCCTGACGGAGCTGCGCTTCGATCAGGCCGCGAGCGAGCTCTATCACTTCGTGTGGAACGAGTTCTGCGACTGGTACATCGAGATCGCGAAGTCGTACTTCCCGGATCCGGTGGAAGGCCCGCGCACGCGGGCGGTGCTGCTGGAGGTGCTGGAGAAGACGCTGCGTCTGCTCCATCCCGTCATCCCCTACGTGACGGAAGAGATCTGGCAGCGCCTGCCCCACGAGGGTCCGTCGATCATGGTCGCGCCCTTCCCGGTACCGGAGCCGGGCAAGATCGACGTCGAGGACGAGGCGGCCATGACGCGCGTCATGCGCCTGGTCACCGCCATCCGGACGCTCCGTGCGACGTACGAGGTGGACCGCAAGCGGCGTATCGACGTGACGGTGGTGGCGCCCGCCGAGGCCGACGCGGCGTTCATCACGCGACACGGTCCGCTGCTCCGCCACCTGGCCGGCCTCGGCGAGTTCCGGGTGGTGTCCTCCGCCCCCGACGTCCCGGGTGAGCTGCGCGAGCCGGTGGACGGCGTGGAGCTGCGCGTGTCCATGGCCGGCCTCTTCGACGTGGCGGCGGAGAAGGCGCGCCTCACGCGGGAGCTGGCCAAGATCGACGACGAGCGCGTCTCGCTGGGGCGGAAGCTGGAGAACCCGCAGTTCGTGGAGCGGGCCAAGCCGGAGGTCGTGGTGCAGGCGCGCCAGCGCGTCCACGAGCTGGAGGAGCGAAGGGCCAAGGTGATGGCCACCCTGGACGAGCTCGGCCGGGTCCCGTGAACGGCCGCGTCGAGCCTTGGGCCATCCTCGACATCGACCCCGAGCGGGTGCGCCGCATCGTGCGCCTGGCCGTCGAGGAAGACGTGGGGGCGCGCGACGCGACCACGGAAGCCACGGTGGACGCGGACGCTCGCGCCACGGGAGTGTTCGTGGCCCGGCAGCCGCTCGTCATCGCGGGCCTCGACGTCGCTCTCGAAGTGTTCCAAGTCGTGGATCCGAAGATCGAATGGGAGACTCCGCGCGCGGCATCCTGACCGGCGAGCGGGTGGCCCTGAACTTCCTGCAGCGCATGTCCGGGATCGCGACCCTCACCCGCGGCTTCGTGGACGCGGTGGCGGGGACCCAGGCGAAGATCCGGGACACGCGCAAGACGACGCCCCTTCTGCGGCTGCTGGAGAAGCGCGCCGTGTCCGTGGGGGGAGGCACGCCCCATCGCTCGGGGCTCGACTCCGCCATCCTGGTGAAGGACAACCACGTCCGTATGGCGGGATCGGTGGGGGAGGCGACGCGCCGCGCCGTCGACGCCGCGGGGGACCTCGACGTCGAGATCGAGGTGGACCGCCCGGACCAGATCGACGAGGCGCTGGCCGCGGGGGCGCAGATGATCCTGCTCGACAACTTCACGTCCGAGCAGGCGGCGGCGGCGGTGAAGCGGATCGCCGGGCGGGTGCCCGTCGAGGTCTCGGGCGGAATCCGGCTGGAGAACGTGCGGGCCTACGCGGAGGCGGGACCGGACTACATCGCGGTGGGTGCGCTCACGCACTCCGCGCCCGCCGTCGACATCGCCCTCGACGTCGAGCGCGTGGAATGAGCGCGGAGGCGGGCGAGGCCGGTGCGCGCCTGCGCGCCCTGCTCGCCGCCGGCGGCCTCGATTGGCCGGCGGAGATCGAGCACACGCCGCTGTCGCCCTCGACCAACGATCGTCTCAAGCAAAGAGCGCGCGCGGGGGCCGTGGAGTGGACGGTCGTGCTCGCGGACGCGCAGTCGGCCGGACGCGGACGGCAGGGGCGGCGATGGTCCTCGCCTCCGGGCAACCTCTACATGTCCGTGCTCCTGCGGCCGGCCCCGCCTGATGCGCGCTGGAGCGTCCTCCCCCTGGCCGCGGGGCTGGCGGTGGGAGAAGCGCTGGCGGCCGAGGGTCTCGACGTCCGCCTCAAGTGGCCCAACGACGTGATGGCGGAGGGCCGCAAGGTGGGAGGCATCCTCGCGGAGGCGACGTCGGGCGCGGATGGGCTCGAGTCCGTCGTCCTCGGTATCGGCGTGAACGTGGCCGTGCGCCCGCCCGATCTCCCCCCCGAGGTGGCGGAGGCGGTGACGTGCGTCGCGGAAGCGCTCGCGCGCGCGGTGGACCGCGTGGTGATCGCGGCCGCGGTCCTGGCCCGCCTGACCGTCTGGTATCATGCCCTCGCGCGCGAAGGTCCCCGGGTCGTCCAGGCCGCGTGGCGCGCCCGCGCGGTGCCGTGGTGGGGTCGGGCGGTCGAGGCCCAGTCCGGTGGGCGCCGGTTGCGCGGCATCGCCCGCGACCTCGATGAAGGCGGCGCGCTCATCCTGGAGCTGGAAGACGGGACGCGGGCGGTGCTCCATTCGGGCGAGGTACGCGAGGTAAGACCCGCTCGCGACTGACGGGACGACCGATGCCCCTGCTCCTCACCATCGACGTCGGCAACACCAACACCGTCCTCGGTGTCCATGACGGCGAGGAGCTCAAGGCACACTGGCGCCTGACCACCCGCCGCGAGCAGACCGCGGACGAGTACGGCATCCTCGTACGCAGCCTCTTCGCCGCCGCCAGCATCGACGTCGGCCAGATCGTGGGGGTGGCCCTGGCCAGCGTGGTCCCGCCCCTGACGTCCGTGGTGGTCACCCTCTCGCGAAACTACCTCGGCCACGAGCCGCTCGTGATCGAGCCCGGGGTGAAGACGGGCATGCCGATCCTGTACGAGCCGCCCAGCGACGTCGGCGCCGACCGCATCGTCAACGGCGTGGCCGCCTTCGCCGCCTACGGGGGGCCGGTGATCGTGGTGGACTTCGGGACGGCCACGACGTTCGACGTGGTCACCAAGAAAGGCGAGTACATCGGGGGTGTGATCTGTCCCGGCGTCGGGATCAGCGCGGACGCGCTGTTCCAACGCGCCGCCCGCCTTCCGCGCGTGGATCTGCGTAGCCCAGGGAAGGTGATCGGCCGCTCCACCGTCGGATCCATCCAGTCCGGCCTCTACTTCGGTTACTCGTCGATGGTGGAGGGCATCATCAAGCGCATTCGCACCGAGCTGGGGGAGCCGGCCCGAGCGGTGGCGACGGGCGGGCTGGCCGAGAGCCTCGCCGCCGACATCCCTTCCATCGAGGCCGTCGACCCCGTGCTGACGCTGACCGGTCTTCGCCTCATCTGGGCGCGCAACCGCGCGGCCGGGCGCTGAGCGAGCGGACGGTGCCGGAGGCGGCGGCGGAGGCGGCCCTCGAAGAGGCCGCGTACTACCAGGCCATCGAGGAGTTCTTCGTGTCCCGCCGCGGCGATCCGCTCTTCCTGTCCAACGCCGACTGGCTGCTGATCCGCAAGTGGCGCCGGTCGGGCCTGCCCCTGCGCATCGCTCTGCGGGGGATCGCCGATGCGCTGGACGGGCACGCCCATTCGTGGGGCCGCAAGCGCAAGGTCGGCAGCCTCGCCTACTGCGCGGCCGAAGTGGACGCGGCGCGGGAGCGCTGGCAGCGGGCCCTGTCGTTCGACGACGAGGCGGAGACGAGCGTGTCCGTGGCCTTGACGTCGTTCGCGGACGCGCTGGAAGCCGCCACCGGGCTGGGCGGCCGCGGCGGCGCCGCCGCCCGATCCGCGGCGGCGGAGGTGCGCGCCTGGACGGTACCGGCGGCGGGCGGTCCCCCGCGGCTCGAGCAGCTGACGCGACGGCTGGGCGCCACCGAGAAGGCCCTGCTGGAGGCGCTGCGTGCGGACGCCGAGCCCACGACCCTGGCCACGATCCTGCGCGAGATCGAAGCCGACCTCGCGCCGTACCGCGGGCGCATGCCGGAGCGCGTGCTGGACCAGATCCGCGACGAGGCCTGGGCGCGCCGGCTCCTCGCCCGCCACGGCATCCCCCGGCTCAGCCTCTTCCACCTGTGAGCGCCGCGCCCCCGGAGCGGCCCCTGCGCGCGGACGAGCGCATCGAGGTGACGGTCGAGCGCGCGGTCTATCGGGGCCAGGGCCTGGCCCGCCATCATGGCCAGGTCGTGTTCGTGCCGCGCGGCCTGCCCGGCGATCGGCTGCGCGTGCGCGTCGCCTCCGTGACCCCGGGGTACGTCAAGGCGGAGATCGAGGAGGTCCTCGCCCCCGCGAGCGGCCGCACGGAAGCGCGCTGTCCCCATTTCGCGGAGTGCGGCGGGTGTGCGTATCAGCACCTGGATCCCCGCGCGCAGGCCGCCCTGAAGGAGTCCGTGCTGCTCGACGCCTTGCGGCGTGCGGGCACGGCGTGGGACCACGCGATTCCCGTGCGCCCTTCGCCGCCGGAAGGCTGGCGGACGCGCGCCACCCTCCACGTCGAGCAGGCGCCCGCGGGTGTCCGGCTCGGGTTCCACCGTGAAGGCAGCCACCAGGTCGTCGACATCGAGCGCTGTCTCCAGCTCTCGGCTCCGATGATGGCGGCGGCGCGCGGGCTGCGGGACGCCCTGGCCGCGCGGCCGGGGATCGGGCGCGCCGTGCGCGACATCGAGCTGGCCGAATCGTTCGATGGCCGCCAGCTCGTGGCGTCGCTCGAGACGCAGCTCGACGCGAAACAGGCCGCGGGCGCGGCGTCCCTCGCCGATGCCGTGCCCGGTCTGACCGGGCTGGGGGTGGTGGCGGGAGAGGGGAAACGGCGCCGCTTCCTGCTCCTGCGTGGAGACGCTCACGTCGGCGCGACCGTGCACGGCATCCACCTTCGCGCGCACGTTCAGTCGTTCTTCCAGGCCAACCGGTTCCTCGTGGAGGCGCTGGTGCAGGAAGTGCTCGACCGCACGCCCGCGGGAGGCAGCGTGCTCGACCTCTACGCGGGCGTTGGCCTCTTCGCCCTGCCCCTGGGCCGCCGCGCGGAAGAGGTGCGGGGCCTCGAGCTGAGCCCGACCGCCGTGGAGGACGCGCGCGCGAACGCGGAGGCGGTCGGCCTCTCCCAGGTGCGGGTCCACCATGGGGACGTGCGGGAGATGGCCGCCTGGGCGCCACGTGCGGACGAGCGGATCGTGCTCGATCCGCCGCGCACCGGAGCCGGCGCCGAGATCGTGCGCCTCGTGGTCGCCCGCCGCCCGGCCTCCATCGTCTACGTCTCCTGCGACCCGCCCACGCTCGGGCGCGACCTCAAGGTCTTCGCGGCCGAGGGCTACCTACCGGACTCGATCGCCGCTTTCGACCTGTTTCCCGACACCTTCCATCTGGAGACGGTCGTCCATCTGGCGCGACGCTGACCGGCTTGCCGCAAGCGGCCACCAACGGGGTGGGTGGCTGCGCAAGCGGCCACCAACGGGGTGGGTGGCTGCCTCGAGTGGCCACCAGCGGGGTGGATGGCTACCTCGAGTGGCCACCAGCGGGATGTGTGGCTATGACAGTTTCGAGAACTGGCCGGAAGCGGTCCGCCGCCGGCCTCCCTCGCACGTAGTCTCGTCGCGGCCTCGCCGTCCCCCCGTCTGCCCCCGCGGTCATGTCACGCCCGCTCGTCGCGGTGGCGTGCGCGTTCGCCGTCGGCACCGCCGTGGGCGGAGGTCTTCCTCTGCGCGCGGCCGTCGAGCTGATGGCGCTGTCGGCGACGGCCCTCGTCGCGGTCACGGTGGGCCTCGCTCCGGCCGCCGGCCGGGGCCTCCGGCGCGCGGGTGTGCTCGCCGCGGCCCTCGCCGTCGGCGCCGCGGCCGCAGGTATCGAAGGCCGCCAGTACGATGCCGCGCCCCTGCGGGTGTGGATCCTCGGCCAGCCCGACGCGGGACCGGTGAAGGTGCTCGGCGTCTGCCAGGCCGACGCACGCGACGCGAGCGGCAGATGGGTCCTCGTCCTCGACGTGGAGGACGTGTCGGGGCAGCCGATGGCCGGCCGGGCGCGCATCGACGTCGGCGGCATGGCCGGGCGACCCGAGCTCATCGAAGGCGATCGCGTCTCCCTGTGGGCCGAGCTGCGCGTCCCGCGCGGCCTGAGCGATCCCGGCGCCTTCGACGCCGCCGCGCAGGCGCGGCGGGATGGCATCCATGCCGTGGGATGGTCCAAGAGCCCGCGCCTCGTGCAGGCCACTGGAGAGCGCGCGGCGGGATGGCTCAGCGACCGTGCCGCGCGGGCGCGCCGCTGGTCGCGCGCGCGCCTCGCCGCCGCCCTTCCGCCCGGCCGCGAGCAGGCTCTCGTGCGCGCGATGGCCCTCGGCGAGCGGACGGCCTTGGATCCGGAGACGTCCGAGACGTTCCGCATGGCGGGCACGTACCACGTGCTCGCGCTCTCCGGCGCCCAGGTGGCCATGGTCGCCGCCCTCCTGGGCTGGCTCCTGCGGTGGCTGGGCGCGGCACCGCTCACGCGCGCGGTGCTGATGTCCGCCGCCCTCGCGTTCTATTGCGCGTTCGTGGGCGGCGACGTCCCGGTCCTGCGGGCCACGGTCATGGCCGTGGTCGTGCTCGGCGGCCGCACGCTCGACCTCGACGGCGATGCGGCGAACCTCCTCGGACTCGCCGCTCTCCTCCTCCTCGCGCATCGCCCCTCCTCGATCGGGGACGTCGGGTTCCAGCTCTCGTTCGCGGCCACGCTGGGCCTCGTCCTCCTCACGCCGCCGCTGATGCGAATCGTTCCCGCGCTTCCGTGGGGGGCGGAGACGGCGCTGGCCTCGTCGTTGGGCGCGCAGGCGGCGCTCGGCCCGCTGCTGGCCTTGCACTTCCATCGCCTCGCCCCCGCCGCCCTCCTCCTGAACCTCGTCGCGGTGCCGCTGAGCGGCGCGGTGCTGCTGGCCGGATTCGCGATCCTGCTCGTCTCCGCGGTGGCGCCCCTGGCCGTGCCCGCCGTGGCCGGAGTGGCCTGGCTGTGCGCGCGGGCCCTCCTGCTCTCGGGCGAGGTGGTGCGCCTCGCGCCCTGGCTCGACGTCCGCGTGGCCACGCCCTCGCTCGGCCCCGCGCTGGTGTCGATGGCGGGGCTGGCCGCCTTCGCCCGCGGAAAGCGGCGCGGGCTCGTCCTCTGGGCCGCCGGCGCTCTATGCCTCGTCGGCGGCTGGGGACCCCGCACGCTGGACGGCCGGCTTCAGGTGACGTTTCTCGACGTCGGGCAAGGCGATGCGATCGTGATTCGCTCGCCCCGGGGCCGCACCTGGATGGTCGATACCGGCGGTTCGTTCGACGCGCGCTTCGACGTGGGGGAGGCGGTGCTCGGTCCCTATCTCTGGCGCGACGGCGCTCCCGTCCTCCGCGGGCTCGTGCTCACGCACGCCCATCCGGACCACGTGGGTGGCGTGCCGTTCCTGCTGCGCGCGTTCGACGTGCGCGAGGTGTGGGAAGGGATCGCGCCGAGGCACGACCGCGCGTACGACGAGCTCGCGGCGGACATCGAGAAGGCGCGCGTCCCTCGGCGCGCGGTCGCGCGCGGGGTCGAAGCGGACTGGGACGGCGTCCACGTGGGGGTGCTCGGCCCTTCGCCACCGGCGCGGCCGCCCTGGCGCACGCGCAACGACGACTCCGTCGTCCTGGCCCTCGGCTACGGGGAGATCGTCCTCCTCCTCACCGGCGACGTGGAAGCGGCGGGAGAGGCCACCCTCGACGCCCCGCGCGCGTTTGCGTTGAAGGTCCCCCATCACGGGAGCCGTTCGAGCAGCACGCCCGCGCTGCTGGCCCGGACGGCGGCCCGGGTCGCCATCGTCTCCGTCGGCGATCACAGCCGGTTCGGTCATCCTCACCCGGAGATCGTGGCCCGCTATCAGGCCGCGGGCGTCGTCCTCCTGCGCACCGATCGCGACGGGGCGGTGACCCTCTCGACGGACGGAAGGCGCGTCTGGATGGCGACGAACGCCGACGGTTGGACGGCTCGTATCCGTTGAACTGTGGTAACATCCGGCTCCTGCTGGCGATCCGGAGCAGGCCCCCTTTCTCGCTGCGCAAGGGCCGCCCGGGGGGAGCGCACGAGAGGCGAGCGGGCCTGTCTCCTGGGAATGAGCGAAGACGAGAAACCCTTCAGCGTCAGCGATCGCCGGCATTTCACGCCGGAAGGGGAAGTCCGGAAATCGGATGCTGACGAGCCGCCGGCCGCCCCTCGGTCCGCGGCCGAAGCCAGCACTGCGGCCGCCGCCTCGCCGGAAGCGCCGGCGGCCGGAACCGGTGCGCATGACGACGAACGCGGGCACCGTTTTCCGAGCGACCTCCTCGGCCTGCTCATCTCCCTCGGCGCGCAGGCGAGCATGCTGCTCATGGGCGGGCCGGAGGGCGAGGCGCCCGACCTCGAGGGCGCGCGCTCGTTGATCGAGCTGCTGGGCGTGCTCAAGGAAAAGACCGAGGGCCGACGGACGCCGCCGGAGGACCAGCTCGTCGACGGGCTCCTCTACGAGCTGCGGATGGCCTACGTGCAGGCCACCAAGGCGGGCGGCCGGTGACCGTTCTCGCCGCGGCCCTCCTTCCCCTCCTCCTCTTCGCGCCGCCGGGCGACAAGGTGATCGACGTCCGGGCCAAACAGG